>Ga0272445_1000174_pt1 | contig 63909 bp, 56 predicted proteins | sample YNPCB0031_FD_194404 | JGI IMG/M metagenome (GOLD analysis project Ga0272445, IMG submission 194404) | Hot spring sediment microbial communities from Yellowstone National Park, WY, United States - YNP-CB-003-1 | ecosystem: Environmental > Aquatic > Thermal springs > Hot (42-90C) > Sediment...
TGGGCTTAGGGGTGCTGTAGCAAGTGTTTCACCAGGTCCTCAAGGAGGTTTCTATGCTGTTGGTAGAAGTGGGGCTGCTAAAATAGGCAAGGACGGCTCTGTATTAACTACAACAACATCTAGAACAGGTATGAAGGTAGTATACTCAGCAACACCACCACTAAACAAAAAAGTTGCTATAATAGCAGACAACATAATACACTTACTAGATGAGAATCTTGGTGTTGTAGAGAGTACTAGAGTGACTAGGGGTACAGAGATTTTGTCAATAGCTGCTCAAGGCAATGTGGCTATGGATAACAGGAATCTTTACATAGCGTTGACGCAGGTGTTTTCAGATGCTGACTGGGGCTGGAGCGTTATGGCTGTAAACCCAAGTCCAAGAAGATTTAGACTCTTCTAACTTCATAAGCAGTTTGATATGATTTAACGAGTTTTTAACCATTATATAAAGTCGAGATGTTTTTGTGTAGCCTATAGTTATGGTTGAAGAGCACAGTTATTTGAATACTTCTCCCTGTGCTAGGAAGACTAGAGCTCCACTAAGCTTTTGCACACCTTTGCGTCTGTATTTGACTATGAAGTTTATTGTGAATTAGTGAGAAGGTCAGCTCTATCCCGGTTCTATCACTTGTCAATGCCATCGCCATTCATCATCTCTATAAAGTCTTATTATGTGTAGTTTTAAAAGAGTTAATATGTTGTTACTTAGATGTGGTTAGAGACGATGGGGTTTAGACTTTTATTATGTTATTGAGGGTGATTAGCGAGCTGGAGGTGTGAAGGGGTTTGGAAGGAGAGGATAGTGAGGGTGCGTGCTGTGTTCATGTTGATATAGAGTTTCGCAGGGGTTTTAGGGATAAGGGAGAGCTTTACAGGTATATTAATGAGCATTGCAAGCCTATTAACACTACGGCTTTAGATGATGTAGTTAATGTTATTAAGCTCAAGGTGCTAGAGGAGCTTGAAAAGCTCAGCAACATTACACAGGTTGTCATAATTGCGAAGTTGAGGAAAACAGGTGTTCCCTTAGCTATAGCAATTAACAGCAAGCTAAAAGTTTTTTATGTGCTTACCAACACCCTTACTAATTGTCTTGATGTTGACTGCGCTATTCAAACTGTTACTACATACATTGCTAGGGCTCTGGGTATTGAAAGGCTTTATGAGTTAAAGCTACAGTATCTGTGGAGAGGTGAGAGTGTTACAATTAAGCTCAGGTGCTTATTTAATGAGCAAATACTTAGGGTTTTACTACTCGACGCTATTCTCTTAGCGCTCTTTATGTCTAGCTCACATACCCTTCAAGCCTAATCCTCGGGGCTATTTCTGTTACAATCCAGCTCTTTTCTACAGAAGCTCTAGCCTTAGGGTTCTTAGATATGGCGCTTACGGTCTTTAGCATGGCCAGGGGTATTTTTATCTCCCTGACCCTAACTGCTTCCCTAATTTCACCTCCTTCAATAACAAAGCTATACTGTGGTACAATCCTAATGTACCCTTCTTCGAGCGTGGCCATGACCACGCCCTCCACTAGGAATCCCCTCTTTGTTTCCTCTAGAATCTCCTTGTCACTCCAATCACCGTGCTTTAAAACAAGAGCTGTGTGAAATGGTGTAGGCCTTGTGAAAAGCCCGTAGGCTGAGCCTGGTTCTGAGGAAAATGCTTTTGATGTTGTTCTTGTGTGGTGAAGGTCTCTAATGACACCTTCCTCTACAAGCGTTCTTCTCCTTGTAGCCACACCTTCATCGTCAAAAAACCTTATTGAAGGGGCTTCTGGGGCTAGGGGGTCGTCATAAAGCTCAAAGCCCTCTGGAAAAAGTTTTTGTCCTAAGAGCCTTGAGCTCCCTGGATATAGTGGGTTGAGCAAATGAGAAATTTCGTGTATTAGAGCTGCTGAAGCAATTCCACTGAGTATTATTGTTGCTCTGCCAACTTCGTATGGCTTTAAAGTCTTTACAGCTATTCCCTTACTTAACTTAGATGCTGTTTCTCGAAACACGCTATCAATAGCTTTAAGAACATGCTGTTTTGACCACGCTACTAGCGCTATGTATTCTGAGGAAAAGAGCTGGTATCCGTAGTGCGCAGTCCCCAGGAGCCCTGCCTCGAGCTCCACTAGCTTCTTCCTCTCCCTTGCCTCTTCCCCATTCTCCCTAATCAGGGCCCTTACAGCCTCGTGAAGAGTTACAACTGCTTCACACTTGACGCTGTAGGATGCCGATACCTCTTGACATAAGTCCCTTACAAGTGCTGCAACCTCCTCTTCTTCGGGGAGCTCCCTACCTATATCAACAGTGCCCTTAAAGAGCTCAGCTTCAGCAAGCTCACCACAGATCCTAGTCTCTGTAATGCTTAATGCTCTTCTCTCCATTTCATCAAAATTCACATTAACGCCTTGCTTTGAAACTATGTACCAGCAGCCATCTTTATTCACCCTCACACCTCCAACACTTGCTGAAAGGCTGTTAATCTCTATAGAGCCGTCTCTATACGCAATTTGTGTAACTTGCTCATTATATGCTACTCTATCTCTGTACACAGCCATAACTGCCAACCACTGCAGGGTTTTTTGGTATTAGCAGTTTATTTGCGTTAAGCTCTATTCCTTTTTTAGTAGTAGGTTATAGGGAAACCTCATCTCATTAACTGCTCTAAAAGCTTCTCTAAGCTTATCTAAGTCTATTCTAGGTCTTAGAAAGGGCTTCAAATCAACCCCCCTTACAGTCATTACGCAAGGCAGGAGTACTCCATCTGCAGAAAGCCTAACCCTGGGGCAGCTCATGCAAAAAGCTGTGTTGTGCGTCCACTTAACAATCTCTACCTCAGTTCCCGTGGCTAACACATAAACGGGTCTGCTATGCAACTTTCTAACATACTTACGTACAGCAGTTCTTTCTAAGTAGTTTACAACTGCATCTAGTGATGCATACAGCTCATCAAATAGGGGTTTAGGTACAGAAATTGGTTCAAGCTCTATGAACCTCAGCCTATAGCCATTCCGTGAGGCAAAGTCTATGAGGTCTGCAAATTCCCTGTCATTAATGCTTCTAAGCAAAACAGTGTTTATTGTTATAGGCTTTAGCCCAGCATTGGAGGCTGCTATCAGCCCCCTCAGGACTTTGTCAAGACCATTGCTTTTCGTTACGTACTCATACCTCTCTTTGCTTAGCGATGGTATATTCACATTAACTCTTCTAAGCCCTGCTTCAACAAGGCTTTGCGCTAGCTCCTCTAGGTAAAACCCATTTGTTGTCATAGAGAGGTCCTCAGGCTTTACTTCTGCAAATGCCTTGACAACTTCAACTATATCTCTTCTCAGCAATGGCTCGCCACCCGTAAGCTTAAACCTCTTTATATCTAGGGAAGCAGCGGCGTAAGCTATGGCTCTATACTCATCTGGCCCCAGTCCCTCACCTCTATTCGCAGGGCCCTCTCTATGGCAATACACACAGCTATAGTTACAAAAGCTAGTTATACTCACTCGCAAGCTATCAAGAGCCCTCCCCCATCTATCAACAAGCATTTTTATATCATCTCACCTTTTAATACGCTGTAGAAAGATATAAATGTTGTGTAGATCACCGTTTTTAGGAATAGCTGGCTTAAGTGAGTGAGTAAGGGAGATGTTTAGCGAGCTTTGCTTCGCCATGATCTTTGATAAGGATAATAGGTACAGTGCCAATGCTGTAGTAGCGGCTATTGAAAGCTCTAGTCCTAATGTAAAGGTTTTTCGCATACCGCTTTACAAGGTGCTGAGCGTTGTTCAAACTGTTTTTGATTTGCAGAAGGTGTGTCAAAAGGTTGTAGCAGGCTTTTCCTTCATGACTCCACAGATTCCCTATGTTGCAGAACTTGTAAAGCTATTGAAAGCCTATGCACCATCAGTACTGCTCGTGGCTGGAGGTCCTCATGCAACCGGAGACCCTGTGGGAACTCTAAAGAAGCTTGGTTTTGATGTTGTTGTGTTTGGCGAAGGTGAGGATACTGTTGTGGAGCTTGTTAGGCGGTATGCTGAAAGTGGGGAGTATAGGGTGTGCGGCACTGCCTATGTGGACGGGGATAGGGTTGTGCTGAGGAGGAGGGGAAAGAGTGTTAACCTCGACTCATACCCACCCTTTCCGTACTGGAGAGGTATTGTAAACCCTATTGAGATTATGAGAGGCTGCTCTTCAGCGTGCTACTTTTGCCAAGTGACATACTCCTTTGGCTTACCCAGGTATAGAAGTGTAGAAAAGGTTGTAGAGTTTGCAAGAATATCTATGGAGAGGGGTCTAAGGGATTTGAGGTTCATAGCCCCTAACTCCCTTGGCTATGGTAGTAAGGATGGCGTGAAGCCAAATACTGAAGCCATTTACTCACTTCTCTACAGCCTTAGTAGTGTTGCTAAGGCTTTTAATGGCAGGATATTCTTCGGGACTTTTCCTAGCGAAATTAGACCAGATTCCGTAACTGAAGACAGTGTAAAGATTTTGAAGGCATTTGCCCATAACAAAAGGGTTATTGTAGGTGCTCAAAGCGGCTCAAATAGAGTCTTAAAGATGTTGCACAGGGGGCACACTGTTGAAGATGTTGAAAATGCTATAGAATTGCTTACTCAAAACGGGTTTTCTGTAGATATTGACCTCATATTTGGCTTTCCCTTTGAATCTGATGAAGATTTTGAAGAAACAATTGGATTTATGTATAGGCATGTTGATAAAGATGTGAGGTTCCACTTGCACACATTCATACCATTACCAGGAACACCACTATCAGATGCAGATTCAGTGCCCTTGGACTCTAGAAAGAAAGCTGTATTAGCAAAGCTCATTGGTATGGGGAAGGCCTATGGCTATTGGCTAGAGCAGGAAAGGATAGCAGCAATAACTAGTGAGCTTAGGAAAAAGAAGGTGATATACAGTTTTGTAGAAAACCTTAAAATGCTTAAAATTAGCTACTGCTAGTCCCCTTAGCTTTTTGACTCCTTGTATACTCATCAACAATAACAAGCACGCCTGAGATTATAAGGTAGAGCCCTACTAGAATCCAGAGCACTGCTGGGAAAACAAGTATTAAGATTCCAAAGATCAGCATTAGCACTCCTAGTGCTATTCTTGGCATGCTCAATCCTAGGTATTTTCTCAACAATTCTTCTACAGGTTTTTCAGCCAAGCAACTCACCTAAAAAGGTATAGGTTAAAAAGAGAAAAAAGGTTTTCTTTGTGCACTCTTTATTCAACTTTTATTGAGCTTGTAGGGCAGGAGGCTGCAGCGTTTTTTACTGTGTCTAGCATGTTGTCAGGTACTTCTCCTACTGACTGCTTCTCGTTGTCATCCTTTTTATAGGGATCCTTAATCTTTGTTTTTCCAGTTGCTGGGTCTAGCTCAAATATATCTGGTGCGAGAGCCCAGCACACTCCGCATGCTATGCAGGGCTCTTTTTCTACTACTACTTTTACCATGTTTTAGCACCTAGAGAGAGGGCTATGAGGCTCTGTTTAAAAAGCTTAATACCGCAATTTTGTGGTGAGGTACTTATTGATGTGATGGACTGAGGGTAATTAGAATGCCAGGGAGGCTATGTCTTTAGTTAAGGTTATGTTGGAGCGGTTTGCAGTTCTAAACCATGTTACTTTTACTGGTGTTAGTGCTATTAGTGCTAGCAGTCCTTGGAATATCCAGTGAATAGGTGTTAGCAGTAGTGTAGGGTCTAGAATTTTGTAGTGTAGTACAAGATATGCGGGGGCTAGCGCTATTGATAGAAGCTCTATTTTTGCTAGGGTGAGAGTTATTGTGGGTATTTGAAGAGCTGGTGAAAGCATTAGGATCACTGCTGCTAGGAATGGTGCTGTTAGTGCCACTGGCTGTAGATATGCTATGATCAATAAGATTAGCTTCTTTTTACTAAGCCTCTTCCTATGCTTTGTTACAACATCTCTAAGGCATTCAAGTGAGCCTCTGTACCACCTTATTCTCTGCCTTATGAGACTCTTAAGATCCATAGGTGCTCCCTCTAAAATTACACTATCGAGGAGGGCTACCTTCTCGCTATAGCATGATGTAAAAATTGTTAAATAAGCATCTTCTGCCAAAACCTCTGGAAAGCCATTAAGCTTATTTAAGAAGCTTACTGATAAAGTGAGTCCTTCTCCGCTTACTAAGGGAGTGCCTATAACTTTTGCCAGCCCCGGTAGCCCTACATTATACCAGAGTAGCGTGTCTATATATGATAGCTTGCCAAGAACGTTGCGCCCAATTCTATAAACCTTTGCGCTAACAACGCTGTACCCCTCTGCCACTAGCTTAGCAACTTTTTCAATATAGTGCTCATCTAGAACCCTATCCCCGCCATCAAAAATCACCACAGCCTGGTAAAACTCCCTCATGTGCTTGAGAAGAGCATTAATTGAAGATGCCTTTGACTTTCTTTGACCGCTATTTATAAACAGGTATACAGAAAGCCCTTTTTCAATAAGTGTATTTATAGAGTTCAATACATTATGAAAAGTCTCTTTATCTCTCTGCTCTAGCACAACATACACATCTATTCTCCCATAGCAATACCTCTGCTTAGCAATACTTCTAAAGGTTTCTTCAATAGAATGCCTATCCTCCATGTAAAGAGGGATTACAACTGCAACATCAATAGAGCCTGCAGAGGCAGGATCATCATTAACTTCTACTCGAACCCATATGTGCTCCTTAAGATTTCGCAAAATGCTGTAAAAAGAGGGTATTCCATAGAGAAAAGAGAGAATTATTATTGATGAAGGGATACACCATAAGAGCGTGAGCATGAATTCAGCCTCGCCAACTATATAGCAAGTCATGGAATTAAATTTAAGTTTTAGTGTCAATCAGTTTGCTGTAACCCCCTCTATCAAGACTTATAAAATCTGGTGCTGAAAGATACAAAATAGTGTAAGGAAAAAGTATTTGAATGAGGTGCAGGGCCATTAAAGCTGAGCAACAGTTGTTTAAACCGAGGTTAAAGGAAATCAGGTGGCGTAGGGAATTTGAGAAGGAGCTTATTGAGCTGTGGGAGAGAGAAGGCTTATTCAAGTTTACTTACAATGAGTCTAAACCAACTTTGGTAATAGATACTCCACCTCCTTACATATCTGGAAAGCCTCACGTAGGGCAAGTGGCACACTACATTCAAATAGACATGGTGGCAAGAGCATATAGAATGCTGGGCTATAACGTTCTCATACCTTTCTATGGAGATAGAAATGGGTTGCCTGTTGAGGTTTTTGTAGAGAGAACCTATGGTGTAAATCCGCATCAAATTGCTAAGACTCCTGATGGTAGAGAGAAGTTTCTAGAGCTTTGTAAAAGGCATTTAGATGCTGTAGAAAAGGAGTTTATAGCGTTGTGGAGAGCCCTGGGCTGTTCTTTTGAGTACTGGAGAGAGGGTACGGATAGTGAGGAGTATAGAAAGGTGACTCAGGCAACTTTCATCGAGCTGTGGAAGAGGGGGTTGATATATGAAGCAGAGAGGCCCGTTATATGGTGTCCTAGATGCAGAACCTCACTAGCTGAAGCTGAGGTTGAGTATGATGAAGAAGAGGCAGAGCTTTACTACATAAGGTTTCCGCTAAAGAGTGGAAGTGGCGACGTTGTAATAGCAACAACGAGACCAGAGCTTTTAGCTGCATGTCTTGTGCTAGCCTATAACCCAGGTGATGAAAGGTATAGGCATCTCAAAGGGCAGAAAGCTGTTGTTCCTATATATGGCTATGAAGTAGAGATAGTTGAACACCAGTCCGTAGACCCCTCCTTCGGCACGGGAATCATGATGATATGTAGTTATGGTGATCAAATGGATGTGAGGATTGTTAGGGAACTCGGGGTGAAGCCGAGGATCGTTATTGATGAGGATGGTAAGATGGTTGATGAGGTTTTGAAGGGGCTTAGTATAGCGGAGGCTAGGAGAAGAGTTGTAGAAATTCTCAAATCACAAGGTTATTTGGCTAAAGTTGAGAAGATCCATAGAAATGTGCCTGTGTGTTGGCGTTGCAGTACTCCTGTTGAGTTTATTCATGTAAGTGAGTACTTCTTAAAGCAGCTAGAGTTTAAGGAGGATATGAAGAGAATTGCTAGGGAGCTAAAGTTCTTTCCAGAGGAACACAGAGTAAGGTTGCTGAACTGGGTAGACTCCATCTCAATGGACTGGCCAATATCTAAAAGCAGGTATTATGCTACAGAAGTACCTGTTTGGAAATGCTCTCAATGTGGTTCCATTTTAGTTCCTGAGCCTGGAAAGTACTACAGGCCGTGGAAAGACTCCCCACCATGGGATAGATGCCCTGTGTGTAAAGCGCCAAAGGAGAGGCTTGTAGGTGAGACAAAGGTTTTTGACACGTGGTTTGACTCCTCTATATCAGTACTCTATGCGGCAGGCGTTACAAAGTATCCGCACATCTTCAATCTATACTTAAAAGGTAGTGCAAAGGCTTTAAGACCCCAGGGATACGATATCATAAGGACATGGCTTTACTACAGCCTCTTGAGAGTATATCAACTCTACGGTAGGGTTGCCTTTGACTTTGTGAGAATTAGTGGCATGGGTTTGGATGAGAAGGGGGAGGCTATGCATAAGAGCAAGGGTAACGTTATTTTGCCAGAGCCTTACATAGAAAAGTATGGAGCGGATGCATTTAGATTTTGGTCAGCGGCTTCAGCAAAGCTAGGTAGTGACTATAGGTTTTCAGAGCAGCTAATTAAGACAGGGGCTCTGTTTGTTACAAAGTTGCTGAACATAGCAAGGTTTGTATCAGCATTTCCAGTAATTGAAAGTGTTGAAAAGCTTTACCCACTCGATATAGCCATACTCTCTAAACTAAACAGCATCATAGATGCTGTTAAAAAGAGGTATAAAGAGATGGACTTTTACGAACCTGTACAAACACTTTACCACTTTGTGTGGGACATCTTCGCTGACCATTACATAGAGATGGCGAAACCAAGACTTTACAACACCTCTGGAGATTACAGTGATTGGGAGCAGAAGAGCGCTATTTTCACTTTACATAGGGTGCTAAAAACAACTCTACTCTTACTTGCACCAGTAATGCCTTTTGTAACTGACTACATTTGGAGAAGGCTTTACAAAGCATCTTCAATACACATTGAGACCCTGCCAGAGAGGATTCCTCTACCAGAGGAGTCAAGCTTACTAGAGAAGCTGTTCGACCTTGTAATGAGTGTAAATAGCGGTATATGGAGATTTAAGAAGGAAAGGAACATCAGGTTCTCAGAGCCCCTGAAAGCCACACTACACTTACCGCCAGAGCTAAAGCCTTTTGCAAAAGATATTGCAAACCTTCATAAGATTTCAAAAGTTTTATTTGAACCTCCACAAGAACCTTTTGTAGAGATTGCTAAGGAGTGCTATCTAATTCTGCATCAGTAACATAGTAGTGCTATGTGTGAAAATGTCATAGCTATGCAATGCTGGATCTCCATGCTCAATATCCTAGTTAATTTAAGTGTAGACGAGTCCTTTGGTCTTGTACGAGCTGTAAAAACGTTGATGAGCTGTGGAATTAAAGCTGAGAGTATGCATGTAGATAGCTTTCGCAATAGTATAGCCGTGAGAGTTCATGAGCTTGAGAAATTGAATTGCATTACCAGGATTAAGGGGTTTGCTTCAGTAGAGCTGAGGTATGTTGCAAGGTGTGATAGTAATGCTAAGAGTGTTTTAAAGAAACTTGACTTTAACTTAGTGCCGTTAGAGCCGCAGAGAATAGTAGGCTATAGAGTTTCTGAAAGCTTTACAATAGTGGTTAAGAAGACTTCTACCCCTAACACCTACTTAGTGACTGTTTGCAATATAAAAAGTCTATCCATACCCCTACCAAGCTCAGCGTGCCTACACAGTGTTGTGCATAGTGAAGATGTTGAAAAGCTTGTAAGGCTGGGAAGGGTGTTAGCGGAGCTGGGAAAAGCTCTTGAGGATTTATGCAAATCTACTTCTTCTTAGCAGTATACGTCACTATTAAGCCATCTACGTAGTCAACTATGGAAAGCTCAATTGCATCAACCTCCTCACGCTTTAACACAATTACTGGAAGCCCTCCTGTTGAAACCCCCTGCTTAACCAAGGCTATAAGCACTTTTTTAAAAGATTCAAAATCATCAACAAAAATCCTCATGCACTTCTCCCCACATACAACACTCCCCTTAGCTAGCACTACAGCTCCTACAACACCTAGCTCAGATTCTATGCTCTCTACAAGTTCTTCAACACTCTTCTCACTCATGTGGATCACCCTAAAGTAAAGTATATTTTCTTATCCGAGGGTATTATAACTCTTGTGATAACCTTGGTAACAGTTTCTCCAGCACTAATATATCAGCATGCGGAGACCTCACCATTACTTAAAAAAGCCTTTCAACTACTTGAAGAAGACATTGAGGTTTCTACACTGCTAAAAATGAGTAATATTATGGCTGTTACAAGGCTTAGATATAACGATCATGGAGTGACTCACGCAAGAATTGTAGCAGGAACTTCTCTAGAAATTGTAAGTATTTTGAGTAAGCGAGGCATTGAATTCACAACACTGCGTGATGGAACTGCAAAAAGCTTAGATGAGGTAAAGCTCATAGTAATGCTCTCAGGCTACCTGCACGACATTGGCAACGCTGTTCATAGGCAAAACCACGAGTTTCTTGGAGCTCTACTAGCAAAAGATATTTTAGACAGAGTGCTCTCCAAACTGGGTTACGATATAAAAAGAGTTGTAGAGTTGCGTCAAGAGGTTATGCACATAATCTACTCCACAGAATATGATGCACAGTGCCTTACAGTAGAGTGCGGAATTACTAAAATAGCTGACGGGCTTGACATGGCTGAGGGAAGAGCTAGAATTCCATACAAATTAGGCAAGGTTGATATGCACGCTGTTTCAGCACTAAGCATAAAACGCGTTGAGGTTTTCGAAGGAGAGTTAAAACCCATTAGAATTTCTGTTTATGTAAGCGATATGGCAGGGCTTTTTCAACTCGAAGCAGTACTACTACCAAAGATAAAAACAAGCCTTTTAGAAGATCTAATAGAAGTGACTTTACACACGGATTCAAAAACCCTAAGGTTTTACCCAAGGTAAGAAAGGTCAAAAGCAGCAAAATGCACAATATTGATAAAGCATTGTAATGCTAGCAGCCTCTCTACAATGGTGTATAGTATTTGCTTATTAAAGAACTCTTAAACAGTATTAGTACAGAAGGACCTGGGTTTAGAAATGGGATAAAGTATTGGAAAGAAAAATATGTTTTTATGATATGGTTCTTAAATGGGGCTCCAAGCCCTTATTTCTTCTTCTTCTCTTCTTTCTTTTCAGCCTTCTTTTCAGCTTTCTTCTCAGGCTTCTTGGACATGTGGTTCACCTAGTTGCTATAGGAATTGCTAATTAATGTCTTAAGTTTTTGTTCTGTAAGCCAACATTACTGAAAATGGGGTTTAGCTCTCGGGGCTCGTAATTATGATTTATATTACGTCTAAATAATGCAGGTTTTTTATATTGAATTGCTTTAGCTTTTCCAACACATCTTTTGCTATATATACAGTTGCAAGCCCCTCTACCTCTCCTTCTCTAGCCTTAATCATGTTAATAATGGTCTCAACTTTATCTATATCTGTAAGTAGTATATCTGTTAAAAAAACCTTCTTACCTTCTCTTATGCATTGCCTTGGGTAAATGAGTACCCCAACTCTTTTTAGTGAATGTGAAAAGTATGTTACAAGCTTTACAGCATCTGTAACAAGGTTTTCATTTGCTACTGGTATACATATATCTGAATCCACTTCTGTGCTAAGTAGAGTTGCAAAAGGTATTGCATCGTAGGAAAGAGCCAGCACCACGTCTATATCTGCATCTCTGCTTTGCAACTCCTTATTAATTTTTATTGCATAAAGCTCGAGAAAGCTTAGGTTCGAGGCAAGGTTCTGAGGACTGTTTTTAGCTTTTTTTATTTCTGAAGAGAGAACTTCTTCAACTATTTTCAGCCTAGAAAATTTTGTTAAAAGACTTTCAGTCACTTCATCACTAGGCATTCCAATTAAATTAATGTATTTCCACAAATTTTGAAATGGTGTATCGAGCACCTGCTCTAAATCCCTTAAGCTAAAGAACTTATTTAAAGCCTTTAGAATCCTTATAACCATAAGCTTCTCTTCGTAGCCAATACCCTTATTAGCCATATTAATAAGTTCACCGCACCTCAGGAACTATATCTACAGTGTTGTATTAGCGTAAAAAAGTTTTATTCAAAAAGATTATAAAAGATTATAGGTGTTTAAATAGCCAGCTGAAGTCCGGCTTGCTTTCTCTTCTTATATTCTCTTCATGCAGTGCTTGCACTATTAGTGGAAGTGCTATTGTTGCATCAACATACACTACTCTTTTCCTAGCCTTGGGCGACACCTTTCCCCAGCTCACAGCTTCTTCAAGTGTGGCACCTGAAAGCCCTCCCCACTGCGGGGCATCAGTTGTTATTTGCACTACATATTCCAGGGGTTTGTAAGTCTCCTCACCTTTTTCAAGCAATCCTATTAGAGTTTGCATAACTGTAACAAGATTCACGTAGTCTTTAGGAACCCCACCGCCTATGTATATAGCTGATATTTTCTCTGCTCTTTTACCTATTTCAACAATTTGGTCAAAGTCTTTGACCATGTCCAGCACCACTCTGTGCCCCCTTTCTCTGAGTGCAAGTACTGCTGCAACACCGTATCCACTATCAACTAGAGCTGGAGAGAATACTGGGACCCTAACTTTGTATGCTGCTGAAACTATGCAGTCTATCCCCCTTTCGCTTAAGTACTTTCCGAAAAGATAGAGAAATTCTGCTGTAGAGTACTGAGCTCCATTAGGTAATGTATATATGAACTCCTTTATTAAGCCCTCCATCTTTCTATAATCAAGCTCACTTGCAAAGACATCGTAAAACCTATCTATTTTGTACTTAAGCAACTCACTATCATTTACATAAGGAGAGCCCTTGTAGTAGTTAAAGCCCATCGCCTCGTATATATCCTCAGAAATATTTGCACCTGTAGACACCACTACATCAACATACCTATTGTCAATAAGCCACTTCACAATTTTCCACATTCCAGCAGTACTCATAGACCCTGCAAGCCCAAGAAATATCGTGTTTCCACGCTCCCTTAGCATATTCACAATTATCTCATATGCTTCTCCAAGAGCCCTACCTTGGTAAGCAGTATTAGCCATGTCTTTCAACAGGTCTCTTACACTTCTCGGTTTTAATTCAAACGACCTTAGCTTCTCGACAAGATAAGGATTGCTTTTTACCAATTCAGTGAAATCCATTTTTAAATCACGAACTTGTGTGCCGCTCTTAACACACATTGAGTTAATAAGCTTATAACACCGTTACCTACACCTCCGCTCCACACATTTACTTCCAGAGCAATACCCTAAATAGATTGTGAAAAGATGAGAATTTAAACCAGTGCCGCATTGTATATGCTTCTACAAAGCATTTACCTATATGTTGATAATACTGTGTGATGTAACATGGTTGATGTAGTGTTTGTTTTTGAAGTACACCAGCCTTTTAGACTGAAGAAAAATGTGCTTAGGAGTGTTGTTAGCGAGGGTATTCGGGGGAAGCTCAGTTTTGAAAAGCTTTTTGATATTCTATTTGATAGTAGGTTAAATGAAGAGATCTTTACTAGAGTTGCAGAGAGGTGTTATGTGAGGGCTACGAGGATTCTTTTAGACTCTATAAGGGCTGTGAGGAGGAGTGGAAGGGACTTTAAATTTGCTGTTAGTATGAGTGGAGTGGTTGTAGAGCAGGCATTGAGGTGGGATAAGAGGGTTATTGATGCTTTTCAGGAGGCTGTATCTGAAAATGCTGTGGAGTTTGTAGAGCAAACATATTACCACAGCTTAGCCTCCTTATTCTCTCCTGACGAGTTTGCAGAGCAAATACTTCTTCACAAAGCCGCTATGAAGCAGTTATTTGGTGTAGAGCCTGCTGTTGCTGAAAACACGGAGTTCATATACAATAACGACATTGCTTACATGTTTAACAAGCTGGGTTACAGCATAATCTTGACTGAGGGGTGTGAGAGAGTTCTTGGTTGGAGAAGCCCTAACTATGTTTACAGGGCTAGGGGTTGTAATGTAAGAATTTTAATGAGGAACTATAGGCTTAGTGATGATGTAGGATTTAGATTCTCTGATAGAAGTTGGGATCAGTATCCCCTTACAGCGAGTAAATACGCCTCATGGATAGCCAGCACACCTGGCGACGTCATCCTCATAGCCATGGACTATGAGACCTTTGGGGAGCACCACCACCCCTCTACAGGCATTCTAGACTTCCTCAAGTGGCTTCCAATTGAATTAGCAAAGCACAGCAATGTTAATGTGGTTACACCTTCTGAGGCTACTCAAAGGCACCAGCCCAGGGATTTCATAGATGTGCCTGTATGGGAAACTATAAGCTGGGCTGATGAAAGAGATTTATCTGCGTGGCTAGGCAACAACATGCAGCGTACAGTATTTGACATATATGCATCCCTAGAACCCTATGTAAAGGCTGTTGGCGGTGACGCTTTGCGCATATGGAGATGCCTTGGGTCTAGCGATCATCTATACTACATGGCAACAAAAATAGGGCCTGCAGGTGATGTCCATCACTACTTCTCTCCATACAAAGACGTGTTCCTAGCTTACAGCACCATGATTGAGGCACTAACTATGCTAGTCACTATGGTGCTTCAAGAAATATCGTCAAAACCGAGGGCGTATGCTTATAGAATTGTACTGCCCTATTCAAAGGCATTTCAATTTTACATGGGGCCGCTCACGCCACTGCCGTACAAGGCTAAGAGCCTGAAGGAGTTAATAGCAATAATATCGTCTTTAGCACCACCAGAGTCTCTAGCATACCATGTGGTAAGAGGGGATTTGGCAAAGTGGCTTAGAGAAGCGTTTTTCTTAGATGACGTGGCTAAGGAGTTAGAGGTGTTGGGGGCTAGAGTTAAAGAGGGATATGTAGAGATTAGGGGATTGAGAGAAGAGCTTCTGAAAATCTTAGCAGGCATTTGACATGGCATGCGTCTTAGTACTTTAACAATCTTAAACCTTTAATACACTATAGGAGTGTAGTTACAATTGTACTTAGTGAAGCAGGTGTAGTACGTGGATATAGCAATAGTTCCGGATTCGCCAATGTATTTGCAAAAGGATTTTGCTAAAGTTAGTGTAGTTATTCATAAGGATGTTCCTTGTGCAGAGACTTTAGTTACACTTAGTGTTACAGCAGTTATTGGAAGTGTAGAAAAGAATATTTTCAGCGAGTTGAAGAGTGTGAAAAGCGTAGAGCCAGAGGTTTCTGCAGAGTTTCTCTTTGAAGTTCCGCTGGCAGACATTGAGCAGTACGACCTTAAGCTTGTCGCCAAGGCTCAAGGCTGTGGGGAAAGTGACCAGGAGAAGGTAATGCTACCTGTACTCAGTAATGCTAAGAACCTTGTGAATCTCGTAATTGTGTGGCATAATCACCAGCCACCAAACTACACTCCTGATGGCAGGTTTTTTGCTGACTACCCATTTAGATGGGTTTGGTATAACCTGTTTGAACCCTACACAAGTGGTGGTCCATACTATGTGCATGTACTAATCTATAAGAGGTTTCCAAAGGTTAAAACAACTGTGCATCTCTCTCCAAGCCTTTTAGATCAGTGGGTAAAGGCTATAGAGAATGGCTATGTTATGGAGAGTGGAGAAGTTGTTACAGCAACAGATAAGAGAGTTGAACTTGTTAAGCAAACTCTTGAGGAGTACAGGAGGTTAGCTGGCCAGGGCGTTATAGAGGTTATGTCATCAGTATATGCACACACAATTCTTGGCTACATTCTCCATAGGTTCGACATGGTTGAGGTAATTAGGGATGAGCTTAAGCTTGGACTTCAAATAACTCAGAATGTGATGAATGTAAAGCCATTTGGTGTGTGGACTCCTGAAATGGCTTGGCACAACAGGCTTGTGGAAATCTATAGTGATTTTGGTATTGAGTACACTGTTTTGTGTGGTAAGAGCCACTTTGCAAGGGCTTTGGGTGACAAGAACTCTGCTTACGAGCCTTACAATGTTGTTTACAATGGAAAGGCTTTGAGGGTGTTGTTCAGAGACCAAGTGCTTAGTGATTTAATAGGTTTTAGAAACAATTTTGCTACAAGAGCAGAGGCATTGAGAATAGCTTTAGACACTATTCTTCAGGTTATGAGTAGAAGAGGTATTGTGACAATAGCTCTAGATGGAGAAAACTGGATGATATTCTCTAAATACCCTAAGAACACCTACCCCTTCTTTGAGCAATTCTATAGATATGTTGATGTATTGCAAGAAAAAGGGTTTTTAAAGAGCTTAACATGCTATGAAGCATCTAAGCTCTGCAAGGATACCTGTAGGAAAATTTTCTACATTCCTGCTAGCTCGTGGGTAAACGGCTTTCACAAATGGGATGGTGAATTAGATGAACAGAGATATATGTGGAGAGAAGTTGAGAAAGCATACCACAGACTTAGGCTATACAAACAGGTACTTGGAAGCCTAGATAAGAATATAAGAGAAGCATACTGGGCTCTATACCACGCTATTGATAGTGATTACTGGTGGACAGAGTTCTGGAACCCCAGGGTGATAAGAATGTGGCTAAATGAAGTGCATAAAGCATTAGATAGAGCACTTTCATCAATACTTGCTTAGCTAAGGATCCATGCTTAAGACATGTGACTATGCATGAACTTTCGCAAGTGCTTCCCCGCACTTCCTTTTACACAAGCCGTCATTTAATAGGGTTCGTACCATGACTTGCTTCACTGCTCAGCTCTCACTACTCCCTGCCACTACATGAACGCTTCCTCATTAATATGCTGTGAAAGCTTCATAAACAGAAGCACAGCTTATCAAGGGATGTTCCAATCTTGCTTTAAAGAATTCAGCTCTGTGAAGCTTTTAAAGATAAAAACATGGTTGTATACTTACTGAAAATTACCTTAGAACCATGTTTTCTATATGGGAATGTGCTGGCAGTTCTCTATGTGGCCACAGCTTGACATTTGCTAGTCTAACTCCATCGCCTATAGTGACGTTGTCTCCCAACACGGAGTTCTCTATTACAGCACCTTTACCTACTCTACTGTGTCTCCCTATGATGCTATTTCTTATTACTGTATTTGCACCCACTTTGCACCTATCCATAACAACGCTATAGTATATAGATGTGTTGTCCTCTATTATTGTGTAGTTATCTATTACTGCATTAGCTAACGTGATGTTTTTCCCCAGCTTAACGTGCCTTCCTATCAGGTTCTCTCCATCAACTTTTACTTCCCCACTGCGTATCTGGGCTAAGATGTGCTTATGCAGCTCTTTAGATTCTCTGCTCTTCCCCTGCACTTTAACATTACTTGTAAGCTGCTCTGCCTCTAGCTCTTCTGGTGAGAGTGTTTTTAGGAGGTGGAAGACGGCTTCTAAGTACCTTTCTGGTGTTCCAACATCAAACCAGTACCCCTTGAGCTCATACGCGTAAACAGCCTTACCCAGTTCTATTGTAAGAGGTATTATGTGTTGCCCAAAATCCATCATTCCCTTCTTTCTATACTCAAGTAGAGTAGGAGATTCTATAAAGTCTCTGAACTCCTTAGATAACACATAGATACCTGTATTCACATATCTACTAGGAGCTTCACTTACATGCCTAGGCTTTTCAACAAAGCGTTTAATCCTCCAGTCACTATCAAGATCAGCTACACCAAAATGCCTTATATCCTCTTCTCTATCCAAAAACTTCACAGCTATTGTCATGAACGCGCCCTTCCTAACATGGTAGTCATGCAAATCGCGTAAATTCACATCGAAAAGCAGATCAGCTTGCGCAACTAAAACCTCTTCCCTAATATCATAATAGCTCATAACTATTCTAACACTATCAGCATTCCCCACACTATCCTCATTAGGCTGGTACCTTATTCTCACATCTGAAAGACCATACTTCATTCTTATCTTAAGGCCCTCACCAAAGTAATCGTAAACCTCCTTATAGTTAAAGTACCCACTTACACCCATGTAGAACTCTGTAATACCTTGCCGAGCAAGCTTAACAATTGAAAACTCTATCAAAGGCCTATTAAGAAACCTTATAACAGCTTTAGAAGTCTCCACAGTAAGGGGGTAGAGCCTTGTCCCCAAACCCCCCAACGGAATAATAGCCTTCCGGAGCACGTATACCACCAATACATCTCGATTTTTAGGAAAATATGTGTTGCGGTATAATACTGCAATACCCAACTATACAAATTCATACCAGCTTTGATTAACCATCAATTGAAATTAAACAAGTTAAAACTGCTCAGACTCGGGTTCTATCATCATAACTCAGAAGCGGACCTTATCATCACAATAAAAAGTTTAGAAAAATACAACTAAAAAGCTTGCTACAGATTATAAAACACAGTACAGGACAGGGGCCCGTAGCTCAGCCGGGATAGAGCGCCGGCCTTCGGAGCCGGTGGCCGGGGGTTCGAATCCCCCCGGGCCCGCCACACAATAGAAAGGCGAGGACATGCCAATTTCTGCTCCTCCTCTTTTACTGATATCACATTGCAACGTAACAAATATCAGTTATACAATGACAGAAACTGTTGACTTTACTTCATGGCTCAAAGTGTATTAGTTATTTTTGACCTCTGTATTTGAGAAGAATAGACAGATTGATATACTCTCAAGATGCTTAGGGTGACAGGTGTCAGCTTAGCTTGACAAGCCTTTGTACTTAGCTTCAAATTTTTGAACTCTCCTAATCCTTGAATGTATGAGCTATGTCTCATCTCTTAACATTATCTGCATCAGGATCCTCTACAATACTCTACGCATTGATTTAGAGACCAATAGGTTATGCCTCTTTAATACTTACTAATGTCCTTTCTTGCTAGCAATTCTATTTACGTCCTCTTAATGAAGCTACGAAGTCTCTATTGAAAAGCACTTCTATTTACAATTGAAAATTGTAACAAGTACGGGTTGAAATGAATATTTCTAGGATCTTAGACTCATTGATACTTTAATTTGTATTGCTAAAGAGGCTGAGCAAATAAGGAAATTAAATGATCACTTTTTAGCTAGAGTTCATCATTGTAAGTAATTAAGGCACGCTTTACTTTAAAGAATTGAATGTCAAAATAAAATTAATCTAAAATTAAAAATAATTAAAAATTAGCATTAAGAGTATTCTCTGTTATTCTCTGTAATTATTTAGGAGTATTAAGAGTAGTGAACCTATAGATGCAGCTATTACTCCTACATGCTCATATCTGTATTTTCCGTAGAGTAGTTTTGAACTCATTTATCTGTACAGCTATGGAGTCCCCGATTCCTTTCTTAATTCTGCAGGCTTTTTCGGAGGATTAGGATTGGTGCCAATGTACTTTGCTATCCAGTTTTCTGTGTAAAACTCCTTATAATATGGATTTTTATAAGTCCAGCCAATTATAACTACTTTGTCTTTTCCTTGGAACTGGTAGAGGAAGGGTAAAGCAGCTGGGTATGAGTGGAATCTTCCTTTTTCTTTTGATCCTAATGTGCACATTTGTTGTGGTAGTAGTGTGTGGGTTGTGCAGTGTATTGTTTCTAATGCTCTTATCAATTCATCTATGTTTAGCGGGTCTATTCCTTGCGATGCAAGCCACTCCATAGCCTCCTTAATATGATATACTGCTGAGTAGTAGTAATGTGCACTCATATCAACTCTAAGACCCTTCTCATGCATTTTCCTAATAAAGCTTTGAGTAAGTGGCGATACTGGTGGAAAGTCCTCAACATCAAAAAGCGGAGTTATTACCCCAAGAGCTGCTCCGCCAGTCAAATTCCAAAACGTTAACCAGTGGTTGGGACCTCCATAGAGAACTAGGTATATGTCTCTGGCTGCTGACGTTGCCCACTGCTTAGTAAGAGCAATAGTGTCTGTATACCAACTCGAAATCACAAGAATGAGTTCAGCACCCCTAACATATGCTGCTTCTAGATATGGTATAAAGATCTTTTCACCAACAGGAATAGTGGCCTCATAAACAACCTCCAGACCTACTTCCTTAGCCAAGTCTCTTAAAGACTCTTGCTCAATAACCCCGTGCTCAGTCTTAATAACTATACTGTTTCTAGCACCAAAAGTCCAGGCAGCGCCCTCAACAAGTAATGCAATTTTATTAATCCCAAAAACATTTTTAGCTTCCCACAGTATTGATGCTGGCCACAGCACATTACCATCAAAATCAGCATGAAACATCCTAAAGACAAACTTGTACTTGTCATACCCATTCATAACCTTTAGAGTGATATCAGCACTCATAGAGCCAGCGACTACTAGTATATGTGGATATTGTGAGTAAAGCCATGCCCCTTCTTCCATTAATGCTAACGCTTCTTCAGAAACCCCCTCAATAATTACAACATCTGCACTCCAGTCTACAACAGCTTCTCTATATGCGGCCAGTGCGGCGTCAACTCTCCTCATAGTGTTCCAGGTTCTGTATACAATTGGTTGCCCAAGAATGCCACCAGCAGCGTTAATTTCCTCAATAGCCACTATAGCAGCTTCACCTTGTGCATTAAGTACAGGTTCTGCAGGATCATACAATATGGCAATTCTTAGTGAGTGTTTTAATTTAGTAAAAGGCGTTGGCGTTACTGTAACTGTGGTTGTATATGGTATTGTAACTGTGTGAGTAATGGTTTTTGTCGGAGGTGTAGTGGTAGCACCAGTGAAATAACCAATAATACTGGCTATGATAATCAAAATAACAGTGATAACAATGATACCTCTCTTAACAGCAAATGCCATTTATTACACCCCCAAGTACTACTGCAATAAAAGACTTTTATATGCTTTCTATGCTTTTCATTCATCAATGTAATACTTTCGGGGTAAAGGTCTTTAGGTGTTGTGATTTGACTGTATATCGCCTTCTATTACGCTTTCAGCTCTTGAAGTACAAAAATCCTAGAGATTTTTCTTATCATTAATGTTTTGGGTTAAAGTTGTGGGAAAAGTTATTAGTATTGCTGGTGTGTGCTTCATAGACTTATTTTGTCTTCTAAGCTTACAATTTCTCTAATGTCTTCGTCGCTAAGCAGTGGTACTGGGTGTCCTAGGAGTTCTCGTTCTAGTACAACTTCTGCTACTTTATGATATCTCCGGTTTCCGAGTTTTGCTGCAACACCTTCTAGTAATATAATTGAAATTGCGTATCCAAGCTTTCTCAGTATATCCTTTGCTCTATACTCTACAACTTCAGGATGCTCTGACAGTATTTCTCTTATTGTGTCTTCTATTATTGTTAAGGCTTTTCTTGCTATTTCAGCGTTCATGGCCTCTTTAATTTTTTCTCTCATTTTTTCTACAAGTACTTCATGTGCTCTTTTCTTAGCCATGGCTTCAAGCATGTCTAGTGCTTGGATATTGCTAGTGCCCTCCCATATGGGTGTTATCAGCGCTTCTCTATGCCATTTCTCCACTGGGTACTCTTCGAGAAATCCTAGCCCGCCTAAAAGCTCCATTGATGTGGTGGTTACTCTTAGCGCTACCTCGGCAGTTATGTTCTTAGCTATGTGTGTTAAAAGCCTGGCGTAGTGATACATTGGGGTGTATGGTGGGGTGTCTTTTGATGATTTTTCAAAGAGTTGTGTAGCTTCGTGAGCTAGCACTAAGCCTGCTTCTATTAGTGATTCTGCTTCTAGAAGATCTCTTTTAACAAGCTTGTGCTCTATAAGCCTTTTGCCAAAAGCTTTTCTGTGTGTTGTATACAATACTGCTTCTAAGTAAGCCTTTCTAGCTACGCCTAGAGCTCCATGGGCATTAGCAAGTCTTGAAACCATTAAGCATTCAAGAGTGTAGTACACACCCTTAGAAGCTTCTCCCACAAGGTAACCCTCACTATCAATTAACTCAACCTCACCTGTTGGAACTGCTACAGTACCACTCTTAATCTTCAGTCTCCTCACATAGAAGTTAAGAGCCCCATCTTCTCTAACCCTAGGTACAGCGAAAAGCGATAAGCCCTTGGCTCCCAAAGGGGCTCCAGGCACTCTAGCTGTAACAAGTGCTATATCAGCTAAACCAGCACCACTAGCAAAGTACTTGTAACCTGTAAGCTTCCACACACCATTAGACTCCCTAGCAACTGTAGTATTAGATCCTAAATCACTTCCACCCTGTATTTCAGTAAACCATGTAGCTCCAAACATCATAGGCTTAGAGACTCCAATTAAATTCTTATAATAACTCCTTATAGTATTAGAAGCGTATTTTTGCAAGGTATACGCAGTTTGTATTGTTATAGTCAGAATGCAGCTTATACCAGGATCGCCAACGAGGTACAGAGAAGCGTAATGCTCATGCCAACTACCCCCACTAAACGGATACCTGTTAACACCAAGCTCTAGCACAAGCCTCTCTAGAACCATTTTCTCAGCAGGATCAAGCCATACAGCATCAGCTCTATCACCTTTAACACTCCACGTTATTAACATAGGCTTACTAAGCATATCTACTCTATAAGCCACCTCATATACCTCTCTCCCAGCCAACCCCCCAACAGCCTTCAGATCAGGTTCAAAACCCAGATAAGCTCTCAAAACATCCCTCAAAGGCTTATCAACATCATAATGGTTTAAACCATAAGCAAGAGACAAATCCTCAATTCCCTTTAAAACCATATAACCCAACCCATAGAGCTCCAAACGCTTTCAAAAATAAATTTATCTAAAGGTAAGCAAATATAAGCTTTCACAAAGAATTCAAGCCCCTTCTGATATCTACTTACTATTGTATGAACAACATCAGTACAGTGCAATGGGGGATCAATTTGCAGGAAGTAGGTGTGTTAATTGTTATGTTGTGGCCAGGATTTGAGCCCGCGTCACGGGCTATAGGTGTACAAGGAAGTAGGAAAAATAAAAATGTAATCTGGTAGAAGAAGCATGTAAAGAGTATTGCCATGAAATGCCTGAGATATGGAAGACATGCTGATATGCTGTTGCATGGAAAGAAATGGCTTTAAGTTTGCAGAGAAAAAATCTGGAAGAAATCAGCTTAACTTTGCTTTACGCAAAGTTATTACTATTATATCGCTCTTTGAATTAGTGGAAAACTGATTAGTTTATTTGGTATGTTTATTTGCGAAATTACCTCAATAGAGATTTTGCAGCAGCTTTCTCTTAGAGTTAAATTGCGTCGCTAATTATTCAAATACTCTATTTAGTACAATTTAAAGTTCTTCAATAGCTTTTCTAGTAATGGGATCTGCTATTACGTATTTATTATCTTTTTTCTCAACTATTGAGAGATCAATTAGGGTGTTTAGTAGTTCGTTAAGTGTTTTATCATTTATTGTTCTACCTTCGATGTCTTCGAGTTTTCTCTTTATTTCACTCCAACTTCTCTCAATAGTTAATATCTTCAATAGTATTTTATATCTCTCACTTCTTCTACCTCTCAAGAAGTTCTCTACTTCGTTTTTAGCTATGTCAATAGCTGTCTTCAGAACTTTATCTATCTGTTGTGAACATAGGTCTGGGTTCGTGTAGCAATTGTATCCAAAGAGTGTGAGCCAACCTATAATGCCTCCAAATGTTTTAGCTGCTTCTTCAATAATTTGCTTGTTTATAGAGATCCCGACTTCTTTAAAACCTTTCTCAAGAAAATCTATAGATTCCTCAAGTGTTAATCTCCTTGTTGATACGGTATGGATGTATCTTCCGTAGAGTGGAGAATCTACACTATCTAGTCTTAGAAATTTGTAAAGAAGACCGACTTCAGACCCTGTTAACACTATTCTAACATAATCCAGGTTGTCGTAGATATATGCGAAGAGCCTTACAAAGTTAATCCATGTTATTTTCCGAAGCTCTTGAGCCTCATCAAAAGCTACAACAATACTCTTCTTAAGTTCAGATCCAATACTATTCAATGCTGTGAAAAGCTCTGGAAACTCTAGCTTATCATTGCCTCTCCAAGAGATATCAATAGAAGAGAACGGCATAGATACTGATACACCTTTAACACTACGTAAAACCTCAACTATTTTCTCACGGAAGGACTTATACCTTCTCACAAAATCTTCTAAAGACTCTTTCACAATATATATAAAGTCTCTATAAGTAGGATTAGCAGAAAGCCTTGTATCCAGGTATATATAAGGATCTCCAATTTCATTTAAAGCAACTTTAAGAAGAGAAGTTTTACCAGTTCTCCTCATACCAACTACAATAGTTATAGGGCTTCTCTCAATACCTTTCACAAGTTCTTCTAACTCATTCTCAAAATCATATAACTCATCTCTTCTCTCTTTAGGCTTAATACTGAACAACATAGCTTGGGCTACCCCAAGCATACTTGGAGTACCCCAAGTTATAAGCATTTATAACAATAGTAAATCGAATATCATCTAGACATAGAACAACATGACTAGTAGATTAGAATAGAATAAAACGCTACAACAATAAAAACATGTAGCGAGGTTTATTACAGACAGAGCAGAATCAGCAAACTACGGGTACACGAAGCCAGGTACGAAGACCTCTTGAGTGAAGCAGATGAATACTACCTCAAGAAGCTTTACTAGCTTGTCTACTCCCACAACATGTAGAAGACCAACATCTAATACACTTTGGGTCTATGGCCAAAGTCAATGAATTTGACATTGCATGTACAATATTTTGTCACATACAATGGTCAGGGTAATCCATTGGTAAGATAATAGTATATAGCGATTATCAATTATTTATGCGGCGGCCGGGATTTGAACCCGGGATCTCCGGCTTGGGAGGCCGGCGTCCTAGACCAGGCTAGACGACCGCCGCTTGTAGTCTGTTTAGTTAGTGTGTTTTGTAGTGGATTAAAAATCTTTGTATTGCACTAAATGTTGTGTTATATTATTGGTGCTTTGATTATGTCTGGATAGTATTCTCTAAGTACTCTTTGCATACTTACGCGGGGTATGAATGATCTGAGGGCTGAGAATGCTATGCTATAGTACCTCTCTGGGTTTGTTTTGTATAGCTCAAGTATTTGTAGGAGTCTTGTCTTTAGTTCTCCATATTCCTTTTCATTTATTTCACTTGCCCTCTGGCTGTAGATGTCTATAGGCTCTCTAATGTCTTCTCCGAAGAGCCAGCCGTTAACGTTGTCCACTATTAGCTCAAGTACACCTCCATCTCTAGATGCTAGCGTTGGAACACCATTTATAGCTGCTTTCATGTAGCTTGTGCCACACGCCTCTAGCCCTGAGAATGGTGCAAAGAGTAGTAGGTCTCCTGAGGAAAGCAGTATCTTAGCTTTTTGCACATCATAATCGTGTACAAAAACCACATTTGGCAACTCGTTGTGAAGCTTCTTAAATATCTTCATGTACTCTAGCCCCATGAGGTCATAGGGGTGGGCTTTTCCGCCAAGGACAAAGAATATTGGCTTATCCTTAAGCTCTTTCACAAGCCTTATAACCATCCACGGCCTCTTATACTCTGTTATTCTCCTGGCCCACACAACAACAAATCTTCCCTCTAGCGAAACATCCTTTTTGTAGTTCTGCAAAAACTTCTCTAAACCACACTTCATCTTCTCCTTAACACTAACTAGAGAATCGAGGTTTAGGACTCTGCCTTCGTACATCTTCTTCAGCTCGTCATGCATCCACCTCTCTATATTAATGCCATTAGTAACGTAAGTGAGTTTTTCAGCAAAGTGTGGAAATATCTTTTGCAACACATCGTAATGCTTTGCTGAAACTGCGAAAACTTGTTCAGCTACTGCAAGCCCTATTTCAGTTAAGAACACCTCTGGCTCAATAAACCTATACCCATACTCCAACGCCAGCAGGTCTCGGGGGAACGAGGGGTGCCCCCATATGCCGGCAGTATGTATAACCAACCTGTACTTACCCGGTATTCGCAATTGTAGTGGAAGCAAAGCTGTGTACGCTTCTTGAAGATCTATGTAGCCTATATCACTTAACTTAATGTTTCTGGTTATGAACTCTGCAGACGCTTTTGCAAGAATTGTGTACTTGTAGAACTTCTCCTCAACACCCTCCTCAATATATATTCTGTCAACAAGTTTTGTAGCCCACGAAGGCTCCACAACATTAAAAAACACTGCTTTTGCAGACCCACAGCTGTACTCCAAGGCTTCAACAGAAACCTCACTTTCACGCAACTTAACAACAAACTTGTCAATAGGCTTCAACATCCTGGTGAACTCTTGGGGCTGGGGCTGAGGCCTTGGCTTTGGATTCCCCTCCGCATCAAAATCGTAATCCACATACCCATTTCTGTAATACAGACATAGAGCAATGTAGCGTAGCCCCATTTTCCCAGCCGCACATAGCTTATCCCCCTCTAAAACACCAAGCCCCCCGGCATAGGTATAGCCATGCTCTAAAGCTATGTCTGGAGTTATGCTAATTACATACACCCCCTTTTCAACAGCCATAGCTGCGCCCCCTAGTTGTTTCAAACAATTCTAATGAATAAAGTTAAATACCTTTATTAAATTTCTACACAAACACAGCTTAACTTAATTAAAGCGTTGAAATTGGATAAAAGGGCATTTCGCTAAACTACAAGAGCATTACTGTTCTGAGGTACTCAAGTACCTCCTTAACAAAGAAGATTTTTTAAGCACTTCATTAACATCCTTAGGCCTTTTAACAAACAGCATATCGAAAATGCTCTTATGCTTATATAAAATCGCTAAAATGCATTGCAATAGTGTTGTTATTGTTTGTTGTTGAAATGGGTTTTGTACGAAACCCTCTAAGCATTCTCTAAAGTAGGGGTTTTCATATATAGCCATTTTAACTAACATAATAATGTTTATTCTTAAGGTAATTCTATTGCCATACATACCCTCAAGATACACCCTAAGTACATGGCTTCTCGGGGTAATGTCACACTTAACAATATCACAATCAAGCACATCTATGTAAACATCAGTTCCGCTAATTCTATAAACCTCCTCAATATCATGATGAAATGCAAGCCTAAATAAGCCAAACCTGCTCTTAAATAATTCAACATTGTTGTACTTTTCAATAATTTCTTCAACAGCTTTCCAAAAACTCATTTTTGAAGAGTAGTTGTAAAGACCAAAACGATCGAGCATTCCTGAGGTGATGCAGGGGGGATCCATGCAGTGTAGATTGTACCTCAAACAGTTTGTAACCTGATCATATATAGCCTTGATAATTATCCTTACAACATCAATTAACTTCATAGTGTAACACCTAAAAAGAACCACCGTTAGCAACTTATATAGATTCTTGAGAAAGCTTGACTTTTCTAATGTGAGTTGCGCTACATGGAATTTAAAAAGAAATCTATGCGTATTCTCCAACAGACTCACAAAAAGTACCTATATAAACATCCTAGGGAATTAATTCTCTAAACTGATGAGAGTTGTACTACTGCTTTGAGTTGATTTTGAGGTGGGTTTTATGGGTAAAAGAGGTGGAACCTCAACTTTCCTTGGTGTTACACGACTTATTTTAGGAAGCCCTATGCTTAGAGCTTTTCTGCGCCTTGGTTTAAATAACACACTGTGTCTCCTTGATGAAGATAGTACTGCTTCTAAACCTCGGAGCCTTATTTACTACTCCTTGCTTAAGCTTGAAGGGATGCCCTTGCAATGCTCAGTATCAGCACGCTTTTTCATAGACCTTCTCAACTTCATTATTAGGTTTAGTGTAACAGTATTTAGAGGCGATGTTAGGGATGTTGAGGAGGCCTTGAGAATACCTGGTATTAAAAGAGGTATTGAAACAGTGTTAAAGGGTATTGCTCTTTATGGGGTGACAGTCCCCCAAAAGCTTCCAGCGCCCTTCATGATTGTATGGGACTTTACAAATATGTGTAACCTTGCTTGTCGTCATTGCTATAGAGTTGCAGGTAAGCCTCTTCCAAATGAGCTTTCACTTTATGAAAAGCTAAGACTTGTTGAAGAGCTTGATGGTGCAGGTGTAGCTGCTGTTGCTTTAAGTGGTGGTGAGCCAACTATACACCCTGACTACTTAACTATTGTAAAGGCGCTGGCAAAGAGGGAGTTCTACGTGGCTACGGCAACTAATGGTTGGAGGTTTGCAGATATAGATGAGTTGAAGAAGGCTGTTGAAGCTGGACTAAACTATGTTGAGATATCAGTAGACTCAGCATCTCCTAGAAGGCATGATGAGTTCAGGGGTCTTGAAGGCTCTTGGCAAAGGGCTGTAAAAGCTCTTGAAAACGCTGTAAAGCTCGGGCTAAGTCACGCCATGGCTGTCACAATAACTAGGTATAATATTGATGAGGTAGAGGATATCCTAGATCTTGCGGAGAGCATAGGGGTTAAGAGAGTTGTCTTCTTTAATTTTGTACCAACTGGCAGAGGGAAAGATATTGTTGATATGGATTTGAATCCCTTTGAAAGAGAGGAGCTTATGAGGAGGCTCTATAGGGAGATGAAGAAGAGGAAAATTGAGATATATACAACAGCTCCACAGTATGGAAGAGTTGTAGTTCAGCTAAGTAGAGGTGAAGAAGTAGCTCCTACACACTTTGTTGCAAGGGGAGATCCTATAACTACAGCTATAGCTGAGTTTATTGGGGGGTGTGGGGCTGGAAGAATTTATGCTGCTATACTTCCAGACGGAACTGTAACACCTTGCGTATTCCTACCCATACCCGTTGGCAGTATCAGGAAAAAGCCTTTTGAAGAAATATGGAGCAAAAACTCATTACTAAACGCCCTTCGCAACAAAGAAAATTTGAAAGGCTTTTGCAGCAAATGCCCGTATAGAAATATTTGTGGTGGTTGTAGGGCTAGAGCGTATGGGTATTTTGGAGATCCTCTGGAAGCAGATCCTGGCTGTATATTCAATTACAAAGCATGGAAAAGATTGAAAGAATACGAAATTAGTAAAGAAATTGAGATGATGACATCGCTGACTGCAACTGCTTCTGTACCCATGCATTAAATTTCTGCTGTTGTTAGCGTCGCAAGGGTTTGGCTGGTTTTGGTGGTGGAGGTGGTGGGGCACGCTCTTTTGCTGTTCTCAATCCCAGTACATATCCTATAGCAAGTGCTACTACTAGCAGTATAGCAGAAATTATTACTGTTGCCTCTGGTCCTAGCCCCATGTATATTGTAACAAGGGATGTCAGTGTGTTCGTAATGAATACAACTGTAGTTGTAGTAGCGTAAACTGTTGTAGGAACTGTTATTATAATGGTTGTTGTTACTGTGACATTTTGATGTACTGTAGTATTTGTGTTAGGCATTGTAGTTACTGTCAGCATATCTGTAGAAGTAGTGCCTTGAGTATTACTCTCTATTAGTAGTGCTAGTATTAAAATCAGTATTGTAAATATTACAGCTTTACGCATCCTTATCACATCTTCCCAGTAGCAAGGTTTAAGTATAAAAGCGTTTTACGGCATGAAACGCTTTAAATACCTTAATGCTTTACAATACTTGTTATGTAAAGGTAATGTGTAAGTATATTTATAAGGTAGATATGGGTTTATACATGGCTTCCAGACTTGAGCCGAGTCTCTTCCCCAAGCACTCAAAACTTAGAGCTATTAAGCCCTTTGATCCGTGGAGATCCCCTCTATGCACATGCCCAATGAAATGGGTTGTACATCCTTATACAGGTTGTGCTCATGCTTGTGTTTACTGCTATGCCTCTAACTATATACCTAAGCACTCTACTCCAAGACCTAAGAAAGCCATAACCTATGACATTGTGAGAGACTTGAAGTTGTTGCCTGGCGGGGCCTTAGTTGAGCTTTCCTCTAGTAGCGATCCCTACACCCCTCCAGAGGCTAATTTGCAGTTCACACGGAAGGTTCTTCAACTTCTTCTAGAGGGTGGTATGAGGGTGTTAATAACAACAAAAAGAGATCTTGTGTTACGCGATCTTGATATTTTAGAGAAGTTTAGGAGTAGAGTTGCTGTTGCTATAACTATAACTACTCTTAGCAACTCCTTAGCCAAGGTTCTGGAACCCGGTGCTCCACTGCCAAGTGAAAGACTTAAAGCAATAGAGGTTTTGAGCAGGCATGGCATTGCCGTGACCCTGCGTCTTGACCCCATAATACCAATGCTAAATGATGAATATGATGATATTCAAAACATTATTAGAGCTGCTGCTAAGGCTGGGGTAGTGCAGGTAACAACATCTACATATAAGGCGAAGCCCAAGGACTTTAAGAGGGTTTATGAGGCAGCTAGGATGCTTCAAGGTAGTAGTGTTGCTGAGGAATTGCGTTATCTGTACTATAGCGATTCAAAAGCCATGACTCTTCAAGGTTACAGGTACTTAAGGGAAGAGCTAAGGCTTAACTGCATAAAGTTTGTCAAAGAGGTTGCAGAAAGAGAAGGCCTTGCTTTTGCATCATGCAGAGAAGGCTTTGCGCACTTGCATACACCTGGCATTGCATGCGATGGCTCATCTTATACATATGCTTACTAAACATCCTCTGTACTTTACACACGGATTTGCATAGCAAGGCTAAGAAATCTCATCATAATTAGAATTGCTGTGAAGCGCTTTACATATAGCTACAAAATTTTGTTGCTGTGTTAAGTAACAGCTTCTACAAGTGTATGTCTAACTAACATTACACCCCTTACGCCATGTATCTTCCCTAGGAGCTCCTTAACTCTCTCACTAGTTCCTCTTACTGCTATTACAAGCATACACTTCTCCTTATCTAAGTGCACATGCATTGTAGAAATGATTGTGTCTAGAAATAGGTGTTGAAGATCTGTTAGAGCCTCATCAACACCTCCAACTTCGTGATTATATAGAACAGTTATGGATCCCACCACATTTTTTGCAATAGCCCACTTATTTTCTACAATGAATAGCCTCAAAGCTTCTTGAAGAAGCCTAGATCTGTTTTCAATACTAAGACCCTTCATTAAGGTGTCGAGTTCTTGAGCTAGGTCAGAGGGGATATAGACACCGAATTTTCTCTTCTCTTCTCCCATCAGGCTCACCATACCTAAAATTACTTTCAGCTCTAAATAAGTTAGAGTGCACTCTTACTTAAATTTTTATGCTGTAGCAATAGCATAGAGATGATGTTGCGGAATCTTAAGATGTTTAACCTTTCTATTTAAGTAACTTTAATGCTCTTTCCTCTAACAAGATTAGTGCCCTTTCCATACTTTGTATCCGGATAGAACATCACATCAACGTGATAAATCATTTCATTGACTTCTCTACACGCTCTTATAATGGCTAGTCTCATTTTATGTAGTTTTGATATTGTTACATGCGGATGCACGTAAAGCTCTGCCTTAGCAATGTAAAAAGACCCTATTTTTCTAACATCCACACTTCTTATCCTCATGTTTTCAGCAAACCTTTCACTAAGCACAGACATTAACTTGTACTTCAGCTCTACATCTATATTAAGCCCTAATACAGATTTTATGGAATCTTCAGCAATATTGGTAATGCTGTGAAATGTGAAAAAGAGACTAGCAATTACTGTAAGTAGTTCTGCTGACTTGCTTTGCGTAAAGGAGGTTACTATAATGCCTATGGTGACAAGTGCGGAGGCTACAGTATCTATAATAGCATGCACGTATTCTGCCTTAAGTATTTCAAGCCTCGTCCTGATGTACGCTTTTCTAAGCTCGGTAAAAGTATAAAATGTGAGTGCACCTCCAACTAGAGATGCCAAGGCTAGGAAGGGATTTGCTGTAGTAATGGAAGTGCCTGGTTCTGCTATAAACGAGTTGATGTAGTCTACGAATGGCACCATGTATGTGCCTAAAACTGCTATTGATATTATTAAGGCTAAGACTGACTCTAAATAGAGCACTCCCCAGGAAAACCTCTTCAAGACTTTTATAACTAGGTATAGCGTCATCATCGTTGTAAACTCTAGTGCTCCATCAACAGCCCAATGCACAGCATCTGTAAGCAGTATCATAGAGTGAAAGAGAATAGCAAATGTAAGCTCTAGAGCAAGCCCAGTAACTGACACAATAAATGCTATCCTTACAGCTTCAAAACCTATTCGAAACCTATGTGAAACTTCTCGTAGAGACAAGCACATCACCATTTCTTGATGTTGCTAGTGGAAAAATGGTGCGGGGGGTGGGATTTGAACCCACGCAGGCCTACGCCAGCGGGTCTTAAGCCCGCCCCCTTTGACCTAGCTCGGGCACCCCCGCGAAGACAAGCCCAGTATATGTGTTTAACAGTTCGGGTTATTAGCTTTTATATTACTTACATGCATTGGTTGGCTATGATGAGGCATGAGCGTGATGATGTAGTGATTGATGTCAAGAGGGCTGAGCTTAAGCTTATAGCTACAACAGATATTGACTTAGAGTATGAGGCGTGCGAAGATATTGAAAATGCTCTTGCATTTGTAGCCTCTAACATCTACTGTGTCCCTCTTGAGAGAAGAGGTCTTGTGCTAGTGTATACAAATAGAGATCTAGATTCATTGAGGCTTGCTAAAACTCTTACTCAAAGCAATGTAAGGTGTTTTTGGATTTACCCAGTTCATAAAACATGTAAAGCAAGTTATGAAGACATCTCCAAATGCATTTTTGAACTTATTTCACTAGCTAACACCTCAAAGCCTATTAAGTTGCTGGGTAAGTGCAGAAAACGAGGAATGCATATAGATTCCTGCACAAAGCTTCTAAAACATGTAATGCCGCAACTTGAATCGCTTAGTCTCATAGTAGTTGATTTTCGGAATCCCGAATACATCTTAAGAATTGAAATTGTTAACGAAATAGCTGCACTATCTCTATACCCAGCTATCTATGAAAACATATTTAAAGTGAAGAGGGGGTGCAATGAATAAATTTGAAAGGCTATTCAAATAATTAAAGTAGCCTATTTTTGTAAAGCCTTTGCCACCTGAAGCGATGCCCTCCACACATCATCATCCACATGATTTAAATTCTTTATAGCCTTACCCCTAGCCCCAGGGGTTATGGCTGCGGAGTCTACAAGGGCTATGCCTATGGTTATAAAATATTTTTCTCCAGGCTCAAAAACAGACACTATATCACCTTTTGTAAAAGCTTTAGAGATTCTCTTAATGCCTGGAATCATAACATCAGCTCCATTTTTTAAATGCGCCACAGCCCCCTCATCAACTGTTACTGCTGGGGTTACCAGAATTTTCTTGGTATTGTAAAACACATTAATGGCGTAAAGAGTTGGCATGTAAAATTCGACTTTGCTTGTCTTAAAGAGTGCTGGTAAAGAGCCAAATGCTACTATTTCAAACTTCTCCCCCAAAATTTTTTTCACATCTTCTTCATGTTCCTCTAAAAAGCTTACAAAACTCCTATCTATGCACTCTCTTTTCCTCAGCTCCTCAATTATAGCCCTAGCCTCCCTCTTCGAAATGTACTGCATTTTCAACTATCATTACACCTAAAAACTAGTGTTACTCAAAGGTATTAAATGTTGCGTTAGAGAGGGTCATACTATACATGTGCATAGTTTTAAAAGAGTGTAGATATGTTGTAAAGTCTTTTAAACCTTTTCAAGTAGTTGAACTTGCTGATATTGCTATAGATAATGGTGTTGTGACTTGCATTGGTAATTGCAAGCCCTTGCAGAATTGCTATGAGCTGGACTGTGGCAGTGGAATAGCTGTTCCAGGTTTTGTAAGTATGCATACTCACGTCTCTGCAGATGCTGAAACCTCAGGCAATTCTATAGATGTTATTAAAAAAGTGTTAGGCTTAATGCTTCGCTATGGCTATACAGCAGCACATATAGTTGATGCAGACTCTGAAATGCTTGAAGATGTCTGCAGGCTTGCTAAAGAAATTGGAATGCGAATCTCTGTAGGTCCTCTTATTAGCAACTCTAAGGACTTGAAAAAGCTAAGCTTCTTAAAATTCTTTAAGTATACCCCCTACTGCCTTCCATCAATTAACATATCTCCTGTAGAAGACCTGGACACAAACACTTTAATTGCAATTAAAGAATTTATTTCCTCTTACACCACACCTCTACATATCCATATAGCGTCCTCCGGAGACCTTTCTAAAACCCTGGACTACTACAGGAAAACAGGCTCTTGGCTTATCACAGCATTGGATTCCTTAGGGCTTCTCACTGAAAAAACTTGCATAGCCCACGCCTCTTGGATAACAACATGGGAAATTGAAAGAGTTAAAGAGAAAGACTCATGCATAGTTTTAACACCATTTGCAGATGTTGTAAAAGGAGTTCACGGAATGCCTCACACACTACTCTTCAACATTAATAAGCTTTGCTTTGGAATTGACAATCCTTGGCACCGCCCAAGCCTCTCACCACTTCTCGATATCATAGCTCTACAAGCTGTTTATAGCAATAGAACATGGAGTTTCTACCCAGACACTTTACAAATCCTTCACTACATAACCACGCTAGGAGCAACAGCAATTGGAAGTGAGGCAGGCATTATTGAAGTGGGTAAAAGGGCTGATATTGCAATCCTACACCTAGATCAAAACGCATTGAATAAGTCGATTAGCGGGTTTTTACTCAGAGGACTTGCATATAACACAAAATACACTGTAGTTGAAGGAAGAGTTGTTTGGAGGGTTACATAGCGCCACCTAAAGCCAATTAATGTTGATGTATACATTAAAAGCTAATATTGCAACAACGCTGTGCATTATTAACCATGGATTTATATGCAACACTGATTGCATAGTGTGTTAGTATGTTAATGTATTGAAAAAGTGCTTAAACCATGGTATTTAGAAATAGCGTTGCTTAAACCATGATGCAACGGATTTTATAATTGTGGGTAAAACTGATAATATTCTTCCTTTCTTAATTTCTCTATATAGGTACTTTAGCCTTAAATAAAACCTTGCATAAGCTTCTCTAAGAAGCCCTTCAATTATTTTAATATCCATGTAAAAGCTTTTCATAACAGCTTTAAGTGTGGTGTAGTGTTCCCAGTTCCAATCAACTATTAGGTTGTGCTTAGCAGCATAATCGTATAGCGGTGTTCCTGGATATGGTGTAGCAATGGTGAACTGTGCATATGGCGGATCCAGCTTTATGGCTAGTTCTATGGTTTTCTTAACATCTTCTACATCTTCCCATGGAAACCCTATAACAAAGCTTGCAACAACATCTATATCAGTTTTACAAACCTTTCTCAAAGTTTTCAGGTTCTCAAAGAATTTAAAAGCATGCTCTATTGCTATTCTCTTACCTATATTATTTAGTGTTTTCTGCGAGCCCGATTCAACACCAACAAATAAGCCTATGCAGCCTCCATCGGCAAGCATTTTTAGAAATTCAAAGTCTTGTAAATGATCAACTCTAGCACCACATGCGAATTCTATGTCTAGCTTTCTACTCTTTAATTCCTTTATTAAGTCATGGACATATTTCTTAGACCACGTCAATTCGTCATCTGTAAAAACTATGTACTTTGCCTTGTACTTATCGACTAAGTGCTCTATTTCATTAGCCACATTAGGTGCACTTCTAAACCTCACTCTCCTACCCCAGAAGTAGGAAGTAGAGCAAAATACACACCCATAGGGGCAGCCGCGAGACGCCATTACATGAGCAACATTGATGCTTTTACCTAATACCGTGTACTTGTCCATTGGGAGAAGGTGCCTAGCTGGGAAAGGAAGAGCATCTAAGTTTTCTATAGGTTTCCTGTTATTTGTTACAATAATATTCCCTTCGCCATCTCTAAATGCTATTCCTTCCACATTCCTTAGTGCATCTTTAGAAAAACCCCATCTTTCTAATGTTCTTACTAGCTCTAGCATTGTGTACTCCCCCTCAAACCTCACAACAACATCAAAACCATTAGCTAGAACTTCGCTATACATAAATGTTGGATGCGGTCCTCCTGCAACAAGTATTATGTCAGGAAATTCTTCCTTCAATCTTTTAGCAGCCTCATAACCTTTTAATGCTGTTGGTGTTAATAATGAGAACCCTATTATATCAGGTTTAAACTCGTTAACAATACCAATAAAATCATTATATGTAAGCTTAAGGGTGGGAGAATCAGCAATTCTTACCTTATATCCAGCATCTTCAAGAACGGCTGCTACATATGCTAAGCCTAGAGGAGGAGCATTTATACCACCAACTCTGTATATTTCAAGATTATGTGTATTTGGTGGAAGAGCAAGCAAAACTTTCATATGCTCACAATTTTAAAATAAATAGGAAAGACATTTTAAATTATTTAACAGTTAAAGAACTTTAACACGCTCCTCTCATTGTTTAAGGTACAAAGCCGTTATAATATTTCATATCTGAATTTGCCATCTTCATATGTTATTCTGATGTTCTTAACCCAGTTACCGCTTTCCTCTGGGTAATCTAATCTGAAATGCGCTCCTCTACTCTCTTTTCTTAGTAATGCGGAGTAAGTTACAGCTAGTGCTGTGAGTAAGGTATTTAACATTTCTGAGTACTTAATCACTTCCTCGTGATTGCTTATTCTCACTTTACCTAAATTCTCATGAATGCTAAGTAATTCTTCGAAGCCTTGCTTCAACGACTCTTCATTCCTTATGACGCCTGCCTTAAGCCACATTATGTTACGAATCTCAGTTCTCACTTCAGATGGCGTATATTCGCCATTTCTTAGCCTGTATTTTTCTAAAGCATGCTTAACCTCTTCCTCTATATGCTCCTCAACGCCTTCCCTAAACCCACTACTTGTGTAAGTCAAGATATTTTCTGCCACTTTTTCAGCTGTAACAACGCATGCTGTTAGTGCATTACCTCCTAACCTGTTGGCTCCGTGAATACCTCCTACCAGCTCCCCAACTACGTAAAGCCCATCGATAACGGTTTTTAAGTTGCTTTCCGTTTCAACGCCGCCCATGGAGAAGTGAGCTGTTGGCAATACCCTGATGGGCGTCTTTAAATTAAGCCTCTTTCTTAATTCACTAGCATATAGCGTTAGCGCATCTATATCCTCTTCAAATTGTGGTTGCTCGGGATATAGATGTAAAGCTCCATCAATGTCGCCACCCTTCAATACCTCTAGCATTATGTATCTCGATAGCTTATCTCTATTAAAGACTATTGCCTTACCCAAGCTCTCCAGACCATACTTAACTATAATGTCTTCACCAAACCTGTTTACCAACCTACCCTTAGTAAACGGTATCATAAAACTGTACTTACCGGGTTCTGCAATTCCCAGCGGGAAAAACTGTATAAACTCCATGTCAATTAGTGGTAAGCCTAGTCTAAGGCACACGCCATGCCCATCGCATGTGAGTTGAGTAGGATTATCACTTCTTATATACACATTAGCAGCGCCTCCAGTAGCCAATACAACAACCTTACTGTTGACAATTACATAACTTCCATCACTTGTTATACATGCAGTGCTAAAACTGCCATTGCTATTCTTAACAATGTCCAGCATGTGTGTACTCTCTAACAATACAGTACTGGGTCTGCTAAGAATGTAGCTTCTAAGAGCTAGTACCAGTTCTTTACCAGCGAATAGAGAGTCACTACTCACTACCTTTAATCTACCTCGCCCAGACTCAAATCTGAGGCCGAGCTCCTCTAAGGATTTTACACATGCAGCAGCTCTTAAAGCCATTAACTCGACTAAAGCTCTCTTATTGATGTACCTACCAGCAGTAATTGTGTCTCTCACATAATCTTTCACACTATAACCATTAGTAGGACAGCGAAAAACTCCAGCTGAATAATAAGTTGAAGTTCCATAGCCTAGAGGAGACTTAGAGACTATGGCAACTTTAATTCTATTCTCAGCAACTCTGTCAAGAAAATATATCGTTGAAAGCCCAGCTAAACCACTGCCAATAACAGTGACATCAGTTACAAAAACCTTCTTTATAGCCTCAATCACTATTTACACTCCCCCGAAGTTTTAAAACATCTTATACAAAAAGATTTGCAAGTTATTTACACTTTAAGTGAATTAGTGGTAAAGGGAAAGTTCCTTAAGGTTACTTCTTACCAAGCCTCTTTTCCTTCTCTTTCAACGCCTCAATTGTGATTAGCAGTGCTTTAGCTTGGTCGTAAGTTGCTTTATCAATCATTCTGCCTTCTACTGATGTTGCTCCTAAACCCCTCTTCACCGCCTCTTCATATGCATTAACTATTTTTCTTGCCAATTCGATTTCCTTTTCAGATGGTGTAAACACCTCATTTATGATTTTAACGTGTGAGGGGTGTATGCACATCTTGCCTTTGAATCCCAGCTTCAAAGCTATTTCAGCTTCTTTTTGAACCCCCTTAAGGTCTATTAATAGGCCTAGGTACGGTGTATCAATAGCATGTATTCCTGCACTTCTTGCAGCTATGGCTAGCTGTGCTCGTGGAAATAGTAACTCGTGCTCGTCTGGAGATAGTGTAAAGTAGCTTCGCCCAAGGTCTCTAAGGTAATCTGCAGCGCCAAATGCAATAGCTATTACTCTTTTACTTGCAGAAGCTATTTCATATGCATTCAAGACTCCTCGAGCACTTTCAATCAATGGTATTATTGCTATGGGGTTTAAGCTCTTTTGCTTCTCTTCCTCCTCTAACATTCTCTCCAATACCACCACATCTTCTTTCGACTCTGTCTTTGGTAGCATTATAGCGTCAACCCCTTCCTGCACAGCAAATTTGAGATCATCTTTAGCAAGACCTGATGCAATGCTATTTACTCGTACTACAATAGTGTGCCCCACATCCTTTAGCTCTTTAACAGCATCCTTAACAAACCAGCGGGCCGTCTCCTTATCATCTATTGGTACAGCGTCCTCCATATCTAGTATAATAGCGTCTGCATCAAGAGCTCTTTTCGCACTTTCAATTAATCTCCAGTTATTTGCAGGTACAAACAATAGCGATCTAAATATAGCGTATTTCATGCATTCTCACCTCCTTACCAGCTGCTTTGTAATTGTAGCCAGCTCTTCAGGTTTCTTAGCTACGTAAGCCCCTACATCTGTAAGCATCTTCTCTTTGTATTCAGCTGTATCAGCCCTTCTCTCAATAATAGCACTAGCATGTGAAAATCTGATTCCCGACGGCAGCATTCTTCCAGCTATGTAAACAACTAAAGGCTTTTTGAATTCCCCTCTTTTTATAACTTCAGCCATTTCAATTTCCATAAGGCCGCCAATTTCGCCAAAAACTGCTACAGCATGGGTCTCGCTATCCTCCTGAAATAGCCTTAAGAGCTCCGCACCTGTTGTACCAATGATAGGCTCTGTACCTACATGAACAGCTGTACTCACACCTAATCCATGTTGTGCTAGTAACCAGCAAACCGTTGTCACACCACCGCCACTTCTGGAGATAACCCCAACATTGCCTGGCCTAAACGCCTCATCCATGAGCTCCCTAGCCCCACCAATCCACCCGGCTGACGCCTTGCCAGGACTTATAAGGCCTAGGGAACCTGGACCTATGATTCTTGCCTCCACTTTTTTGGCGTAACTCACCATTGTAAGTATGTCGTGTAGGGGTACTCGTTCCGCAGGAATAACAATAGTTTTTATGCCTGCTTCTAGAGCCTCTAACACAGCGTCTTTTACCTGGGGTGCGGGAACAAATGTTACGCTGAGATCTATGGGGCCAACTTCGCTTACAGCTTCCTTAACAGTATTAAATACCGGTACACCCCATACTGTTTCCCCCTTGCGCCCAGGAGTTACACCTGCAACAACTTTAGTGCCATATTCAAGCATAGCCCTAGTTCCAAATGCCCCTGTCCTACCCGTTATACCTTGCACTAGTACGCGAGTGTTTTCATTTATGAGTATCGCCATGGTGTTTCACCTGTACAATTGATGGTACTTCTTCACAACCTCGTCAAGACCGTACATGGGAACCACGATTCTTATAGCATTTCCTCCTCTCAACATGCAGTAGTACTCGCAAGCAAGGCATTCTGTACACAGTCTGCGCAGAGCTTCAGGATCTTTAGAGGCAACAGCTGGTTTGCCATCCTCTATTTTAAGCGCGCCTGTGCCCATCCACCTACAAGCCTTTACACATGCAAATCCGCAAGCAGGGGCTATGCATTTCCTGAGATCTATATATACTTCACCTCCTGTTGTTGTCTTAAACCATATGAAGTGCTTTAGATCATCATCTGAAGGCCTTGTCTCTTTAACAAAGTCCATGATGTCCCCCGCGACCCTAGTTTTACCCTGTTTGTACTCTTCAATTAGCTTGGCAAGTCTATCAGCAATAAAGTCTATGTCAAATACTTTCTCTCTTCCATAAAGCTCCCATCTTAATGGAACACCTGTCAGCCCCTCCTTTATTATCTTGTGAGTCTCTGCCTCCTTATTACCGGCAACTAGTATTACTGCTGGAAAGCCTGGTTTGTACTTTGCAAACTCCCTCAACACCTTGACAACGGCGAAGCCGTGGTACCACTGCTCCTGATTTGCTATTACAGCTCCAGCTAAGCAGTACCCTTCTATTCCTGGTAGTGAAAGCGCTACTTTTGCACCTCTATACACCTTGAATGCTGTTGGATTTCCGCTAGTATCAAGATATGTTGCAAGTTTAAAGCCTCGTCTGAGCAAAACTTCGCCAGCTAGCATGCATGCCCCTCCACCTATGCCGTGGAAAGCTATGTACCCTCCTCTCGCTATCTCATTTAAATCCTCTACTAGTTGCATGAAGAAACACACGCCTCTGTAATCATTCTCCTCTATCTTCCACGCAATGTACTCAAAGTCTGTAATAGGCCTTGCAACATCGCGTGGAACTTCAATACCAAGCTCAGGATGCTTAAAGACTGAGCTGTCATCTACAGTTATTCTGCAATCTGCTGCAACAATCCTGCCATCCTTTGTTAAGACAAGCGGATTGACCTCAACTGTATGAGCATCATACTTCTTAAACCCTTCATAAAGCTTCATCATGACGTCTACCAACTTCTTCACCAAATCGCTTTGCAAATTGAAGGCTAGGAGCCTTTTTTCAAGTTCAGCAGCATCAATACCCTTAAGGTAGTCTATAGGCATTATCAATATCTTCTCCGGGTGTCTCTCAGCCACCTCCTCAATATCAACACCACCCTCAGTACTAAAGAGGATTATAGGCCCCTTAATCTTATACGAATCCGATACTGTAATGCTTACAAAGAATTCTTTAGCTATATCAAGCCTCTCTTCAATGAGGACCTTGTCAATGCTCATTCCCTTAATTTTCTTACTAAACATTTCAAATACTTTAGAGACAGCCTCTTCAGCAGAAGACGCAAAGCTTATACCCCCAGCCTTAAGCCTACCTGTAGCAAGAACTTGCGCTTTGATAGCCACACCTCTCCCAGCGCCAACTTTTTCAAAAACACTTCTCACAGCCCCTAGAATGTCTTCATTCTTAGAAACAACATGTCCGTAGGGAATGGGCACTCCGCATGCCTTTAAGATTTGCTTTCCTTGATACTCGTAAAGCCTGACCACGTGTCTTACCCCTATGCAAAGCTGTCGCAGTACTATACCAGAAAAATCTTAAATTTTTTGAGGTATAAGCTTAAAATATCCCTTTGTGAAATTGCGGGAAATTAGCATTTTATCCCCTGCTCCTCAGAAAGCTATAAATACTGGATGCTTAGGCTCAAGTTTTGCAATATGTGTTTTGTAGGTGAGTGAAGTGAGTTTAACTCAAAGCTTAGCAGAGTTTGTTGTAAAAACTACGTTTAGAAATATACCAAAAAGAGTTATTGAGCATGCCAAGCTTTGCATTCTTGATTGGTTGGGCTCAGCATTAGCAGGTTCTCAGGAGCTTGCTGCTAAAATAGTTAGGGCTGTTGTGGAGAGGCTGGGTGGAGGTCCTGAGGCTTCTGTTATTGGCTCATCTCTAAAAACTTCTTGTACATATGCTGCTCTAGCTAATGGCGTGAGTGGACACGCTGTTGAGCTAGACGATATACATCAGGAGTCCATAATTCACCCAGCAGCACCGGTTCTTCCAGCAGCTTTAGCTATTGGGGAAAGGGAAGGTGTAAGTGGAAGGGATTTGATAACAGCTGTTGTCTTGGGTTACGAAGTTGAGATAAGAATTGGTAAAGCTGTAAACCCTTCTCACTACCAGTTCTGGCACACAACTGGAACCGTAGGTACTTTTGGTGCTGTTGCTAGTGCAGGAAAGTTACTGAATTTAAATGAGAAGAGCATGGTGCACGCATTTGGAATTGCTGGGACAATGGCTGCAGGCTTAATCGAAGTTTTTGGAACTATGAGCAAGCCCCTTAACCCAGGTAGAGCTGCTATGGATGGTGTAATAGCGGCGCTCTTAGCTAAAGAAGGGTTTACAAGCTCAACTAGAATACTTGAAGCTGAGAAGGGGTATCTTAAGGCAACAGCAAGAGAATTTAGTGTTAAGGAGATTGTTGAGGGTCTTGGAGAGCACTTTGAAATATTAAACAACATATTTAAGGTTCATGCCTCTTGCGGTCACACACATGCTGCAATAGATGCTGTACTGGAGATAACTAGAAAATACGGTGTTAGACCTGATGATGTTGAGGAGGTTTTAGTGGGAACGTATCCAATAGCGGTAGAGGTTGTGGGTAGGAGCTATGAGCCTTCAACACCATCTGAAGCTAAGTTCAGTCTTCCATACTGTGTTGCAGTAGCACTAATTTATGGAAGGGTAGGGCTAAGGGAATTTTCTTATGAAAAGCTAGAAGACCCTTTGATAAGGGCTCTTGCAAAAAAGGTTAAGGTATTTGTTGAACCAAAGTGTTCAAATGCTAAGCTTGGCTGTGCAGAGGTAAAGATACGTACGAAGAGTGGAGGAGAGTACACAAGTTTTGTACCTGCTCCTAAAGGCTATCCTCAGAACCCTCTTACAAAACATGAACTTGAAGAAAAGTTCAAGTCCTTGGCATTATCTGTATTGACAGAGAATAGAGTTGTAGAGGTTTTGAAAGCTGTAGAAAGCCTGGAGGAGGTTAGCAATGTAAGAACTCTCATGGACTTGGTAAGAGTGTGAGGAAATGATATGCGAGGTGAAGTAGGTGTCTAGAGAGGTTATCCTCACTACGCCTTTAAAGTCAGAAGATGTTATGTCTCTGAGGGTTAGAGATGTTGTTTACATTAATGGTGTAGTGTATACTGCTAGAGACTTGGCTCACATTAGAATTGCAGAGTACTTGAAGGAGGGAAAGCCCCTTCCAGTGGATTTAAGAGGAGCGGTAATATATCATGCAGGTCCTGCAACTAGAAGAAGAAATGATGAGTGGGAAATGATTGTTATAGGGCCTACAACAAGTATGCGAATGGAGCCATTTTCAGAGTTGTTGCTTGGAAGACTAGGGGTTAAGGCAATTGTGGGTAAGGGTGGAATGGGTGAAGGTACACAGGAAGCTTTAAAGAAGTATGTAGGAGTCTATCTCCTAGCTCCGCCTGGCTGTGGAGTATTGCAAGCAAAATTTGTGAAGAGGATATTAGCTGTTCACTGGCTGGATTTGGGAATGCCTGAAGCTATATGGGTTTTAGAAGTAAGTAATTGGGGGCCGCTGGTAGTAGCCATGGATTCTCACGGGGGGAATCTATTCAAAGACGTGAAGGAGGGTGCTGTAAGGAAAATGCATGAGATTTTAAAGAGCTGGGTGGTTTTACAATGAGGGTTATAGATGAGAAGAGCCTATATGAAATTGCTTTAGAGCTTGTAAAGAGGAGTTCAACTAGAATAGCTCCAGATGCCATGTTTTTGCTGAGGCAAGCTTATCAGCGTGAAAAAAGCCTAGCTGCTAAGAGAATGCTAGAGGCTATGATACGCAACGCAGAGCTTGCTGCTGAAACAGGTAAGCCTGTATGTCAGTCACCAGGCTATCCCGTTGTCTATGTAAAGATGAGCCCTGTTATCATTGTGAACGCGAATATTCAAAAAGTATTTCAGAAGGCAATAGTTGACGCCACAAAAATGGGTTATCTTAGACCAAGCATGGTACATCCAATAACCAGGAGAAATCCTGGAGACAATTCTGGGGTTGGAGTACCTGATGTAGAAATAGAAATTAGTCCTGAGCAAGACTACACAGAGCTTATAATAAGCTTTAAGGGGTGTGGTGCTGAGCTAGCAAATGTAGTAAAAGTTCTTACACCTGCTCAAGTAGGTAAAGATGGTATTGGTATTAAGAGACTTGTTCTTGAAAGCGTTATTGCGGCTGGAGGAGTGCCTTGCCCACCAGTAGGCATTGGAATTGGAATTGGAGGGCAAATACACCAGGCAACAAAGCTTAGTAGAAAAGCTATTGGCGCACGAGAATGGACAGACACTAATCCAGATCTAGAGCTAGCTAAGCTAGAAAATGAATTGCTATCTGCAGTAAATTCACTAGGAATAGGCCCAGCAGGCGTTGGCGGTAATACAACAGCTCTTGCAGTTAAAATAGAGATGGCCTATACACATACTGCAATATGCCCCATAGCAATAAACTTCCACTGCTGGGTTGCGAGACGCAGTGGAATAAGGATATATAGCGACGGAAGCACTGCATTTAAGGAAGACATGTACAGACCTCCAATATAAAAAGAATTCAGTAACGTGATTGATGCTAAGCTTCAGACCAACCCTCTCCCATCAACCTCCTCTCCCCGCACTGAAAGTCGAGAGTTCCTTAAAGCAACTCACAAGATCTCCACACCTACTCGGATTTACATCTGTAGGGCTGTTGAAAGGTCGGAACTTCCCCGTACTTATCTATTTGTGTGGTTACTGAATCTGCATTTCGTGATTAAGGGTAGCCGCATTTACACAGCTTCATCATTGAAAACAAAAAGTAGGTTTTGTGTTTCAAAACAGTCTAGGTACTGATTGTAGAAAAATGTTATGTGTTTTAAGGTGGTTTCATTAAGCTTAGTAGGTGAAGGTTAGTTTGATGATGCGTTTTAGTACTGTCTCTCCTCTGTAGTCTGGTAGTATTATTGGTGCTCTTCTGGTTTCTGGTACTCCTATACTTCTCAATTCGTTCATGTAGTGCTCAAGATGGTTTAGCGATATTCTGGGCTTGTGAAGTTCTTTTACTAGTTTAGCAGCTGTTATGCCAGCTCTTTTACCAAATACAAAGATATCTGCTGTTGAATTTCCTGCAAGCCTGTTCTTTCCATGAATTCCCCCAGCAACTTCGCCTGCTGCTAAAAGCCCTTTAATAGTCTCTCCTGATGGTCTTAGTACATGTGTCCACTCATCTATCATTACACCGCCGTTTTGGTAGTGTAGTGTTGGGTATGTGAGTATGGGCTCCTCAGTTATGTCTATACCGTGCCTCAGGAACATTCTGTAAAGCGCTGGAAGCTCCCTCTTTACGGCACCGGGGCCGTGAATCATTTCTATTAGTGGTGTATCAAGCCATACACCACACGTGCCAGTTGGTGTTATAACACCCCTACCCTCAGCACACTCCCTTATTTCAGCCGAAGCCACAACATCTCTAGGCTCAAGCTCATATATGAACCTTTGCCCACGGACATTTACAAGCTGTGCACCAACACTTCTGGTTTTCTCTGGTATAAGCTCACCAAGTATGGCTTCAGGCCATGCAACACCTGTTGGATGGTACTGGAGCGTATCCATGTCAACAAGCCCGGCACCAACTCTATATGCTAGCACAAGACCGTCAGCTGTAGCACCATAGTGATTTGTTGTTGGGAAGCCCGCTATATGCAGTCTACCACAACCGCCAGTAGCAATTATTGTAACCTTACTACGCACAACCTTGTACTCTCCAGTATCTAGATTTAGTAACACTGCTCCACTTACTGCTCCTGTTTCAGGTTCTGTCAATAACTCAACAGCTGGGTGAAACTCTAGTACTGGTATCCCCATGGACCTTACCTCATCCTTCAACACTCTCATAACCTCTAGCCCTGTGTAGTCACCTGCACAGTGTAGTCTAGGTCTTGAAGCTCCACCGCCCGAAACCCTCTCCACATCATCACCAACTCGACTCCACCTAACACCGAGTTCCTCAAGCCACTTTATTATAAATGGGGCTTCCTCTACCAAGACTCTGACAAGCTTGGGATTGTTCGTAAAGTGTGCCCCTGCTAATGTGTCAAGGAAGTGTATTATTGGACTATCGTCAGGAGCTGTGGCAGCTTGAGTACCACTCTGATACTTTACAGTATTGCTATCTCCTAGCCTAAGCTTTGTCACTATAAGGACATTAGAAGGATCAACACCGCTCTTCACAGCCCACCATGCGGCAGTTAACCCAGCTCCACCAGAGCCTATAATCAGTACATCCACATCGTAGTCCACATGGCTTAAATCTACTTCACTAGGCTTAACAATAGGCCAAGACTCTAGAAGATCTGCCATTACAGAGTACATTACCATACCTTTGCATGGCCCAATCCTAACAGCTCTCTTAAACTCTGGCTTATAATCTGGGTGCCAAACTTTTACAAGGGCATCTCTTTCAGCAAGCGTTAAGCGCTTTGGTGGAGGTGCCTTTAACCTCTCCTTGCGTGTGTCTTCAACTACCTGAATTAATTTCCTCATTTCTGGAGGATAGCCGCTCATTTACTTCACCTCCAAAAACTCTGGCAAACGACCTGTCTTCATGAACTCCTCGTAAATCTTCCTCACTTCACTCATAGGCATTGAGAGTAGTGTTTCAAATGCCTTATTGTATTTGCCGCTCTCAATTTCCCTCACTCTAGTCTCTACACTCTTAGCCCTTGAAATATAGTGAACACCTACAACCCTGCCCACAAGCCTAAACACAGCATGGTGCCTTATCTCAGCTGGGCACCTCAAGCTACAGAGGCCACATGCAATGCATTCAAAGGTTAGCTCAGCAGCTTTCTTAAGGTCTCCACGCAAAATTGCTTGAATAGCATCCATAGGCTTAAGCCCTTGTGGACACGCCTTAGAGCATGAGTTACAGCTAACACATCTAGAGATTTCTGGAAATAGCTTAACTACATAGCCTGGCTCTGGCTTTAGCTCCTCTCTCTTAGGAATGCGTTCTACGAGTGGAACGTACGGTATTAAGCTAATGAACATACCATCCTCTACAGCTGTTTGGCATGCTAACCCCACCCTTACCTTGTAATCACCAGGAAACCTATAGATTACTGGGCACGCACCACAAAAACCTCCTCTGCAACCAGATCCACGAGTAAATCTGAACCCCGCGTACTCAAGAGCCTTCATTATTGTTAAGCCCTTAGGCACCTTATACGCTTCGCCATTAAAGTATATGGTTATGTATTCCCTTGGATGAGCTTCACTACTTGAAGTCATGTTCTTCCAACCCCGTGAACCTACATGCCTTCACCTACATTTTAAGTTTTACTTTCAAAAGTTCTTACAGCTCTTAATACCTCTGGGCTTAGTGATTCCTGTAAGTTCATGGCATATGCCACAAGCTCTGATAGGTCAAGTATCTTTAAGTTTGAGTACTTCCTTAAGTTATAGAGGCATAACTGGCAGGGTGTTACAACAATCTCTGCACCACTACCTGCAATGCTTGCTGCAATTTTCTCAACATTTCTTTTAACAATGCTAGGCTCTGCAAGTATTTGGAAAGATCCGCAGCAGTAAGTTCTGTAAGGATATGTAACTGGTTCAGCGCCAAGTGCCTTAATAATTTCCTCAATTATGCGAGGATTATCAGGATTATCCACAGCAACAGCTTTTGGTCTTAGTAACACACATCCATAGTATGCCGCTACCTTAATCTTCTTTAGCCTTCCTTCAGCAAGCTTTGCCACCTCCTTGACCCTCTCATAGAGTATTTCAATGAAGTGCGCCACTCTCAGCCCTCCACGATAAGGCTCAAACTCATCTCTTAAGTAATCAGCAACTCTTTTATACATCTCCAGACTGCCCTCATGTAGCTGAGACGCTTGTTTAAGTGTATTATAGCAAAATGCACATAGCGTAACAATTGTTGACGCACCCAATTCACGGGCTTGCTGATACGCCATTGAAAGCGTTCTTAAGGCAGATACATACTTGATGTGATCCCATGCCAGCGTGCCAGGGAACCCCCCACAGCAATACCAATCCCTAAGCTCGACAACCTTGTACCCTAGGGCTGCTAATACTGCTAGTGATGCCTTTTCCACTTCCGGAAAGTCTCTCTTTATAGAACATCCGGGGTAGTAGAGCAATACTTGCATAGATTCATCACCCAGTGCCTTTACGTGAATACAAGACTAGTAGTATTGATGGCGTTGTTTCATCTATTGGCATTTGGCTGTACGTTCTAGGCTCAATACCATTTCTAAGAGCAAGCTGCCTCAATGTCTCAATTACAAGCCCTGGCGCTACATCGCGTGGGCACTTGTCAACGCATGTCATACATGAAATGCAAGCCCATATAACCTTTAGGTTGCCTAAGTCAATAGCACTTCTTTGCACAGCTTTGACGAGAGCTGCTGGGTGCATATCCATAAAGTTGACAACAGGGCAAACTGCTGAGCACGTTCCGCAGTGCATGCATGCTGTTACCTCTCTTCCTGTGTGCTCCCTGATGTACTCTCTAAGCTCTCTTGGGCTTAGGACTAGCCTTGCCATAACACATCACCTTTCTCATTTATGACAACAATACGAAATGATGTAACAATTCTTCTTTCACCTATCTTCATGCAGTGTGTGGCACAGCTATTGCATGGGTCATAAGCCCTAACAATGCTTTCTAACATGGTTACAGTTTCAGCACTAGGCTTGCCAGCAGATTTAATTTCCTTAGCTAATTGCATAGAAACCTTGCTTAAACTTGTGTTAATAGCAGTGTTATTAATTGTAGTTGGCGTGATTACCCTAGCCTTTGTAACTGTGAAATCACTATTAACAGTATAGTCGTGAACTAAAATGCCTCTTGGTGCTTCAACAATACCCACACCTCTACTCCTAGGCTCGCCAGCAAGAGTTGCGACATCGCCTTCAAATAGCACAGGGTTTCTAATAATTTCATTAATCATTTCAATGCAGTGCAGTATTTCTACAAGCCTTGCCCAGTGGTAAAGCACTACATTGCTCATAGGCTTACCCCCTGCTACTTCAACAAGTCTCTTATACTCCTCACCAGCTTTTTCACCAGGAACCTTTTCAGCAACATTTAGCCTAGCAAGAGGGCCAACAAATATTGTTGACTCTTCACTAAATAGCTTTAGTCCAGCTGGTTTGTAGTAGGGTAGCATACCATAATTCCAGCTAGCCATAGCCTCGCCTATAACATCAGCATATGTCACAGGATTGCCAGCCTCATTCACAGTCCTACCCTTATGATCAACTACTCTCAGTGCCCCATCATAGAGCTCCAGTGCTCCCTCTTTGACAAGGCCCATGCTATAGCCCCTCATGGTGAACTCATCTCGTTGTAAAAGCTCTTTAAATAGTTGGCTTTTCACAAGCCTCTCGTCAAAGAACTTGTAAAACAGCTCTATACTACTGTTAATTTCTTGTAGGACCTTCTCAACTTCTACTATCTCCTCCCTGGTTATTCCTTTACACACACCACCAGGAACAACTAAAGGCCCGTGCTGTATTTTACCCACAAGCTTTTTCTCAAGCTGCTTTACTAGGCTACGAGTTTTGAGTGCCGCTGAAACAACCTCAGGGTTTTTACTCATTAGCTTAATTATGTCTCTCTCAGCCTCACCCCATAAGGCCAAGTCCGGAAGCCCTATGAAGCTAATGTGAAGCAAATGGCTATCAAGAACCTGTATGTAGTTTACAAGATTTCTAGTAAGCTTAGCTCTTGTAGTTAACTCACGCCCAAATATCGCATCAACAGCTTTGCCTGATGCTAACTGGTGCGACCAGCTACAAACGCCACATATAGTTGACATTAGCCTTGGCATGTCCTCTACATGCCGCCCTATAGCCAGCTTTTCATATCCCCTAAACTCCATTATCTGATACAGTGCTCTAACCTCATTGCCGCTGGTTACTACTACAATTCTCGCTATTCCTTCGACTAGTGTAAGAGGGTCTAAAGACGCCACAACATTAAAGTCTGTCATGCCTTAACCCTCACCACCAGCCTTATTTTTCAATGCATAGGCTTTGGATTTCCTAAGAGTGTATTTATAGAATGTCCCCAGAACATCTCGTATCTTATTTAATTCTCTGGCTAGCCCTGGTTCTAGCAACTTCTTCTCATCATCTACTAGAAGCACTGATGCTAGTGTAGAGATCATTGAAAGCCCACTATCAGAACCCCACTCCACAGGACCTCCACACCCTATGCACGGGTAATTAAACTTTATGCATGGATGAGTACATATAGCTCTTGTCGCAGGCCCCATGCAGAGAACACCTTGTTCAAGAAAGCACTTATTTGAATCTAGCTTAACTTCGTACAGCCTCTTAATACCTGGCATTGCAATTTTTGTTGTTTTCGGGTTTCTGGGGCAGTTATTGCATAGGGACTCGGAATCCCCTAATAACATTGTCCTGACTTCCAGCTTTCCTGACTTTGCATAGTTTAGCAGTATTTCAGTTAGCTGGTCAAGGACCTTGTCTGTTGGTGGGCATCCGGGGGCGAGAACCTCTGGTTCAACAACATCTGTGTAAGCCATGTGCTGAACAGGCTGTGGAAGCCCCAATGCGCTGCTCTCTAGCTTTGTGTCTACAAGCAGTGAAATAGTCTTGATTATGTCAGCAGGCTTGTATAGTGCATTAAGACCCGGTATACCTCCATAAACACTGCAAGTCCCTAAAGCTACTCTAACTCTTGCCTTTGCTGAAAGCTCTTTTGCTAACTTTGCATCCTCTTCAGTAGTTATAGCGCCCATGTATATTAGCACATCTATGTGATTCATGTTCATAAGGTTTGAAAGCTTTTTGTCTACAGCAATAGGCCAGTAAACTATTTCATAATACTTCAGGATTTCAGCCAGCTTTTCACCTAGGCTTGCAAGTGCTACGTCGCAGCCTCCACATATACCCCCAGGTATTACTGCTAGCTTAAGCATGTTTACCACCCAACGGACCCAACTTCCTAATTTCATCAACAAAACTATTAACTACCTTTACCAACTTAGGTGCTTCAGTAGCACTAATCCACTCCAGCCTAAGCCTCTCAGGCTCTACTCCTACTTCCTGTAAGAGCTTCTTAAGCAGATACACACGCTTGAATGCCTTGAAGTTTCCCGCCACATAGTGACAGTCATTAGGAGTGTGACAACCTCCAATAAGTACTCCGTCAGCTCCATTTAAGAAGGCCTCTACAATCATTGAAGGCGAAATCCTACCCGTACAAGGAACTATTATTGGAACAACGCTAGGGTCGTAGCGCAACCTTGACACGCCAGCTACTTCAGCTGCTGCACCAGCACACCACCTGCAGAAGAATGCAATTATTTTAGGTCTCCACGACACTTTACCTCACCCTCATTACAGCTCTAACCATTTCAAGAGCCTGCTCCTCTCGGTAATTTCTTAACTGTATGGCTCCCACAGGGCACGTGGCTGTGCATGCACCACAGCCTTCACACACAATTTCATTTACACGAGCCTTTCCTTCAACAATCTCTATAGCGCCGTAAGGGCATACTGTTACACACGCTCTACAACCGTTGCACTTATCCCTATCAACTTCTGCAACAATAGGCTCTTTCTCAACATAGCCTTGTATTAGTAGCTCTGCCGCTTTAGCAGCTGCGGCAGATGCTTGAGCTATGCTGTCAGGTATGTCTTTAGGTCCTTGAACACAGCCAGCTATGAAAATACCTGCTGAAGCAACTTCAACTGGCCTAAGCTTGGGGTGAATTTCAGCTGCAAACATGAATTGATCTACAGGTACCTTGAGCATTTCTGCTAGTCTCTTGTCCAAGGCCGACACTATACCCGGGGCTAAGACAGCCAAGTCAGCTCTAATCACAATCTCGCGATTCTCTAGAAGGTCAAAGCCTTCGACAACTACATCACTTGTTAACTTATCTTTGTATATTCGCGAGACCCTGCCCTTGATATACACAGCTCCGTGCTCTTGAGCACGCTTTACAAACTCTTCAAAACCTTTGCCAGCAGCCCTAACATCAATGTAAAACACGTAGGCCTCGCCATCAGGCACATTTTCAAGGAATAGTAGTGCGTGCTTGGCTGTGTACATACAGCATATCTTAGAGCAGTATGGTAAGTGGTTTACATCTCGTGAGCCAACGCATTGTATGAACACTACTCTCTTTACAGGCTTTCCGTCACTAGGCCTCTTAACCTCCCCTCGGGTTGGCCCCTGAACACTCAATATTCTTTCAAACTGTAGTGAGTCTATGACATCGTTTTCAGGTCCATAGCTGTACTCAGGAATCTTCTCTAATGGGTAAAGCTCATAGCCTGTAGCAACAATTATTGCCCCAACCTCCTCCTCTATAACCCTCTCCTTCTCTTCAAGGTTAACAGCCTTAGTAGGGCATACCTTAACACAAAGGCCACATCTATTGCAGTGCTCAAAATCTACAACATATGCTGATGGCACTGCCTGTGCAAATGGTATGTAAATAGCCTTTCTCTTGCTAAGCCCTCTATCAAATTCGCTTGAGACAGAAATTGGGCACACCCTCTCACAGAACCCGCAGAGCCTGCAGTCCTCAACTCTAACACCTCTTGGCCTAATCTTTATTTTAACCTTAAACTTACCAACATGCCCCTCAACACTATCAACTTCTGCTAGTGTATAGATTTTTACTAGGGGGTGCCTGGCCACCTCAGCCATCAAAGGCGTTAATATGCACTGAGCACAGTCAAGTGTTGGGAAAGTCTCATGAAGCATTGCCATTTTTCCTCCTATGGTTGCATACTTCTCAACTAGTATCACAGGAATACCCATTTTGGCAAGCGATAGAGCTGCAGTTATTCCTGCTATGCCCCCTCCTACGACCAGGGCCTTTCTAATCACATCAAGTCTTGCACGCTCATAAGGCTTGTCACCTCTAAGCTTTGCAACAGCTGTTGCAATAATCTTTATCGCTTTTTCAGTAGCTAAAGCCCTATCCGCATGAACCCAGCTATCAAACTCTCTGATAGAGACCATTTCATACACATACCTATTTAAACCAGCTTTCTCCACAGCCTTGGCAAAGGTCTCATAGTGTAGTGATGGTGTACAGGCAGCCACAACAACGCCATCAAGTTTGTGCTCCTTTACTGCATTTATTATCAGCTCCTGGCCTGGCTGTGAGCATAGGTACACGTAGTCTGCTGCATAAACAACATCAGGAAGCTTCTTCACCTCCTCCACAACCTTCTTAACATCAACAGTTCCAGCTATATTTACACCGCAATGACACACAAACACCCCTATACGCATTTAACTTAATCACCACTCATCTTAATACATAAGAGAGAGTTGTGATTAAAAAAGAAAAAATTATTGTTTTATAAAGTGTATAAAGTGATTATTTACAGCGGTTTGCGTAAAAGCTCTTCTTTCTTCTTAACACTCTTTTCAACTACTTCCTCTATCAAGTTTCTACCAGTGCTATCTATTGCTACGACTAGTGGCCCAAAGTTCTCTACCTCAAGTACCCATACAGCTTCTGGTATACCTAAATCTAGCCAGTGAACATCTATAACTCTCTTAATTGATTGCGCAGCTAAGACTGCTGCGCCACCTGTATAAGTAACGTAAACAGCTCCATACTTAACACAGGCCTCTGCTGTCTTCTTACCCATACCACCCTTGCCAATAACCATTCTGACTCCCAGCTTCTCAATAACATCATACTCGTAAAGCTCCATTCTAGTACTTGTTGTAGGTCCTCCTGCCACCACTATCCACTGGTCATCTTTCTTAGCAACAACTGGGCCGCAGTGATATATGGCACCGTTTCTTAAGTCGAATGGTAGGGGCTTGCCCGCCTTCAGGTACTCCATAATGCGCCTATGTGCAGCATCTCTAGCTGTATAGATTACTCCTGTGAGATAAACTATGTCCCCTGCACGTAGCTTCCTAACATCCTCCTCAGAGAGAGGTGTTTTCAATTTGTACTCAGCCATAAAGCCCACCCCACAAAACTACTGTGTTACAGTATACTCACCAGTAGACTTAATTGTTACAGTAGCTCTTCTCGCAGCCCAGCAGAAGAATGCAACAGCTACAGCATATGTTGCTGGGTGCCTATAGGCATAGTCAATGTGAACTGCAAGTGCTGTTGTTTTACCCCCCATACCCATTGTGCCTATCCCCAGCTCGTTGACCATGTCTAAAAGCTTTTTCTCTAAATCCGCTATAACAGGGTCTGGGTGCCTTGAACCAATTTTTCTAGTAGTAGCACACTTCTTGGCTAAGTGCATAGCCACATCAGATAGGCCTGCAATACCAACTCCTATAATTGTTGGTGGGCAAGGCATTGCACCAGCCTTTACAACAGCATCGAGAACAACCTCCTTGACACCCTCAAGCCCCTTACCGGGTGGAACCATTGCATACACAGTTACGTACTCGGAGCCCCCACCCTTGGGAACAATCGTAACCTCCAGGTAGTCACCTTTAGGATCAATGCCATCCCATATTATTACAGGAGCATACCTCCCAGTATTGTCACCAGGATTACGACCTGTAACTGGGTCAACGGTATTAGGCCTTAGCGGAATTTCTTTCGTGGCTATGCGAGCTGCTTCAATTAAAGCCTCTTCTATAACATCTAGCGCCGGGAACTTAGCTCCAATCCTAACGTAGTATGTTATAAGGCCTGTGTCCTGACATATGGGGGCTTTTAGCTTTTCAGCTAACTCAATATTTTTAAGTATGGCTTCAAGCTGAGCCTTTGCAGCAGAGTTAGTCTCTTCCTCATATGCTTTGCGCAAGGCTTCTTTTACATCTGGTGGTAGGTATATGGACGCCACTTTAATACCTTCTACAACGGCTTTAGTTATGAGGTCTTTAGAGACAGCCATATACTTACACCCCCGGGCTTTCATCAAAATGGTGCCTAGGCTTCCCCTATTCAATACTGCATTGGCTTTACAAGCCCGCTGTCCAGTGCTGCTTTCATAATTTTCCTAGGCCTTTCAATAAGCTCTCTAATCTCTGTCTCTAACTCACTTCTAGAAAGCTTTCTCCTAGCTAACCCTAGCTCCATAGCTTTTTCAGCTACAGCCATGGCTTCTCTTACATAAAGCTCTGTTTCATTCATAGACCCTATGATCCTCTCCTCATGAATTCCTGTCTCCTCAGTGTACTTGGCAATAGCCATTGCAGCGGCGTAGAACATCTCATCAACCATTTTCCTAGCCCTAACAGTTAGCACACCTCTGAATACTGCTGGAAAGCCAAGGCTGTTGTTTATCTGGTTTGGAAAGTCACTTCTTCCAGTAGCAACTATTCTTGCACCCGCTTCCTTAGCCTCCCACGGCCAAATCTCTGGAACGGGATTGGCTTCAGCAAAAACTATTGGATCTTTGTTCATTTCCCTAACCCACTCCTTCTTGATCACACCTGGCCCTGGCCTTGAGGCCGCTATAACAACATCAGCTCCCTTTAACGCCTCCGGAATTCCGCCTTTTACACACTCAGGGTTTGTCTCCATGGCTATCTGGTACTTCCATGGGTTCTCCTTCTTCATCTCCTCAATGTCCTCTCTCTCCCTGTGCAGAATACCCTTAGAATCTACAACAACCATGTTCTGAGGCTTGGCGCCAAAGACCTTGAGGTACCTATAGGTACAGACATTAGCAGCCCCCGCTCCTATTATGGCTATTCTCACTTGGTCAATCTTCTTTCCAACAATCTTCAAAGCGTTTACTAAAGCAGCTATACTGACTAATGCTGTGCCCTGCTGATCATCATGCCAAACAGGTATGTCTAGAATTTCCTGAAGCTTCTCAAGTATGTAAAAACACTTTGGAGACTCTATATCCTCAAGATTAACAGCTCCAAAGCTTGGCTCTAAAGCCTTTACAATGTATATAAACTTGTCTGGATCCCTCTCTCTCACCACAAGTGGAAATGCATCAACACCTCCAAGATACTTAAAGAGAAGTGCCTTTCCCTCCATAACAGGAAGCCCTGCAGCAGGCCCTATGTTGCCTAGCCCAAGAACTCTTGTGCCATCGCTAATCACTACAGCTGCATTCCACCTCCAGGTATACTCAAAGGATAGGTCCTCGCCACCCTGGTGAATTCTTCTGCACGGTTCAGCGACTCCCGGTGTATACCATATGGAAAAGTCGTCAAGACTTGTTATTGGGCATCTAAATGAAATCTCTATCTTACCGCCGTAAAGCTTGTGAAACTTTTCTGCAAGAGCAAACCAATCCTTTTTTACTTGACTCATCCAACACACCGTGTTCTATATATAGAGGCTTTTCTTAATAAGGCTTTTCTTTACACCTCTGTAAGGTAAAAATATAAATGCTTTAACAATTAAAACAAGTAAATACTCTATAAAAAAGTGTGGTTTTGCCAAGTACTTTGCATTGAAGGTCTAAGTGCTTTTACTTAAAGGCTATGTAAAGGGCTATAGCATCTAGTACTGTTACTGTTGCTAGTAGTAGGTATTGTGGTGCTCCCACTATGTTAAACACGTTTCTAAATACTAGTAGTACTCCCAGTACCCCAATAGCTATTCTAAACACTGTGTCAATTGCTTTACTGGAGCTTATTCTGGGGTGCTGCATGGCTATTGCAAGTCCTGTAAAGCCTATCGCAACCTCTATAGCACTAGTAACTGCGGCTAGTGTTGGTGTTACAAGCTCTGGTCTCGTGTAGATGATGAAGCTCATTGCCCATAGTGGTGATAGGTATATAGCCGCGCTTAGAACTGTTTTGAAGTAGTCTGCCTTAGCAATTCTAGCAGCTACAGCACCAGCTACTGAAACTGGTGGCACAAATTCTCCGAGTATTGATGTGTAGAAGAAGAAGAACTGCGCTATCCATGGATTTACACCTAATCGCCATAGCGCTGCAAATAGTAGTGAGGATAGCAATACGTATATTCCTGAAGGTGGAAGCCCCATTCCTAGTATAAGCCCTGTGAAGTAAGCAATGATTAGCACTAGTATGAGGTTTTGAGCACCTATAGCAACGATGTAGCCAAGCATTTTTATAATCCAGCCAGTAATTGTAAATACGCCTACAATCATGCTTAACCCAGCTAGGAGCAGCACAAGTCCTGAAACTTCACGTGCATACTCTTCTACAAAGGTCTTGCAGCACCCAGCCAAGTGCTTTACCCTGTCCTTTAGCGTAGAGTGTGGATAGGATAGAAGCTCTACTATGGCATAGGGTATAGCAAATATCCCTACAACCATGTAGGCTGCTGTCATTGGGTCCCACCAGTATATACCCAGAACAACAATGAGTGCTCCTATTATTGTGAAGAACAGTATGAATTTAATTACATCAAATCTGTTGGGCTTCATAAGTATTAGGTCTTCAGCAGTCTTGCCCTTTCCAATCATCCTAATACCTCTTAATGCAACTGAGAAGAAGAGAGCAATGTAGTATATTGCTGCTATAACAAAGCCCCTTACAGCAACTTCCCAGTAGGGTACGCCGAGTATGTTAGCCATTATAAACGCAGCAACACCCATAACCGGAGGCGTTATTATACCTGCAACACTTGCAGCAACTTCTGTTGCACCTGCCCAGTGAGGTGCAAGCCCTGCTCTCTTCATTAGCGGTATTGTGAATTGCCCTGTCATTGCAACATTTGCTGCTCCAGACCCGCTGACCATGGCGACCATGGCTGAGGATATTACTGCTGTTTCAGGAACTAAGTACCTTCTCTTTCTAACGAGGCTCAGTATAATTCTTATTATTGAGTCTTGAACTCTAAAAGCTGTTGCCAAAGCTGTAATAAGTATTACACCTGCAACTGTTGTAGCACCTGTTTGCGCTAAGGTGCTAAACAAGCCTGTTTCAAATTCCGTGGTTAGAGATGTTAAGGCTCTTAACCACGGAATACCTGGGTGCCATAGAGCGCCGGGGAAGTACCGCCCGTAAACTGCGTAGATAAGTAGCCCTATTGCTAGAAACAGTATTACCTTATTGTTTCTCCACAGCCATTCATACACAGCAAATAGCAGTAGCAGTGCTATGAATATGTCTAGTAGAGAGGGAACAACAGCCCTAACTAAAAGTATTGATTCATAGTTTACTGTTAGGTATACTGATGTACCTACACCAATACCTGCAATAATAAGGGCTATGACGCAATTTACAGTATAGCTAAGTTTGCTATAAAGCTTTTCCCCACGGGCCACAGGATACAAGGCTGCTAAAGCTATGCATAGCGGCACAACAGTTACTGTATGCCATATTGGCCCACCCAAACCAGTTATGAAGTAGTGTAGCATCTTCACTAAAAACGCTATGGCAATACACATGTAGGCTATGTAAAGAGCTTTAGCTACCTTACTCATTGTTTATAACCTGGATAGCAGAATATTAGAGTTAAAAAATAAGTTTTTTGTTTTTAAGGTCAAGTCTTTAGCACTAAGGGATCCCAAGCAGGGTTCCACAAGCCCTTTTCCTTCAGGTACTTAGCAAGGCCTGGGTGTATAGGTATTTTGTAGGGGACTAGCGATGCTGTTGCATCTGCTTGGAATTTTGTAAAGTTTTGTGCTGCTATGCCTAGCTCTGGAACCATACTTGCATACGTCTTTATATTCTTTTCTAGTGCTATTAGCATGTTGTAAACAGCTACTTCTGGAACATCTTCTGAAACGGCCCAGCCAAAGTATGTTGGTACTGCCATAATGCTTCCCATACCCTTGTTGTTCTTATAGAATTGAGCGGCATCAAATGTTATTATGGGGACTCCTGCAGCCTTCAGCTTCTCAACTTCGTCTGGACAGAAGTTTACTGGAGCTAGCTTCATCAGCATTTCTAATTCTGATACCCATGGAGCTAAAGCTAAACCGCCTGTGTATACAGCTACAAATTCTATTTCTCCTCTATCAAAAGCCTCTTTAACCTTAGCACCAGAAAGCGGTAGCTCAACATGTGTAACATTAACACCTAATGCTCCGAGAATTCTCAACATGTTTAAGTGGTTGCCAAATCCCTTTGGTGTTAAGAACCCCTTCTTACCGTTTAAATCAGACCAGCACTTATACTGACCAGCTTTATCAGCAGGTACAACAACATGAGTCCACATTGGGTATGTCCAAACAGCTTGAGCAGGATGCTTTTTAGCAGCATCCAGCACACCTGTAAAGAATCCAAAGACCTTTCCATTAGCATAGAGGTCAATTAGCAACATATCATTCGTATAAGACATTTCTAAATTACCTACAGCATGATCTTTAACATTAGCATCTGTTGACGCATATGGATACACATAGATATCATACCCCAACTCTCTCTTCCAGATATCGCTAAGGTATACAGCAATCATATAACCTGTCGTACCTATTTTAGCAGTACCCATTCTCAAGGTAATGCGGATTGGAGTTGGTGTAGGGGTAGGAGTAGGCGTTGGAGTTGGCGTGGGTTTAGGAGTTGGGGTTGGTGTAGGGGTAGGTGTTGGTGTTGTGGGCGCTGGTGTAGGAGTGGGCGTTGGAGTTATGGGTGCTGGTGTTACTGTAACTGTTTGTGTTACTGTATATGGTACTGTTACTGTGTGTGTAACTGTTGTTACAACTGGTGAAACACTTGAAACACCAGCAAAATAACCACCAACACCAGCAACAACAATTAATACTATGGCTATGGCAATAAGAGCACTGGTTTTAATTGGCATAAAGTCTCACCTATTTCCTGCTACACTACTGCTTATGCCAACCTTAATAAGCTTATGTGAAATTCTAGCAAGGCAACAATGTTGAGTAAGCTTAAGGCATTTCACTGCTCCTATCACCTCCTCAACTCTCCCATATGACAACTTGCTAATGCAAAGCCGAGAAAACTTGCTTTAGCACTGCACCTTTAAAATGAATTTGGTATATTACTATTACTTGATACACATATTTTTAGGTTAGGGCTCGCTAAGAAGTGATTAGAGTGTGTCTTGTTATTAGTGCCGCGGCCGGGATTTGAACCCGGGTCACGGGCTCGAAAGGCCCGCATACTTGACCGGGCTATACTACCGCGGCGCTGTGTATTTTGTTTGGTGTGTTGGGCTTTAAAGGTTTTGCTTTTCTTAGAGCTTCTTGGCTATGTTTATTACTCTCTCTATGAATTTTTTGTCGTAGTATTGCTCTAGTCTTAGTATGTTTGCTGCGTTTTCATAGCCTCCGAATTTCTTTGCTAGTTCTCTTAGTACTTCGCTTACTTCCCATGGGAATACTATCCAGCTCTTTGTCTCCCCTACGTAGTAATCTGGAAGTGTTATGGACCAAGGCTTGAGGTATAGTGTAGCTGTTTTAACTTCTTTAGCTCCGTGTAGTTTTGCAACATCTATGGCTACCTGTAATGTTCTTCCGCTATCAGCTACGTCGTCTACTATCATAACCCTCTTATCTCTTACATCATGTAGTAGTGGTGTTACTACAATTGGCCTCTCAGCCCTCTCCCCAACACCCCTGTAGAACTTTATCTCCACAGTTGCTATACTATCTATACCCAGGTAGTCGCAGAGAATTTTTGCCACTATGTACCCGCCCCTGAGCACAGCTATAGCAACATCAGGTCTGTAACCAGATTGCTGAATTTTTTCAGCAAGTTCTAGGCTTAGACTCGCCAAGTCACTCCATGTAAGCACTAGAAAAGTATTTGTCACACAAAGCACCTCAATAGAGTTTTGCTACTGAAAGCATTAAAACTGTGGTGCACTAAGGTGCATAAACTTATATATTGCTTCAGCTTTTAGGCAGTGGTTAGAGAGCTGAACAGTAATGAGCACTGGAATATCTGGAGGCGCTAAAACAATTGTACTTGGGAATAGACCATTAAGAGAGTACATACTTGAAGCAATAGTGAGTATAAATAGAGATGCAGATGTTGTAGAGATTCTGGGAAGAGGGAGGCACATTCACAGAGCAGTAACACTATACAATGCATTGGTTTCAAGACTTGGCGACAAAATCATGTTAAAAAATGTTGAAATAGGAAGCATGCTGGTTAGAGGTAAGAGAGTATCGTACATAAAGATATCAATAGGAAAGAAGTAGTAGCTATTTGAAAACAGCAACAGGCTTTCTAAAGCTATAACTAGAAAGCTGTACCTAAAAGTGAAGTAGCTTAACTATTCTTGCTTGTTTGTAGCTTAGCTTCTACATCTTCTACAAACCTATTTGCAGTATTAGTAGTAGTTTTTGTTATCAGCGACTTACCTTCTAAAAGAGTGCTGAAAACTTTCTTCACAACTCTCTTAATATTTCCACTCTTTAGAGCTGCTCTAATCTCATCACTACTCACACCATGTCCTGGTCTATAGTTCTCTAAAGCCTCTACGATAGCTATGGCTACAGCATCAATATCCGCAGCCTTATTCAGTAGCAAAGAGAATTTCTTTACAGCAACATCGATTTCCTTCACAGCACTCCTAATGTGTTCCTCAACTATTTCAGCAAGCCTCTCTCCAAACCCTTCTGAAGATATTATTGCAGCTGATTTCGCGTCATAGAGATGCTTAACATTCATTGCGTCTGGGTATAGCTCTGACTCAAGTTCTGCTATAATGGGATTCTCAGGGTCTTGAGCATCTATGAAAGCCATGTAGGACCTCACATCAAGCCTATGCACGATTTTTTCATAGAGTTTTTCAAGGGGTTCAGGCTTCACTTCTGGCGGTGTTTCACAGTCCAATAACACTCTACTTTCACTCCATGTGTACAGCTTTCCACCGGGGTCTCTTGCAAATAGCAAGTAAAGTTTGTACTTGGCATAGTCGCTTCCCATTGGATAAGGAGGCTTCGTAATGGCAGGTTCAGGACCCTTTAAGACAAAGGTAAATGTCCATCCCTTTTCAAATCTGTGAAGCTTAGTGTAGAGCCCTGATTCTTCAGCAAGCTTATGGGCTACATACACATATGGATTTGCAATGGAGGTAAACTCCTCTATAACAAGCTTACCTGCTTCAAAATACATATTGTGAAGAGCATACCTTGTTGCAAACATCCACTTATTTAGAATAGAATTGAAGTATGCTGTTATTTGCCACCCATCAATTCTCTCAGTCACTTCTCTAGGTACAGTAGAGCCGTACTTCTCCTCTGGAAGCCCTGGGGATTTGGCAAAGCTCAGTGCTTTAGGCATAGGATAGGCGAGAACCTCTACAGGCTCCTCACCCTTAAATAGGAGCACAGAGCCAAATGCATGCAATGCTAGTGGAAAGAGCCTGAAGGGCACTTTCTGATTCCAGCAATATATACAGGTCTTCACATCTTTATCAACATCAGCACACCTCTTCACAATATACCATTTAAAGACCTGCTTATACCTATTCAAAACAACATCTATTTTCTTAGTTGGTTGCCCAAGCAACTCTCCAACAAACCTAACCTCTTCTTCAGAAGGCTTGAAGCCCTCGTGCAAAGCCTTATACACAAACCTCTCTACATAAAATACTGCATTAACCATGAGACCTCGCCAATAATTACAATCATTATTTACAGACTTAAATCCTTAATTCAATGATATGCAGCATACAGAAAAAGGTTTTGTCATAGCAGTAAAATATTATGTATCCTCCCAGCACTTGAAGTTTGATGCTATAGGTACAAACACCTCTACAGCATTGCCGTCTGCCAATTTTAAGAGGTTTCTGAGATTCTCTTCAGCTATTAGTTCAATAACGTCAAATCCCCATACGGTTTTTAAGGGCTTTATTAGATATGCTGCAATGCTCCTTACATATGCTTTCCATGCTAGAACAGGTGCTAGGCCATCTCTAGGAGGTTTAATTACTGCATGCGGATTTGTTTGTGTTAAAAGCCTTTTTGTTGCATCTATATACTCCTGCTCAACCTTGATGTTTAGTGTGCCTGGGTATGGGTTTATACCCAAGGCCTTTTCTATTTCCCTTCTATACAACTCGATATAGATCCTGCCTTCACCAACACCGCTGAAAACTTTGCCAACAATTTTTATGCAATGCATAGTGCTTCAACTTTTGCTTTATTCATGTATAATTTAAGCTTTTCTTATTTCGTTACTACAGCTTTTGCTGAGGTGAAGAGCTTTTGATCGGGCCTATACATATAAAGGCTAAGAGAGGGGAAGTTGCTGAGAGAGTTATTGTAGCAGGAGACCCTGCAAGAGTTGAGCATGTTGCTAAGATGCTTGAAAACCCCAGGCTTGTGAATACTAATAGAGGCTTTCTGGTCTACACAGGGCTGTATAGAGGAGTGCCGGTTTCTGTGGCTATGCATGGAGTGGGGCACCCTTCATCAATGCTAGTTTTAGAAGAGCTGGCAATGCTTGGAGCAAGGGTTGTAGTGAGGTTTGGTACTTGTGGTGCAATGGTTAAGGGGCTTAGGATAGGAGATGTTGTCATTCCTACAGCAGCTGCTTACCATCCTGGAGGTGCTTTTTATCAATACTTAAGAGAAAGTGTGTGCATGGCTACAGCCCCACACTTTGAAGTATTGAAAGCGGTTGTAGAGGAGGTGCAGAAGGCTGGGATAAACTACGTTATAGGTCCTATTGTCAGTAGTGATGCTTTTTATGCTGAGGATCCTGAGTTTGTAAAGAAGTGGACTAGTAGAGGTATTATAGCTGTTGAAATGGAGTGTGCAGGACTCTTCATGCTGGGGGCTATGAGAGGGCTGAAGACAGGGGCTGTGCTTATGGTTAGCGACTCACTTGTAGAGGAGCTGGGGTTTGCAACAGCTGAGGAGCTTAAAGCTTATGTTGAAAGAGTTGGCAGGATTATTTTAGAGGCTATAGTGAAAATAAGGCCTTGAATTTACGGTAACTTTAACAGAATGCCGCAGTCTCTTAGAGTTTTATATATGAGATCTGTTGTTTTTACAACATCATGCGGTTTTTCACCTTCAATAACAATTTGAAGTGTGAGAGCTTT
>Ga0272445_1000175_pt1 | contig 63365 bp, 61 predicted proteins | sample YNPCB0031_FD_194404 | JGI IMG/M metagenome (GOLD analysis project Ga0272445, IMG submission 194404) | Hot spring sediment microbial communities from Yellowstone National Park, WY, United States - YNP-CB-003-1 | ecosystem: Environmental > Aquatic > Thermal springs > Hot (42-90C) > Sediment...
GAAATTTTCACAGATCAGGGAATAGGAACAGAAATAGTAGCTCAAACATAGCAAAAATTAGCTCACACATAAGTAACTTGGTACTGGCATATCTCCTCCCAAATTTCAAAGGAACACAAAAAACTTATTTTTCACAAATTTGGACTAAATTATTATTTAAGATTTGGGTGGAAGCAAAACACCTAATGAGAGAAAGAAATGAAAGAAGAAAAAAAGAAGAAAAAAAAGATAAAGGGAACAGCATGTGAGAAAAACGAACGAAGAACAATTGATATTCTGAAAAGAAAACTTATAAAAATAGGTATATATTCAGCTCCAATTATTGCAAGTGTATCTATACCAGATATAAAAATTCAAGCTCAAACTCAGGTGGAGCCACCCCCAGGGGATCTTCCCTCTCCAATTTTCAGAAAAAAAGGCATTATAGAGGAAGAAAGAAAAGAGAGGAAAGAAAAGATAAAAAGACTAAAAATCAAGTCAATCTATGAGAACTCCAAAAATTTACTGAAATCACCTTTCAAGAAATCACCACTTGAAACAAAAAAAGAAGAAAAGTAAGAGTAGAACAAATACCTTCTGCATTAAGCGTACAAATCTGCAAAACATAAAAATTAAACCTTTTGTATTATTTGCAAGACCTTGGGAAAATCTCTTATATAGAACGGTTTATTTACTCGGAAAACTTTGGATTTCTGCAAAACTTTAGATATTGCATCAAATGAACCTTTATATTCTAAACATTCTAAATTCTGTGTATTTTTGAGTAATTCAAATGCACCCTCTGCTTTGCTAAGCTGCTGTATGCGTAAATCTTTTTCCGAATCCTCTTCATAAATAATAAAATTATATGGCGGGCGAGGTTCACCAATAGATCTTGGCACAAAGAATTTCACAAATCTACTCCCTCTATATGTATATCGTGGAAGAACAGGTTTAGGAAAAGGTACTATCTCACCTTTTTTAGATATCGGCACAGGATCATCACCTACATACTTTGCTCCGCCCTTTACTAACCTTCTAATTAACCTACTCTTCCCTGCTCCACTTTTTCCAACAAAAACATATGTTTGACCATCAAGAACACAAGATGAGGCATGAAGTAGCAGAAACCTATTTTGCAAATCTTCTAAACACATCTTCATTATCTTATCATAAGCTGAAAATAAATCAGCATAGAAATCTTTTACCTTGAAATTTATTACCTTGATATCTCTTTGATATTTACAATTTACTTCTCTTTTTTGCCTCTCATTATCACTTTTTCCCTCATCGCAAACAAAATGAAAAAAAATTTGTTTCAAGAACCTCTCAAACTTTTTATTATCACATAAAATCTTAAATTTCAAACCTAAAATATCCAGAAAAAATCCTTCTGGTCTTTTCGTAATTTGATCCCCCATCACAAAATCTACTATAATATATTCATCTTTTCTCCGTAAAATTTTATTAAACTATTTATTATCAACATGGATAAGACAAAAAATAGCACAGAAAAAATAAAAGAGATGCTAAATGAGCTTGCTTATAATCTTTGGTGGTCCTGGAATCCCCCAGCAAAAAGACTTTTCCGACTAATAAGCGAAATAGTGTGGAAAGAATCAAAGGAAAATCCCGTAGCCATAATAAAAAACGAGGAATTAGTTGAAAAAGCAATAGAAAACAAAAATTTTGTAGACCTCCTTAACTTCACATATTTGCAGTTCAAAAAATATATGGAAAGAATAACAAAGTACACAGTTGATTTTCAAAAACCCGTTGCGTTCTTCTCAGCTGAATATGGACTGCAACAATCTTTACTAATATACGCCGGAGGTCTCGGTTTTCTCAGCGGAGATATACTCAAAGAAAGCTCCGATATAGGCTTACCTATGATAGGTATAGGCTTTATGTATCCACAAGGGTATGTCAGACAAAAAATAAGGGTAGATGGATGGCAAGAAGATATATTCCTTTCCAACTCAAAAGACACTATGCCAGCTCAAAAACTACTTGATGAAAATGGAAATTGGATAAAAGGGAAAATTGAATATGCAGAAGATGAAGAAATCTACTTTGGAGTCTGGATAGTGAATGTAGGAAAAACAAAACTTTATCTTATTGATACGAATGTTGAAGAAAATTCTCCCTGGAACAGAGATATTTCATCAAGATTATATGTTGCAGATAGAGAATTAAGACTCCGCCAGCAATTTACTCTTGGGTTCGGAGGTATTGCTATACTTAAAAAACTCGGAATTACTCCCGGAGTTATTCACATAAATGAAGATTATCCAGCTTTCGCCTCGTTAGCAAAAGCAGTAGAAATGCTAAAAGAAGGAGAGAAATTTGAGAACGCAATTGAAAAAGTAAGGGAAATGACTTTGTTCACAACTCACACACCTCTGAGAGCAGCAGTAAATACATATCCGTTTCATATGATAGAAGAACATCTTACTTTTTTAAAAGATTATGGAGTAAATATGAAATGTATTTTTGATCTTGGGGTAAATCCCTTGAATCCATCGGAAGGCTTCAACACAACTTTGATGTCTATGCGACTTTCAAAATTCACAAATGCTGTAAGCAAAAAGCATATGGAAACAACAAAAAAAATCTGGGGACCAATTTTAGATGTAATAGCAGAAAAAGAGAAAAGAAAAATAGAAATAGATTATGTAACAAATGGAGTTCATATACCATCATGGCTATGCGCATTTATAAGGAAATTACTTGACAAATATCTGAGCCCACATTGGGTTGAGATGCAAGACGAGGAAAAAATATGGAAACTTGTAGACGAAATTCCAGATGAAGAACTCTGGCAAGCTCATATGGAAAACAAGGAGATTTTGATAAGCCACATATTAGATAGAGCAAAAGAAAGCTGGCTGAAAGATAAATCAGAGCCAACAGTAATAATAGCAGAAGGAGTTTTTCTTGACCCAGATGTGCTCACAATATGCTTTGCGAGAAGAATGACAGGATACAAAAGACCAACTCTTATTTTCCACAATCCGGAAAGGCTCAAAAGAATTCTAACAAACAAAAAAACTCCGGTTCAGCTGATCTTCGCAGGAAAAGCTCATCCCGCAGATATTGAAGGGAAAAAAGCAATTCAAACAATTTTTAATTTCGCAAAAAGCCCGGATTTTGAAGGAAACATAGCTTATGTTGAAGACTACGATGAAGAATTAGCTCATTACCTTGTAAGAGGAGTTGATGTTTGGCTCAACAATCCTATCCCACCACTTGAAGCCAGTGGCACAAGTGGAATGAAAGCAAGCATAAATGGAGTTCTTCACCTCTCTGTATTAGATGGATGGTGGATTGAAGGATATAACGGAGAAAACGGATGGAAAATCGGTGATGAAGAAGATGCAAATTTACCGCCAGAAGAAAGAGATAGAAAACACGCAGAACAAATTTACAACATAATAGAAAATGAAATTGTACCACTCTACTATGAAAGGAACGAAAAAGGAGTCCCTGTAAAATGGGTAAAGAAGATGAAAGAAGCAATAAAATCTGTTGCCCCAAAATTTTCAGCACGAAGAATGCTAAAAGAATACATAGAAAAATTTTATTCAAAAATGATAAGGTAAAAAATGAACAATAAGAACACGATGAAAATTAGCAGATTTTGAAAATAACAAAATATGGTTCGACAGAAAAAACTATTTTTGCTTTTCTGGTGGCATATGCATCAACCTCTTTACAAAAATCCTCAAACATCAGAATATGAGCTCCCTTGGACACTCATACACTCAATAAAAGATTATTTTGATGTTCCGGATTGGGCTGAAAGGTTTGAATTCAAAATGAGTTTCAATATTACTCCGGTTCTTTTGGACCAAATTCAAGATTATTCAAATACAAAAAAAATAAAATGCAAACTATTAGAAATCATAAAAAAAAGAGAAAACACAAAAGAAGAAGATGAGTTCGTAAAGAGGTTAGCAAAAATAATAACACCTTATCCCAAATCCAGATTGTTCTATACAGAAAAAACTCGTGATCTTGCATTAAATTATATGATTTCTTGGTGCGGAGAAAATCTTAAAAAATCAGAAATAGTAAAGAACCTTTCCGAAAAAAAAGAGAATTATTCAGATGATGAAGTCAATTCTTTTATTTTAGAAATAGAGAAACACATAAAAAGCATAATTCCAAAATACAAAAGGCTCAAAGAAGAAAAAATAATATCGGTCTCAATTTCCCCCTATTACCACCCTATAACCCCTCTACTTTTTGATATTGAAGCGGCAAAGGAAGGAGGAATTGATGAAATTCCAAATATAGATAGGTTCTTGTTTTATGAAGACGCAAAAGAACAAATAAATAAAGCGAAACAGAAATTTGAAGGAATTTTTGGAGAGCCTCCTTCAAGTATGTGGCCATCTGAGGGTGCGGTTAGCGAAAAAATGTTAGAAGAAATCTCTGATATGAAATTCATCGCAACAGATGAAAAAATACTTTTCAAATCACAAGAAGAAAAAAGAAAAGATAGGATCTATTGCAGATTCTTGTTCAAAGATAAAATTTTTATTGTTTTCAGGGATGCGGAATTGAGTGATCTCATCAGCTTCTCTTATCATAGCTGGGATCAAAAATCAGCAGTTCAAGATTTTATTTTACGCCTAAAAAGAATATATGATAGTGTTGATTTTTCACCACTTGTAAGTGTTATTTTAGACGGTGAAAACTGCTGGGAATACTATCCAGAAAACGGGAAAATTTTTATGGAAAATCTTCTTTCAGAAATCAAAAAAGAAGACTGGATAGAACCTGTAAAAATAGAAGATATTACGGAACTTGATGGAAATCCCATAATTTTCATAGATAAAATAAAAGCAGGTTCGTGGATAGACGGAAAATTTTCAAAGTGGATAGGGACAAAAGAAAAAAATTCTTATTGGGAAAAATTAGCCGGGGCAAGGAAAATAAAAGGTATGACAGAAAAAATACTTGTAGCAGAAGGTAGCGATTGGTTCTGGTGGCAAGGGGAAAATACGCAGGAAATAGAATTTCTTGAAGTATTTGACAAACTCTTCAATCTTTATATTTCGTCAGATTAGTTTCTATCGCTTGATTTGAGATCACGAATTTTTGATAAAGCTAAACTCAAAAACCTTTCCTCATCCTCCTTTGTTTTAACTCTCAAAATCTTCTCCTCTGCAAGTTTTAAAACTAACTGAAATGCATACTTTTCTAGCTCTTTTCTTTTCTCCTGAACCCTCATTTCAATTATCCTGTTAATCTCTTCAATTTTATTTTTAGAATAAGTTTCCGCACTATTTCTTATCCTTTCGCATTCTTTTTCAGTCAGCTCTTCTATTTCACTCTTTATTTTTTCTTTTTCTTGTTCTGCTGATTTCCTTTTTTCCAAGGCTCTGTTGTAAATTTGTTTTGCCTCCTCCAATCTTTTTTTTGACGCTTCAAGCTCAACCAACATTTCAGATTTACTCTTCTCAACTGAACCCTTCAACTTCGGGAAGACAAACTTCACAAGTATAAAGAGATAAAGAATAAAGTTTATTGATGTAAAAACTAATGTCCTTATAAACTCTCCTCCTCCGTGTCCTTCCATAATCTTTTAACCTCCTCCTTTTTCTTTTCTTTCTTTCTTTTATTTTTTTTCTTTTATTTTTTTTTACTTCAAACTTTTCTCGCCAAAACCTTTTCCAAAAGCTTCTGAGAAATTTCATCAACTATTTTAGGTATTTCGTTCAATACTTTCTTTTCGTACTCTTCAAGCTTTTCTGTTTCCTCTTGGAGCCTCTTTGATGCATATTCATCTACTTGGGAGATTATTTCGGATGCTCTCTTCCTCTCTTCCTCTACCCTCCTTTTATATTCCATCAGTGCCTTATTTCTTGCTTCATCTATAATGCTTTGATATTCCTGTTCAAGCTTTCCAGCTTCTTTGAGAAATCTTTCTGCTTCTTCATTATTTTTCTTTACCTCCTCAAAGTACCCTGCAACTTCATTTAAAATTGGTTTTACAACAAAATTTGATAGAATAAGATATGCCAGAATAAAAATGAAAAAACTAATTACAAAGGTCAAATCTGGTTGAAGCATAACTCTATTTTTCTCATACGAAAAAATAATTTCATTAAAATCAAAAAAATTTTTTTAAAGGACAATTGACTCACAGAAAAAAGGCAAGAGCCGAAAAGAAAATAGCCAAAAACAAAATCAGCAAAAACCAAAACATTTAAATAGAATATATAAAATAAAATGAGTGAATGCAGGAAAAAAACGCAAACTCACCTTTTGAAAACTCCGAATCAGATTTAAGATATAAAGAAACGATAAAATATATTTTTAGCTTTATAAAAAAACATCTAAAAAGCTATGTAAAGGGGATATCAGCCACAGTAGCATCCGCTTTTTTTTCTGCAATAACTCCAATCTTTGTGAAAAAAGGGATAGAAGCTCTTGAAAAAGGTACAACAAAAGATTTCATAGTTCTTGTAGGATTAGCAATAACCTCATTTGGAATAATAAGAAGCGTTCTACTTTATATAGGAAGAGTACTAATAATAAGAGCAGGAAGGCTCGTTGAAAAAGATATAAGAGATGATATTTTCAAGTCTACCCTACCAATAAAAACAGAGTTCTTTGATAAAGAAGGTACAGGGAAAATAAGTTCAGTAATAATAAACGATATAGAGAATGTAAGAATGATGCTCGGATTTGGTGGGATGATAATTTCTCATATAATGCCCGTATTCATAATGAGTGTCATAGGGGAGTTTCTCATAAATCCAAAACTCACTTTAATATCTCTTATCCCACTTTTTAGCATAACATTTGTTGTGATTTTCTTCCAGAAAAGAATATTCATAATATCAGAAAATGTGCAAGATAAGCTATCTGAAATATCAGATTTCAGCCAAGAGAAAATATCTTCTATAAGAATAATAAAGAGTTTTGCAATAGAAGAGGAAATCCAAGAGAAATTTAAAGAAAAAACAGAAGATTACATGAAAATAAATTTGAAGCTTGCAAAAGAAAGAGGAAAATTTGATGTTCTATCTTTCCTACTTGCAGAGCTATCTCTACTCTTTGTCGTGATATTCGGAGGAAAAATGGTGATAGATAACGAAATACCAAAATCTACTCTCGCAGGTTTTATAGCTTACCAAATAATACTAACATGGCCAGCTATGGCTATGGGATACCTCGTCGTAATAATTCAAAGAGGTCTTGCCTCCTTATGGAGGGTTCAAAAACTAAAATATCAAGAAAAAGAGCAAGATATAGATAATATACTTGAAATTATATCGGTATCAGATGATAACAGAAAAAGCAAAATTTCGCTGCAAACTCCGAATATAAGAATTATAAGGAGCCAAACCACAGAATATCACAATTCAAACTTAAAATATGATATTGAGATAAAAAAATTAAATTACGGTATCTTAAAAGATATAAACTTGAAAATACCCGAAGGTAAAAAAATAGGAATAGTTGGAAAAACAGGATCTGGCAAAACAACATTACTTCAACTCATAATGAAACTTTACATTCCACCAGAAGAGGCAATATTCATAGGAGGAGAAGATATATGCAAAAAATCAACCTATGAGATAAGAAAGATATTATCAGCTGTATTCCAGGAAAACTTCTTTTTCTCCGGAACAATAAAAGAAAATGTAATTTTAGGGAAAGGAGATTTTCCAGCATTAGAAATGAACGGGAAATGGTACTACGATGGAAATGGATACTATAATGGGAATGAAGCAAAAGAAAATGAAATAAAAAAAGAAGTTGAAATGTATCTCAAAATAGCAAACTTTGATTTTCTATCTTTTCCAAAAGGAATAGAGGAAATAATAGGAGAGAAAGGTATAAAGTTATCTGGTGGTCAGAAAGAAAGACTTGCACTTGCACGAGCTTTAATCAAAAACCCCAAAATATTGATTTTAGATGACGCATTCGCAAATATTGATACAAAAACGGAAGAAGAAATAATCAAATCTCTCTTCAAATTCGTAGAAGAAAAAAACATGACTTTGATCTTTGCAACTCACAGAGTAAAAAACCTTGTTAGTTTTGATACAATTTTAGAACTTGATAAGGGGCAAATTATAAATATTGATACTCCATCAAATCTCCTCAAAAACAAAAATTCAATATTCTCAAATTTTTATAAAGAGGAAATTGAAAACTCCGAAATACTATGGGGAAAACTAATATGAGTAATGGGAACAAAAATACAAAAACAAAAAGGAGCGAGTTAGAGTTTATTTTGAAATTTTTCTCTTATCTTACAAAATATAAATTCAATCTTTTTTTATCAATAGCTTTTCTTACAGGAGGTATAATATCTGAAATTTCAATTCCAGCACTTTTGAAAAGAGCCGTAGATTTAGCGATAGAATCAAAAAACATCTGGAAACTCTTTATTTTTTCATCTACTATACTAGCTGCTATAATAATCTCATCTTTGAACCACTATTTTCTGATTTACTTTACAAACAAAATTGGACAGAATGTAATAAAAGATATAAGAAATGAACTTTTCAGTCATATTTTAAGACTTCCCCTTTCTTACTTTGACAAAAACCAAAGTGGCAGAATTGTCATAAGAATAACTAACGATGTTGAGAATCTTACAGAACTTTTTATTTCAGGACTTATAACCTTTGCCGCAGATATACTTTTGATAATAGGAATTTCTGCAACTCTCTTTTTCCTTGATGTAAAACTTGCATTCATTACTCTTTCAGTTTTTCCAGCGATGATAGCTATAACTTTATTTTTCAGAAAGAAAGCAAGAGAAATTTATCTTAACATAAGAAAAAAAATAGCTGAACTTAATTCTTTTATAAGCGAAAGTATAATCGGAATAAAAACCATAAAAATACTACCCGCTTACATTTTCTCATTCAAAAGATTCAGAAAACTTAACAAAGACTATTCAGAAGAAACAGAAAAAGCAATATCTTTATTCTCCTTCTTCTTTTCTTCAATAATTTTTTTCTCTGCAATAGCTTTAGGAAGCATAATGGGATTTGGAGGTGTAAAGATTTTAGATGGCGAGCTTTCTTTTGGAACATTTATTGCATTCTGGTATGCAGTAAATAAGCTTTTTGATCCAATATGGGATTTCAGCGAAAAGTACAACATAGTCCAAACCGCAATAGCAGCGTCTCAAAGAATATTCAAAATACTTGAAACCGAAACAGAAGAATATGAACCAAAAGAAGATTACGAAACAAAAAAAATAAAAGCAAAAGCAAATAAAAAGATTGAAAGAGGAGAAATTGAATTCCAAAATGTAAGCTTCTCATACGATGGAGAAAAAATAGTCTTAGATTCTGCATCTTTTAAAATAAACGCAGGCGAAAATGTGGCAATAGTAGGACTTACTGGTGCAGGCAAAACAACAATTGCAAACCTTATCTTGCGCATGTACAAACCTCAAAAAGGTCAAATCTTGATAGATGGTGCAAACATAGAAACCTATCCACTGAAAGAAATAAGAAGAAAAATAGCAATAGTTCATCAGGATATTTTTATCTTCTCAAGAAAAGTAATAGAAAACATAACCTTTGGACAAAAAAATCAGGCGAAAATAAAAGAAATAATAGATATTTTGGATGAACTTGGGATAGAAATTGACCTTGAAAAAGAGGTAGGAGATGACGGAGCAGGATTATCATCTGGCGAAAAACAAATAATATCTATTTTAAGAGCTTTTTACTTTGATCCAAAAGTAATAATATTTGATGAGGCAACAGCATTCATAGACCCAGGAACAGAAGCGAAGATACTAAAACTGCTTGAAAAAATAGCACACGGCAAAACCCTAATAAAAATAGCCCACAGACCATCCACCATAAGATGGTCAGGAAAAATAATTCTTGTAAGAGATGGGAAAACACATGAAATACAAAAGCCCATAATAATGCCCCAAACTCAAAAAGAAATAACAACAACAATAAAAGAAATAACAACTAAAATTGAAGGCTAAAAGGAATAAAAAATAAAAAAAGAAAAGAGCAAGGAAAGATAAAGTGAAAAATAATCACAAAATAATAAAAATAAAGTTAAGATAAAAATAAAGTTAAGCGGAATTATGTTTCCTTATATAACTATTGGCGATGTGAAACTTCCAATCTTTTCTTTTGGTCTTTCAATATCAGCAATAATCTTTCTTTTTTTATGTGTAAAATCTACAAAAGAAAGAGGGTTAGGAGAAGAAGTTGGAGGTGAAATCGCTACAATTATACTATTCGTTATAGTGTTTTTCTCAAAACTCCCTCTGGGCATAATATATGGTTGGAAGGTTCAGGATTTTTTCAGATTTTGGGAAACAGGACATACTCTTTTTGGAGGGCTACTCTTGGGTGTTTTTGCAACCTTAATTTACTCCCTGATAAGAAAGATAAGTTTCATAGAACTTCTTTCCGCACTATCTTATCCTTCGTTCTTTGCGCTCGCCTCATATAGAGTTTTTGTTTGCTTCCTCTCAGGTTGTTGCTACGGTTTTCCGTCTCAAAAATTTGGAATTACTTTCCATCCTGAATCCTATGCAGGAAGAACATTGGGAGGAGCCGTAAAACTTTTTCCATCACAACTTGTAGAAGCAGTTCTGTTTACTGCGTTTGGCTTTGTAATTTACACAAAAAGAAAAAAAGAAACTCCAGAAAAACTAATTCAGATTTATCTTCTTCTGCTCACAATTCAAAGAATCGTTGCAGAACTTATAAGAAGAGATATAAAGGAAACTTTTTTCAGGTTTGAATGGTTCGGAATAAGCTTTTGGGCAGTTTTATCAATCGCTTTATTTGTAGCAACATCTTTATTTTTCAACATTTTGAAGCCGTATTTTGAAGAGCTAAAAAAAATAACAAAATGTTTACTTATTTTAATACCAATAACAGCATTCTCAACATCAGGCATAATAAGTTGCTCTCAAAACAATAAAAAAAACGAAAACAATTCAGAAACAATAGAAACCTTGAGAACCTCTTACACATATACCTTTTCCACAATTTTCGTTTCATATATTTTCTTCAAAATTCAGCAACTTATCAAATATTGTGTCTTCAAAGATGAAAATACGCAAAAAATAAAAATAAACTGCACACTTGATCTCAGAACAATTTCAGTAAGCAGAGGTCCAACAAAAGGAGAATGCGATTTCTCGTCTGATAGAGATAAGGCAATTTTCAAAAATTGTGAAATTGAGATAAGAGGAGAAGGTGAAAATCAAGCTTTCTGGGCTAAAATATATGGTGATATAGAAACGGTTGGATTTAATGCATTCTTTGAATCAATAACATTTGATGTTTTCAGCTCCACATCATCTTTCAGAATTGAAATAAATAATACTCAATCAAAAATATTCCAAATTGAGGGAGAAACCATAAGATACTTTGAAATAAAGGGCGAAGGAAAAATAGGAGAGGACAAAATCTATGCTGAAAGAATAATAGCAAAAGACGAAGGTAGTGGAAATATAAGTATAATGCCACAAGGAGATTTTGAAATTTCAGGTTGCAAAAATTTAAAACTAAACATGTACTCAAAGGAATATATTTCTTTTGATAGATCAGGATGTCCAATTTCAGGTCAGGTAAAAGTTGGAGGCAATGAAATTATATTTTCCGCTCAATCCGATTGTCCACAAGAGAAAAAAACCTGCCCATTCATAGTATTTTGAAGAAGGATTATTTTTCTTAAACGGTCATTTTTAAAACTAAGCTTCCTTTAAACTATTTTTAAATTTTTAATAAACCGTTGTTTTTAACCAAAACAGAATTATAGATAAGCCAAGAAAAAATAAATAAGTTATTTATGTGTTCAATCCTGAAAAAAGATATGTTTATCTTGATTACAATGCAACAACTCCTGTGAGGGATGAAGTGGCAGAAGAAGTTATAAAGGCTTTAAATGTAGGGAATCCATCATCTCCTCACTGGTCAGGGAGGGAAGCAAGAGAGCTTCTTGATTCTGCAAGAGAAAAAGTAGCAAAAATATTTGGGGTGGAAACTCACGAGATAATTTTTAATTCCGGAGCCACAGAGGGAAATAATACAGTCATAAAAGGCACAGCTTTTTTGGAAATGAAAAAAAACAAAACCCCATTTTTCATAACAACTTCCGTTGAACACAGCTCAGTTTTGAGACCTATTGATTTTGTAAAAGAGCTCGGTGCAAAAGTAGAATTTGTGAAGGTAGACAGATATGGAATTCCAGATCCAGATGATTTCAGAAAAATAATAAAGAAAAATGGGAAACCATCTTTGATATCACTCATGTATGTGAATAACGAAACAGGGGTTATCTTACCATTAAAAGAAATAGTGAAAATAGCAAAAGAATATGAGGTTCTTGTACATTCAGATATAGTTCAGGCAGTAGGAAAGATAGAAATAAACCTACGAGAGCTTGGAGTTGATTTTGCAACATTTTCTGCTCACAAAATATATGGTCCAAAAGGAGTAGGAGCGCTTTACATAAAAAAAGGCACTCCGCTAGAGCCACTATTACACGGAGGTAAGCAGGAAGACGGATTGCGAGCTGGGACTCAAAATGTCTCAGGAGCAGTAGGACTTGCAAAAGCACTCGAACTATGCACAAAAGAGCTAAAAGAAGAGAACAGAAGATTAAGAAAAATACAACAGCTCTTTGAAAGTTTAGTTCTTGGAATAGAAGATACAAAAATAAATGGTCATCCAGAATTCAGAGTCCCCTCAACTTCAAATGTTCTCTTCAAAGGAGTCGAAGGAGAAACTTTGCTAATATCGCTTGATCTTGAAGGAATTGCAGCTTCTATGGGTTCGGCTTGTTTGGCTGAATCAAAAACTCCATCGCATGTCCTTATAGCTATGGGACTTACAGAAGAAGAAGCTAAAAGCTCAATAAGATTTTCATTCGGAATATATACAAAAGAAGAAGATATATACTACACAACCGAAAAACTAAAACAAATTGTAAAAAAATTAAGGGAGTAACAATTAAAGAAAAATCTACAAAAGGAAACAACAAATACACGGAAATAAAAGTAATATGGATATAAAAGTGAAAAAATTTCAAAAAACAAACTGAAAATATTTTTAAAATCTACCCTATGAAAGAAGTAAAAATAAAAAGCTGGGATGGTACTAATCTCACAGTCTATGACACTGAAACTGGTTCAGTAAATGCGGTCCTATCTAACGGTCTTGGAGGAGATATAAGAGCTTGGAAACCAATCATAGACCACTTTAAAGAAAAGTTAAGATTTATCTCCTGGGATTATAGAGGGTTATATAAAAGTGAAAAGCCAAAGAGCGGATTTTATTCAATAGATCACCACGCAAAAGACCTTGAGACAATATTAGAAAGTCTAAACATACAAAAAGCAGTATTTTTTGGGTGGAGCATGGGTGTTCAAGTAAATTTTGAATTCTATAAAATGCATCCAGAGAAATTTTTAGCTTTAATTCAAATCAACGGAGTAGCAGGAAAACCTTTCAGAAAAGCATTCCATGGAAGATTTCCTGATTCTTTCTGGAAAATTTTCTTTTTATTCATGCAAGATGGCATGAGATGTTTTTTTCCTCTGGCAAGGGTACTCGCAAAGAAAAGCATTCTTCTCAAAATCGCTTCAAGGCTTGGTTTATTTACACTAAGCGAATATAAAGATGTGGCAAAAGAGTTGGTTTTATCGTGGCTGAGCCTTGATATGAAAGAATATGTAAAAAATTTCTCAGAACTTGGAAAACACGACAGAGAAGATATTCTTGAAAAAATTCAAGTTCCAACACTTATAATATATGGGACACGAGATCTTTTTACACCAGCAGAATTTGCTATAAAAATGGCTGAAAAAATAAAGAACGCAGAAATTTTTGCAGTAGAAAACGGATCTCACTATACCCCCCTCGAATTCCCAAACAAAGTAAATTATGCGATAGAAAACTTTCTACGAAAAAATAATATAATATAAAAAAAAAGAAATGGAACTTTTTGGAACAGATGGAATAAGGTTTATTGTATCTGGAAATTCACAAGGAAGGGAAATAAAATATTCCCCTGACCTTATTTTTAAAATAGCAAAAGCTACAAGCCGTGTTATGGAAAAGGGAAATTATGCGGTTGTTTGGGATACACGAAAATCATCCTTACCGATAGTTTCAATATTCTCAGGAGTTTTGGTTTCACAAAACTTTAATGTAAAACTTGCGGGAATATTACCTACTGCCGCCGCTTCACTGATATGCAGAACCCTCAAATACAACGGCGCATTTTCAGTCTCAGCATCTCATAACCCCCCAGAATTTAACGGAATAAAATTCTTCAATAAGGATGGTTTGAAATTAGACCAAAAAACTGAAAAGGAAATAGAAAAATTTTTTCTTGAAAATCAAAAAATAAACGAAGCAGAAAATTCATATCAGATCGGAGAACTCCATCAAGATTATGAATTTTATAAAAGCACATACAAAAGCTTCATCTTAAATCTTTTCCCAAAAAATATGCTGAAAGGGTTGAATATAGTTTTAGACTGCTCAAATGGATCAACTTCAAATGTAGCACCAGAGATTTTCAGAGAACTTGGAGCAAAAGTAAAAACCATAGGAGCAAATCCAGACGGAGAAAATATAAATTTAGGAGTTGGTAGTGAAAATCCTCAAAAAGCTTTATCAGAAGATGGAGATTTCAAGGTAATATTTGATGGAGATGGAGATAGAGTTCTTATAGGAGACTCAAAAGGTAATCTATATGATGGAGATCAGCTCATTTCAATTTTAGCTAAATCTATGATAGAAAAAGGAGAATTAAGATGGGGAATTGTTGGTACGATACTTTCTAACATGGCGTTAGAAAAATTCGCAAAAGAAAACAAATTAAACTTCGCAAGAGTTGATGTAGGAGATAGAAATATAGCTTACAAAATGAAAGAAGTTGGAGCAAATCTTGGCGGAGAAGAATCAGGACACATAATACTTTATGATATACTTCCAACAGGAGATGGAATAATATCCGCTCTGAAAGTTTTAGAATATGTTATAAAAAAGCAAAAAGATCTGAAAGATTTAGCAATAGAAAAATTCCATCAAGCAAAAGGAAAAATAAAAATTTCACAAAAGAAAGATTTGAAATCAGAAGAATTCAGGAATGTTTGGAAGATAAAAGAAGAAGCAGAGAAATCAGGAGGAAGAGTTGTTGTCAGATACTCGGGAACAGAGCCCGTAATAAGAGTTATGGTAGAACACGAGAACAAAGAAAAAGCCGATGAAATAAAAGATAAAATTGAAGAGGAACTAAAAAAAATATTCATCAACAACGAAAAAAGTAAATAGTGAAGAATACAAGGCGAAAAAATAAAGGAACAAAAGATAAAACAAAAAAAAGAAAAGCAGAATATAACCAAAATGAAATTTCAAAACTTATATAAACAATAATACAAAAAAGACTACAAAACCTAAAAACACCATGGCAGGAAAGAAAAAAGAAGAAAAAATAAAGAAAGAAAACAAAAATGTAGTGAAGATAGAAGATGAAAGACCAGTTACGGCAATATCATACGATAAAGATCAGGCAAAAATAACTATTATAGGGGTTCCAGATCGTCCCGGAATAGCGGCTGCAATTTTCACACCATTAGGTGAAGCTGGAATAAGCGTAGATATGATAGTTCAAAATGTCTCATCAGAGGGACTTACAGATATAACTTTCACAGTAAAAAGAAAGCAACTAAAAAAAGCATTAGATACAGTTCAAGAAGTTGCAAAAAAAATGGGTTTCAAAGAAGTAAGATATGATGATACAATAGCAAAAGTATCAATAGTAGGAACAGGGATGAGAGATAGACCCGGCATAGCTGCGAAAATGTTCTCAACCCTTGCAAAAGCAGGAATAAATATAGAGATGATCTCAACCTCCGAGATAAAAATATCTTGCGTTATAAAAGAAAAATATGTTGAGTTAGCCGTAAGAGAACTGCACTCTGCTTTTGAACTTTCTTAAAACTTCTATACCCCCTACTCCACTACAAAAAAAATAAAAAATTGTGAAAAAATAAATTATAAAAACCCCATTTTTTATCATATAAAATATGGCAAGAATTACGATAGAGGACTGCCTTGAAAAAGTTCCGAACAAATTTATTCTTGTAAGAATGGCAATTTTAAGAGCTCATCAACTTATGAAAGGAGCAAGACCTCTCATAGACAACATAGAAGAAAACAGAGAGATAGTAGTTGCTCTAAGAGAAATTGCAGCAAACAAAGTAAAATACAAAAAAGTAACAGAAGAAGAAAGAAGAAGAGCCGGCGAAGAAAAAATATTGTAAAATTAAGATTAGCTTACTTTTGGCATTAATAGACCAAATTTGTGATTTGAGGATTTTTTTGAGATTTGAGGATTTTTTCTGACATATTCAAAGCAATTTTAACAATATTTTTTGTACTCACCACCATTTTTTTTATTATTGAGGCTATTCCAGGAGATCCAGCTGAGTTACTCGGAGGTGAAAGAGCTTCCCGAGAGGAGATAGAAAAAATAAAAAAAGAGTTTGGTCTTGACAAACCTTTACTTGAAAGATACAAAAACACTCTGATCTCAGCGATAAAGTTTGATTTTGGATACTCTTTTTACACAAAGCAAAAGGTAAGAGATATTATAATTCCGAGATTAAAAAATACATTTTCACTCGCGATAACAACCCTTGCGATAACTTTTTTTCTTGCAAATCTCATATTCATAATTTACATTCTGCTCAGAAAATGGGAGGATGCAATTACGATTTTATCAACAATATTATGGTCTATACCGAACTTTTGGCTCGGAGTAATATTTATAATCTTGTTCTCCGTAAAGCTCAGGCTTTTACCAGTATCTGGATTTGAAAACTTGAAATCTTTAATTTTACCAGCTTTGACGCTCAGCATATCCTTATCTATTGTTCTCGGGAGATTTTTGAAAAACCTCTCAGAAGACTTTATAAAATCAGATGCTTTCTTATTTATTAGGTCAAAAGGAGTAGGTTTTATAAGAGAACTTTTACACATATCAAAAGCTATATCATCAGGAATAATAACGGTTATCGGACTTCAAGCAGGAGTTTTGCTTTCAGGGACAGTAATTACCGAAACGGTTTTTTCGTTCCCAGGAATAGGCTCACTTACAGTACAAGCTGTACTTTCACGAGATTTACCTTTACTTTATGCCTGCGTATTTTCAATTTCTTCAATATGGGTTTTAGTAAATTTTCTTTCAGATAAATTAGCTCAAATTTTTGACCCAAGACTTAGGAGCTAAAAGGACCTGCAACAGCTATTATAGAACTTCCCCAAACCCAACCGGGAATAAAAAAGAATTCAAACAAAAAATATAGTCCTAAAATTCTATTGAAGAAAATGTCAAATAAATTTTTTGGAGCAGTCATATTTTCACTTCTCTTTTTCTTGAAAATAAAAATAGGAAAATAGAGAAGATGAAAAAAATATCTTGAATAGACTAATTTATACCCTGCAGATTCGAGATGATGTTTTAGAGTTTTTAAATCATACCTTAATTTATGTCCTTGAATTTCATCAAATTTACTCCAAAGTTCCATCCTTGCTGGAACTGTAATATAAAGGTACACAAGATTTGGAAAATTTTCCTTTATTTTTTTCAGAAATTCAATTTGATCTTCAACATGTTCTATTACATCAAATAATGCAACAGCTTTATAGTCCTTCTTATCTTGCAAAGAAAAAGCATCTTGAGAATATTTAATATTAGCAGAACAACCAGGTATAAGGTTTGTTTTTCCTATCTCAACACCATCAATTTTTAATCCTGCTTTATGAAGGAAGCATGTTACAACTCCTCTACCAGCTCCTATGTCTAATATTGGTTCGGCTCTATATTTTTTTATTATTCTTAAAATTATGTGATTTCTTGCCCAACTCCAAAAACTATTCTCAACTCCATCTGGATATATCTTTTCAAAAAGTTCAGATGAAAACCCGCTATTTTCAACTACTTTATTCATTTTTACCTTATCCATCTTTCAATCCACTGTGATAATGAAAATAAAGCAAAAATCTTTCTTGAATTATTTTTTCTTGAATTTATATGATCGGAGAACTCTTTGGAAACAAAATGAGAAAAAGAAGGAGATAATACTCCAAATCTTCTGAGGTATTTTTCAAGCTCAAAGACCTTTTCCGCAAAAATCCTTTCTTTCTTCTTTATCCAGAAACTTATCGGGACAGCAAACCCTTGTTTTCCTCTTTTCAATATTCTCTTTGGTAACTTTTCTTTCATTATATCTCTGAGTATAAATTTTAATCCGTCAAGAGTATAAATTAGCGGTCTTATCTTATCTTTGAATTTCAAAGAAAAGCACAAATTGGCAATTTCTCTTGTAAGAAAAGGTGTTCTTACTTCAAGAGAACAAAAAGAAGAAGCTCTATCAGTCTTAAACAAAATATCATCTTGAAGATAAAGTTTCATATCAAGATACATAGGCAATGAAAAAAAATCAATATCTTTTTCTACGGCTTCTTTGTAGTATCTTAAAGCATCTTCAAAGATAAAATCTTGATTTATATCTAAATTCAAAATATTGGTTATTTCTGATGGAGAAAAGTATCTCATCCAAAAGTAGTGTCTTCGTGGAAGGTCAAGATCAAATCCTGAAAAAAATCTTTTAAGTTTGAAATCTAAACTGAAATACTCAAAAGAAGATGGCAAAGATTCAATTAGATTTACCACAAAGTCTTTGAATTTCCACCTTAAAATTCTTCTCAAAAGTTCTGCAAGAATATGAGAAATGTAAGTTGGATACCCTCCAAAAAGTTCGTCCCCACCATCTCCGGATAGCGCAACCTTTACCTTTTGTCTTGTAAGCTTACTCAATAGATATGTGGGTAATATTGAAGAATCTGCAAACGGTTCATCAAGCTTTGAAAAAATTTCTGGAATGACTTCAAGCATATCATCTTCACGCATTCTGTAATCTGTGTGATCTGTTCCAAAAAAAGATGAAATCTCTCTTGCAAAGCTTGATTCATCGTAAGAGCTTTCATAAAAAGATATGGAAAAAGTTTTGGGCTTTGTAAATTCCGAAGCCATTGCTACAACAGAAGATGAATCAATTCCACCAGAAAGAAATATACCCAACGGGACATCTGCTATAAGTCTCCTTTTTACAGAGATATAAAGGTTTTCTTTGATTTGATGCTTTATATCTTGAATTCCAGAAGTATTTATCGCTTTTATTCTTTTTACCCGAAAATACTCTTTTATTTTAATATCCCAGTTTTTTAAGTCAAAAATAAGGTAGTGTCCAGCTGGTATTTTTTTTATTTTAGAAAAAGCAGAGCGTGGAGACGGAATGAAACCATAAAAGAGGTATTTTGCGATAGCGTAAAAATCTGGCTCAGGTGAAAAATCAGCCAACGAGATTATAACCTTTGGCTCTGATGCAAAAATAAATTGATGTTGAGATAATGAGTAGTAAAGAGGTTTTTCTCCAAAGGGGTCTCTTGCCAAAAACAGAATATTTTCTTTTGAGTCATAAAGAGCAATGGCAAACATTCCATCAAAATAGTCAAGCATACTTTCTCGGTATTCTTCCCACATATGCGGTATAATTTCCGTATCTGAACTTGTACGAAAAAAGTGCTTACCTTCCAATTTCCTTCTTAATTCAAGAAAGTTATAAATTTCCCCATTAAATACAACAACAATATTACCATCTTCTGATTTCATAGGTTGTTTTCCACCTTGAATATCTATTATACTGAGCCTATTTATACCCAGAAGAACTTTTTTTTGAGTTTTCTGATCAATCCCCGCAAAAAATCCGGTGTCATCCGGACCGCGGTATGATATAAGGTTAAGAGCTTTTAGGAAAATCTCATCAGAAACTAAGGGAGAAACAATCCCAGATATGCCACACACAAATTAACTTTTAACAATAAAAATTTAATTTTCCAAATTCTGCTTTATTCTTTTTCTTTTATAACCCTGAATATATAGAACTCTCCAATTTTTGTTTCTTCTCTGAGGTACCACTCTCCTTGATACGGTTTCTTTCTTATAACATAATCAACTTTGTATCTTTTCAGTAAATCCTCAAAATATCTCTCATCTTGATAGTATCTTAAAGCTACTTTCACAAAATCATCTATTGCTTCATAGATATTCTTGTATTGCGAAAATTTGAAATCTTTGGGTTCCCCAAAATAAGCTTTTGAAACAAAAGTACTATATGGAGAGCTACCCCAGAAAACATGGTCTCTTTTTGAAATATTATAAATGTAATCTTTAAATTCATCTTCGGAGAGACCAAGCAACTTTGATCTTATTATAAACCTCTCAAAAACTTCATTATCAGTCAAATCTGATACGATATTGATACTACTATGCAAAATGTATCTTTCACTCAAAATATGCAACATCAGTTCAGAAGATGCGGGAAACATATCAAATAGAACAAAAAATCCATAAAAATCATCCACAGTTACAACTGATTTTTCTGGTGTATGATATTTTATCCACAAAGCAACTTCTTTGAATTGTTTTATCTTTATTGCGTTCTCCTCAAACTTTTTAACCTTAAAAAAGAAAAGCGCCCAGTTTACTATGAACAAAATGAACATAAAAACACACAAGATATTTATAGCAAAGCTAAAAAGATAATGGACAAATCTTCTTGATCTCAATTCTTCAAATTTCTGTAATGCCAAACCTATGGCTATTTTTGTAAAGAGTTTAAAAGGTACAGTAAAATGCATGGCTCCCTGCATGAAAATTTTCAGAATATACTCTGAAAAGAAGAGAAGAAATCCAGAAAAAAAACCAGAAAATATAAATAAATACTTCTTTGAAAAATTTGAATAAAAAGCAAAAGAGAAAATAGATAAGATGAAAAGGAAAGTGTATTCTTTTGGTATTCCTTTTAGCAGAAAATCTACAAGTGAAATATCCTGATGAATTTTTATAAAGAAGGCTGACCTCAAAATAGATTCTCCGACTAAGCTTTTCTGATATAAATTGAAAATCAGAACCGGTAACCCCAAAACGACTCCTAAAACAAGAACTTTGAAGACATCTTTAAGCGCACCTTTCCTAAACAAAAGAAGTACAAAGAAAATGAAAATAGTAGATGAAACGAGATATATCCACCAAAAAGTTAAAGAATAAAAAGATAGTCCTAAAAAAATTCCGGCAAATATAATATCTTTCCTTTCTATTTTTTCCTGCTTTTCCTCTAAATCAAGAAACTTTACAAAATAAATGAGAAACAGAAGAAGAAATATAAGGAAAAAAGAAGGATTAAAAACTCTTAATGTATTTCCATACACATTGGAAATAAAGGTTTCATCTCCTATTTTTCCGGAAAGAAGTCTTAAAAGAGAGAATATGTTTGAGAAATGAAAGAAGAAAATTATAAGAGATATTCGCTTTGAAAAAAATAAGTTCAAAAGTTTCAAAAGCAAATACATATCTAAAAAAACAAGAAAAACACGAATAGCAGAGAAATAGTATGGTTCAATAATATACTTCAGAGGATAAATCAAACATAGTAAAGGGATAACAAGTCCCCACTTTTGATCATCAAACGGGAAATCAGCTCCACATGAGAGAGTATACGATATCCAATAAACTTCATCATAATGAAAATAAATAGGCTCTTTATGAACTATCAGAAAATATAATATGGAAGAATTCACAAATATGGCAGAGAATAAAGATAATAGAAAGGAATCAAAATTTAAAAATATCTTATACCGAAACATAAAAGTAATTGTATTTCTAATAATATGATATGTGTAATCTTCATTTATATGCAATTCCGCATATCCCTAAAGCAAAAAATTTAAACTTGAAGTTGAAAGTTTTTAACAGGAATAGCTCAATAAGCAAAAATATGTGAGGGATGAACAAAACAATTTTGGGGATATATTTAAAGTCTGAACTTTCATCACTCCTTTTTCTTAAAATCCTGAAAGCACACATGGGAATGAAAAGAAGATAGTTGTAAAAAAACAAGTCAAGCTTGGAAAATTCAAAAAGCAAAGTTTCCAACATTCTCTTATTATACCTTCTTTTATGTCCTAAAAACCTATCATGAGCAGAAAACAAAAATTGAAATGCGGGAACCGTAAAAATGAAAACACCTCCTTGAGATAGCACTCTATAAATTTGTTCAACTGCTCTTTTATAATCTTCTATATGTTCTAAAACATCTAATGCTATGGATATGTCGAAGAAATTATCTGGATAGTTAAGCTCACACACATCACAACTCATAACTTCCTTGCACCAGGATGCAAACTTTACAGCTTCTTTTTCAAAATCAATTGCATATACTTCACCATATTTGCCCAAAATTTCTAAATCCTCTGCAGTTCCGCACCCCCCCGATAGTATTCTATTGATATTTTTATTATTACTGATCGCCTTACTTAGTACAGTATCAATCAATCCCAACTTGTCCTTGATATAATAATTAAGTTTATCTTTTTTATATATAATTTCTTTCAGGTCAATCTGTATCTATTAAATCTTATTTTAAACAAGCTAACCAACATTTCAAATCCATGCGACCACAATTTAACTTTTGTTCCCGGAGAATTCTTCCACACAACCGGAATCTCCTTGATTTTATAACCTAACTTTTTCGCAATAAATAGTATTTCTACATCAAATGCAAAGTTATTTAGGGTAGACAAAGAAAAAACTTTCTTTGCGACTTCATTTTTGAACATCTTTGCTCCACACTGTGTGTCATTAAAATCACTAATTACTAATATCTTTACTACTTTGTTAAAGAGTTTCCCCATCATCTCCCTATAAAATGGCTGATGAACCAGGATTTTTGCTCCTTTTACTGCACGCGAACCTATTACTATATCATATCCCTCTTTCTCTATAAACTCTTTAAATTTCATAATCTCTTCTATTGGGGTTGAAAGATCCGCATCGGTAAAATATATGAGTTTCCCTGTTGCATTAAGAACCCCTTTCCTTACCGCAGCACCCTTACCGAGATTTTCCGGATTTTTTAACAATTTAAAATCTAAATCAGGATACAGAGAAAAAAAATTCTGAGTAACTTCATAAGTTTTATCTTTACTTCCATCGTCAACCACTATCAACTCATAATTAATTTTTGTTTCAGTCATAAAACTTGTAATTTCTTCGAGCGTTTTTACAATCCTTTCCTCTTCATTATAAGCGGGTATAATTATTGAAAGATCTTTTATTTTCATTTGGCTCAAACAGAATTTTAATTTATGTAGGCGTTTATTATAGCATTTTCACAAACTTAAAAAAATTGCTGGCAAAATTAAATTGCCCAAATAAATAATTTCAATTGATAAATTAACTATGAAGTTTTATCTAATTTCAAGTAGTCTAAAATCTCTTGAATAAAATATGGTTTTCTTCTCTGATCTGATGAAAAATAAACTCTTATTAATATTTCAGCTATAATTCCGGTCATAATAAAATGCAGTCCTGATATCACAAAGAATATAGATATTATGAAAAGAGGGTTCCTATGAACCCATACGCCTAAAAAATATTTTTGATACAGCACAAAAAGAGAAATTATCACCCCAACCGAAATAATAGAAATTCCTATATATCCAAAGAACCTCATAGGTCTTGTCTGGAAGGACAAAAAGAACTTTAAAAATACCATGTCTATAATTGTCTTGAAAACCCGAGAAATAAGTCCGTATTTTGATTTACCTTTCAATCTTGGTCTATGATTTACTACTAACTCTCCTACCCTCGCACCATAAAAAGATGCAACAGCTGGAATAAACCTATGCATATCACCAAAAAGTTCAAGATTTTTAACAATCTCTTTCCTATATGCTTTAAGAGTACATCCATAGTCATGAAGTTTCACTCCTGAAATAATAGATATTATTTTATTAGCAATATTTGAGAAAAAAACCCTTATAAATTTATCTTTTCTTTCTTTTCTCCAACCTGAAACTATATCAAAATTTTCATTCATAAGCTTCTCAACAAGATTTGGTATGTCTTTCGGATCATTTTGCCTATCCGAATCCATAGTTATTATTATATCTCCTTTTGCGTAGTCAAATCCTGCTCTTATCGCTATTGTTTGTCCAAAATTCTTTTTGAACCTTATAACTTTAACTTTGCTGTCTGAAAAGGCTATTTTTTTGAGAACTTCATAGCTCCCATCATAAGAGCCGTCATCAACGTATATTATTTCAAAATCAAAATTTTCCATTTTATCTATAACATCCGATATTTCTTTGTGGAGCTCCTCAATATTATCTTTTTCGTTATATACAGGAATCACCAGAGAAACTAAAATTCTATCTATTTTATTATCTTCACTTTTATTCAACTTACCCATAAATATCTTCCCCTGTTAAGTTCTTTTTAACTTTTAAAAACCTCTTGCTTTAGCAAAACAGATAATAAAAAAAATTAATACTTAAAAAAATTAATACTTAAACAAGATTTTTTTCAACCAACAGCAATAGCTATTGTTATACACAAATCTCCGTCGTGAGAGATTGAAACAAAAATTTGTTGGATACCTTTTCTTAAAGCTTCGTTCTTTGTATAACCATAAATATGAACAGAGGGAAATGGTTTTCTTATTATTTCTATTTCCTTAAAGATTATCGGCCTTCTCATACCTATTGTTTTAAAAACAGCCTCCTTCGCAGAAAATGTACTCGCAATTCTCTCAATAAACTTTGCACGAGAACGCGAAATATATTTTATCTCCTCGTCGGAAAAAACTCTTTTCAAAAACCTTTCACCGTGAGCAGAATATACTTTTTCAACGCGACTTATTCTTATTATATCTATTCCCACCCCCTTTATCATTATTTCTTATTATTCAACTGGATTTTTTATCTTAGATAAAGTTGACCTCAAAGGAATTTCCAAAACTGAAACAGCTTCAATCACTTTTTTCCAATTCACCCCCGTTTCTATTCCTGAATTTTCAAACATAAAGACTAAATCTTCTGTTGCAACATTTCCGGAAGCTCCCGGAGCAAATGGACACCCTCCAAGCCCACCAGCAGAGCTATCAAAAGTTGTAATTCCAAAATCACGAAAAGATATATATGAATTCAGAAGAGCCATACCATATGTATTGTGGAAATGAAGAGCAATAAGATTATGGGAGATTTTCTTGGTAATAATAGAAAGAAGCTCAAAAACATCTAATGGAGATGCCCTACCTATGGTATCCCCTACCGATATTTCATCAACCCCCATTTCAAGCAACTTTTCGCATACATATAGAGTTTTCTCCGGAGGAATTTTTTTCTCATAAGGACACCAAAAAGCTACGGAAACATATCCTCTCACTTCAAATCCCTCTTTTTTTGCAGATTCAACCACAGGTTTTATCATTTCAAAAGATTGCTCAGTTGTACAGTTTATATTTTTCAGATTGAATGTATCCGAAGCAGCTGTGAACACCGCAATTTTTTTTGGACGATTTTTTACAGGTAGCTCCATAAGTCTTTCAAAACCTTTCATATTAGGAACAAGAGCTGAAAACTTTACCCCATCTTTGGGTAAAACGGATAAAAAAAGTTGTTCAGTATCCCGCATCTGAGGAACCCACTTAGGAGACACAAAAGAACCAATCTCTATCTCCTGAACACCAGTATCCATAAGAGATTCTATTAATTTCCTTTTCTTTTCAAGTGGAATTATTTCCTTTTCATTCTGTAATCCATCCCGAGGAGAAACCTCTACTATCTTAATATTTTTTCTCTCATCCTTTTCCATATCATCAAACTCTTCTCTTATCCCAACTTTAACTTCCATAAAGGAAATTATATCAGTATTGAATAAGAGTTCCTAAAATTAAAAAAATAATCAAACTAAAAATTCAAGTATTCATCAAAGAATTTTTTGAACGAAAACATTTCTTGAAAAGTTTTAGATAAAATAGTATGTAGAAAAATGGGGCTTACAGACAAAGAATTTAATGATATAATAGAGAAACTTTCAAGGGCATGGAGGAAAAGCTTTTCCGAAACTTTAAGAGACCTATGTACAGAAGCTGGAATAGAATTCAAACTCACACTATCTGCCCAAGAAAAAAAAGAAGTACTGAGAAAACTGATAGAAAAAGATTACACAAAGTACCTGAACGACGAGGGACTGGAACAAAAAATAATAGGTTGGTTAGAATCAAAAAGAGGTAAAAGAAAAAGTGAGTAGGTAAATAAAATAATTTTACTCTATCTGATTTTCTTCTTAAAATTAATTCCTTTCTTTTCAAACCATTTTATTACAGCTGGCGGCACAAGATGACTTATATCACCTTGTAACCTTGCTATCTCTTTAACAAGAGAAGAAGAGAAATAAGATACATGATCTTCCGCCATTATAAACACAGTTTCTATTGAGTTATCAAGCTTTCTATTCGTAAGAGCCATCTGAAATTCGTATTCAAAATCAGAAACTGTCCTCAATCCTCGGAGTATAGTATTCGCTCCAACTTCTTTTACAAAATCAATTAAGAGTCCCTCAAATTTTTTCACCTCAACCCTTGGTTCATTTTGGAAAACCTCACACAAAATTTGAAATCTCTCATCAAATGAAAAGAATGTAATTTTATGAGTATCCCTAGCAACAGCAACTATAATTTTATCAAAAATTAAAAGCCCTCTCCTTACAACACTAACATGCCCCAAAGTTATTGGGTCAAAAGTTCCCGGATAAACAGCAATTTTTTCTGCTGTCTTCATATCAATCAAAATTTAGAATATTCGTTAAAGTATAACTTTTTCTGAACAAATTAAACAGATAAGAAAAAATACAAGCCGACCTATTATTTTTGAAATTAACTTTAATGACAGATGAAGGAATAAAATGAGAATTTATGAAAGCAGAAAAGAAACCAGCAGGTGGTGGAGCAAAAGAAGTTGTCGCTAAATTCAGACTAAGAATTCCAGCTCAAGAGGCAACACCAGCTCCCCCCATAGGTCCAGCTCTGGGTCAAAGGGGAATAAATATAGGAGAATTCTGCAAAAAATTCAACGATGCCTCAAAAAATTTTCCAAAAGGTATGCCAGTCACAGCCCACATAACAGTGTATAAAGATAGGTCATTTGATTTCATAATAAAAACCCCAGTAACATCCGCCCTGATTTTAAAGTATGCAAAGCTTGAAAAAGGTTCAGGAACACCCGGAAAAAAGATAGTAGGAAAAATAACGAAAAAAGATTTAGAAGAGATCGCTAAAATAAAGCTACCCGACCTCAAAGTGAATTCCTTTGACGCTGCTTTGAGAATAATAGAAGGTTCAGCAAAAAGCATGGGTATAGAAGTTGCTGAACAATAAATATTATCTGATGAGAATAAAATAACAAATTGATTATGCCGCTACCGAAAACTCCCCCTATATCAGCTGATACAATAATAGAATATAAAAACGGAATAGTTATCATTGAAAGACTAAATGAACCCGTAGGATTCGCTCTACCCGGAGGATTTATTGAAATAGGAGAGAAAGTTGAAGATGCAGCGCGAAGAGAGGCAAAAGAAGAAACAGGACTTGATGTGAAAATAAAGGGACTTTTAGGTGTATATTCTGACCCGAAAAGAGATCCAAGAGGGCATGTAGTAACTTTGGTTTTCATCGGGGAAGCAGATAGTTCTCAGGAGTTAAGAGCAGGGGATGACGCAAAAAGAGCTTATGTTTTCGATCCAGAAAAAATTCCATTTGATAAACTTGTATTTGACCATCCACAAATAATAAAAGACTACCTTGAATGGAAAAAAAGCGAAATAAAAAAAGTTTTTGTAAGGTAGCATATAGCAGAAAAAACAAAAAAACAAAATGAGTAGTGTTTTTGATTTTCTCGTAATAGGCTCTGGACTTGCCGGAATTTCGTTTGCAATAAGAGCTTCAAAATTTGGTAAAGTCGCTCTAATAACAAAAGATAAACTCATAGAATCAAACAGCCTATATGCACAGGGAGGAATAGCAGCTTCTCCTCTATCACCGCAAGATTCGGTAGAAAAACATGTAGAGGATACTCTAAAAGCAGGAGACGGTTTATGCAACATAGAGATCGTCAAGGAAATAATATCAGAATCAAAATCTGCAATAGAAGAACTTATATCTTGGGGAGTAGATTTTGATAAGGAAAATGGAAAATTCAATTTGACAAAAGAAGGAGGTCATTCAGAAAGAAGAGTTTTGCATAAAGGTGATTATACGGGACAGGAAATCCAAACAAAATTAATAGAAACTTTACTCAAAAGTGAAAATGTTCAGGTATTTGAAAACTACATGGCAATAGACCTTATAACAAAATTTAAATTTATAGGGAAAAGAGATGGAGTTGAAGACGAATGCTACGGAGCTTATGTCCTCAACAAAAAGGCAGGAAATATTGAAATATTCTTTGCTAACTTCGTGATACTTGCAACAGGAGGAGCAGGAAAGGTATATCTTATAACATCAAATCCAGATACAGCAACAGGAGATGGAGTTGCTATGGCAAGGAGAGCAGGAGCGAAAATAGCAAATATGGAGTTCTACCAATTCCATCCCACAGTTCTATATCACCACAAAGAAAAAAATTTTTTGATTTCAGAAGCAGTAAGAGGAGAAGGAGGAATTTTGAGGACAAAAGATGGGGAACCATTTATGAAAAAATATCATCCACTCCGAGATCTCGCACCAAGAGATATTGTAGCAAGAGCAATAGATATAGAACTGAAAAAATCAGGGGCAGAACATGTGTACTTAGATCTCACTCATCTACCAAAAGATTTTATAATAAAAAGATTTCCAAAAATATACCAAAGATGTCTTGAACTAGGGATAGACATAACATCTGAACCAATTCCAGTAGCTCCCGGAGCTCATTTTATGTGCGGGGGAGTTCTAACAGATTCTTATGGAGAAACTACAATTTCAAGATTGTTTGCAGTAGGAGAAGTTGCTTACACAGGATTTCACGGAGCAAATAGGCTCGCATCAAATTCACTCTTGGAATGCGTCGTTATGTCAAAAAGAGCCTTGAAGAAATGCCTTGAATATCCAAAAAAAATTCAAATCCCCAAAGAAGATATACCACCGTGGAGATCAGAAAAAACAATACCCCAGGATGAAAAAATACTCATATCTCACGCATGGGACGAAATAAGAAGACTTATGTGGAACTATGTCGGTGTTGTGAGGTCAGATAAAAGATTAAATAGAGCTTATGAGAGGCTTTCAATTATAAAACGAGATGTAATGGAAGATTACTGGAAGTACTATATTTCAGCAGACCTTATAGAGCTCAGGAACATAGCTATCGTTGCAGAACTTATAATTACTTCTGCGATGGCAAGAAAAGAATCACGCGGAACTCACTTTAATATAGATTACCCATTCAAAAACGACATAGATTTTAGGAGAGATACAATAATTTGATTCAGTCAAAATTTTTAAATTCTAAAATTTGATTTATTATATCTTTCAAGGACGAAAAATCCAACAAATATAGCTTTTCCCAAAATCTCAGCATAAGCCTTTCCAAGATAAAGGTCGTCATTATCCTCAAATGGTTGAACAAGATAATCTCGGAGAACACGAGATGGATCCCAAATTGGATTTCCACCCTTACTGTAATCTAAAAGGAGAGCGTGAGGATAAAGGTTGTGCCTTGGCGAGAACTCTGCCGGATAAACTTTGAAAAAACCGTGCCTCTTTGGGTTAGATTCATCTGGCAAAGCTACCCAAGGTTCAGAAGGAGAGTTTTGTTCAACAAGAACATTATAACCTATGACCTCATCCCCGAAACTTACAAATCCCTTTTTGAATTTAAGAATTCTTCCAAGACGAGGGAGCAGTCCTATGTTATGCCCTTTGAATTCCCAACCTACTAGTTTTGATACATCAGGTCTTTTTCCTTGCAATAAAATGGCTTCAAGAACAAATGACGGAACCCTCAAAAAACTTAAAAAATTCATATCAGCCATAAATCAATTAACCTCCTTTCTTTTCTTTTTTTTTAAATTTTCTTTTTTCTTTCAACCTTACTCTATTTCCACCTTTTTTCTAAATTAAAGCAAACCATTTTCTTCATACCACTTTATAGTCTCCCTCATACCATCTTGGAATTTCGGATATTTGAATTCAAACCCGGTCGATTTGAGCTTTTCATTAGAGTATCTCATATCATACCCGAACATCCACGAAAATTCAAATTCAATCAACCTTTTTTTCAATATTTTCTCAGATATAAAAGAAATTCCAATAATTCCTGCACGTATAACCTCAACAGGAACAGGCGGAAGAAGATAAAAGGGTTTATCAAAGACCTCAGCGGCAAATCTCATAACATCAATCACCGTAATATCGCTGTCATCATTTATAGTATAATCTTCTCCGTTGGCTTCCGGCTTGCTCGCAAGATGTAAAGCGGCTCTGCAAACATCAACGGCATGAACACTTGGGAAACCAAAAGTAAAATTAGAAGGTATAGCTAAAAATTTTGCCTTTTTGAATGCTCTCAAATTTTCTACAAACATATATGTCTCTCTTGGGCCATAAACAGCCGTAGGTCTTATAACTGTGACCGGAATTCCATACTTTCTGTTGTACATCATAGCTAATCTTTCCTCAAGAAATTTGGATAGGGCATACCTTGTAGGTGGAGCAACAAGAGAGTTTTCAGTTACAGGTAGCTCATTTTCTTTTGGTAGAGCGTAAATTCCATTTGTACTCCACACGACAACTCTTTTAAGCTGACTTGGTTCGCTTCTCAAAATCTCCTCAAAAACATTTTTCGTTCCAAGAACATTAACTTTATAAAGTAGATCCCAGCTAACATCATACTTTAATATTGCAGCTATATGTAAGATATAAGTTGCATCTTTGAAAACATCTCTTAGGGTTTCAGGTGAAGTTATATCGCATTCAACAATTTCATCGGCAAGTTTTTTAACAAGTTCTGGGAAACGAGCTCTTCCGCTTCCCAAATCATCTTTTCCTGCAAAAGCAGAAGGTAGATCACATGCTCTAACTTTAAAGCCACTCTCTTTCGCAATCTGGACAGCCCAAGAACCAATAAAACCGCAAGCCCCCGTAATAACAACCAAAGGAGGTTTCACTTCTGATTCAGGTTTTATATCAGATTTTTGTTCAACATCAGATTTTATCTCAACAATTTGTTCCTTATGAGCCTTTTCCTCTTCCGGTTTGCCTTCATCTGTCTTCTCTTTTTCCCCCTGCTTCTCCTTTACTTTCTTCTTCTTAACGGATTTTTTCTCAGAGGAAGCAAAAAGGTCATCAACCTCTTCTTTCTTTTTCCTTTCCATAATAACAAAAAAGTTCTGTAAAAATTTAATTTTTATGGTTTTACTAAAATTTTTATTTGATGGAATTTGATTTTGAAAACATCTTAAATCTTGCCGCAATTGACATACCTGAAAGCAAAAAACAACACTTCAAAAAGCAAGTAGAAAAAATAATAGAATTCTTTAAAGTAATATCTGAATTACCACTAGATGATATAGAACCAACAGCATGGAAATTTGAAGAAAATCAGAGGTTAAGAGAAGATGCACCACAAAAGTTTGAAAATGTTCAGGAAATAATAGACGGTTTCCCAAAAAAAAGAGAAAGATATGCAGTAGTTCCAAAAGTCGTAGACACAGAATAAGATACAGAATAAGATTAGGTAATTTGCAACCAGTTGGATAGAATTCAAATCTTTAAATTCAAATTTCCAAATTACAGGTTTAAATTACAGGTTTAAATTACAGATGGAGTTTTTTTCCAATACCACATAATAGATTGCCGCAACCCCTGGTAAGCCTCAAAATCTGGCTTGAACCCGAGCTCCCTTTCAGCTTTCTCATAAGTGCAATACCAATTTTTCTGAGCAATTCTTACAAGAGTATCTGGAGGAATAATTTTAAGACGCTTTGAGAGGCGAGCTGGTATAAGCCTTATTAAATTTGCAATAGCTATTACAAACTCTCTTGGTAAATCAACCTTTCTTAACTTTCTTGATAGAACTTCAACAGCAATCCTGTTCAGAATTTCATAGATTTGCTCAAAAGTATATTTGTTCCCGTCAGATAGGTGATAAGCTTCCCCAGATTTTACATCTTTTTCAGCAGCAAGGATATGAAGTTTTACAACATCAGCTACATGCACCAGCGAAAAAAGACATCCGCGTATAAGAGGAAATGCAAATTTTAGCGAAACCTGAAAGAGAGGCAAAAAGCCAAGATCTAAACTCCCATATATAGCAGTAGGTCTTATTATTGAAGCATTAAGAATATTTTTGTGAAGCAAAACATAATCTTCCGCTAACCTTTTGCTCTTTCCGTAAAAATCTACTGGATGGGGTTCATCACTTTCTTTTATTGGTTCAGAATCTTTACCCGGACCAACGGACGCAAGTGTAGAAGTGTAAATAAATTTCACCTGATTTTCCGATTCCAAAATTGCTTTTATCAAGTTTTTTGTGCCATCCACATTTACCCTAAAATAATCAGAAGGGTCATAAGAAGAAATAAGACCAGCTACATGGAAGACAACATCTATTCCTCTAAAATAACGAGGATCCAGCGTTTTTGGATCCATAATGTCTCCTACAACAATTTCAACATCTTCAGGAATCTCCCTTGCTTTCTGAGGAGACCTTACAAGACAACGGACAGAATATCCTTTTTTCAAAAGCTGACCAATAAGATTTCTACCTAAAAAGCCAGTACCTCCGGTAACAAAAGCTCTCATAAACAAAATCTTTTAATTGATTTTTTGCTAAATTGAGTATTTATAACAAATTTTTTCGGCAAATTTTCCAGATAAGTTCAATCTTAGATGAGCTCAATCAAAAATCAAGGTTTCTGTTTTGAGAATAAAGCAAAAGCCAAAAAGAAAAAAATAGTCCCCATCAAGAATAAAGATAGCGCAAAAAATATCCACATCATCTCTCCAAAGGAGTAGTATATATAGAGACCAAATGGTCCTAAAACATCAAGAGTTTGAGAGAAAAAAGAGATTACCGCTAATCTGAAAGTTTCTGCGGGATTAAGAAGAATAAATAGGATGAAGGCGAAGCTTGGAACACGAGCCAAAGATATAAAACTTAAAACTCCAACCTCACTGAAAACAGTAAAGAAAAAGAGAAAAAAAAGTGCGAAAGAGATAGCTCTCAAACGGCTGTGAGAAGCAACCGATATCAACAATCCCAAAGAAACAAAAACAAAAGAAAACAAAATCAGAAAAAACACAATCTTGAAAAACAGAAGAAAATCTCCCTTATCATACTTTAAGATGAAGAAAAAGAGAGGCAAAATTAATATCGGAGGCAATATAATTCCAAAAAATATTGAGATAAACTTTGACAAGAAAAACTCTATTTTTTTGATTGGGAAAGAAAAAACATATTCTAAAATGAGGTTTTCGCGAGGTGAACTTATTGACAAACTTGAAGGCAATAGCGAAAAAGCCGGAACCAAAAGGAATGATATATTTACAAATGAGGCTAAAAATTTCCCAACCCCTGAGAATCCGTAAATTCCCTCACGCCAACCCACCCAACCCAAACCTACCAATACAAAACTGAAAACAACAAAGTAAAACAAAAACCACCTTGAATACAAAACTTCCTTAAAATCAATTATAAATAAGCTTGAAAATCTCTCAAAAGAGAACTTACTGCTGTTTGAAGCTAAAAATTTTTCAGAAGATCTGACTTCTTTATTTCCCATTTTTTATTTCAAGCTTTACTCCTCATGATGAGTTCCTGCAATCTTTTTTATGAGCTCTTCAAATGGTATGCAATCACCTTTACAATTTTGTTTTTTGAAAGCAACAAATCCATAATGCATAGGAGTAGTAAAACCCGAGGAAAAAAGAGCATTTTCAGTATCAAGCCATTCACCAGTTTCAAAATCTGCAACCCAAATCTTTTTAACCCCCTCTTTTTCTTTGATGTAAGATGAAACAAGACAGCCAATATCATCAAACTTTTTGACTTTTCCATCAGATGTTATATATTGACCAGAGAATTTTTTTTCTGTTATGTGCATTCCGCAAAAAGAACATACATCACCCGGTAGAACATCAACTGGTCCTGTCCTTTGGGGACACTTACCTCGAACTAAAAGAGTTGAAAATAAAAAAAGAAAGAAACCAAAAAAAGTAAGAAAAAACCTTCTGCTATTTCTTTGGCTATTTTTATTTTTTCTTTTCATCATTTTCTACCCTTCCGTTTTTCATATATATTACTCTTGTTGCAAAAGAAACATCTTGAATTCTGTGAGTAGAAATTAGTAAAGTTGATTTTAAATTTTGCAAAAAGTCAAATAGTTTTTCCTGAGCTGATGTATCAAGGTGAGAAAAAGGTTCATCAAGCAGAAGTATTTTCGGATTTCCCAAAAGAGCAAAAATCAAAAGAAGCTTTTGTCTCATACCTCCCGAGAGTTCATTCATTTTTTTTCTGTATATAGAAGACAAATTGAGCTCAAAAATATCAAGCAGTTTATCAAATTCTGAAAAAGGTGCTCCACGAGATGAACAAACAAGGTTTATAACATCTTGAACATAAGCTGACCAGAGAGGATGAACCTGCGGAACATATCCAAGATAATTTTTTATTGATTGAAAATAATGAGAATTCACACTAAAACCTAAAACTTGAATTTCACCTTCAAAGCTCTCAAATCCCATAATGCACCTCAGAAGAGTTGTTTTTCCTGAGCCGTTATGCCCAAATAAAACAACTTTTTCACCTTCAACAATCTCAAAAGATACATCATCAAGAACTTTCTCACCATTAAAACTTTTCTTCAAATTCTTTATCTTGACTACAACCATACTGCAAAAGAAAAAATAAATGACTCAAAAATAAAGAATAACTACAAAAAAATAAAATGCTTAATGGAAAAACTCAATTTTGTAGTCTTTCAATTTCATTTTCCTTTCAGCAAACATATTTTTATTTTTAGGTTCTATTTTTCCCCATCCAAAAAAATTTGGGTTTATTGATGGTCTGATATCAACGAAAACAGGATCAGGTTTAAAGAAAGGTAAAATCAAAGAAAGTTGTTCTATGAAAAATTTCAAAGGAGAGATATAAAAGAAACTCAAACTTGGATTATCAGCCAAAACTTTTAGAAATAAAGATGAATACTCAAAAGGTATATCACCATATCCATCTTTATTCATATCAAAGCCTCTGTAAATATCATAAAAGTTTGAGTACCATAAATTTTTGTCCTGTGAAACCCCTTGATATTCCGCGATGAATATATTCGCCCAGAAAGTGTTTTCAGATATGAGGTTAGGATATGCCGGTGGTAAAAAGCTCATGCATTTTGTGTTGAAAGCAAAAACATTTTTTCTTATTATATTCCCGTAAGAAACACCTTCAAGAACTTGAGAGTCTTCAAGGTCAGAGTTTATAATTTCACCTGTAAATTCTGGGGAGTTTGCAAGGTAAATCCCTATTGTGTTATCTGCAATAAGATTTTGAGTTATTACGATGTAAGATGCATCTTTCAAACCTATTCCAATTCCAGTAAGAAATTTTGAGCTTCCAAAAACATTATTTTTCACCAGTATTTTTCGAGAGAACATAATAAAAGCTCCCACAATATTACCGATAAACTCATTACCTTCTAAAATATTCCCATTACTATACATATAGTGCAACCCATACCTTGAATAGAAAACTTTATTACCCTTTGCCAAAACATTATCAGAATACCAAATAACTACATCTCTTACTCCAACAACAGTATTGTTTTCTAAGGTAACAGAACGAGAATACCAAAGACGAATTCCATCTCCTCTCATACTCAAAGGCAAGTCCTTACCGGAGATGAAATTATCTTTTATAACAACGCCCTGAGAGTTTTTAAGATATATGCCAAAAAGAACATCCTCAATCTTATTACCTTCAATAAAAACTCCTGATACATTTTCAACCATAATTCCGGAATCTTCTGAAAGAAGGTTTGTTCCAGAATTTCTCAAAGTAAAACCAGAAATTTTACACGGAGCTTTGACAATTACAACATGACCCTCACCTTGCCCATCTATAATGGGATAATTTTTCCCTATCAACTCCAAAGGTTTATCTATTACAATTTTACCTTTATAAACTCCACCATTTACTATAACACGAGAATTTGGAGGAACTTCTTTCAAAATTGAAAGGTTATCCGCCTTTATCTCAAATACTTGACCGAAAACCAGAAAAACTCCAAAAAAATACTCCAACATAATAGATAAAATAAAAAAAACAGGTCCCCAGGTATTTCATGCCCCAGGGAACCTGCTGATTTGCTTTAACTTGCTTATGACTATTTTAAGTTCTCTGACTTATTTTAAGCCAGCAGCTCTACCTGCATTGATAGCTTGGGTTGCACATTTTACAAGAAGTTGCCAAGCCCAATTAGCTGAATGAGAGCACTCAGCCCATTTTCCTTTTGCACATAAGTTCTCTGCCTTTTTGAGTTCCTCCTTCGCAAGAGAAAGCCATTCTTTTGCAGATTCCCATTCCCCCTTTACCGCTGGGTCCTTTTGAGCTATATTTTCTATTCCACCCTGAATAAGCTCTCCCGCCGTTTTTTCAACAAGAGCAAGGGTATCTTTGGCGGTTTTCAACCATTTTTCAGCATCCTCACGAGTTTGAGCAAAAACCCCTGAAACATGGAACGAAAAAGTCAAGAAACAAAGAATAAGAAAAGTTCTGATCGCTAATTTACTGACCACCATATTACATCACCTCCTTTCTTTATTTTTTGGGTTTCACAATAAGGTATCCCGCCATTTCAAGGTGCAACGCTGAGCAGAACTCAGAGCAGTAGAACGGGAATACACCTGGTTTATCTGCAACGAACTCAACAATTCCTGTTTCACCGGGTTCTATTGAAAGGTTTATGTTGTACCCGCCAAGAGCGAATCCGTGTGTAGCATCTCTTGCTCTTTCAACATTAGTAATATACATAACTACCTTGTCACCTTGCTCAACCTCAATTATTTCCGGTGTAAAGTGGCTACGAATAGCAGTAGCATAAACATAAACAGTTTTTCCTTGCCTTTCTATCTTTTCCTTCCCAAGAGTTGTAGCATAAGGAGATTTGGATTGCTTTACTGGATCCCAACCAACATCAGGATATACTGTCCAAGGTTTGAGTTTATCTGCTTTTATAATTTGAGCATAGTGAGGTTCTCCGAGAGGAATTGGCATATCATATACAAGCTTCATCTTATCCCCTGATATATCAATAAGTTGGAAGTTCTGCGGATGAAGAGGTCCAACTGGATTGAACCTATCAATTGACCATTTATTAAGAGCAACAACCCATTTTCCATCTGGTGCTACTGTATCTCCTTCGGCAGCCGTTATATGACCTATGTTGTAGTGAACTGGAAGTTTCTCATAAAGTTTCCACTCTCCGATCTTCCACTTTGCAACAACAGATTCAATAAAAACAGATGTGTAAGCAAAACCTCTGTTATCAAAAACAGTGTGAAGGGGACCAAGACCTATTGGTACCTGAGCCTCGACTGAATCCTTGAAAGCTATAATTGGGACACCGAACTTGTCTTTACCCTCAAACTTACCTTTTTCTATTGCATCTTTTATTTTTTGAATTGAGTAAACCGTTGCGTGAGTGTCAAGCTTGCCACCAACAACTATCCATTTACCATCTGGGGAAACATCTACACCGTGCGGAGATTTTGGTTCAGGTGTGAAAACAAGTATTTTCTCTTTCGCAGCAACATCCAAAGGAATAACTTTTATTTTGAATCCACCTATACCTACCACCTCTTTTGCTCCACCTTTGGCAACAACCTCCTCTGCTTTTTTCCAGTTGACTATGTGAAGATAATCCATATCATTTTGGGAAGCACCAACTTCAAAGAGAGGATTAGGTGAACCCAAAGGTTTTCCGGTAGCCATTTCGGAGTTGAAAGAGTTGCAGAAGGCAAAACCATAACTTTCAAGTTTTCCAGCATCGCAGAGGTCCTGCCAGTAAGGTGGGACTTCAACTGCAAAAGATTTTTCAGGTATTATTCTTCCCGCTTTTCTATCAAAGTGCCAGAATGTTATGTAGCCTCTATATTTTTCTGCATACTCGCTCAAAGGAGCATAAACTCCGCCTTGCGGGACAGCATACTGTGAAGGTTCTATTATGTATTCTGAGTTCGGAGTTACAAACGCTGCACCATGATTTGAATAACCAAGCGGGTTGCAGACTATCTGCTTGGTTTCAAAGTCACGAAGGTCTATAACTGCAAGACGAGAGTTAGCTTTATCTCCTATAAAGAGGAACTGACCATCGTAGTCACCGTTAGTTTCGGATAATGCAGGGTGATGAGTATCAGCCCATGTAAGTTTTGCTCTGAGGGGATCACAGTTTGTTCCCTGAAGTACCTTTCTGTTCTCTGCATCAAAACCGTATCCTTGCCACGGTTCAGGAGTAAAAACAGCTATATATTTGAGTATTCTCATAGATGGTATTCCGATAACTATGACCTGACCTGAGTGTCCGCCGGAGGAGAACATAATGTATTCATCAAGAACACCTGTTGGATGATATGTTTTGAGAGCTGATTCAACTGCATCCGGACTGAGTTGGCGAGCTTTGGCTATTTCAAGAGCTCTATCGTAGGGACCTTGAGCTGTAATGTTGCCTAATATCAAGCTGCCTATAAAAAGACCTGCTATAAACAGGCCTATACCTCCTAATACTTTACTTACCTTTTTTATTTTTATTTTTGTACCCATAAAAAGTCACCTCCTTTCTTTTATTTTTTATTTTTTTAAAGACATTTTTCCTCTAAAAAATCTAAAATCTCGCAAAAAAACGGATTTCAAAAACCAATCAATAAAACTCCAAATCAACTAACCTTTTTGCTGGCGCAAAATCAAAGCTTTTTCTTTCATTCCAGCCCTTTCAAACTCCTCGGGTTTCCCTGGCCACTTCCACAGATTTGGGCACAAAACAGAACATTTTTCTTTCACAGGACATGCATTGCATACTCCAAGACGCAAAACAAAAGCCAAAAATACAAAAACAAATCCCAAGATAGCAAGATAAAATCCCAACCCAAAAGTTGCATAGGTTTTAAATTGAGCAACAATCCCCTCACCAAAAATTTTTGGAGTAAACGGAGCTATTTTTATAGGAGCATTAGGATCAAGTTCGTGACCGAACTTATACATCCAAAAGAAAAGGTCCCCAATAAAGATAAGAGGAAAGGCAAGCGAGGGTAAAACAAAAAGGATTGCCCCTTTTCTTCCGGAAAAGAGGAAAAACAAAGAAAAAAGTGAAAGAACAACAAGACCAAATAAAGCAATTTTTCTTTCAAATTGAGCAGCTTCTTCCATTTTTTTCATACCTATATAATGATTGAGTATATCAAGTTCGGAAACATCTCCTTTTAGTTTTGAAAGGTAAACTTGGACCCTCAGCCCCTGCGGGTACTGAGGAGCAACAAGCGTAAATTTCCAGTAAGGAAAAAAGTAAGAAGACAAAATAAGAGCAGCAGATAAAATCGCAAACAAAGCAACCAAGATTCTTCTATTTCTCTGAATCATCGGTCCCGGGGTCAATCTTTCAATTTTTTCTAAAACTCCCACTTCTAATCACCTCCTCTTTCAAAAAATAAGCAAAGAATGTTCCAGCTTTTACTCCCGTTTTTTGGATTTTTTTTCATTTCTTCATTTTTTAATTTAGCCCGTTTTTTTCATAGAGTCATTTTTTCAGCTATTTATGAACGAAAGAAAAAGTCAAATCTATGAATACATAATATTGAATTTGATTAAAAGAACAGGATAAAAATAATGGACGAATTAGTCTCAAAAATGAGACTGAGTCTCAAAAATGAGACTGGAACAATTCACTTGAATCCCCAAACGAGCTATTATTTTATTTCTTAACCAATTTTAATTTGTTTATCGCTCTTCCATATAAAATAATTCTATCACTTACTTTCTTGAACTGATTTATGTATGTTTTGAGCAAATCAAATGTTAATGATTTACTCATCCAAAATTTAACCTCCCGATAGTGTATATCGCTATCATTTCTCATTTCAATTTCACCAATTGTTTTATTGTTGTATTTAAAGACAACTTTTTGAGCATCAATCTGTCCTTTTCCCCTTGCTTTTGAATTTTCAACTTCAAGTAATTTTGTTAATGCTTCAACAACTTCTTTACTCCAAAACACATGAAATAAACCTTCATTATTTTATAACCAAAAAATCAACCTCACCGCTGCTAAACACAGCTTTATCTATGAAAGCCCTCAGAATTCTTTTATTACTCAATTTTTCACGCAATTTTATCATCGGTGTCTTTAATCTCTCCTTATAAAATGTCTTATTTCTTAAATAATCAATCCTATTCTCTGGAAAAGCTTCAATACACTCCAAAAATAAATCTCCGATCCCATTCATCGCCTGAAAAATTGGGTCTTCTTTAAATCTGGTTTTCCCATAAAGAAAAATTTGCCACTTTTTCTCACCACTTTTTACAGAATAAGAAAAACCATTCTCATCAATAACATCTTTTTTAGCGATTGGATCGCTTCTAAATTCTTTCCCGATACCAAGCGCAATAGCGAATTCTCTTGCATCCTCGTGTCCCTTCCTTTTAACATAACTCGCTTTCTCCGATGTCATCGCTTTCTTCTTTGACATCTAATCTACCCTCTCTTAATTATCAAAAGTTCTATTCCCTTTTTAATATGATTGCTATTTCTTTCTTTCCTATTTTTACCTATTCTGGTCTCACCTTGTCCCATAGTATAATGAACGGGTATCTCAACAATTTCAAAATCTTTATACCATTTTCTTATAGTTGGACTATCGTTATAAGACAGAATAAAACCACCTCTGTGGCTATATAAAAGGTCCCTCAATAGCTCGTGATTGAAATTATTGGGGTGTATTGGGAAATTCCTCTGCGAATAAAGCCCTCTAAATAAAGTACTATCTTCTCCCAGGTAATACGGCGGATCGCAATATAGAAAATCATTCCTAAATTCAGGCAAAACATCCTTAAAATCCGCACATTCAACCCATAAGTTTTTAACATGAAAGTTCTTAACCTTCTCAATCATCTTTCTATACACATTTTCATCTGCGTAAACAGACGACATCCAGCCCAAAAATCCAGGACCATAGGAAAGATTATGATTAAAGAAATAATAGGCTGCTAACTTAATAGGTGGAAGTTTTATCTCACCTTTCTAATGCTTTTTTAAATCTTCTTTTACTTGTGCGTAAACCTCCTTGGTAGGTTTTAATCTTTCAAGCTCATTAAAGAGTTCAGAAGGAAACTTTATTTGAACCTGCCAATAATTTACAAAGATATCAAATATATCAAATCCAAGAACTTGGATACCAAGCTCCTTACTAACAGCTATCTCTATTGAACCACCACCAAAAAACGGCGAAACAAGTTTTTTAACATTTTCAGGTAGATGTTCTACAACATATCCAACCGACCAGCCTTTTCCTCCTGCATAGCGAAGAGGAGAACCTAAATAACGTCTATATCTATTTTTGCCTACTTTTAATCTTTCTAAAAAAATCTGACTTCCTGCCATTAGAAAAAAAAGTGAGCTGGTGTGGTACTGATACATCTTTACCTCTATCCCACATAGACCAATAGAAAATTTATCCTATAAAAAATTCCAAAGATATTTTACAATTAAGCCTTGAAACTTGTATCACACCAAAAAATTTTATTTTTTCAATCCTCATTAGACTAAACAAAGTAAGCCAAAAGCTCCTGGCTTATAAACCTTCCCCGACCCTATTGCTTTTTAATGATGGGATATCAGAAACAATATGATGATTAGGAATACATTTGATGATTTATAAGCAGCTCCGCTATTTGCACAGCGTTCAACGCCGCGCCTTTCCTTAGATTATCTGCTACAACCCACATAGCAAGTTCTCCTGTTTCTGTTTTCCTTATCCTACCAACAAAAACATCATCTTTTCCGCTTACCTCTGCCGGAGTTGGATAAATATCTTCTTTCGTATTGTTCATTACGCAAACACCTTTTGCATTTTTTAGAACTTCCTCTACTTGATGAACTTCAAAAGGCTTTTCAAGCTCCAAAAAAACTGACTCAGAATGAGAAACATAAACTGGAACCCTCACACAAGTTGCACTGACCTTTATATCAGCCTCCATTATCTTTTTTGTCTCTTTGACCATCTTCATTTCTTCTTCCGTAAAACCGTCATCATAAACCTTACCAATACGTGGTATAAGATTAAAAGCAATATTTTTCGGAAAAACTCCCGGAATAAATTCATCATCTCCTCCTCTATCAAAAAAAGATATTGTAGCTTTTGTTAGTTCATCCATAGCCTTCTTGCCTGCACCAGAAACAGATTGGTAAGTTGCAACCCTAACTATTTTCACCTTGAATTTATCGTGAATTGGTTTCATCGCAACAACAAGTTGTATAGTTGAACAATTTGGATTTGCGATTATTCCCTTTTTTATATCCTTTATCCTGTGAGGATTTACTTCCGGGACTATGAGTGGGACTTCATCATCCATTCTCCACCTTGAAGAGTTGTCTATCACCACCGCTCCATTTGCAGCAAAAATCGGAGCAAAAATTCCACTCACAGTTGAACCAGCAGAAAAAAGAGCAATATCTACCTTCGGGACATTACTTTCCCTCAAAGCTGAAACTCTTACTTTTTCTCCATTAAATTCTATTTCTTCTCCCTCTGATTTATCTGATGCGAAAAGAAAAATTTTTTTGACGGGAAACCTTCTTTCTTCAAGAACCTTTACCATTTCCCTCCCAACAACTCCTGTTGCTCCAACGACCGCAACGGAATACATATGAAGAAGTTTAATGATTTAGATTTTGAGATTTACTTTTTTAAGAAATAGTTGGAGAAAAATTTTCTTTCTATCTTTTGGCTCTAACTAATTCGTTGAGATCTTGTCCATTTTTTAGCAATATTTTCCCTTCTATTATAGGTTTTATTTTTCTCATTACTTTTTTTAATTTTTGCATAGCTCTCTGCTCTATCTGTCTCACTCTTTCTTTTGTCATATTTAGCTGTTCGCTCACCTCATCTAATGTAGCCTCCTTTCCATTAGAAAATCCTTTTCTCATCTCTATTATCTTTCTTTCCTTAGAAGAAAGAGATTCACTTATTATAGCTCTCACCATTTTACATATATCTTTTCTTTCAAGACTATCAAGCACATCATCAGAATATAACAGACCTTCTGGGATTATGTCCAAGGGTTTAGAATTGTCATCTGTTTCTGAGTTTCTACCATCAACAGAAACAGGCTCTTTCATGAGCTTCAAAACTATTTCAACCTTATCAATTGGTATCTTTAGTTTCCTTGAAACCTCATAAACATCAGGCTCTCTACCGTGCTCTTGAAAGAATTTCCTGCTAAATCTTGATATTTTGTTGAATATCTCAACTATGTGCCCAGGTAGTCTTACAGGATGAATTGTATCATTAACAGCTCTCATGATAGCTTGTCTGAGCCAGGGAACAGCATAAGTAGAAAACTTTGTACCTCTTCTCCAATTAAATTTTTCTATTGCTTTCGCAAGAGCTATATTACCCTCTTGTATAAAATCCAGAAACTCTATATTAGGTAAGTAATACTTTTTAGCAACTGTGACAGCTAATCTCAGGTTCGCTGAATATATCTTATTTGTTTCAACCTTCATTTTCTTTGATATTTCGTTGACTTTATCTATAACAATCTTTGCATTTTTTAGTTCTTCATCTTTAAGAACAATAGATGGGTCATTTTTAGTTTTTTCTTGAAACCACTCTACTATATGAGATTTTATATGATGTATGAATTCCAGTGTCACACCAATTTCACCCAGAAGCTCGGCTATTTTTTCAAATTTCTTTTCTACCATTCTTCTGTTGCCCACCTCCGCAAACACACGAGAAACCTTATAGTAGTTTACAGATTTTAGCAGAGAGTTTTTTATCTTTGCTGCTAGCTCCTCTCTCCTTCTTCTATTAGATTTTTTCTCTATATCTCCCCAATCTGATTTTGTTATATCAAAAAATTCGGAAGGAAAATTTGCAGTCTCAACCATTTCAGCAAGAATTCTATCAATCTCCCTCCATGCTTCCGGAAGTGAAATAAGCTCACAAATCATAGTTATCATATATTCTTCATTCTTACGAAATAATTCCCTTTCTTCTTTGGGAGAAAGCAGCTTTGAAGAACTCAGTAAAGAAAAATATTTTGAAACATAACTTGCTATTTTAGTCTGGTTTTTCTGTATTTTTCTTGTCATCTCAACAACACCTCCTTTACTTTAAAGATAAATTTCTATCTATACTTCCTTACCTACCATACTTTCTTACCTTACCCTGCTTTTTTCTCTTACCTTTACCACTTACTTTTTACCTTTACCATTTGCTTTTTTATCTTTTTTACTCCCTGCCTTTTAGTTTATTAGATTTTGGCTTAATTCCTTCAAATATAGCAAGCTTACGCAAAAGTATATTATATCTTTGCTTTTTGATAGGATCGTGCGGGGCTTCCTTTGCAAGATTAGACAACTCCCTTCTTATACTCTCTATCGCAACTCTACGAAGAGTACTTTCAAGCATATCTTCCCAACCAACATCAGGATAATCTTTTTGTTCAATGAGTAGATCTATCATAAGCTTTCTTTCATCCTCACCCGCAAGAGATAAAGCAAGTTCGGCATTCCCTCCTGCATCGTATATCACTTTTAGAGCCGACTTTACCTCCTGGGAGCTTATATACTCAATATAATCCTTTATGTATTTAAGAGACTCCTCTTTATTGAGTGCAAATCTTAAAATTTCAAGCTCATATTCTGGGATTCTATATTCTCTTTTTCTTGCAAAAACGGGTTTGGCTAGTCTTTTTATATCAGCTCTAAAAGTTGCCGGCGAAATTCCGATTTTCTCGCATATCTGTCTTATATATATCTCAGCTTGTGTCTGAGAATCATAAAAAATTATGGAAATCAGCTCTTGTATCTTTGATACAGCCTTTGCAAATTGAACGGTATCTCTGCTCTGTATGGCTGGAAGAAGTAGTGTTTCCGCTGCAAAAATTATTCCATCCTTAACCTCAAGCCCTTTTATATCTCCACCTTTTGCTATGAAGGAATCAGGATCCTCACCCTGAGTTAGAATACAGATTTTTGGAACTATTCCGGCTCTGAGAAAAATTTCAAGGTTCCGCAGTGAAGCCTTCCTACCAGCTTCATCACCATCAAACATAAAAATAATATCTGTTGCAAGCTTTTTCAAGAAAGAAACATGAGATAGAGAGATAGCGGTCCCAAGGCAACTTATAGAGTTTCTGAAACCTTCTTGATGTAGCGCTATAACATCAAAATATCCTTCGGTTATTATGCATCTCCCGTATAATCTTATCTCATCGAGAGCCTGCATTAACCCAAAGAAACTTTCCCTCTTCTTAAAAACCGGACTCTCACCAGAATTTATATATTTTGGTGATAAGTTTTCCTCCATCACCCTCCCACCAAAAGCTATAACTTCCCCCTTTGAGTTCGTAATCGGGAATATTATTTTACCTCTAAAAATCATCGCCAGAGAGTTATCACTCTTTCTTATATTCCCTGTAAGAGTTAAGATATCTGGCTCAAAACCCTCTTTGAGTAGCATATTTGGAACGATGAAAGGATCACGGGGAGCAAATCCCAAAGCAAACAGGTCCCACATATCTTCTTTTATCTTTCTAGATTTGAGATATTCTCTTGCAGGTTCACCTTCTTTGCTTTTGAAGAACTTTCTGAAAAGAAACAGCATGTGCGCGTTTGCTTGAATTATTCTCCTCTTTTCAGACCAATTTTCAGTGCTTACATCTACTACTAAATCTGGGTAATACCTTTCAGCGAGGAAACTCAGAGCATCTTGAAAGGATAGATTTTTTATTTTTGCGATAAAAGTAATAACATTTCCTCCCGTTCCACAAGCAAAGCAATTGAAAACTTTCTTATCTTCTCTAACGCGCATAGAAGGTTTAGTATCTGGATGAAACGGACATAGCCCATACCAATCCTTTCCTATCTTCTTTAGAGAAACATACTCAGATATAACTTCAACTATATCTATTCGCTCGAGAATCTCCCTTATTATTTCTTTTCTTTCAAATCCCATATCAAGTTTCTCTTCTAAATCATGACCTCCAATTTTTTCTCATTTTTTCTTATCTTAATTCATTTTTTCGTCCTTTGTTTTTCCATAAACAATCTACCACTCAAATCAAAAATTACTTTTTATCTCACCTTACATTCTTCACTTCCTTTCTCCTTTTACTTGTTCCATTTATCTTTTTTTTTACAATTTGCATTTTTCCCCAAAAAATATGTATAATTTATTTTTTCCAACATATGTTGAAAAATAACAGAACTAAAATTAACAATTTGAGAATAATTTTTCCATTTTTTGAACAACCTTTATATAATACCGGATAAAATGTTCAAATTGAATTTGACCTTTCTATCTGATAAGAACTTGCCGACCCTAATATAGTTATATTTTTTGTGTGTCTCTCGCATCCCTCAAAGTCAAAAATAAAATCACCTTCTGCACTCTGCTGAATAAAAATCTTGTGAGGAACCCTTGAACATCCCGGAAAAAAATTCCTTGAAAAATTCAAAATTTCATCTTTTTTTTCCTTAGGAAAAACAGCTCTTATGCTCATAATCTTACACTTTTTTTCTCTCAAAAACTTTTGCTCAACAAATTCAAGAGTTTTCAAAAATACTACCCCGCCAGACGAGCAAAATATAGCAAGCAAAAAATATCCACTACCTACTATTATTCCAAGGGCTCCGCAGAACCATATCAAAGATGCAGTCGTTAGCCCCTCAACCCACTCTCCCCTTCTTATTATAGTTCCAGCACCTAAAAATCCAATTCCTGTTGCTATGTTAGAAGCTATCCTCAAAGGATCCCCCCCCGTAGCTTTCCCAATTTCAATAGAGAAAAAAGAAAAAATAGATGAACCTACGGTGACAAAAACCAAAGTCTTCAAACCAGCAGGCTTCGCAAGTAGCTCCCTTTCAAGCCCTATAATACCACCACTTATAGTACCTGCAATAAGTAAAAGAAAAAATTTCAGAAACCAAATATGATCTATCTTTAAGTCAGGGAAAATCTCATACAAATCCAACATTACAAATATTTTATTCAGAAAAAACTCTTTTTTTTAAAAAAAGAAAGAGAAAATTACAAGAAGATAGAAGAAGATAGAATATAAAATTGGAACAGAATCAGTATATTCTGAACTCCCACAATATAAACTTTATTCTACCACCGAGACCATAATTCAAAAGTTCGAACATTATGCTTTTCTCTTTTCCCTTTTCTACCGCAAGATAAACTTGACTCTTGGATTTTTCTACAAAAACTTTAAGCATTCTGAAATCAAGTTCTTTCTCATCAAGAACTACAACTACTTTACCGACTTCAATCCCAGAACTTTTTATTATCAAGTCAGGTTGAATTTCTGTTTTATCTCCCTGAACAACTTCAGGGTTTTCACATCTCATACCTCTTTCATAAAGCCTTTTACCAATAAATTCCTTCAAAAGCTCTTTGAAGAAAAACTTTTTCCTTTCTTCATCCATTAGAGAATACAATTCAGATTTGCTCAAACATTTTGATTTTTTGTAAAAATAATCACTTTGTTCGCAATTAATTTTCAGTGTATTACGGAGAATTCGGAGGAAGATTTATTCCAGAAACGCTTTTTTTTGCACTTGAAGAGTTAGATAAAGCATTTGAGAAAGCTATAAAAAACCAAAAATTTCTCTTAACACACAAATACTATCTACAAAAATATGCTGGAAGACCCACTCCCCTTTTCTTCGCTGAGAACTCTTCTCGTAAGCTTGGAATAAAACTTTATATAAAAAGAGAGGATTTACTTCATACGGGAGCGCACAAAATAAACAATACTCTTGGGCAAGCTCTTCTTGTAAAACTTATTTTGAAAAAAAGCAGAGTTATAGCTGAAACAGGAGCAGGCCAACACGGAGTAGCAACCGCAACCGCTTGCGCTCTTTTTAATCTAAAATGCACAATATACATGGGAGAAAAAGATGTAGAAAGGCAAAAAATAAATGTCCTCAGAATGAAACTTTTAGGTGCAGAAGTTATACCAGTAAAATCTGGGACAAAAACTCTAAAAGATGCCATAAACGAAGCTTTAAGGGACTGGATAACAAATGTACAAAATACCCACTACATTTTAGGGTCTGTTGTAGGTCCTTATCCATTTCCGAAAATCGTTTCATACTTTCAATCAATAATAGGTCAAGAAGTAAAGGAACAAATAAAGAAGATAGAAGGAAGATTACCTGATCTTATAGTAGCATGCGTCGGGGGAGGCTCAAACGCAATCGGAATTTTCAAACCATTCATTAAAGATAAAAATGTTGAACTTATAGGAGTAGAAGCTGGTGGAGATGGTCAGAAACATTCGGCAAGCCTAACAAAAGGTCAAGTAGGGGTTTTTCACGGAGCAAAAACATATGTATTACAAGATGAAGATGGACAAATCATCCCAGCACACTCAATAGCTCCCGGTCTTGATTACCCAGCAGTCGGACCAGAACATGCATACCTTAAAGAATCAGAAAGAGTAAAATATTACTCAGTTGGAGATGAAGAGGCGATAGAGGGATTTGAGTTTTTATCAAAAACAGAGGGAATAATCCCAGCACTTGAACCAGCTCATGCAATAGGATGGATAATCAAAAATTCAAAAGAACTCAAAGGTAAAATTATAGTCCTTAACCTTTCGGGAAGAGGAGATAAAGATATGGGAATATACTCAGAATACATTTCAAGGAAAAGCAACGACTAAAAATAACTGTCTCCAAGAGCCTCCAATTTCTACAAAATATTCTACAAAATAGAAGTGATAAATATAGCAAGAAAAATATTTATAACGGGAACAAAAATCCCCTTACTTCCGATAGAAATTCCAGAAAAAGCACTAAAAAACATCCCAAAAGATATTATAAGCGAAAAAATGAAGAACTTTTGAGGAGATTGGATCAGAAAAAAATCCATACTTTTTGATGAAATAATAAACTTTTTCCTTTTAGGTAGATCATCTATTTTTGAATACTCACCCGTAGGTGATATTAGAAAAATTCTTTGTTTGCCATCTCTTTTTTTTTCATGATATACAAAATTTTTCTGCTCTGAAATGTATATTGATATGATTTGATTTTTGGACTTCTTATCAGAAAGTTTCCTTTTAGCCTCCCCCGAAATATAAAATAGAGGAGAGAAAAAACCAGAGAATACAAGGAAAATTAGAGCGGAGAAAAAAAATAATTTTTGCGGTTTGAAACCAAAGCTCATAAGATAAAAAAATTTTTTTCTCCTTGAAAGTGAGAATCTAAAAGCCGAAAGCGGAATAGATAAGAAAAAAACATAAGGGAAATATGCGAGTAAAGACAATGCAAAAATTTCATCCAGGTTCTTTAAACCTCTCTCTACTGAATCAAGAACCTCTATCTGAGAGATAGCAATAACAAGCACAATAGAAATAAGGAAAGAAAATAAATATGTTTTTAGAATGAATGTTTTAACAAGAGTTTTCATTTTTTGAAAAATTTTGCTTTCAACAAACTTTATATTTTTTACATCAGAAAAGTTAAGAAAGATATTCTTTAAGGTAAAGAGCGTCCTGTTCAAGAGAAGGACTTTCACATATTACAATTCCAGAGGCTCCGCTTTCTTTTAGAGCTTTTGCGAGACCTTTTACATCAAATCCCGATTCAGAGAAATTAAGATGCCTTCTTTCACCTGTTCCATCAAATTCAATCCCTTCTATATGACAGTGCAAATCTTTTAAAGCCCAATCTCCAAGTTCTTTGTTTATCTTTTCAAGAACCCTCATAAATCCATCGTAGCCATTTATTTCGCCTTTTGATCGAGAATAAATATGCGCAAAATCAAAACATGGTTTTAAACCTTCTACCTCCTTCACAAGTCTTATTATTTCGTCAAGAGAGCCGAATTGAGATATTCTACCAGCAGTTTCAGGTCGGAGTTCAACATTATATCCCTTCTTTTTCGCAACAAAAAGTATTTTTGAGAGAGATTTTTTTACCCTTTGGAAAATCAATTCCGGATCTTCTCCTTTGTAATATGCAGGGTGGAATGCAATAGATTTTATACCAATTTTTGCTGCTACACTCATAGCTTTTAAAATTATCTGTTCAGAACTTAATAATTTCTCAGGGTTTCCAAGATTTATGTAATATGGAGCATGCGCGGTCAATATAATTTGAAATTTTTCTGCGTATGTTTTAATAAAGCTTGCCTGCTCATCACTTTTAAGGTAAACACCCCTTACAAATTCAATTTCCATAGAATCTAATCCCAACTCCCTTACTTTTCTTATTCCGGCAGAAGTTAGGTCCTCTCCATCGACTGGATGAGTTGAATGAGGTACACCTGCTGTTCCAACAAAAAATCTTGGAGACATTTATTAATTATTTTGAACCTCCTTTCTCTTGGAACATATTCAAAAATCTCTCAATATCTTTCGCAAGATCTAAATCTTTTTGAGTAATTGCATCTTCTGAATGAGTCATCAGCTTCACTTTTATTTTTTTGTATCCAAACTCAATATCAGGGTGATGAAAATGTGCTTCCGAAATTCCGGCTATGAGATTTATAATAATCATGGTTTCCTTGAAATTTTTAGTATTAATATGCCTCACTATATATTTCCCATCGTAATTCCATTCTTGTAGAGACTCTTTCAAAATCTTCTGAATTTCATTTTCAGATAACTTCATATCTACCGCTCCTCTAAAAATCACTATAACCTAATTTTTTTAGTTCCACAAAAATTATTTTACAGGAAAAATATAAATAACTGAGTGCATACTTTATTTTTTTTCCCAGTTCATAACAATAAAAAGTAAATGTAAAGAAAGAAGCAAATATGAGTAAAATCAAATTTTGAGAAATTAAGAATTTATGAATAATACTGATATAAGAAAAAAGATAAAAATAAGAGCAATAAGGGTAATAAAAAGGATAAAAGCTGCCTTCAAAAATCAAGATGTAATTTTAGTATTAAAGCTTTCAGCATTAGCCGCAACATCATTAGCTTTATCTAACATTCACAATTTTTTTGGAACCATGATGGTCGGTCATGTAGGAGAGGACGCAGCGGAACAAATATCAGCTATGGGTATAGCCCTTATAACTATGCTCACATTTTCTGCTCCTATGAATGCATTTGGATCATCTGCTCAATCTCTCATCTCGCAGCTTTGGGGGAAGGGAAAAAGAAGGGACGCTTTCATTTCGTTCAAATCCGCACTTGTGACATCATTTGTGATAAGCCTATTTATGTGTATATTGGTCCTTATATTTGGAGAATGGCTTATGAAAATTATGTCTCCATCTCAAAAAGTAGCGAATTACGGTAAGAAATTTCTATTCATAAGGATATTAGGTTTACCTGCAACATCAATAACTTTTGTAATGAGAGGGTTGTTTGACGCAATAGGGAAACCAGAGGAACATCTGAAATTCAACGCGTACTCAACTTTGGTCTGCATAGTTTTATCTTATCTTTTCATTTTTGGAATTATCTTTCCGAGAATGGAGCTTCATGGTTTTGCTCTTGCTTCAACAATATCCTCCTTCGTAGCGGCAATCCACGGTGCTTATCTTATAAGACCCTACATAAAACAATACTTTTCATCTCAAGATATATCAGATATAAAATACAGAGAGGATATCATAAAATTTGCATTAAAGAATTTAAAGATATCAATACCAGCATTTTTTGCGCAGTTTATAGCATCTGTTAGTTTTCTTCTCTTCATTTGGTTCTCAGGCTTATCAGGTGTAGAACACCAAGCTATTTCATTCATATTAGTTAATATAATTGGTGTAATAACGCTACCAGCTATGGCTATCGGTACATCACTTGCTGGTATGGTTGGAAGACTTGTGGGACAAAATGAAATAGAAAGAGCCAAAAGAACATTTTCAGATATGATAATAATAATAGGTATAGTATCTTCCGCATTATCCTTACTTATGATACTATTTCCCGAAACATCTATGAGACTGTTTTCAGATCAAAAAGAAGTAATAGAAGAAGGGAAAAAAACAATACTTACCTTTTCTCCTTCCCTACTATTCATTTCAATTGGCATTTTAGTAATAAATACACTTATAGGTGTGGGAGATACAAAATTTGTAGTTAAGGTTGAAGCAACGCTTCACTTTCTTTTTTTCATACCTTCTCTTTTTCTGTTTGGAACTATACTTAAAAGCAAATCAATTGTTTTGTGGTTAGTAATATCAATCTACTTTGCTCTCTTATTTTTCGTCATGCTTAGGAGAATAATTTCCGGTAAATGGATAAAAAAACTTACATAGTTCACATGAATTGATCAGTATATAAATTTAATCAGTTTGGTTTTTGTATTTTACCATTTATAAGGTAATCAGTAAAAATTGTTTCCGCTCCAAGAACCTTTTCTCTTAGATCTCTTAAAATCTCACGAGCATCCTCATCGTCCTTTAATAATTTCTCACTTACTATAAGACAAGAATCAACAAATTCAAGAAGATCTATTATCTTGACAATCTTCTTCACCCTCAAAGAAAGTTCTTCGTCAAAGGAAAATTCTTTCACACCGTCATCCTCTGAATAATTCCTTTCATTTTCATCAGGAGCTAAAACATCGGTTTCGTCATCAAAATCTGATGTGGAATAATCTTCCTCCTGCTGGTAATCATCATCTTCGGAGAAAAAGTCTTTATTAATATCATCTACTTTAAAACCATTTACCTCGTCTTTGAACTTTTTGCTTCCCTTCATGTGTTCTTCACCTCTTTTCTTATTCTTTCGGAAAAAATCCATTTTTTTAAACAAAGATCATAAAAAATCTCCTTGAAGATGGGAAAGATAAATTTTCACTCTCGCGTTTTGAATGAAGAAAAAATGTTCCACCAGAGAAGAATAAGAATTTTTCAGGTCATCTCACATGTGATAATATTTTTGATGTGGGCAAAAGCGACTCTATCCTATTTAGATTTTCCAGAACAAATTCCCTTAAGTTTCGGTATTGAAGGTAGACCCAGCCTATATGGGAACAAAATTTTCGTATTTCTTCTATGCCTTTCTCTCTCAACCATACCCCAAATCATTTCTATAATCACATTTTTCAGAAAAAAAATTGCAAGAAAAAGAGGAATAAAAGATGAAATTATTGATAGCTACTTCATACCTATTGTTGAAACAAACTTTTTTATTTCAGTGTATATGCTCATAGTATTTGAGGGTATAATATTTGGAATAAAAGAAGGGAAAGTACCTTTCTGGTTTTTCCCGTTTTTGTTTTTGACTCCAATCATCATAACTGCATATTTTTTGATAAGAACAATCATTACCTTATACAAAATTTCAGCGAATACAAAAAAATAAATATGAGATTTCTTTATTAACCATATCACATTCTGAATTTCTGTTTTCTGAATATTGCGTTATAGCAATCTGCTTATCTTATTGAACTTTCCTTGAAAAAATCCCATATTAGCTGGTTTGCATCTAAATCTTTACTTGTTTTTCCAATAATCCTTTCTGGAAGATATTGCAAACCCCCTGGCCATGTGTGTCCCCCACCCTCAATAGTATATAAAATCACCTTTCCTCCATCTTTACACTGATTATATATTTCTTTTTTGACTTTTGTCCCATCAGATGGATCCTTATCTTGCTCCCATCCTATTTGAGGAGATAATTCACAACCGTTGATTTTCGCCCAGAACTTCGCAGTATTTTCGGCAGATAAAACCTTTCCCCTCTTTTCTCCCGCAGCCTCCACATACCCTCCATTATAGGGAACCAAAGGATCTTCTGTGCCCATAATAATCAGAAGTGATACAGGTTTTTGAGGATTACATGAAGATGTTATATCTTCTGGCATAAGTCCTGCAACAGGAGCAACAGCAGTTATTTTTTGAGAAAGCTCACAAGCTAAACGAAAAGACATCATAGCCCCATTTGAAATCCCCGTAATAAAAACCTTTTTCAAGTCAATATTGAAATTTACAGCAATATGATCAATCAAATAGGAGATAAATCCAACATCATCTATATTTTCTTTGTGAGCTACTGACCATTTTTCCATATCTTTTCTACCATCGTTCCAGTGTCTGCCGTATGCAGCAGGATAAACTACAACGAAGCCTTCTTTATCAGCAAGTTCATGGAATCCTTCTTTTGTAAGTTTGATCATACCCTCCGGTGTACCGCCTCCACCGTGAAGAACAAAAAGAAGTGGCATCTTTTTCTTACCATCAAATGATTTTGGTATGTAAATTATATAATCTCTTTCCAATCCTCCGAATATAACAGAACCAGAAGTAAGTCCAACAACAAAGTTTTTTTGCTCCGTAGTTTCGTTACCGTTAATTTTACCTTCATCATCCCTCCTACAATCTGCTGTAATTGATAAAAAGACGATAAATAGCAGAGGGAACAAAGATACCAATAAATACTTGCTAATGATACTACTAATGCTGAACCTGAACTGCTCCATTATTTTCTTTTTGAACATCTTCCCTTCTATAAATCTGATAAAATTTCCTTCTCATGATAGTGTATTTTCCAGCAAAGAAAATGAGATAAAAAAGCAAAGGAAAAGCAAATTTTACTTTCTTTGGATGCAGAAGAAAATCAATGAATTCATAAGATAGACCTAATTTCAGAATTGAAACAAAATCTTGCGGTTCCATAGTCATAGTATAAATCCAAACAACAGGCGGCAAAGTTTTCCCGTGCAGAACTATAACATCTCCTTTGTCCTCTGGTTTTTCTTCACCGCATGGAATAACAATATGACTCCTTCTCCCCAATCCCTTTGACCAAAAAATCATCCCTCCCTGATAAATATCTTGACTTGCTTTCGATTTCACAAGATTTAATTTTTCCTTTGAATTCTCCCCATCTTTTCCTTCATCATCTGGTAAAATATCAATTTCTTTTTGAGAACTATCACCCGATTTATTTTCTTCCGATGATTTTTCTTTTCCGGATTTGTTTTTCTCTTCAATAATCTTTGCAATTATTTCGTCATATACGATTTCAGATTTTTTGCGAGAAAATATTTTCATAAAAAGCACTTTCGGAGTTATGAATAAAAAAGTCTTTAAAATCCTCAAAATCAAAAATTTCACCAAACTAAATCCCAGATTCCGTTTGAGGAAAGAAATAACAACATCATTTTGAGCCATAAACTTTATAAACCTTACCATATCTTGTGGGAAAAGAAAAATTTTATAAGGCCAATTTACCTTTCCCTCTACAATCCTCCCGCGAATGAGAACATAATCAGGAAATGGAGAAACACTCTCTGCTTTATCAAGATAGAACGGCAATATAAGTTTGCCTAACCCTTTTGACCAAAGTCTCATTTATAAATACCCCATCTTTTTTGCTTCTTTTATTGTCGGATGTTCTTCCCACTTGAACTCAACTCCAAGATCTTCACATACCACCTTAGCACAATTGTAACCCGATCCCAAAATCACCATACCACCAGGATGAACCGAAGCTCCGGCAACATAAAAACCTTCAATAGGAGTTCTATAAGACGAGCAATCAGGCGAAGGTCTGTTGTATCCCATCTGCAAAGAGGTATAGGCTCCGTGTTTTATTGAACCCCTCTTCATAGTCAGAGTATGATTTTCTATGTCAAAAGGTGTCCAGCTTATTTCAACTATGATTGATGATTCTGATATATCTGGTGAGTAAGAAGCCCAAAATTCAAAAGCTTTCTTTGCAACCTCTTTTTTGAGCTCATATGTCCAGGTAGTTTTTGAACCGTTTTGTTTTACCTCATAAGGTGCCCACATCTCCCACCTCAAAAGATGATGCTGTGCATAAGGGACATGGTTTGGAACCAGGAGCGGATCAAAAATGGAAAGACAGCTCCCGTGTCCGCGTATCTCAATTTTCCCTTCCTCACAATCTTTTATATGAGAAAGAACATCATCTTCGTTCTCATACCCCATAACAACATTTAAAAACTCAGAAACTCCCTCCGGATAACCCGGATATGAAGGATTTTTTCCTGCAATTCCGCGATGTGAAATGAACAAAGAAAATTTTTCCCACTCCCATCTTTCTGCAACATCTTTGAGGTCCTCCATAAATTCCTCTTTACAATCGCTCAGAAGTTCAAGGAAGTTTTGCTCTGGATTTAGAGTGCTGATCACAGCTTTCGCTTTTATTTCTGTTCCGTCTTCAAGAATAACACCACGAGCCCGCGAGCCCTCAAATATAACTTTTTTGACTTGTGCCGCAGTTATAACATGACCACCGGAGAACTCAACAACTCTCCTCAAAGAAGAAGCAAGATGATGCGTTCCTCCCTTTACCAAAGCAGAATTTAAAACTCGCAGAACATAGATGGGAACAAGAAAACCTATAACCTCATCTGGTTCAAGTCCAAACATACAGGTTATATAAAGCAGAGCACCTCTGATGCGACGGTTCTTAAACCCGTAATGATTCATAATTTCAAGAGGAGTCATTTCAGAGATTTCGGCTATTTTCCTTCCAAGCTCATCTGATTTTTGGAGTTTTTCCATCTGCTCAACAGGATCGAGAGGGGGAAGATATGTAGCAGGAAATAAGAATTTTTCAAACATTTCTTCAAACTCACCCCACATTTTTTTGAATTTTTCTGCATCTTCGGGAGAAAACTCAGATATAGATTCAGCTGATTTCTGTGGATCTGTAAATAGCATTAAAGCTTTTTTATCTTTGAACAAAAAAGCCATCTGTTTTTCTGGTCTTATAAATTTCACTCCCCATTCTTCAAGTTCTAAGTCTTTATATGGAGGCATGAGCTCTGCAAGGAGCATATATGTTGCGTGATGATTGAGTTTAAAACCACATATCTCCTGTGTCACAAGTCCTCCACCAGTTTCAGGAAGTCTTTCAAGAACCGCAACTTTCAGACCAGCTTTCTGCAAATAAGCTGCTGCCGTAAGCCCATTTGGACCTGCTCCAATAACTACTACATCATATTCCATAACCTTTCACCTCCTTTTTTCTTTCTTCTCTTTTCCTTTCTTTTCTTTTTTTATCTTTTTATTTCTTATTTCTTTTTTTGCTTCTATCTACCATTTGGTAGAAAATTTTCTATATTTTTATTTTAATCATTGCTTCAATTTTTTCACCAAAAAAAATCATACTTTTTTGAGTTCTGGGAGTTTTCTCAAAAAGTACTCATAGGGTTTCCATCTCCACCACTCTTGCTTTTGCTTTATTCCCAACTCCTCCGCAACACATGTAGCCGCAACATAACCACTTCCAAGATGAGTAAGAGAAGCAGGCCATATTCCGTTAGAAAAGTAAAGTCCTGTGATTTTGGATCGGGGAGGAATTCTACCTGTGTACCACTGAGGACCGGAAACATCTCCCCCTAACTCGTGCCCATAGATTGCAGAAGGATTTCGTCTCCAATTATCAATTGGTGTAAAGAACATACTATCAACAAGATTTTTCTTGAAACCGGAAATCAATCTATCTAAAAGCTCAACATGTCCCTGATGAATTTTTCCAACAAATTCTCTGTCATCCCACCTTTCCTTCCCTCCATATCTTCTGAGATTTATAGGATACTCCATCTCAAATACAAGCACATGGTAACCTAATCTGCTTCTTGATGGATCCACGGCTGATAAATTGTACATTTCAGCAATATCACCGATAACATCCATCACTTCCTCATTTTTCATTTTTTGCACAGAGATTTTTGCATGTTCCCACGAATCATAAGCTCTGAGAGGGAAAGGAACCTTTGATATATCTTTGTTCCAAGATTCTGATTTCCAGCTTATTTCTCCCTTTAAAAGAAAGTATGATGTGAATGCACAATGACCTGTCATATCCCAGTCCTTCATTTTCCTGAAAAGCTCTGGATCTTCTTTTTTGAGCAAATTCTGATCTATAATTTGAAAAGAAATTGGGGGACTTGTGTGCATCACAACAATATCTGATTCAAACTCTTTTTGTGGATAAGGAGTGTTTTCATCAAGGAAAACTCTGAACCCTCCCCCCTCTTTTTTTTCAACTCTTTTTACTCCTGCATTAAGGAGTAAGGTTCCACCGTGATACTTGAAACATCTGACAAGTGAGTGAGCCAGTGTATGCATGCCTCCTCTTGGGACACCGATCATTATAGTAAAAGCCAGAGCGAGCATAACGGCACCTTCTCCTTTTTCAGCTGGATCTCCAAAGACTGCTATATCTGCTGCACCGAAGGCAGCAGTTTTCACCCATTCATTTTCATAAAGAAGGTCTAACATTTCAAACGCGTTCATGGTTTTAAAATCATAAGGAGTGAACCCAAAGTATTTTGAAAGGTCCCACAAGAAATCCTCTTTTTCTTCCTCTGCGGGAGAGAATACAGCTTCTTTTAGAATATCAGGAATATTTGGAGCTATGCGGGAGGTTATTTCAAGGAAAGTTTTTGCATCTTTTTCGGAGAATTTGGAAATTGCCTCAGAGACTTTGCTCGGAATAGCGTACCAGACAAGGTTTTTATCTTCCCACACTGTTCCTGCGGGAGCGGTAGCGAATATAAGGTCAAATCCGAATTTATCAAGTTCAAGGTCACCCCAGACTGGGCTCATAGGTAAAAAGCACACACCTGCGTGAGTATCCACTGGTATCCCTCCACCGAATATATCTTCTGTTAGAGCGAAAGGAGCTATTTCATTTCTTTTTTCCAGAACTAATGTTTTGAGACCTGATTTTTGGAGATAGCAAGCTGCTGTTATTCCATTTATTCCTGCACCCACAACTATGACATCGTATTTTTTTCTGTTCATCATATATAAAGTATTAATAAAAACTTTACAGTTTGTGTTAAAAACAGAAAATTTTCATAAAAATATGAATTAATATTTTATTGAAAGAAATTTTTATTTGAAATAGTTTGCTATTTACGATTTTTTCTGAAACTGAACTAATTACCCTTGACCCTAAGAATTTTCCCAAATAAACCTATATATATATTTCCCTCGTCATCAAGATTTAAAGGTGCATACATACTATTATGTATAAGTCCTTCTCCTATGAAGACTCTCCACAAGACTTTTCCAGTGTTTAAATCAAGAGAGGTGAGATACCATTTTTCTTTTCCGTCCTGTTTTATAAGCTCATAAACATATCCAGCCTGAGATTTACCAGAAACAAGTGGGACATTATTTGGAGCAAAAACTTCTCTATTTACCCATAAAAGTTTTACTTTTTCATTTTTATAATTTCCTTCTATCTTATAGCATGCTACACCTGTCCCTTCTGGATTATTATTATCAACAATAAATTTACCTCCAAAATAAGCCAAAGTATTTTCAGTTTGAGAGTTTTGATCATAAGAAAAAGGAAAAGGATTATCTATTTCAACAGGGCTCCCATCCTCTGTTCTTAAAACTACAATCCTCATAGGTAAAGCTCCGTCGGCAAAACCGATGTATTCTTCATTATCTCCCATAAGAGTTGGGGTAGTACCTGAACCGGCAAGAAATCTTACCTTTCTGAGAAGATTAGTAAGTACGCAAGAATAAGGAGAAGAACCAGCCGGACACTCTATATTATCAGGTGGTGGTCCTGGATCATATGAATAGTCCCATATTATCCTAAAACTTTTGGAAGAGCTATCAAATCTTACCTTGTAAAGTTTCTTATGAGTTATCACATATATGTTATCTTTTTTATCAATAGCTATTGAATTCTGTATAGCCTCCCCTTTGAACTGATAGTAATAAACATTAGCTTTATTTTTATCAAAAACTTGAATTATTCCCAACTTTGCTCCCGGAATATTTATTTTCAAAAAATCTCCTTCTTTTTCATATTCAAATCCCAAAGTCACAAATGCTATATCTATAAATCCTGCTGGTTTATAAAGTGGCATAAGGGCAAGGATCGTTTCATCCTTTGAAAAACCATCTGATATTTCAGAGAGATCAAACTTCATGCTTTCTTCAAACCTTCCCCCTTTTTCACATATCCTATATATTGAAACATCTATTGAGGTCCATATACAGTCCTCATGATCTACAAAGCTATATATACCACCAAATATTCCTGTTGCTCCTTGAAAAGATAGAGAAAATTCCGCAATAAGCTTCATATCTTTATCAAATTTTTTAAACTCATGTTTTCTTTCTGTGGCAACGGAGGCACCAAAAAGTATATTCTTCTTTGAGTCAAACAGAATCCATCCTGGTCCCTTATAGTCAAAAAGTTCAACTTTTAATGGAGGATTGGGACCGGAAAATTCAACACTTGCCCGCTGAGCTGGGTTCGCATGTATAATTGGCCACGGACTCTGGGCAAGTCTTGGGTGATCGTGATATTTTCCCACACTTTCAGTTTTTTCTCCTCCGCAAGAAACTAAAAATAAGACTAACAAAAAATAAATTGTCTTTTGTCTTCCTATCTTCCTTACCATCATCAATTCAAAATACTAACTTTTATAATTATACAGATGATAAACGGAATTTTTATTGAATCTAATTCTTATTGAATCCGGATTTATTCACTTTATGACTTCTATTCACGGAAGTTTTATCAAAAAAACAAAACTCTAAAAAATTTTTAAAATAAAAATTGTCTAACTTATGGTAGGTAGATTATTTTATTATTAAATTATTTTTATTGTAAGGATTGAAACTATGAGGGCAGAAAGAGAAATAAAAAAAGCTTATCCATCGGAAAGCTACGATGTGGTTGTAATAGGAGGTGGTCCGAATGGACTCGGAATAGCTGCCCTTTTGGGAAAAGCTGGTCTCAAAGTATGTGTCTTGGAGGAAAGACTCCAATGCGGAGGCGGAGCAGAAAATGTAGAACCCATCCCAGGTTTCAGAATAGATCCGCACGCAACTTACTTTTACGCGGGAGCCTCACCGACAATAGAAATTCTTGAACTCTGGAAATTTGGTTTCAGATTAAAATATTTCAAAACCCTTGCAGGAACAGTAACATCAGACGGGAAGGCTATAATATCAGGTAGGTTCAACATAAAAAATACGATAGAATCTATTGCAAAATACTCAAAAAAAGATGCGGAATTCACCAAAATCATGTATGAAACTTTTGAACCATACACAAAAGATTTCCTGCGTTCAATATTTTGGACAACACCTTATACCCCCGAAATGTGGTCAGACCCTTATGACCTTCCATGGTTTAAGTTTATGAAGGAAAAAGCTCCAGGGCTTTTGACTCTTTTCCCACCAGAAGTTGTTATGGAACTTTCAACTTACGAGCTTCTTGACACACAATACGAGTTTGAACCTCTGAAAGTTGTCGCAGGTCAGGGGGCATGGTACAACGGACCTTTTCCCGCATGGCGAGGTATGGGAATCTTCGGAATAGCTACCGGACTCCTTATGGCTTACTCTTCATCTTCTCCACAAGGTGGTATGCATTCCTACATGCATGCGCTCATAAGATGTTGCTTACATTATGGAGTGAAAATATACACTAATGCAAAAGTAGGAGAAATACTGGTTGAAAATGGTGAAGCAAAAGGAGTTGTTTTGGCGGATGAATCTTTTTATCCCGGAAAAGTAATACGTGCTGAAAGGCTCGTGATATCTGCAATAGATGTTAAGCAAACTTTCCTCAAACTTCTCAAAGGAAAATATATACCAAAACCCCTGCTTGAAAAGATAAAAGATATAAATTTACACGGTGGAAGCTTATTCGTTCTTCACTTAATAGTTAAAGATCTCCCAAAATATAAAGGGGACGCAGAAGAGCTGTTTTTCAAAGATGGAGATTATCCAACGGTTGTTTGCTTGCCGGGAGACTCACGCAGCTTTATTCTGAACCAAGCTCAAGATATATTCTCTTTCAGAACTCATCCACAAAGAGAGGAAAGCCTGCACATTATGGTTTGTTGCCACGATATTTATGATGAAACAAGATGTCCCCCAGGATATCATGTTCTATCTCCAATATACATTCAGGTTCCTCCTCCTGAGTATCACAGAGATGGTCCTGATGCAGTAAATAAAGCAAAATGGGAGATAGCGGAAAGAATGATTGAGCTTTTGAGAAAATTTGCTCCGAACATGACTGAAAAAAATATAGTTGCAAAGTTCATAAATACCCCACAAGATAGTGAATTCAGAAACACAGGATTCATAGGTGGAAATTGGTATGCGATAAGAGAATGCGAAGATCAGTGGTGGAGTTTCAGACCTATTCCTGAACTTGCAAGATATAGAACCCCAATTCACAAACTTTATCTTTGCCATCAAACATCATATCCGGGCGGGCTTTGTCTTCTCGCAGTTCCCTACAATCTTATGCACATACTCATAGACGATGGTGCAATAGAAAAACCCGATTGGTTCATATCATCCCCCTACCACATACCCGATGGAGAAAAAAGATTTTATTAAAAACAAAAAGAAAGGAGGTGGAAAAAAGAAAATGGAGGAGAAAAAATTATATAGGTTTCCCTCACAAGAGTGGGTAGATGAACTCGTAAAAATAGCCACATCAATTCCTGAACTCGTAGAAATAGGAAAAAGCTGGACATATGGTGGAATCATAACTGTGATGGAACCAGATGAAAACCTCAACGAAACATGGAAAGCTTTCTTTTCAATAGATAGAGGGGTTGTAAAAGAGGCAAAAATCATAGAAGATGAAAAACAATATAATCCTGCATTCACAATAAGAGCAAAATACTCTGTATGGAAAGGAATAGTAAAAGGAGAGTTGGACCCAATTCAGGCATTCATTCAAGGAATAATAAAAGTTGATGGAAACATAGGAATACTTATGCAGTATATGGCTTTTATAAGAAAATTCATAGATGTTCTACAAAAAGTTCCATCATACTTTCCAGATGAAAAAGGAGGATAAAAAAGAAAAAGATGAGTAGGGTTTGGATAGGTTATAGACCATCTGAAAAAGATGATGTTCTGAAAGATTTTCCAGAAGAATATGAGGCAGATTGCGTAGTAATAGGTGGAGGTCCTAATGGACTCATTACCTCTGCTTATCTTGCAAGAGCAGGTTTGAAAGTTGTCGTTTGCGAAAGAAGGTATGAAATAGGAGGGGGACTTGCCACAGAAGAGATTCTGTTTCCGGGAAACTCATCAAATACTCACGCCATATATCACATGATGGTAGATTATATACCTCCATTGAGGGATTTTGATTTAGAAGAGCATGGATTATACTGGGTAAAGCCTTTTGTTCAATCAGCAATTATTTTTGGAGATAAAAGTTCTCTTTTATTTGGAAAAATGCTTCAAGATTCCAAAGATTCAGTTGGAAAATTATCCATAGACG
>Ga0272445_1000177_pt1 | contig 62988 bp, 55 predicted proteins | sample YNPCB0031_FD_194404 | JGI IMG/M metagenome (GOLD analysis project Ga0272445, IMG submission 194404) | Hot spring sediment microbial communities from Yellowstone National Park, WY, United States - YNP-CB-003-1 | ecosystem: Environmental > Aquatic > Thermal springs > Hot (42-90C) > Sediment...
TTACCGGGGGCGACGGCAGGATGATGGACAGGTTGAAGGCCTTTCCGGACGAGCCGAGAGGAGGTGCATGGCCGTCGCCGGTGCGTGCCGTGAGGTGTCCTGTTAATTCAGGCAACGGACGAGACCCGCGCCCCTAGTTGCCATCGGGCCGAAAGGCGCCGGGCACTCTAGGGGGACTGCCCCCGAAAGGGGGAGGAAGGAGCGGGCTACGGCAGGTCAGTATGCCCCGAATCCCCCGGGCCGCACGCGACGTTCAATGGCGGGGACAGAGGGTTGCCACCCCGAAAGGGGGAGCTAATCCCTAAACCCCGCCGTGGTTGGGATCGAGGGTTGCAACTCGCCCTCGTGAACGCGGAATCCCTAGTAACCGCGTGTTAAAACCGCGCGGTGAATACGTCCCCGCTCCTTGCACACACTGCCCGTCGCTCCACCCGAGTTGGGTCTGGGCGAGGCTCAGTCTTGTTGGCTGAGTCGAGCCTGGGCCTGGCGAGGGGGGAGAAGTCGTAACAAGGTGGCCGTACGGGAACGTGCGGCCGGATCACCTCCTACCGCTAATTCCTGCCTGGGGTTTTTCTAGAAGGGTGTGATAGGGCCCTGTGTCGTATCCTGCCTCAAGATTTTCTTTCATCCTTGATACTCTATTTTTAGACTGGTTATCTCTCTGAAGATATTATTGTTGCTCTTAATCTACCATACATTACCTCTCTTGAAGAGGTTACTCTATAGTTTTTCTCTTCTAGTATGCTGGTGAATGCCCTCGGTTTAGAGATGATGATTGTAAGCTTAGAGTTGGGGGAAGCTCTCAAGACACTCTCAATGAATCTCCTGTAGAATCCCACTATATCTCTCACATTCATTCTTATACCGTATGGGGGATTGGTTACTATGTGGTCTGGCTCCCAAGTAAGCCACTTATCCATCTGGAGGCAATCTCTAATCATCAGCTTTACAGTATCAGATACACCTGCAGCTTCTATGTTCCTCCCAGCACCCTCGATACTCTTAGGGGAAGCATCACTTCCAGTAATATCTGCAACAGCATCGCGGTTAATACTATCTTCGATCTTCTTCTTTATCTTCTTGAGGGCGTCTAGGTCAACGAACTTCAGCTTCTCTAATCTTATCCCTCTCTTCATTAATCCTGGGGAAATATTCTTTAGTTTTATAGCAGCTTCTATAGGTATGGTTCCACCACCACACATCGGGTCTAGTAAGCTTTCACTCCTCTTCCATCCAGATATCTTGATCATTGCTGAAGCAATAGTAGGCTGCAGACCAGCTCTATGAGCATACACTCTATAGTATCTTCTGTGAAGGGATTCTCCAGTAGTATCAAGCCCTAGAAGAACTTCTGAGTCTCTAAGTAGACAGTAGAATTCTATCTCAGGATTGTCTAGATTAACTTTAAGCCTGATATTTGCAGATGCTTTAAAGCTTTCAATGATTGCACGGCCTGTCCATGCTGCAGCATCCATGCTCGTGAATGGCAATCTTTTATTGTGTCGTTCAGCTTTTACTGCGAAGGTTTGACTTGGATCTATAATCCAGGTGTAGTCTAGTCTTCTCGTAATTCTGTATAAGTCTTCTAGAGTTTCAATTTCCTCTCTAGCTAGGAGTAGGTAGACTCTGTTGATGAGAGTGGATGAATAATTTATTACTGCAGCATGCTCAAATGTACCTTTAAAGAATATTTTCCCAATATCTGGGTGTACGGGAATCCCAGCTATTTCTCCAACTTCTTTTGCAGCGAGATCTTCCAGTCCAGTTACTGTAGTAGCAAACCACTCGAAATACTGCATCCAGCTCTATAACCCACATCATAATACATTTTAAAGAAATTTTTCTGCTAGACCTTCACTACTTATTTATTGAGAAGCCTTATAGCCTTTAACGTGGTTAAATCAATGCTGCTGGAAGTACTCTAGTATAGCTTTCAACATAGATGAGTTTTAGGAAGCCACGTAGCTCTGCAAATTCTTGCAAGCCTTTTGGGAAAGGTTAATTAACCATGAAGACAGCTTGGTATGAGGAAGATATTATGGGGTTCACTTATATAAAGATTCGAGTCTATAGCACTGATCTAACTAGATGGGTGGAGGTAGAAGTTTTAGTGGATAGTGGTGCCTTGTTCACCTCGATACCTCGCCATATTCTTGAAGGGCTTGGGCTTAAGCCCGTTTCTAGACAAAGGCTTAGAGTGTATGGTGGTGGGGTTGTGGAACGCGATATTGGCGGAGCTGCTGTGGAGTATGGAGAACGGCGTGCAGTCGTTCCAATAGTATTTGGAGAGTCTGAAGACATCCCGGTGCTAGGGGCCACAGCCTTAGAATCCCTAGGATATCAAGTAGACCCTATATCTAAGAGGCTAAAGCCTATTGAGTTGATGATGATCTAAGAAGAATAAAACTCCATTATGACCTACGTGAGTTATGCTCATGCTGCATCAGCGCTCTTGATAGACCGAGAACCTACTGAAGCTGCCTGCATCGAACTCGCATCTGCAGCCGTCCTTATGTCATCGGATAATGTTTTTAAAGGTTTTTCAGATAATACCCTCAATAAACATGAAAACTGCTTGGACCAAATGCTATATCCGATTTCAAGCAAGAGTAGTTTATAAGATGGAGTTAACAAGGTGAGCATCAATAGATTACCTAGCTCTCTTAACCCTTATCCTGCTATTGTTAGAGCTACCTTAGATGATTTTAGTCCTGCCTTCACTCATGGATTTCTATATCGCTGAGAGTCCATATGGTCTTGAGTATTCCAGCTTACCAGTGGCAGGGTCTATTCGTATGCCTAGACCTTCAAATACTGTTACACCGATTATCGGCTCTGGGGACTCCATTATAGCTACTTGAAATACACCCTCTCTATCCATAAGCTTGAAGTAGGCTGAGGAGACTCCAGCCTCCACTTTCCTCCTATCTGCCAAGGTTAGCTCTATCTTGGCAAGTATCTCTATTTGAAATTCCTCCGCTAAGCTGGGAGGGATTATTGGGAAGTATGCTCCCGTATCTGCTAGAAATAAGACTTCCCTAACCCTCCTTCTATTGGCATCTCCAAACAATGCCTTAACCCTTACTAGACCCATTTAATCCCTGATATTGCTCAGAGCTTTTAAGATATTAATCTTTTTATTGACCAGTGGATCCTGTCAACTTTTACTTAATTTTTGTTTATGTTTCCAACTCTTAGTTATAGGGTTCCATATTGTAGTTGTCTCTAAAAGCTTTCTCAGAGTTTGTAGGGTTTTGCTCTTTAATGTTCTCCTCTTTTATCTTCTTAATCTTCTCAGGATTGTTACGTCTAGTGCTCCGTATGTTCTATAGATCTGTACTGCGAGGAGTATTGCGATTGAGATTATTGCGGCTCCTACTCCTAGTGAGAGTATTACGAAGCTATGGGAGTATGGGTCTATCCCAGTGGGTGTTATAGCAAATGCTATAAAGTTTAGGTGGGCTGCGTTCACCATTAATTCTATAGCTATTATCTGTTTGATTATGCTCTTCTTTGTTGCGAGGCAGTAGACCCCTATAGTGAATACTAATCCTGCAATTATTGGATAATAGTATACTGGTAAAGCCATTTTAATCACTCCTTCTTAGCAATGCAACGATTGAGAAAGCTAGAGCTACTGCAACCAATACTAATGCTAGTAGGGCCATGTAGAGGTTTTCCCACAAGTATTGGCTGATAGCTCTACCTACCATGTTAAAGTCTAGTGGTTTTAATTCTCCAGCTGTTTTCCTCCATCCCAGGTGTATAGGTGGGTTGCTGGCTAGGGTGAGGAAGAGTAGAGCTGCGAAGAGTATTGCTGTGAGTGATCCGAAGACTTGGTATCCTCTCATTATTCCTCCCTCCTATTAGTCATCATTATGACTATCATGAGTAGAGCTATTACTCCACCTCCGTATACTAGTAGGAGCATTAAGCCTACGTGGAGAGCGTAGAGTAGGATGAATATGAAGCTTAGAGAGATTATGAAGCCTAGAAGTCCAAATACTGCTCTAATCAGACTTTCTGATTCAACAGCTATTATTGAGAATATTATGAGAGAGATAAGTAGAAATGCTTCTAAAGCTTCTATATTCATTCTAGATTTACAGTCTTCTCCCACCATAAAAATATTGTCTCAACATAATTTTAGGCAGCATATGTTAGCTTGCGTATATCTCAATTATATCTCCATCTTGTAGTATATGGTCTGAGCCTACTTGCTGTCCTTGAATCTTAACGGACCTACCCCATATCCTTGCATACTTCATCTTTCTAGCTAAGTCTTTATGGATCCTCTCAGCAAGCTCTCGGACAGTTGCATTTTCATTCATTACAATAGGTTTCCTAGAGACTACGCCATCTTTCTGAGTATATACTCTTATCAATCTAAGGCTCTTGAATATTTTCTCTTTTAAATCTTCAAGGTTTTCTTTTTTCTCAGCTGAGATGAATGTGAATGGTATCTGGAGGTTCTCTATCATGTTTTTAAGCTTGTTGAGTTCTGTTGATTGTACAGCATCTACCTTATTTAATACTATTAGGGCTTTCTTGTATATTGTTTCTCTTATGATTGTTTCTTCAAGGTCTTCTATTGATGCATCACCATATATCTTTACTACTGCATTCTTTATACCTACGTTTCTTAGTAATTCTTCAACCTCTCTATAAGTTCCATGGAATTTCCCGAATGTAACAATCCTTATCCCCCCGCTATCTTTCTTCTCTATTATTATCTCTCCTTTCTTTGGTTTTATCGAGATTCCTGCTTCATCAAGTAGTTCAAGGATTTTTTCTAATTGTTTTACTGGATTGTTTAAGCCATCAAGGAGTATTATTACTCCATCGGAATTCTTAACCAAGCCTAGAGACCTACTTGTATACTGGGTCTCTTCCAATTCTTCTGTTAAGATTGCTGGAAGCTCTACTAACTGTATCTCAACATCTTCGTAATACATCATTCCAGGTGTAGGTTTATCAGTTGAGAAGGGGTATGGAGCAACTATAGGCTTAGCATTAGTTAAAGCTCTTAGAAGACTCGATTTACCTGAATTTGTTGAACCAATTATTACTACTTGGGAGTCCCCTTCTTTCGATACTGTGAAGAAATCTCTACGGCTAGTTTTCGCTGCAGCTTTCCTCTCAGCTTCTCTCTTAAGTTCAGCTATCCTCCTCTTTAACTGTCCTCTCAGCTTCTCTGTACCCTTGTGGTCTGGGATTAAGCTTAAAGCTTCTTCAAGCGCTTTAATCTTCTCTGGGATTGTTCTAGCTACTTGGTATTTTGCAAGGGCTTTCTGTGCTTCTGCAGGTAGATTAGTTGGCATGGCTTCTCACTGAGCCTATTTAGAGGATAGTAGTGGTAAGCTTAAAAGGTTAAACTTCTAGATAGTTTGTAGGCTTCTGGGATGACGTATAGGAAGCTTGTAGAAGAAGCTTTAGAGATGTTTAAGTCTATTGGGATTGAGGATCCTAAGTTGATTCCTTCGAAGAACCCTGTTTATGGAGAATTGACTTCTCTAGTAGCATTTGATATAGCTAGAGAGATGGGTGGAGACCCAGTAAAGATTGCTGAAGAAATAGCTAGGAGTCTATCGGGTTACAGGGGTAGGATAATAAGTTCTATTGAGGCTGTATCTGGTTATATTAATTTAAGGGTTGATTGGTTTAAGTATGCAGAAGAGATTTTGAAGACTGTTATTAGCTTAGGCTTAGATTATGGTAGGAGCAGTGTAGGTTCAGGTAGGAAGATAATTATTGAGCATACTAGTGTTAATCCGAATAAAGCTTTACATGTAGGTCATGCTAGGAATGTCTGTCTAGGAGATACACTCTACAGATTGTTCAGCTTCCTAGGATACGATGTAACAGTCTTGAATTACATAGATGATAGTGGGACACAGATGGCTGATATAATACTTGGCTTCACGGAGCTTGGATACCCTCTTGACCCTGGAGATGGATCAAGATTTGATGTTTACTGTGGAGACGTAGTTTACGTTGAAGTCTCAAGGAGGATTGAAGAAGATCCTTCATTAGATGGGAAGAGGAGAAAGATTGCTAAGTTGATTGAAGAGAGAGATGAGAAATACTATAGATTGAATAGGGAGATAACTGAGAAGGTTTTAAGAGACCAGCTTAAGACATGCTGGAGGCTTGGAGCAAGATACCATATCCTCAACATGGAGAGTGATATAATATCATATGATCTGTGGAGTGAAGTCTTCGAGAAGCTCGTTAAGGTAGGCGCTGTATACAGAGCTGAGTCTGGGCTTAAGGCTGGATGCTGGCTTCTAAACCTATCATCCCATCCCGTACTGAGTAGGGAGGGTGATGAAGTACTTGTTAAGAGTGATGGCTCTACAACTTATGTCGCTAGAGATATTGCTTATGGGGCATGGAAGCTTAGGGGTACATCTAGAGACTTTAAGTATAAGGTTTGGTTTAGAGATCCTTGGGGTGGAGAAGTTCTCGTTACAGACTTGAATGGTGATGTTGAGAAGCATATAGGAGAAGTTGAGAAAGTTATAAATGTTATAGATATTAGGCAGAAGAGACCTCAGGAGATTGTTAAGTATGCTCTAGATCTCTTGGGATTAAAATCTGAGAGATACATCCACTTTGGGTACGAGGTGGTTGCTTTGAGTATCATGGATGCTGTTAAGATAGGTTATGAGCCTGAGCCTGGTCAGGAATTCGTCCATATGAGTGGTAGGAGAGGTCTATACGTTAAAGCTGATACACTAATTGACATGTTGAAGGAGAGGGTTAAGTCAGAGGTTAGGGGGAAGCATCCTGAATGGATTGAAGAGAAGATTGAAGAAGTAGCAGAGAAGGTTGCAGTAGGAGCTTTAAGATATTCTCTAGTAAAACCTGATACTGATAAGATGATAATACTCAATACTGATGAAATGTTGAAGCTTGAAGGGGATACGGGGCCATACCTACAATACTCTTATGCGAGAGCATGTAGGATACTTGAGAAATCAGGTTTGGAGTATTCCTTCAAGCCTCCAGTTGAGCTGACAGAAGAGGAGAAACAGTTGTTGAGGAGGATTGCCTACTTCCCAGAAGTTGTTGAAGAAGTAGGTAGAAGCTTGATTATCAAGACTCTACCTAATTATGCTTATATGCTTGCATCTGATTTCAGTAGGTTTTACGAGAAGGTGCCTGTTCTATATTCAGAAGATGTTGAGTTGAGGAGGTTTAGGGTTGCAGAGGTTCTAGCATTCAAGATAGTCTTAGGGAATGTGTTAAATCTCATCGGCGTTCCACTAGTTGAAGAAATGTAGTTAGCGTATTCTCTTAAACCTCTCAATAGCTTCTTGATAGAACTCCATCTCTCTTCTTGAGATTGGGGTAACCTTTTTTAAAGCTTCTTCAAGATGCCTCAGTGAGACTTTTAATTCATTTACATGCTTTTTAGCTTCTTCATCATTTCTGTATTTCTCTAGATGCTCTCTTACTGCAAGCATCTTCGCCGTACTACATATGCCTGCTATATCTGCACCCGTATATCCCTCAGTCTTCTCTGCTAGATAATCTAGGTCTACATCATCTAGTAGAGGCGTATTCCTTAAGTGGATTTTGAATATCTCTCTCCTAGCATTCTTATCTGGTGGAGGTACGTAGATTAGTTTATCGAATCTTCCAGGTCTTAGGAGGGCTGGGTCTATTATGTCTGGACGGTTTGTAGCAGCTATTACTACTACGTCTCTTAGTTCTTCCAGTCCATCCATCTCTGTTAAGAGTTGACTAATAATTCTCTCTGTTACTCTTGCATCTCCTAGCCCGCTTCCACGTGTTGGAGCTATAGCATCGAATTCATCGAAGAATACAACGCATGGGGAAGCTTGCTTAGCTTTCCTAAATATTTCTCTTATTGCTTTCTCTGATTCTCCAACCCATTTGCTTAGTATTTCCGGACCCTTAATACTTATGAAGTTAGCTTCTGACTCCGTGGCCACTGCTTTTGCGAGGAGCGTCTTCCCCGTCCCTGGTGGACCGTAGAGTAGGATCCCTTTAGGTGGTTTTGCATCTACATGTCTTAGTATGTCTTTGTATTTTAGTGGCCAGATAACTGCTTCTTTAAGTTCTTGTTTTACTTCTTCTAGGTCTCCAATATCTTCCCATCTTACCTCTGGTACTTCTACAGCGACTTCTCTCATAACGCTTGGCTGAATATCTCCCATAGCATCTATGAAGTCTTTCATCGTAACTTTTAATTCATTTAATACTTCTGCAGGTATCTTACTAGAAGATAAGTCGATCTTTGGGAGGACTCTTCTCAAAGCTCTCATTGCTGCTTCTTTAACTAGTGCTGCTAGGTCTGCTCCTACGAATCCATGTGTTATCTCTGCTATCTTTTTCAAGTCTACGTCTTCGCTTAATGGAACACCTCTAGTATGGACTTGTAGGATCTCGTATCTAGCCTCGGTGTTCGGTACTCCTATCTCTATCTCTCTATCAAATCTTCCAGGTCTCCTTAGAGCTGGGTCTACAGCGTTGGGTCTATTTGTTGCTCCTATGACTACTACTTTTCCACGAGCTTGTAGTCCATCCATCAAGGTTAGTAGCTGGGCTACAACCCTCTTTTCTACTTCTCCTGTTACTTCTTCTCTTCTAGGAGCGATAGCGTCAATCTCATCTATGAAGATTATGCTTGGAGCATTCTCTTGTGCTTGATGGAATATTTCTCTAAGTCTTTCTTCACTTTCTCCATAGAATTTACTCATTATCTCTGGACCATTTATTGCATAGAAGTTTGCGTTAACCTCGTTTGCTACAGCTTTTGCTAGTAGTGTCTTGCCTGTACCTGGTGGACCATAGAGTAGTACTCCTTTAGGTGCTTCTATACCTAGCCTCTCAAATAATTCTGGATACTTTAATGGTAGCTCGATCATTTCTCTAATCTTCTGGATTGCTTCTTTCAGGTCTCCTATATCTTCATATGTTACTCTAGGTATAGAGGGTACGGCTTTCTTTACAGGTTCTTCTGTTACTTCTATTCTTGTATCTTCTCCAACTATTACAGGTCCAGCTGGGCTTGTTGAGACTATCTTTAAACTTAGTTTTCTACCAAGTATGTTTAGGAATATTGTATCTCCCTGAGCTACTACTCTGTTGAATAATACTTGTGAGAGGTACTGTTCTACACCCATGAGGAATAATGGTTCTTCAGGGCTTAAGAGGATAGATTTAGCAGGTTTAGCTTCAGCTCTCCTAATTCTTACTTTCTCATCTATTCCTACTCCTGCGTTAAATCTCGTCTGTGAGTCTAGCCTTATAATGTCTCTCCCTCTATCCTGAGGGTATGCAGGCCAGTATATTGCGTATGTGCTCCTCTTACCTATTACTTCTACTATGTCTCCACTGTGGATTCCAAGCTTAGAAGCTATCTCCGGGTCTATCCTAGCTATACCTCTACCAACGTCTCTTCCAGCTGCTTCAGCAACCCTTAGATATACTTCACTCATTACATCTAGAATTATAAGTCCTTCTCTTTAACCATTAGTCTCCAATTTGATTTAATAGTTTAGCAGATTTATAAGGAGGGGTGCTGCCTTGACTCCAATCTTTAGATATTTATTCTACTTTTATTTTTACTCCTTTCTCTTCTTTTGCTCCTTCCTTCTTCTTTAATATTACTTCTAGTACTCCATTCTTGTATGATGCTTTAGCACTATTAGGGTCGACGTGGGCTGGTAAGTCTACTTCTTTATAGTATTTCCTCTGTGGTGTTTTTACAGAGATTACTAGTGTGTCTTCTGTTGCATTAAGGTTTATGTCTTCTTTCTCTACTCCTGGTACTTCTGCAACAACTTTTACTACATCGTCTTCTTCGAATACATCTACTAGCGGTTCTCTCGTCTCTGTTAATTCAACTATTTCAGGTCTACGTCCTGTAGGTCTAATGTTCCCAAATTCTCTTATCTCTGGTTTACCATCTGGTCCAATCTTTATGGAGTATCCATAGATTATTGGACCATACTCTCTTACTGTACTTCCATCTTTAAGCTTCTTCTCACGTATAAGGTCTCTTGGAAGACCCTTCTCAAATTCTTCGAAAGACCTAGAGAACATTTCATCTAGTTCCCTCATCATCTCCTCCATTTCCTCAAAGATTCTACCGAAAGGTGACCTCCTCCTCCACCATCTCTCCCAAGACATAGACACTACCTCAAGAAATAACTGTAAAAGAAGCATATAACTTTTACATTGAAAGACAAACAGTATAAACAACTAGACGTTTAAGTTATCCCTAATACCTGCTTTGTAAGCTCGTTTATTTCTTCAATCTCTTTTCTTAAGTGATTCTTTATCTCTGAACGTATCTTTCCAATAGACCTGTATTTATCTAACAATGCAGGCAGTATCCTTCTAACTTTTTCATGGCATTCTCTACTAAGCTGAGAAAGACGTTGATGTAGAGAATTGCTTGGATCAAATCTAGGAATAGGAAACTCTAAAGGCTTCTTAACTATATGCCTTTCACCAAATGCACCCCTAGCTTGCATAGGTTTAATTTTTTCATCAATTATAGGCGAATTGAGGATACCTACAATATAGTGTGCCTCATCTTCATTATCTGTCTCCATCCAATATGTCGTCCAATCTGCTATTATGCCTTTTACACGTATTTTTGCTCCATCTATCCTTAGGATAACTGGCTTGTTCTCTACTACACATGAAACAAGATAAGTCCCAGAAGTATTATACAGAACCTTGTATTTCCTTTTTAAATTTTGTAAAGTTAAATTTTTCTGATAATCTAATCTTTGATAAACATCCATTCTTTCAGCTTTTTCTCCTCTACTTCTTCCCCAGATACTCTCAGCTCGTTGAAGCCAGTTAGCTAAGCCATTATATTTTCTTTCTAAAGCTTCCTCCTTCCTGATAATTCTAAAACCGTTTTCATATTCTTCAATAGGTAGAACGGTTAGATAGGTTCCGATCAACCCAAATGGAACAAGCTCCGAACCAGAGACGGCAGCATAAAGGAATTGAGATTCTATATTCCCACTCAATTTTACTCCTACATATTCAGCTTTAGCTTTTTCAATCGCTCTTTTAGACGTCATTACATAAGGATATCTCACGTTTACTCCAAGTTTTGGATGCTTAATAATCTCAACACACCATAGAGGCTTAGGATAGATTGTGGCTCCATTTCGGAAATCTTCATAGTAGTCGCTCCTAGCTATTTCTTGGGCCAGTGATTTTCCTAATTCTATAAGAAATGTACGTTCTCCAATTTTTCTTAGCTCAAACTTGGTATGCCGAATATTTAATTTTCTAAGAGCCTTTGCCAGATCTTCGTTCTTTTTCTCTAGTTTTCCTTCAATCACTGTCGCTTCAATGGGATATTTAGTTTTCTCATCTAATTTACCGAATATAACGCATGAAGGCACTTTAAAAAGTAAATTTACATTCTCCATATCGATTAATCTAACCAGACTAACTCTTGTCTTTCTTAGAGCGCCTATCCTGAAATTATTATGTTGGTCTGCTACAAACACACTTCTAGGCAAAATAAACCCTATTAGACCCTCTTCCTTTAAGTAAAGTTCAGCAGATCTAACAAAGAATAATGTAGCTAATTCCATCTGAGTGATAAGTTCACTTTTTTCTGGATTCAGTAGTCCATATTCATTTATTATGAGGTTTTTGAGGAATTCTTGATACTTAACATTCTTAACATATCGATATGATAACCAAGGAGGGTTACCAACAACTGCTTCGAACTTCCTTTTTGAGAAGAATACTGGTTTATAGTAATTCTTCAGTATGAATCCCCAAATCGTATCTTTACCCATTTTAATTAGTTTAGCCATGTTCTGGGCTGTGTAGTATAATGCTTGGATGTCCCCCTCTTGAAGATATCTTCTCAAACCATATGAACTTATGTGGAGTTCGAAAAGATCTAAACTGTCTGCTACGCCTTCTGCTATAGAAGCTGCATAATCTCTCACAACATCTATAGCTAGGTCTGAAATAGCTGGGTTAAAAGCTACATTTGAAGGAATAACGAGCTCTATTCCCTGCTCAACATCAATAGAATATGCTGGTACTCCACCGTGAACAACTATCTTCTCTTGTGGAAGTCTAATAGAATCGGAAAGATAGACAGGAATAATCAAATCTCTCTCACGCATCTCTAGAAGCTCTCTACCAAGTGTAGCTAGATAAGTTGCTCTAGCAATAATCAGAGCAAGTGGATGTATGTCAATACCTACAACATTCTCCAAAATGTGTTCAAGAAGTTGCTGTGGAGAGAGTTCTTTAATCTCTCTCTTCTTATACATGATAGCCATAGCGAGGAAAGTACCTGAACCACATGCAGGATCCAATACACTCTTGTAAGGATTATCTGATAAGACATCACCAATAATCATTTCAGCCAGCCAGTCGGGGGTATAATACTCGCCTAAATCATGCCTAGCTTCTGGGTCTACCAGTGACTGATAAAGCTCTTTAAATACATCTATAGAAATTGATGATAAATCATACTGGCTTAACTTAGATACTATGATTCGTGCAGCCTCGATACCATCATCAACTTTATGAACCCATGAAAATAGGTCCTCCTCGATGAAGTTAACTATCCTCCACTGCCTAAAAATAGCTCCACTAAGAATGTTGATGAGTTCTTCCCGTGAGATCGGTACAGCTCCCCCAGAATACGATGAATAAACAACAAGTTTAGCTAAGGTAGCAAGATAAGTATGTTTAAGGTAAAGCTCTTCACTTGCAACCTTAGTTCCGTAGACAATCCTGAGATGAGAATCCCATTGCTCATAAAGAGTAGAAGCTCTATCTCTAGCTTTCTCCCAACCTTTCCTCAATAACTCCATAACCTGCCTAAAGACATTGCTACCAACCCCGAATTCTCTAGCAAATTCATCAGGATCAACTGTTCTAAGCTCAGAGGCTACTAAAACAATATACCTATACAACCAGTTATATGCATCCGTTGGAGTTAGCTCCCTTAGGTCGACTTGGTCTATCTTCTCTAGTAAAACCTGTTCAACAGCTACAGGTCCAGCAACTATCACAGTCCTAGGCTTATACACTACAAATCTCAATCCATCACTGGCCAGAGCAGTAAACCTACCCCGCTTCTGCCCCCTCTCTGCTTGTAGAGACCATAGAGCAGCAATATATTTTCGGAGCTGGCTTTCAGCTTCTTCTAGATGTCTATCATCTAATACATTCTCAAACTCAATTAACAGGTTCCCAAAAAGAGAATCAGGTCTACCTTTAATCAGCCTTCCATGACCCCAATACTTTACATACTTTTCAAGCTCTGGATAGAAGCCTCCTATAGAACCTACATCAATCTCTGGGAAAGCTCTCCTAACAAAATCACGAAACCTATCTGCTTTAGTATCCTCATTCTCAGCAGATTCAACTACAGACAAATACCATTTAAGAAGCCCATCGAAATCTGTATTTCTTTCAATCACAAAAAACTAAACAACTATCAAGAAAATAAATTTTTAACAAAGTAATCTTCCCACTTAATCTATCAAGAGAAGTGTAAACTACGTTGGCATCGGGCCCGGGGGGACTTGAACCCCCGTCCTCCGGCTTTCTCTAGAGTTTTCTTCCGGAGGCCGGCGCCATATCCATTCTAGGCTACGGGCCCATTATAGGTGTTTATATCGTTTTTGATAGAGTTTTCTATGTTTTATTGTTTGATTTCTTCTTGTTTTCTAGGATGTTTCTTATAAACGCTAGGTAGATTGGGGATGGTTTGTTTGGTCTACTCTTGAATTCTGGGTGGAATTGTACTCCTATTATCCATGCATCTTTAAGCTCTATACCACATATTGAGCCGTCTTCTACATCGTATGCTGAGATTACTAGCCCTTTCTCTTCAGCTATCTTTGCATAGCTTGGAACTATGCGGTATCTATGCCTAAACCTTTCAATAATCTCAGATGAACCATATGCTCTGTAGAGTTTAGTATCTTCAACAACTTTTATCTTTCTAGCTGAAAGCTTCATTGTACCTCCAATTATTTTAGCTTTCTTCTGTTCTTCCATAAGGTCAACGACTGGATGAGCTGTATCAGGTTTAACCTCACTACTATTTGCATCCTTTAAACCTAGATATTCTCTAGCAAAAGCAATAAACAATAACTGTGCACCGAAACATATCCCTAAGAATGGTATCCTTCTTCTCAGAGCGTATTGTGCAGACATTATCATCCCCTCTACACCTCTAACCCCAAATCCAGGCGTCAAGAGCATCCCATCATAACGGTCTAGTATAGAGAGCTTCCCAGGGTTAACCTCAAACTCCTCTGACTCGATAAAATTCAATCTAACCTTTACATTAAAGTATGCTCCAGCATGTTTAAGTGCTTCATTTATACTAATATAGCTATCAGTTATCTGACAGTATTTCCCAACCATTGCTATATCTATGGAATCTCTAGGATTCTTAAAACGTTCAACAAGCTTCCTCCACTCATCTACTCTCTCACAGTTAACGTTATCCTTGAGATTCAATAGTTTACATAAGAGTTCTCCTAACCCTTGTTCTTCAAATACTAGTGGGAGATCATATATTGTTTCTAAGTCAGGGTCTGAGATAACAGCTTTCTTTGGAACATTACAGAATAAGCTAATCTTCTCTTTAACATCTTCTGTTAGAAGCTTATCGCTCCTACCGATAATTATGTCTGGCTGTAGACCCATACTCTGCAGAGCCTTAACGCTATGCTGAGTAGGCTTAGTCTTATGCTGCCCAACTGTTCCAAGATATGGTATAAGAGTTACATGAACTAGAACAGTCTGATCCTTCTCAAGCTCTAGCCTCAGCTGCCTAATTGCTTCAAGATAAGGCATAGTCTCAATATCACCTACCGTACCTCCAACCTCAACAACGAAAACATCTGGGCTTCTCCTAAATGATGCTTCAACTATCCTCTTCTTAATCTCATTAGTTACATGAGGTATAACTTGAACAGTCTTTCCAAGGTATTCTCCAAACCTCTCCTTCAAAACAACCGTGAGATATATCTGACCAGAAGTAATATTATTCTGGGGGTGCATATCAACATCTAGGAACCTCTCATAAGTTCCAAAATCCTGGTCTACTTCAGCAATATTAAATACTTGTCCAGGAACTGGCTGAAACCTCCAAACCTCTTCGCATACAAAGACTTCTCCATGCTCAATAGGGTTTAAAGTCCCAGGGTCAACATTAAGATAAGGATCAATCTTCATAGCATCAACAGTAAACCCTCTAAACTGGAACAACTTACCTATAGATGCAGTTACAACACCTTTCCCAATCCCACTTAAAACCCCACCAGTAACAAAAACATACTTCACCATATCCTATCACCAAAAGAGGGGAGAGAAGTAGCTGTCTACCCTCAACATATAGCATGATGGAGAGACTCCAAGTCTCCCACTTCTAACCACTAAGTGCCCGTCCATACATTCTATAAAACAGATTAATATCCATTACTGTATAGATTGTTTCAAATCCCAAATAGAGTATTTCCAAAGTATTCTTCTAACATCCCAGAGGGATTATTGGCCACACCCTATAGAGTAAGTATCACTGCATTATCGATCCTACTAGTTATTATGTAACCAGCTAGGTCGAAGATGTATCTACATGCTGAGAGGATTACAGAATCACTTGTACAGACTACAGCATCCGTCTTGGATAAGATAGAGTCTACAGTCTTGGTAGTTTCTGCATCCCCTCTTAATCCTAGGTTTGAGATCACTTCCCTAGTTATCTTAGCTATCTCTCCACTCTTACTTATCTGAGAATCATAAAAGACCCTTACACATGAAGGGTGTAGATTCTTTAACTCCCCCATTATAAGTTGAAGCGAAGATAATGTAAGCTGACTAAACCTGTATCTTCCATATACTTGGGAGAAATCTCTAACAATCCCATCATCACATAAGATTAAGAGTTCTCCTTTCAATGCGGCCTCAACAGTATTCAATACATTGAAACCATCAATCCAGAGATCTTTCCCAGAAACCATCGAAGACTCCAGCATCTTCTCTTTAACATTCTGGATTTCATTCTTTGAATAGGTAGACCGATACAAAACTAGACGCTCACTCTTATCCAGCTGATACTTATCTCCAATAAGTCTTAAAGCTGACTCCTTACGATACCCTCTATCAAGCAGGTATCTAAGGTCTACTGCAGCCTCCTTCAAAACTTCAAAACGATCATACATTCTACTCAACATATACCCCTGGTCGGAGTGGTAATGCCATCTCAGCCTTTCCCAATGGATCATATAGACCCTTAGACCCTTCTCTATAGATTTCAACATTTGTTGATAGCTCATTCGAGAGGAATGCAGCTGCACCTCTATAGATTTCTTCCTCCATTCTTGCTATAGTTATTATTGTTTTAGGCTTATACGTAGATATTAGAGATGAAGCAGTATCGAGTAGTACTCTAGCTAATGTAGGTGCTTGCTTCTCCCTGCCAGGTAGCTTCTCAAGGATCTTTCGGATGAGTATTCCCAAGCTTTTCTGTCCACCCTCCTTAACTAAGTTTAAAGCTTCCTCTACTAAATCTAGCTTACTCTCAGAAGCAACATAAACGATTACCCTACTAGGCTTCTTCTCCAAAACATCTACTATGCTTCTAACATCATCCATAAGCTTAATAATGAGTTCTTCAGCGAGCTCTGCTTCAGGGCTCAGTAGTTCTCCTAATACTATAGGCCAAGACTCTACTGAAACAAACCCTTCTCTCCCGAGGATACTCCAAGCTTCTTCACATGTAAATGGTATGAAGGGTGCTAGAAGCTTCACCCAATTCTCTATGAAGATTCTAGCATTCTTACTTATTACATTGTTTGTTCTTCTAAGATACCATCTCCAATCAGAATACATCCCATACAATGCTTCATGGCATGCTTTCCTAGTCTTCAAAGACTCCATATACATTGTAATATTCTTAATTCTCCTCTGCAATCTAGACATCAACCATCTATCAACAGGTGTTTCATCAACCAGGGAAGCTCCAGATACTTCTCTAACAATCCTGAGGAACTGCTCAATCATTAATTTAACTTCTTGCGCATTCTTCTCTCTCCAATCTGGGTCATCCATATCTTCTGCAGCTAGTAAAAGAGTACATCTAGTTGTATCTGCACCATACCTTGAGATTGAAGTTTTAAGAGGTATGAACTTCCCTCTACTCTTACTCATCTTCTCCCCTTCTATAGTTATCAAACCATTAACCGAGATACCTCTGGGCCAAAGCTTCTCATCAAAGATTGCAGCATGATGGAATAAGTAGAATGTAAGATGATTGGGGACAAGCTCTTTAGCAGATATCCTCATATCTACAGGATACCAGTAGAGGAATTCCTCCCTCATCATCTTCAACAGTTTCAAATCTATCTTATTCTTAGAAGAGATTTTAACTGGGTCTCCTAATCCTAAGAAGACATAGTCTAATACTTCAACTGTAAGCTGCTCAGGTTTAACATCGCCTCTATTCAAGTACTTGCTTATAGTGTAGAGAGCAGGATAAATTGTTGAATCACTTAATGTCTCAACTATCCATTCAGGATCCCATGGAAGCTTAGTACCTAAACCCGTCTTCCTTGTACATGCCCAGTCTCTAAGCCAATCTACAACATTCAAGAACCATTGTCTAGCTTCTTCAGGATATATCTTCATAGTAGCAATATGATTCCTCACTTTATTCTTCCACTCACTATCAGAATATTTTAGAAACCATTGATCTTCAACAATCTTAACCAAGCATTCAGTCCCACATCTACAAACAACTCTTTCTGGGAGCTCCCACATAATATCTCCTAAACCCTCCTGTATAAGCTTCTTCTTTACATTCTCTCTAGCTTCACTAACCCTCTGACCTGAGAATTCCCCACAATTCTCTTTCAATACACCACTATGAAATTCTTTTGAATAGATCTCTCTCGTAGCATCCTCAAGCCTAGGGTCCTTATCATCAATTATCTTCATCTTCTCAACAATCTCAACTGCTGGATAATCCCCATAACCAGGTACACGGATAATAGATATAGGCTTAATCTCCTCGACTATACCACTTATACCATATTCATCTTTCTCCTCTAGCTTCTTCCTTAAAGTTAACAGACCTGCATAATCATAAGGTGCATGCCCTGGTACGCTATATACTACTCCTGAGCCAAAGTTTGGGTCAACGAAATCTGCTGGAAGTAGAGGTGTAAGCAAGCCTGTAAGAGGAGTTTCCACCATCCTACCGATAAGCTTCCTAGGATCAACTTCAGAAACTATCTTAACATTCTTCTTCTGTTGAGAAAGTTTCTCAAATGCTCTCCTTGAAATTAATAGCTTCTTTCCATCAATCTCCACGATAAGATAAGTATAGTTAGGGTTTATCCAAACGTTTGTAACTCCGAAGATCGTCTCAGGTCTAAGAGTAGCAGCAGCAAAGTATACATCACCCATCCTAAAATATACTAGAGTATATTCTTCAGGTGAGACTCCTTCTCCAATTAGTCTATCATGGTCTCCAGTAGCACTATTACAATGTGGACACCATACAACTGGGTGCTCACCCATAACTATGTATCCTTTCTTCTTCAAGGTAAGATACTGCCAAGTAATGAATTTACTATAATATGGATGGAGGTCTGTAGTATAGAATTCACGTCTAAAATCTACTGAGAAACCAATAGCTTTAACAACTCTCCTATTCTCCTCAGTGTAGTATCTACTAATGTATGCAGGGTCAATAAACTTATCAACTATCTCCGGGGGTACCCCATCAATCTCTACTAGAACCCTCCTAATCAGCTGGTCTCCCTGCTTAAGCCTCTCACTAGTTCCTGCAACTGCCTCGCCAGTCCAATGCCAAGCCCAGGGGAAGAGAACATTATACCCCTGCATCCTCTTAAACCGTGCATATGCATCACCTCTAGTAAAAGTGAACCCATGCCCAATATGTAGAGGACCATTCTGATAAGAATATGGAACACATATGAAGAATTTTGGTCTCGATGGATCTGGGTCTGCCTCGAAGATTTTAGCCTCACTCCACCTAGTAATCCACTTCTTCTCATAATCTAAAGCTGAATCTATGAAATATTCTTCTCTACTAGACGCCATTCCGCCTTAAACAAGAAAGCCTCCTACTATTTAAGTAGTCAATAAATACTTTAGAAATTTGGAGAGAAGCAATAGAAGAGCGTCTTTGCTCTATCAACTCACTTCTAGATAATCAATTGAATTAAGCCAGCATACATCTAGATTGAGAACATGGAGGTTGAATAACTTTAGCATTATTTCTGTGAAGCATACATCTTAATAGCTTGAAGTATCTTTTCATGTCTTTTCTCATCTTCAATAATATACTCAAGGACTTCTTTCAGTAAACCCAGTTCGACCTCCTCAAATTCTAAGAGGGCTTCGAGTAGCTTTAGCTGAAGTATGCTGAAGTATTCTTCACCAAAATATCTCTCAAGGTCAATTAAGTTATCAAACTCAAATGCGATCTCCTTCATAGAGACCTTATTTTCTCCAGCGATAACTTTCTCAGCATCCTCTATTATTCTGATAGATGTTAAACCTACGATTTTTCTACATTCTTCCAAATCTACATCTCTAACTCCGAGATGATTAGAAACTCCTAAAAGAATCTTTGAATGTTTAAGAGAATCATCAGCAATATATTCTAACAAAATCTTAGCAACAACATCATCCAGCCTAGAAGCAAGAGACCTATACGCGTTAGAGACCTTTTCTTCAACCAGACCACAGCAGAAAAGAAACCTAACCAGCTCCCCTCTATCTTTCAAAACTTCAAATTCCATCATAAGTCATAAGAATGTAGACATCCAAAAATAAAAACATGAATTAGCAAAAACTTAGCAGCTATTTAACGGGCCCGGGGGGATTCGAACCCCCGACCAACGGGTTAAGAGCCCGCCGCTCTAGGTGGATGTATTTTCTCTACCTGGCTGAGCTACGGGCCCCTTGTTTTATCTATCTTTTTCCAGTATTAAACCTAACTTGGGTTTTGATTAGTTTTTGTTTATTTATAGATGCTTATTTCTAGAGTTACTTTTGGGTGGGGATAGCAGTATCTTTATTGTTTTTATTAATCCGTGTTTTTTATAGTTCTCTATAACTGTCTCCCAATCTATCTTGAATAATATTATGCTTAGTATAATCATGAATATTATGGAGCCTATTACTGGGTATATGCCTGCCTCACTACCGATATACAATCTAACTAGCGTAAAGTATGCTCTCCCAAGGAGAGCTACCATTATTGTGAGAACTATCTTACCTAATGCGTTTGCAACCATGAATTTCATGAAGTTCATCCTAGCGAAACCCGCTGGGATATACAGTACATCATCTGGTAATGGTGTAAGAGCAAACAAGAAAACAGCTAGAACACCATACTTATCTATTGCTCTCGTTATAAAGCTCTCCCTACTATTCTTCAGTGAGAAGAACCTCCTACTAACCCTACCAATAAGATATGATGTAATCTTTCCTACTGCTCCTCCTAATCCAGCGGCCACCCCCAAGATTACTGGGTTAAACTTATCTGCCATTAAAACTATTGGGATAAGATATGGTAGAGGCAGGAATGGTATAAGGCTACCTAGTAGAGATATCATAAATGCACCTAGATACGCATATCTAGAAAGAATGTTAAAGAAGTCGGCTAAGCTATACCAATCCATCCTCATTCTATCTTCTATGTCCTCTAATTAAAGTATAATGCTGCCTGCCACTACATGTCTGGCCAAGAATGGTTTAGTAAGAGTTCAAGGCACCCTTTCTAGATTTTAGAGAGGTCAAAGGTTATATTCTCGTCATAAACGATAATAACTTGATAGGTTAGGTGAGCATGGGGGAGAGCCCCTCAGATAATGAATTAACGAGACGGCAGAATAGATTGAGAGAAGTTAGAAGCCGTGAACGAGTAAGGAAGTTCCTTGGACCGATACCAGATCTTGAAGAATATGTTCAACCTGATTGGTGGAAGCATATCTTTAACTCATTGTATCTCAAGACTGATGGAGACGTTGTAAATGATCAAGAGATAACTAGAAGAGAGGTAGATTTATTCACACATATCCTTGGATTAAAACCTGAAGATAGCATCCTAGACCTATGCTGTGGACATGGAAGACACTCTCTAGAATTAGCTAGAAGAGGTTTTAAGAATGTTGAAGGATTAGATATCTCCCATTATCTTATTAGGAGAGCGAGGCTCCAAGCAGAGAAGGAAGGGTTAAAAGTAAAGTTTAGAGAGGGAGATGCAAGAAGACTACCATACCAAGCTGATACCTTCGATGTAGTCATGATATTGGGGAACAGCTTTGGATACTTTGAATCAATTAGAGAAGACCTTCAAGTCTTGAAAGAAGTTAGAAGAGTTTTAAGACCATGGGGTAAGATACTAATAGATGTAGCTGATGGAAGCTATCTTAAAGAGAATTATCAGAAGAGGTCTTGGGAATGGATTAATAAACAAATGTTTGTATGTAGGGAGCGCTCATTATCATCGGATGGGCAGAGATTAATCTCAAGAGAAGTAATAGTAAATGTTAGGAAAGGCGTTATAGCAGACCAAGTCTACGCTATAAGACTCTACAATAAAGAAATGCTAAAACAGCTACTAGAAAAAGCAGGCTTTACAAATATAGTTTTCCATGGAGATCTTTCCCCTGACTCTAAGAGAAACCAAGACCTAGGGATGATGGAGAAGAGGATTATCGTTACAGCTACTGCAAAGAAAGAATGGACGCCTGTAAAGAAGAGGATTAATGGCTTAAAGATGAGAGTTGCAGTAATACTTGGAGATACATCAAAGACTGACATCACTAAACCTGGAGGAGTATTTGATGAAGATGATTACTACACGATAAACAAGCTCATACAAGCATTAAGTGAATTGAGAGAATACGAGTTCATATACTTAATGAATCATGATACATTAGTGCAAGACCTACTAAAACTTAAAAACAAGATAGACCTGGTATTCAATCTTTGTGACGAGGGATTCTATAATGACCCTAGGAAGGAATTACATATACCTGCGTTACTAGATGTCCTCGGTATACCTTATACTGGAGCAGGCCCACAATGCCTTGCATACTGTTTTGATAAAAGCCTTGTTAGAGGTATTGCAAGAGAGATGGGTATACCTGTTCCTAGAGCAGTATTCTTAAAGACCGACGATATAAAGGTACAGATACCATTCGATTTCCCAGTCATCGTTAAACCAAACTTCGGAGATAGTAGCTTCGGTATAACGAGTAGAAGCGTTGTATACAATGAAGAACAATTACTGAATGCAATCTCAGAGCTTAAGGAGAGATTCAATTATAATAAACCAATATTAATCGAAGAATTCCTTACGGGAAAAGACTTAACCCTTGGAATAATCGGTAACCCTCCAGAAGATTATATCGCTTTACCGATAACCGAAGAAGATTATAGCGTACTCCCCGAGGGTCTTCCACCAATATGTAGCTATGAAGCGAAATGGATTCCAGATTCACCATACTGGAACATAAAGTCTATACCCGCCAATATACCACAAGAAGTTAAAGATTACATTATTGAATGTAGTATAAAGCTATTCAATAGACTTGAATGTAGAGATTATGCAAGATTCGATTGGAGGCTAGACTCCGAAGGTAACCCGAGACTACTAGAAGTCAATCCTAACCCTGGATGGTGCTGGGATGGACACTTAGCTAAAGCAGCAGCATATATGGGAATGAGCTACCCCGAAATGCTTAGAGCTATATTGAAAGCAGCTGAGAAGAGGTTAAAGATAACTAAGCCACCTCAGATAGAAAAGATTGAGCCAATCATAAGAGAGAAAAGTAGTAAGCTCTAAAGCTTTACCCAGCCCTATACACTATACTCTATCTCTCTCCAAATGCTATCTTCTTAATCTTCTGAGTGACATCGTCTTCATACTTTAATTGTTTTAAACCACGTAGGAATGCGCTTAGATACTGCTCTGAAGGTTTAACCCATCTTCCTCTCCCAGATGTTGATATATAGGTTACTGACTCAACTTTCCCTATGCCCTCAACCTCTACAACTACTTTACGTCTAGAGAAAATATGGGGTACACCGACAGCTTCATCCAACCTCTCTAATTGATTCAAATCAATCTTATAGACAGCACCATAAACTACACTATCAACATCTTCTACAATATTAGCTACACCACCCCTCCAGCTTGGAGAAAAAACATCAAAGACAAGCCTATAACCCCGTAGGATAGCCCTCCTAGGCTCACCACACTCACCAATAACCTTCTTTAACAAGCTCTTATCCAAAGCCCAACCATAAGCAAAAAACCAAACCTCAGACAAAGACACTCTTTAAATAATCTAACTAGTCTCATATTAGAATTTTAGTTGAGGTGTTAGAAACACGACTTATATCCTCCTGCTGCACTATAGGGAAAAAGAATACTTTATATAAGTGACTTAGGAAATAAATTCCTAGATGACACGTTTAGAAAAACTAGTGATAGAAGGGTACAGAGGAATAAACTATTTTGAGTATGAGCCCAACATGATAAATGTACTTGTAGTGAAGGGATAATACTGGAAAATCTTCAATCTTGGAGGCAGCAACAATAATATCAACCGCTTTAACAGGTTTTCAAGATAGGTTAGGTAATAACGTATTTAAGCAAATTATAGGAAGAAAAGGATGGAAGAACCTAGAATACTTCATCAATCTGAATATAAGAGAAAAGAAATTTAGACTAATAGGGATAATAGATGGAATGGAAATAAATGTTAATGTAACCTACAAGGAAAGGTTGGAGCATAACAAGAAATACCCGAGCCAATCATCAATCTAATACTGGATTATTTCTATAAGGGAAATCTATAAGGGCAAGACTATACAGATAAGGAGGCTATATACTTCTACTGTGATGTAAAATACAAATGTGATGAAGGAGAGATGATAAACCGTGATGAAGAGGTAATCGGTGATTTGCTGAATAGTGATTGGGCTAATAGAATCATTGATTCATTGTAAATATAAGATTATGAGTCTAGAAAGTAAGCTAGTATTTGAAATGATTTTCCGGGATGGCCAAGTAAATTTATAAACTTAGTAAGGATTTCAGAAAACCAGTGGTAGAGTGGAGTCTTAGTCTTTAATCTACGACGGCTTGGATTAACCTGTTTATGATAAATTGACTTGAACATGTAACGAAAGTATATGAATTCGCTTAACAATTTACATAAACATGGATGGAAATAAGAATAATAGTATCCTTAATAGAAGGATTTCACGAAGAAGTTTTCTCGGAGTAACTAAAGCCGCTGCTGTGGGAGGCATAGTTGCTGCTGGAGTTATAGGAGGTTTTTCAGGATATCTTGCTGGAACGTCAGCAGCACCTCCTACTACCATTACCCATGAAGTCACTAGGACTATTACTACTCCAGCAATTAAGAAATTGAAGGTTGGCTATATCTATGTTGGACCTGTAGGTGATTATGGTTGGTCTTATGGGCATGACCGTGGTAGGAGATGGGCTGATGAAAAATTCGGTGTAAACCAGGTTGAGAGTACATACATTGAGAGTGTTCCTGAAGCTGAAGTAGCAGGAGCGATTACAAGCCTAGTTGAAAAAGGATGCAGTTTAATAATTACGACTAGCTTCGGATTTATGGATGGAACAGCTGAAGCAGCCGGAAAGTATCCTGATAGATACTTTGTTCATATAAGTGGTTATAGAAGTGGAGCTGCTGGAAACGCTCCAGAGAATATGAGTGCAGCATTCGCAGAATTCTATCAACTGTATTATCTAAACGGTTTAGCTGCTGGAGCAGTTACCGAGACAGGTGTAGTTGGATACGTTGGAGCATACCCAATACCTGAAGTAGTTAGACATATTAATGCATTCGTTCTAGGAGCTAATTACGCATACAAGAAGAGAACTGGTAAGAATATTAAAGCTCATGTAAGCTGGATATTCGAATGGGTTGCTCCAGAGAAAGCTAGGTCAGCGGCAATAGCATTAGTAGAAGAAAAGAACTGTGATGTATTAGCATTCACTGAAGATACCCCCGCAGTTCTACAGGTTGCAGAAGAATACCAGAAGAAGGGTAGAAAGGTTTGGAGCTTCAGCCACTATAGTGATATGAGGGAGTATGGACCAACAGCACACTTAACAGGTCAGATAGCTAACTGGGGACCGATATACCTCGACTTTTATAGAATGGTAGCAACAAATAGTTGGCAGACAGTAGATATATGGACAAGGATAGGTGATTATATTCCATATAGATGGAGGCTTCCACCTGATAAGAGTACTGCAGGGAAGCCTGAGGGGACAGTCTATCTAGCTCCACTCAACCCAGTGATTCCAAGCGAGTGGCAGCTTGAGATAAAGAAGAGGTATGAAGAAATGAAGGAGCTCATCTTTGAACCTTTCAGTGTTGAAGGAAATCTAGGTGAGCCTATAAGAGACCAATCTGGAGAAGTAAGAATTAAGAGTGGTGAAAGAGCAGACCATGATATCTTGTGGAATATGGATTGGCATGTAGAATATATTGAGGAGCCATTACCCAGATAGTTGAGAAAAGAATAGAACTACTTAAACTCCTACATACTTTTTATTTAAGAATCGGTATCACTCATATGGGGAGAAGGTTTGACTGAGCTTGTATCACTTAAAGGTATAGTAAAACATTTTCCAGGAGTATTAGCAAATGATAACGTAGACTTTACCCTTAGGAGAGGGGAAATACATGCATTGCTTGGAGAGAATGGTGCAGGTAAGACTACTTTAATGAATATCCTTTATGGTCTTTATCGTCCGGATAGTGGAGAAATATATATTGAAGGTAGGAGGGTTGAGATAAGTTCTCCTAGAGATGCAATAAAGCTTGGGGTAGGGATGGTTCACCAAAACTTTAAGCTTATACCATCCCACACGATCCTTGAAAACATCATCTTAGGCTTAAAAGAAGTTGGCTTCATAATAAATTATAAGAAGATAAGCGAGGAAATCAGGAAACTTGCAGAATCATATGGTTGGAGAATAAATCCTAACGCTTATGTTTGGCAGCTTACTGCAGGTGAGAAACAGCAAGTAGAATTGCTGAAGCTCTTATACCGTGATGCACGCATACTAATACTTGATGAACCTACATCTGTTCTTACACCTCAAGAATGTAGAATACTCTTCCAAGCTCTTAAGAGGATGGCTAGAGAAGGAAAAGGAATAATCTTCATTACCCATAAGCTTGATGAAGTATTCGCTATTAGTGATAGAGTCACCGTAATGAGGAAGGGGAGAGTAGTAATAACGAAGGAGACCAGTAAAACAGATATGTCAGAGCTTGCTCAATATATGGTGGGTAGACCAGTATTATTTAGCATCCAGAAGGAAAGAACTCAACCTAGTGGAGAAGCTATAATCATAAAAAATCTCAAAGCTTTCAATGATAAAGGAGTGCTCGCACTTAAAGGTGTAGATCTAGTTGTAAAGAAGAATGAGATAGTGGGGGTTATAGGTGTAACTGGTAATGGTCAGCAGGAGCTAGTAGAAGTAATAGCTGGATTAAGGAAAGCAGCTGAAGGCTCTATACTCATTGACGGTATAAATATTGCTAATAGTAGTCCAGATAGGATTATCGAGCTAGGTGTAGCCTACATCCCACCTGAACCCCTTAAATATAGCATCGCTCCAAACCTAACTATTGTTGATAACTTGTTTATGAAAGCATATAGGTATAAGCCGTATTCTAACGGTATACTAATAAACTGGAAGAAGATTTACAAGAAAGCTGATGAACTGATTAAAAACTTTCAGATAATTTCTCCAAGTCTCTCTACTAAAGCTAAGTCTCTCTCAGGAGGGAATCTTCAAAGACTTATTTTGGCGAGAGAACTATCAGGATTAATCGGGGACAAGATACCTAAATTGATAGTAGCTGCTTACCCAACTAAAGGGCTCGATATAGGTGCAACAGAATTCGTACACAAGACACTTATAGAATATAGTAGGAAAGGCTCAGGAATACTCTTCATATCAGAAGATATTGAGGAAGCATTAATGATTAGTGATAGGGTTGCTGTAATGCATGATGGTAGAATTGTAGGCATATTTAAACCAGGAGAAGTAGATATGGAAAAGATTGGCTTAATGATGGCTGGAGTGCAGGTAGTACCTGCAATATGATGGTGGTTGATGTGGCTAAGACATCAAGGATTCCTTACAATATTAAGATACAGAAGAGATTATACTATAGCCGTAAACTCTCCATACTAACAACTTTCTCTGCTATCATTATAGCATTCGGGGTAGCAGGTTTATTCTTCACTATTATAGGTTTAAACCCATTAGAAGTATATTCTTACATAGGAGGAGTCTTTGCTTCTCCTACACTCCTCCTAGAATCATTTAAGAGAGCTATACCTATAGGGTTAGCTGCTCTAGGGCTGAGTATTGCTTTCAAGATGAATTTCTGGAATATTGGAGCTGAAGGCCAGATGTATATGGGTATGCTTGCCTCAACTGGCATAGTACTGCTCCATGTATACTATGGATTAATCCCAGACTACTTAGTCTTATCGTTGATGATATTAGCAGCATTCCTTACAGGTGGGTTATGGTGTTGCCTACCAGCTTTCCTGAAAGCTAAGATGAAAGTAAACGAGATACTTACAACATTAATGATGAATTATGTAGCAATGTATCTTGTAGACTTCTTGATATATGGTCCGTGGAGAGACCCAAAAGGATATGGTTTCCCCCTCTCAGTACCTTTCCCAGAATACTCTAAGTTAACGGTAATGTTCGGAGAATTCGCTTATGGAGGCTTACTACTACTCTGTCTAACCGCAGTTATAGTCTTCATAATTCTTAGGTATACGAAGCTAGGGTTTGAGCTTAAAATTGTTGGAGAAAACATCGAAATAGCGAGATACGCCGGGATAAATCTTTCCAAGGTAGTTACAGTAGGAGGGTTTATAGCTGGAGGCATAGCAGGTATAGGAGGTTTAACAATTGTAAGCGGCATAATCGGAAGGCTAAGACCGAGAGCTTCACCAGGATATGGATATACAGCAATAATCGTAGTTTTACTCTCAGCTTTAAATCCTTGGTTAATAATCCCCGTTAGCATATTCTTCGGAGGACTATTCGTCGCTGGAGACATTCTACAAGCAACATTAAGGATTCCTGGAGCAGCAGTAGAAATGTATCAAGCATTAATCTTTCTATTCATAGTAATAGGCGAATTCATGAAAAGATACAAGATAACGATCACCCGCGGGGTGGTTGAATGAGTATTCAATGGGTTGAGCAAGTTCTTCAATTGACTGTCCAGATGGGAACGGTTTATCTCCTAGCTTCTCTAGGTGAAATCTACGCTGAACGTTCAGGAGTTCTAAATCTAGGTCTTGAAGGAATGATGATAATGGGCGCAGCAACTTCTTTCATATTCTCAATAGCGTATGGGCATCTTCCAGCAATATTCATCGCTGCTGTAGTAGGTGCATTAATGGGGTTCATCCTCTCCATCTTAGCAGTTGACATGAAGTTGAATCAAGTCATAGTAGGCCTAGCTCTAACACTACTTGGAATAGGTTTAAGTGGATTCTTCACATTCCCAGAAATTAGAAAGAATATATTATTGAAGCTGAACCCCTCTCTCCCAGAGGAGATGCTATTGACTCAGCAGGCTGAGAAGCTTCCAGAAATCCCAATACCTCTATTCTCGAATATTCCAATATTAGGTAAAATGCTTTTCAGTCATAATGTATTGGTGTATTTTTCGTTAATCTTCTCTATACTCATGTGGTTTATCTTATTTAAGACTAGGATAGGCTTAACCATAAGGTCTGTTGGCGAAAATCCATCTATGGCTGACTCGCTAGGTGTAAATGTTTACATGGTGAGGAGAGCTACAACCATTATAAGCGGAGCATTTGCAAGCTTAGCTGGAGCATACTTCTTTATAGGCTTCCACCCATTCTGGAGAGAAGGAGTAACAGCTGGTAGAGGATTCATAGCTCTCGCATTAGTCATACTTGCTACATGGAGCCCTCTTAGAGCAATCCTAGGAGCATATCTTTTCGGAGGAGTTGAAACATTCCAGTATAGACTACAATTATTTGGTCTAGGAGCTCAAAGCCCATACTTCCTAGCAATGCTCCCCTATATCATGACAATAATAACATTGATAATAATCTCAACTGAAAGCATAAAGAAGAAGATAGGAGCACCCGCATCACTAGGAATACCCTACTCAAGAGAAGAATAAAATAAGAATACTTTAAGACCACAATACTGCTCTTAAAACTAGTAAAGCATACCGACTTTCTTTAATGCTTGACTCCTCTCCCCAAGTTTACCTATTTCTATGATGGATCTGAAGGAAGACCACGTCTTTTAAGAAAAGAAAATCAGATAAGATTCCGATTCTGTAAGGATTCTTAACTTTCTCCACTCTAATTTTGAATAGTCTTTTATGACAGTAGAAAGCAAGATAAGTTATTTAATTAAGTAGTTTAATAGAGTTATATGAGAAGTAGGCGGAAAAATTTAATGGTTATTGCTTTAGGAGGGAACGCTCTTTTAAGAAGAAATCAGAGAGGCACTATCGAGGAACAATATGAGAATGTTAAGCAGACATGCAGAATCTTAGCTGATATAGTTGAAACTGGATACCACATCGTAATTACACATGGTAATGGACCTCAAGTTGGAGCTACAATACTTAGACATGATGCAGGTGAAAAACTATACAATATTCCAGCTTTCCCAATGGATGTATGTGGAGCTGAAACTCAAGGATTCATAGGATACCTAATACAGCAAGCATTATCTAATGAATTATCAACTAGAGGCATAGAAAAACAAGTAGTTACCATTGTAACTAGAGTTGTCGTTAATAAAGGAGACCCAGAATTTAGTAATCCAAGTAAGCCAGTTGGTCCATTCTATAGCTTTGAAGAGGTAGAAAAAATAAGGAAGATTCATCCAGAATATGTATTCAAAGAGGATAAAGCGAGAGGTGGATGGAGAAGAGTTGTACCATCACCTGATCCAAAATACGTTGTTGAGGGACCAGCGATTAATTCTCTAGTAGATGCAGGATACATAGTAATTGCAAGTGGAGGTGGAGGGATCCCAGTAATAGAAGAAGATGGGAAGTTTAAAGGTGTAGAAGCAGTAATAGACAAAGACTTAGCAGGAGAAAGACTTGCAACATTCCTAGGTGCAGAGAAATTTATAATTTTAACAGACGTGGATGCCGTATACGTTGATTATGGTAAACAGTCTCAGAGGAAGATCTCCGAAATCAAAGTTGAGGAATTAAAGAAACTATATAATGAAGGTCAATTCCCCCCAGGAAGCATGGGACCGAAAGTTAAAGCATCCATAAGATTCATAGAGGCAGGAGGGGAAGAAGCAATGATCGGTGAGCTTAGCCAACTAATGGAAGTTATTGCAGGCAGAGCTGGAACACACGTAATACCTTGAAAAGAACAGTGCAGCTCAGTTGAGTAAACGTTATCATATAGAAAACTTCTTTCTAAGGTAAGAAGATGGTTATTAAAGCAGTAATATTTGATTTAGATGGGACCTTATTAGTCCATAAGCTTAAGCTACATGAAGCTAAGAAAGAGTTTCTGAATAGATTAAGGGAGAGATTACATGGTAGTATAGAGTCTTCTATCGATTTTCCAATCGCATATATACTGAATGAATTAAGTGAAGAAGATAGAATAACTGCTTTCAAGATTCTAAATGAGGTATTTGAACCTTTTGAGATGATGGCTGCAGAAGTAGCAGAACTTAGAGAAGATGTTAAAGAAACTCTTGAATTTCTAAAGAGCCGGGATGTTAAGCTTGCTATTGCAACAAATAATAGTAGGAAGAGTGTTGAACTATGTTTAAAGAATACGATGATAGATACATACTTTGACGTAATAGTTACCAGAGACGACGTCTTCGATCTAAAACCTAATGGTAAAATGATATTAAAGACTATTGAAAAACTCGGTGTAAAAGTAGATGAAGCTATCCATGTGGGTGATACAATCTATGATGTAATAGCTGCACATAAAGTAGGAGTTAAATCCATCGCTATAACAGGTGGAGCCCATAGTAGAGAATTATTATTATCTTCAAACCCGGATTATCTAATAAATAGCTTTAAAGAAATCTTTCAAATAGTTAATTTATAGAGGAGATACTCAAATAAAATACAATGTAGTCCCTCAATCTTAATATCTGCCTTATAGAACTCTATAAAGAGACAGACAGATGTGGAAAAAGATTACGCTTACTGGCATAGCTATTCTTCTTCTCTCACTAGCATTCTTACTCTTTCCATATAATTTACCTATTAACGAGGATGTTATAGCTCAATTAATACAGAATTTTAGGCAAATTATCTCAATAAAAGAACCTGAATATGTAAGACTCACTATCTCTCTGATGGAAGTCGACCTTGGTCATTCTATGAAATATTTAGGGAATGAATCAGCTCCAGCCACTCCCATAAGACACACATATGTTAGAATTGGTGGAGTAGTAAGTATCACAAATGATCAAGGTAAAGCATATCTCATCTTACCGAAGGGAAATCACACGCTCCTGGTAATGAGAAGAGGTTTGAGAGGACCCGTATGGGTTCATACTTTAAATGTTCTGTCTGACGGTGAAGTTAAGATTACCTTCCACCTCTTTAGACTTGAAGCTTCAAGTATGGTTCTCTACCCTGAACCTTTTAAAGGCACAACTAACTTGAAGATAACATTTACTCTACCGCTCTCTGGACAATATTATGTTGGTAAACCTACTATAACATACTATACAGCTTGGGGAGAGCTAAGGATACTTTATAGAGATATAGAAGTCTCAGATAGTATAAGCCTACAGAATGTATGGAGTTTAATAGATATGGATTATAGTAGGATCGAGGCTGGGGGCCAAACTATAGAGTTTACAGAGGAAGTTAGAGGTTTTCCAACATACATTCATCCAAAACTTAGTTTCATACCGATAGAAAAGGTGGAGGTTGAAGAGAGATGGCTCAGCTAATAGATCTTGAAACCGCTTTCTGGATTACAATTGACGTGGCTTTAGCTTCTCTAATAATCTATACTTTATTTAGATATGTAAAGCTTAAGAAGAAAGTAGATGAAGCTAAACATGCAGCAAGTAACGAACTGAGTGATTTTACTAAAAAGTTTGAAGAATACATTTTAAATTATGGTAGAAGATGGGCGGTAATAACGATTTTTAACGAATTAATTAATACTTTAGTAGTCTCAAATCGTTTAGTTCTCCAGAAGAATTTAACAACTAGAGAGATCTTAACAGCTCTAGATAGTAATCTATCTAGAAACATTAAAACCATACTAAATGAAATGTATAATCTCTATGAAGCTGCTAGATTTGGAGGCTATGAACCTAGTGAGATGGAGATAAATCAGTTTAATAAGAAATTGGAACTACTTAAAGAAATAATTACTGATGAATATTCACAGAGGTGATGGAGATGAGTATAAACCTAACAATCATTGTTATCGCTGGCTTAACCATGACTGCATTACTGTTAATCCCTGAACATACTAATAGAGATTTAGAGTATAAAAGAAGAATAAGAGAAAATAAGCGGAGGAATTTGGATTGGATTTCACGGGAATTAAGCAGAATAAGGAAGGGTGAAAGAAAAACTTGAATGAATATCTTTTCATAAAAGATATAGCTGAAAAACTAACCTCAAACATACATGAAGTCATCGTTGGAATGGATGAAGCTATTAGAAGCCTGCTTATAGGTCTGCTCGTAGAAGGACATATACTCATAGAAGGAGCTCCTGGGACAGCTAAAACCTATCTAGCAAGAGTCTTCTCAAATTCTCTTGGATTAGAATTTAAGCGGGTACAGTTTACAGCAGACCTTATGCCGAGTGATATAACAGGGTCACTTGTTTATAATCGTGTTACGGGAGCTTTAGAGTTTAGACGTGGCCCAATATTTGCAAATGTTGTATTAGCAGATGAGATAAACCGGGCCTCCCCCCGGTCTCAGTCAGCTCTCCTAGAATGTATGCAGGAGAAACAAGTAACAGTAGAAGGGGTCGTTTATCCTTTACCTAGACCTTTCCTTATTATTGCTACACAGAATCCTATAGAGCTTGAAGGGACCTATCCTCTACCAGAAGCTGAACTTGATAGATTCCTAATTAGAGTCTTCATAGATTATTTAGATTCTTCTTCTGAGCTGAAGATACTAGAGAAGAAGCAGCTTCACGGTGAAAAGATTGAAGTTGAGAAAGTTGCAGACCTGAAAGATATACTAAGAGCAATAGAATTGACGAGGAGAGTATACGCTGATAAATCCATTCTAGAATACATTGTTAAGCTAGGTCAACAAACTAGAAAACGTGAAGAAATACTATTGGGAGTAAGCCCTAGAGGTCAAGTATCTCTATTATATGCTTCAAAAGCTGCAGCAGCATTAGAAGGTAAACCATACGTAACTCCTGACCATGTAAAATCTGTAGTTAACCTAGTCTTTAATCATAGGATTATTCTTAGGAGTCGGAGTAGTAACCCAATTACACTCCGTAGAGAGACTATGGAGGTCCTAGGAGAGATCATTGAGGAGGTGGAGCCTCCTAGGTGAAGTTAACCCGTAGAGCTGTAAGAACATATCAATATACTGTATTATTCTTCTCCATAGTATCTCTTATGCTCATTAATCACCCAACTATATTTCTAATACCTATATTCGTTATTCTCACATTAACCTTATACGTATTAAGAGGCATAAGAGAGGTTAGAAAACTGAGTGGAGAATGTTTTGAAGTCTTCGTAAGTATCTCCCCAAATGTATTATCAATAGGTGATAGGTCTAAGGTCAGGGTATGTGTAGAGTCTAAGATGGAAGATAGATTGAAGATAGAAATCTATATACCGCTCAGTGAAGGTCTAAAAATTGATTCTGGAGAAGCTAATTGGTCTGGTGTAATAGATTCTAAGAATAATGCTACGTTAGAATTTACTGTTAAGGTTGAGAAGAGCGGCTTGCTGGAAGTTGGACCTGTAATAATCATAGCTAAAGATAACTTTGAACTAGTTTGTAAAGATATTAATATGGATTCAACTAGGTTGATATACTCTTTAGAAGAACCAATGAGAGCAAGAAGTATAGTTACAGCTCCACTGCCTATAGGATTCAATTATCCAGGATATACATCTCACCCCTTCATAGGTGTTAATGAGCAGTATAGAGATAGCATACAGAGTAACCATTCATCTTTAAAGAATATAGATTGGAGGAGGACAGCTAGAGCGGAAGGAGAAGAAGTATACATTAAAGAATATAGTAAGAGAAGATCATCAGACATAATCTTAGGGTTTGGAAGCGGATTAAACCTAGATTTACCATCATATGGAAATGTCTTGAACTGGATAGTACAGGTATCTATATCATATGCACTACACTACTTAAGAGAAGGCTCAAGAATATGGATACTAAACTATAATGATGGGAGACCAGTAATCACACAATTAAACCTAAGATATGGAGAGTTAACTTCAAGAAGAGACTCCACCCCAACTGGAGGATACTTAATCTATATTTCTAGGCTAATAGACCCTTGGGAGCTAAACTCAATAAAGGAATATCTTAATACACAGAAATTCAGAGTAGATATACTATTAATAGATTTACTAGATGAAGTTTCAGATTTAGTTGAAGATGGAGTAATTAATTACGAAGCTGAAAGACTAAAACAACTGGTCTCCGATATTCAAGAGCCTATCAGACTTGTAAAGCTTAGAGACTTCATAAGCAGCTTCAGGAGAAGTCTCGCTTCTAGGTGAGAAGATGAAAGCTTCAGAGATCATGCTCGTATCACTCCTTCTTTCTCCATACATCTATACAGTATACAATGTTTTATCAAAGTTCACGGAACCCGATTATTTTATATTGCTTTCATTCTTCTCACTAATAGCATTAGTATTATCAGGATACTCTTCCATTATTTTATTATCTTTAATGTTAGTGCCATCACTGGTGTGCTTTGGACTATTCGTAGCAGGTAATCCTTTCCCTCTAATAGGGTTAGCTGCAGGATATCTTTTAGCGTTCCCAATCTTTACAGTGCTTACATCATACCATGAGAAGAAGATTGAAAACCTAATCTTAGCATATCTTCTCGGACTTACACTTAACATCCCAATCTTATATTCTTCTGAATCAACATCATTGACTTCCTCAGACATAATCATCGACTTGATTATCAGGACTCCTAGAAATATTATCAGTGGGAGACAATACACTTTATCTCAATCTGTTAATAATATATTTACGATATTAACAGCATTATCATGTATAATCTTATTCTTCATAATGCTAAGGAAGATGGAACCAAGATTCCCTAAGAATATAAGAGAAATAACATCTCTAATAATCTCAACAATTATTACTTTATTCTTAGCGTTAGTTACTAGAGTCTTGAGTTATGGAATCATCATAGCAGCTTTATCAATTTTCTTAATAATAGTAAGTCTATCTATAATTCTGAGGATAGTGAAGTGAGATGAAGAGCTTGACCTTAAAACTTTCAATAGTTCTTCTTATAATAACAATTTTACTGCCTTACGTAGCTTCCATGGATTCTCAAGAAGACATGGCATCCATAATAGTAGGATATAGTAAATCCTACATGTTCCCACTCCTTGATGGAGGAAGACTGTATTTTGAAAAAGGAGAAGAATTATGGGCCATGACCTTAGATAAACCAGCTGTCTTAACGTTAACTTCACCAACAGGTATAGCAACACAATACTACCTAGAACCATTTAAACAAACCTTGATCAAATTATTCACAGAAGATGATGAAGAAGGTCAATGGATATTGAGCTCAGAAAGTTACAGTCTAACAATAGAGCTTTCAAGTAAGAAGAAACTTGAAGATGGTACAAGGCTAAACTACAGGATAAGCAGAGAAAAGTTAACTATTGAAACCGCAAATAAAGATCAAGATGTCTTCATCATAGATGTAGAAGATGGAGGATTTCTTACCCCAGCTGGAATAGAAGTAGATATTAATCTTCCAAATCTCAGAGGAGAAAACGAGCAAATCTATGCTAGTGTAGTTATGGATCTAGTCTATCCGGGAGAATTTAGCTACTCTGGTAAACTATTTGATAGACCATACTCTATAACTATGGAGCCGTTAGCAGCTAGGATCATAGGTAAACTTAGAAGGGATACATTAACTCTAGTTATTCCCGGATTACATGAAGTTGGAGCAGGTGGAGTAATTCCTGTAAGAGAAGGAGAAGCTTTACTTAAAATTAGGTATGTCTCGGCAGAGCAAGACAAGTTCTCCTTGAAAACATTAAACTATACCTCCCGATTAGAGCAAGTTAAAGTGTATATTGTTGATGGAATCTTCAATGAATGGGCTGGTAGGAGTGTTGCTAAATCATTCTCGATAGATATAGAAGACGCGTTAAACAAGACTATAAGAGTAATTGCCCGGTCTGGAGGAGGGGTAACCATCTCTTATGCTCTTATCCCTCTTGCATCAATCATATTCTATGAACCACGGTTAAATAAAATAATTGAAAATATTTCTATGATAGTTGAGGGGCATCAAGCAACTATAGTAAATGGTAGAGGATACATCTTATTATCAGATAGTGAGTCTGCTCTGCCAATACTTGTTAGTGAGGATAGTACAGAATTACAGTTACATGCTTTTATAAACAACTTCAAGATTTATGATGGAAAAGTCAAGGTTAGCAGAGGAGAAACATATTTTATTCCAATAGAACTACGCAGCCTTAAAGTTAACATATTCTTTCCAAACGGGACTCCGGTATACGGTGGAGTGCTCAGGGTAAATGGTTCTAGGATGGATATTATCAACGGCTCCGCATCATACCTCTTACCAGTAGGTAGATATTTAATCGAGTTTAATAGTAATGAATGGTTTGGAAGAGCTACGATAGATCTTCTAGAAGATACAACTCTAAGGATTAATCTAACCAGATACCCTAGAATACTAGATGCTCTAAAAACAATAGCTGGACTAGAATCTATAACATTAACTTTCTTATCCTTCCTAGTAATAAGACTGAGAAGAATCAAATCTCATATGCGCTTAAAAAGGTATGATTATTTATTTCATAATCCAAAAGATATGAATGATAGTATCTAATTTCTGATTTTAAATTTTTATACTGTTGGATAAGATAATTTATGGTAGAAGTGTCTAACAACGTAAAGATCGTCCCTGATACAAGTATAATAATCAGTGGAAAATTGGTTGAGCTACTTGAGAAAGGAGAGTTAGGTCAGTGTGAGATTATCTTTCCTGCTGCAGTGATCGATGAGCTTCAAGCTCAAGCATCTAAAGGAAGAGAAATTGGATTCAGAGGTCTAGAAAAAGTAAAGAAGATAAGGGAATTAGCTGAGATGAAAGGATATATTGTTAGATTCTCAGGTGAGAGGCCGACTCTTGAAGATATTAAGCTAGCGAAGAGTGGGAGGATAGATGCAATAATAAGAGATGTTGCTAAGAATGAGCAAGCTATACTTTACACGTCAGATTATGTTCAAGCATTAGTAGCTGAAGCGGAAGGCATACCCGTCAAGTATATTGAAGCTTATGAGAGAAAACCTAAACTTTCATTTGAAGAATATTTCACGTCTGATACTTTAAGCCTCCACCTTAAATCAGGCGTACCACCAATGGCTAAAAGAGGAAGACCTGGAAACTTCATGCTCGTTAAGGTTAGAGATGAACCATGTACTGAAGATGAAGTGAATAATATTATAAACGAGATCATTGAGACAGCAAGATTGAGTGAAGAAGGAAGTATAGAACTCGTTAGAAACCATGCAATGGTTATACAGCTTGGAGAATATAGGGTCGCTATTGCAAAGCCACCATTCTCAGATGGTTTAGAAGTAACTATCGTTAGACCTATTGTAAAGTTAACCCTAGAAGACTATAAGTTATCTAAGAAGTTAATGGAGAGGTTGAAGAGTAAAGCTGAGGGTATACTGATAGCTGGACCACCAGGCTCGGGCAAAACAACTTTTGCAAGTAGTTTAGCAGAATTCTATTCATCTCAAGGAAAGATTGTTAAGACTCTTGAATCTCCAAGAGATCTACAAGTAGGACCGGAGATTACTCAGTATGGTCCCCTGGAAGGAGATTTCGAGAAGACGGCTGAACTACTACTGTTAGTTAGACCAGATTATACAATCTTCGATGAGATTAGGAAATCTAGAGATTTCCAAGTTTTTGCAGACATGAGGTTGGCTGGTGTAGGGATGGTTGGAGTAGTCCATGCAAGCGATCCGGTTGACGCGATCCAGAGATTCATTGGAAGACTAGAACTAGGAATGATCCCTAACGTAATCGACACAGTCATATTCCTTAAAGATGGAGAAATCAAGAAAGTCTATGAGCTAAATCTCGTTGTTAAAGTACCATCTGGAATGGTCTCCCCAGATCTTGCTAGACCAGTGATAGAAGTTAGAGATTTTGAGACAGGTAAATTAGAGTATGAGATATATACTTACGGTGAAGAGAATATAATAGTTCCCGTTTCTGAAGTAGAAAAATATCTTAAAGACCATATGAAGCTAGTTGAAGAAAAGCTGAGAGAGAGATTCAAGCTATATGATCCCAATGCTGAAGTCGAAGTAATATCTCCAGGCAAAGCAATAGTAAGAGTAGATAAGTCTATTCTCCCCAAAATTATTGGTAGAAGAGGTGAAACAATAAATAAGATTGAACATGAACTGGGCATATCAATTGATTTGATGCCTACCATATCCAAAAAGTATAAAGAAGTTGGGTATGAATATGTAGAAAAAAGTAAAACAATAGAGTTTGTTATTCCCAGCCAATACTCTGGAACAAGGGTTAACGTGTACATTGGAAGAGATTATCTCCAAACAGTAACCGTTGGGAGGAATGGGAGAATAAAATTCTTGAAGAATTCCGAGCTTGGAAGAATGATAGTAAAGGCTTTAGAAGAAGGATCTGACATCAAGTTATACATTGAAGACTGACAGCTGCATTAAGAGTTATCTTCCTCTCGAAATTTATGTCTGTTTTCTCTTGTAGGTATTGTTAGGTTTTTAAGATACTTTATACATTTTTGTCTCTGATAGGAGATGCGGAAAAGTATAAAGATATCCATAGTTGAATACTTGAAGGAAAAGCTTAGTCCACTTAAATCTGAGACTGCGTTAACATTACTCTCAATAGTATTGATGCTTTTTGTTATCGTGTTTATAAGTGGCGTAACCTACATACTTACAACTGAAAACCCTATACCTATAGCCTTCCTGCGAGGGGGAGCTATCAGGGTATTCCTCTGGAGTATTAATGCTCAAAGCCATGCTGAGACCATAGTTGTAGCCTTGTACTATCTAATGGGTGCAGGAGGAGTATGGCTTTACTTAAACGCTACAACTAGACCCTACAATCCTAGGACAACTAAGTATATGTTGTTTTTCAGTTTCCTCTTAATACTACTAGCGGGAATAGGGATATATACAGCATATCTAGCCAAGTTTACCCCGCCCTAAAGTTACCGGGCTCACTTATTCCCCTGTTGTTTATGGTAAAGTATCCTAGACCCTTCTTCTCAGGCTTCTCTATAATTATCTCTTTATAGTGTCTAGAGCCTACTCTAAGCTTTAGGACCCATTTAGCCCAATGGCTTAAGATTCTATATGCTACTGCTTTTCCCCCTCCCTGTTCAGGCATATCATGTACTTGACCGATTATTATCACTGTTATGTTTTCTCTACTAGCTAATTCAGATAGCATCGCTACTTGTAATGCAAGCCTCTTGTATATTGACAAGTCTTGCCTTACATCTCCAGACAATTCTATCCTATGCTGGTATGTGTAGTCATCAAGAATTATTACATCAAACATCTTTTTTGAATTATAGAGATTCAAGATTAATTGTTCTTGCTCTTCGAAGCTCTGAATAATCCTAATAGAAAGCTTTGATAAATCTATGGACCAAGATTGTAAAATCTGTAAAACCCTCTCTGGGTGAAGTTTCCCAGAACAATCTATGAATAATGGTTTTAAGTCTTCTTTAATAGCTGAAGCACAGACAGTTAGGGTTAAGCTAGTCTTTCCAGTCTTCTCTTCACCATATAGGAAGTAGAGCTGCCCAAGCTTAAACCCTCCATTAAGCAATTCATCTACAGAACTAACATGAGTAGAAATAATATTCACCCTCCCCACTTAAACATCCCAGATAAAATAATCTATCCAAGAGTTATAAGGTTAACAATCCCCAACTTATAGTTTAAAAATCTCTTGGATAAATAGCTATCCAGCACAGAGAATAAGCCACTTGTATAACAACTTCTATTATTGTTCATGGCAGTGCGGGGGGTGGGATTTGAACCCACGAACCCCTATGGGATTCCCCTCATTCGTGATCAGGGTCCTAAGCCCTGCGCCTTTGACCAGGCTTGGCTACCCCCGCTCCCTATTTTATTTTGCTAGCTAATTTTTATCTTTTAACTACCTCATTCTATCTAATTAGGGGAAACTTGGAAAAACTGCGTAGTTCATAGGGAGGGGCTATGAACTATAAGTGGGTAAGGAAAAGGTCATAGATGTTTTATTTTTTCTCTGCTGACATTGAGAGGGGGCTGATTTTTGATAAGGGGAGAAGATGTTTTAGAAGAGAATTATTAGCTGGAAATACAAAGTAAATACATAAAAATTCTCTGATATAGAAATCTTTAACGATGAAGCTGTTAAAAGCTTATGTTATGATTACGAGACCTCCTAATGGTATCTTGATGTTTGTAGGGGTATTGGCAGGTGTTGCCATCTCATATTCTAAGATAATCCGTTTTGAAGACTTCGTCTACTCATTTATTGTTGCATATACTTTAAACGGTAGCTCAATGGTTCTAAATGATTATTTTGATAGAGATGTTGATAGAGTTAACGCTCCCCATAGACCGATACCATCTGGTTTAATTAAGCCTTCACATGCGGTTATTTATTCATCCATACTAGGATTAACAGGCATAATCTTCTCAAGATTAATTTCAATCTACTGCATGATAATAGCCATAATATCTTACCTAGCTGCATTCACATATAATTCAAGTTTAAAGAAGACAGGTTTGATAGGAAATTTTATTGTAAGCCTAATCGTTTCGGCACCCTTCATATTCGGTGCAACAATGAGTGACGGGTACATATCTGATAGAATAATAGTGTTTATCATCCCTGTTATATTATCAAATACTGGAAGGGAAGTAATTAAAGGAATTGCTGATGTTGAAGGCGACATAGTTAGACGGGTGAATTCCATTGCTAGGGTTAAGGGAGCAGGTAAAGCTGCATTAGCAGGTTCTATTCTATACCTCTTAGCTGTTCTATTTAGTCCAGTACCCTACATCCTAGGATGTGTTTCTGAATATTATCTACCAATAGTCTTGATAGCAGACGTAGGGTTCATTATTTCTGCACGTAAAATAATGAAGAGACCAGACAAAGAGAATGCTATCAAAGTTAAGAATGAGACATTGCTCTGGATGTTCATAGCGCTTATCGCATACATACTCGGAGGCATATTATGATCTCCGCATATCTTTCTTCTCGAATATGTAGTAGCAGCTATCATTTCTTGAATCTTTTAGAACCTCAGTTATGAAATAACCTCTTCGGAGATAATGTTCAAATATTCTTCTGGTTATTTCTCTCCATTCAATTGCAATGGATAAGTCTCTCTTCTTCATTGATTCAATATTCATTGGGATTTCTAAACAGAATTTCTCAACATTTAGGTTTAACTTATAGTCTAGTATTCTCTTAAACGGTCCATCGCGAACAATTACATTACTCCTCTCTAAATCGTCTAAGTAGGCATCGTCGATCTCATCTTCCAATTTTTTAGAAAGTTTTTCTTCAACTTCTTTAGAATCTAGTTCCCACCTAATGAGAAGCCTATCTGATTCTAAACCTCTATTCTGTGGGTCCCTCATTAATCCATAGAAGTTTCTCATATATTCTCTTCCTATACCTCCCAGCTTATGTATGCTCGTGTATGCTTCAAATGGGTTTAATGGGTCAATAAGCCATACAGCTTGGTTTATGTTTTCACCTAGTAAGTATTTTCTCACTGCTATTCTCATCTCAGCAGGTAGTTCAGTATCACTATATTCAGGTAAAACTCCACAGAAGTGTATATAGTGGAATAGTTCCCCATTTTTAAATGAATTGTATCCACATAATAAGCCTACAGGTCTATTATTCTGGTCATATGCAACTAGAACTATGCCACCCATTTCTTGAAATGCAATAAGAACATGATAAGGTATTATGTCTCCTCTCCCCAAGAATAATGTTTGAAATGCTTCTAGTTGCTTAAATGATTCACGATCAGTTACTCTAACGATCTTAATGTTCTGCTCCATAATATCCTATCATGATCTTTAAGTCTCAGATATTAAGACTTTACCGCAATGGATTATGTAGAATAATTATTGATTTAAAGCCTTGACTCCTCACAGCCTTGGATAAAGTATTTTAAGGCTGAGGTATCTATAAGCTTGATACTGATGGAATTACCTAAGATACTTGGTGGAGAAGCTGTAAGAAAGAAGCCTTTCCCTAAGTGGCCTATATTTGATGAAAGAGAGAAGGAACTCTTGCTTCAAGCATTAGAAAGTGGGAAGTGGGGAGTTGGAGGAAAACTTCAAGAAGAATTTGAAAAGAAGTTCGCAGAATTTCAAGATGCTAAACATGCCCTACTATGTTCTTCAGGAACTACAGCATTAAAGATTGCTCTAAAAGCCTTAGGTATTTCAGCTGGAGATGAAGTAATAGTTCCTGCATACACATTTATAGGAACAGCTATCGCAGCTCTCGACTTACATGCAAAGATAATATATGCAGATATAAGTTTAGAAACATATACCATAGATGTTGAAAGTGTAAGGAATAAAATTACTGAGAAAACAAAAGTAGTCATCCCGGTACATTTTGCAGGTAGACCAGCAGATATGGATGCTGTAAAAGAATTCGCTGAAGAGAAAAACCTCTCAATACTTGAAGATGCTGCACAAGCACATGGAGCTGAATGGAGGAATAGGAAGGTGGGTGCCATAGGAGATGCAGGAGCATTTAGCTTCCAATCCTCTAAAAATATTACTGCTGGAGAGGGAGGAGCAATAACTACAAATGATGATAAACTAGCATCTATCATATGGTCTCTGAGAAATGTCGGTAGACCTAGGGATGGACCATGGTATGAACATAGAATATACGGGTGGAACTACAGGATTACAGAATGGCAAGCAGCCATATTGTTAGCACAGCTTGAACGAGCTCCTAAACTAATGGAGAAGAGAGATTCTTCAGCGAGGTATCTTGATAAGCTGTTAACGGAGGTAGATGGGGTTGAACCTTTACCAAACGACCCTAGAGTATCTAGACATGCACATCATCTATATGTCTTCAGATACGATCCAGCAGAGTTTAATGGCTTAGAAAAAGAATTATTTATCCAAGCTTTAAGAGAAGAAGGGATACCATGTAATGCTGGATACAGACCATTATATAGTTACAGCTTCCTACCAGGATCTAGCCCTCTATCAAACACAGAGAAAGCAGCATATATTGAAGCAGTATGGATACCTCAACCAGTATTATTAGCTGAAAGAGAAGACCTGGAAGATATCATAATAGGAATAGAGAAGATAAAGAAATATTCTAGAAAGATTAAAGAAGAATGCAAAGCCATTGTGGGGAAGTAACTAACCATAAAGAACAACTTAAATTAAATTCAACACATCCATGGGAAAACAGCACTATAGAAGCATAAAATTTATGTAGAGAACAGTAGAAAAGTAAATATGAATAAGAAAAGAGCTTAACATTAATGCGGGGGTAGCCAAGCCTGGTCAAAGGCGCAGGACTGAGGCTCCTGAAGAGAAGATATGGAGAGTCCCATAGGGGTTCGTGGGTTCAAATCCCACCCCCCGCATTAAAGCTTGCATGTTAATGTCTTGGTCTCGTGATTATATTCCGAATATTTATCATTCATATCTTCTTGCTAGATGAGAGGTTTAGGTCTTTGCAATCGTCTTAATCGTCTACTCTGATTTTTCTATTTTCCTTTCTCCATAACTATGGAGCTGGATTATGCCATATTCCTGCATACCGCGTTTATGGGAGGGTATCTCGGAGACTTCCATACTATGGCGGAGACCCGGATATTTGATAGTAAGGTTACTTGGGAAATCTTATTTATCTGATTGTAGATTAATATCTAGATGTCTAAGACTAGGAGAACGAGTATTGTTAAGCCTAAGATCTGCTTTATGGATTTGGAAGCTACGGCTCTTGATGCTGATGTAGGGTATCTTGTTGGAGGAGGATTTATGGATGAGAAGGGTAGGTTTAGATGGTTTTATGCTGATATTCCTTCAAAAGAGAAAGAGACATTATCATCAATAATAGAATACTTAGCTAGACATCATATAGTATTTACTTGGAATGGTAGTAAGTTTGATTTACCATTCCTAGCTACACGTTCAGTTAAGCATAATCTTAGAGCAGAGCTGGTTTATAGACCTACGCATCTAGATCTAGCTGAATTTATCCGTAACTACTTTAAGCTCTCATTCGTTAACCTCTATCATGTCGCTAGATTCCTGAACATAACTAAAGATATTAGTGTAGAAGGCATAGATGTACCATCACTATATCTGAAAGCAGTAAAGAATGATAAACGTGCAGCAATGAAGATAAAGAAGCATTGTAGAGATGATCTCGAAGTCTTAAGAAACATCTACTTCAAGATTCTCCCTATTTTAAGAGAAGTTAGACCTGAGCTTACCCTCTAGGCTTCCTCATCTAGATGACTATCTGATTTGAACTATCTTAACTAGATGCATAGGTTCATCTCTTAATCCATAAGTTAGTATTATTACGTCTCCGCTCTTTACTTCACTTGAAGACTTTAATGTAGAAAGCATTTCTTCAAGGCCTTCAAAATATTCTAAGGCTTCTACTTTCACGGGTTTAACCCCCCAGAGTATTGAGATCTTACGTATAGTCTTAAGAGAACCTGAACATGCATACACTTCAACATTCGGACGGTTACGTGATATTCTCAAAGCTACCCTCCCAGTCTTGGTGTAGATCGCTATTGATGCCCTTAAAGATTCAGCTAACATTGTTATTCCTTCAGCAAATCTATCTCTAATATCTGCATCCCTCGGTAGTTTAATCTTTCTAGGTGTAATTGCTGAGTCATATGTTTCAATAACTTTTCTCAACCATTTAACAGCTTCTACAGGATACTTGCCTGCAGCTGTCTCACCTGTTAGCATTAATGTATCTACTCCATCTCTAACTGCAGATAGTATATCTACTATCTCGCTTCGAGTTGGTACGGGGTTATCTATCATCGATCCCAGCAGCTGTGTGGCTACTATTACTGGTTTGCCTTTCTCTAAGCATTTCTCTACTATAGATTCTTGAAGTCGAGGTACCTGTTCTAATCCAAAATGCATTCCAAGGTCACCTCTTGCAACGAGTAATGCATCTGAAGCATCAATTATCTCGGTAAGATTATTTACTGCCTGGACAGTCTCTATCTTACTTATAACCCCGATTTCTACTCCACCTAAGGAAGACAGCGTAGACTTAAGCAGTTCTATATCTCCGGCGTTTCTAACATAGCTTAACCCAATATAATCGAGGTCATTTGATACGGAGAACCTCACAGCTTCTAAGTCTCTATTTGAGAGTGTAGGTAAATCTATCTCTCTACCTTTTACTACTATAGCTTTCCGTGAGCTTATCTCTGCAGGTGTTAAAGCTTTAACTATGACTTCTCTCTTCTCAACTCCTATTACTTGAAGCTGGATTCGCCCATCATCCATTAAAAGAATGTCTCCGGCATTAATGTTGTTGAAGAAAGGTTCGAATGGTAGTGGAAGAACCTTCTCATCAGCGTCTCCAACCCTATCCTTATATATTATCCTAGCTAAATCGTCTTTCTTCAAAATTACTTTATCCTTCATCTCCCCTAGCCTAATAGAAGGGCCTGGAAGATCTCCTATCAATGCAATATGCCTGTTCAAATTCTTACATGTATCTTGTATTAAATCTACGTATTTTTTCCATTCACCAATGTTTCCATGACTAAAATTTATTCTGAGAGCAGAAGCCCCTAGTTCGATAATCTTCTTAATCTTCTCTGGGTCTGCTGAGGCTGGACCTATAGTTACAGCAATCTTCGTCTTCAACCTGATTCCAGCTATGTTTCTCACAACAGTAAGTTAAAGAGTTTACTAAGATAGAGAGGTCAGAGAAGGCTCATTGGAGAATTCTCAAGAGGGAACTATATGAAGAAACCTCGTTACAAGTCAAAACGCTTTTCAGCCAAACAGTACGAAAAATTCTAGATGCAGGTGATCTTTAACAAAATTAACAGATAACCTACTGACATTGTAGAATCGAAAATCTGAAAGCTTGGGTAACTATAAGACATGATGAAAAAGTCATCATAATCGGGATATCAAATCTACCAACATTTATCATGTACTACTATTTTCTCATGGTCACTATCTAAGACTTAGATCCCTAGATTTAGGTTTCTGTTAATCTTCTTACCATCTATAGATGATTTTACTGTAGGCTGCTGGTTATATCATTCATGGGGGAAGAATAACATATTATATGGATAGTTCTTCATAGATAGTGAGATTATGGACGCAGGAGATGAGAGGGAAAATGTTCACGGGAAGCATAGGTTTCATAGAGTAGTTAAGAATGGATCAATAATTAATTTGACTATTTCAATAATTTGGACTATTATTATAGTGCTTCCCATTGAGCCTTTCTCGATACTGTTGAGGATAATTGTTGGAGGAGGCCCTGGAGTCTGGTTTCTTCTAGCATATCTACTTCATCTTATTGTTGGGTATGGAGGGTTTACCTGCTTATCCTTCTTGTACTATCTTATCGAAGAGAAATGGGAGGTTGAGCTGAATAATAAGCTTATCATGGCTGGATTCTACTTACTATTCATTGGAGTTAACATTACATTAATCACTCTAGCTGCAGCGGGAGCGGTCGGTGGATACTACTTAAATATAATACATGCACCAGTTGAAGATGTTAGAAGTATTCTAGAGCCGATGGTGAACCCGATAAGGCTGCTAAGCTTAATCACAATAGTTGGAGCTTTAATACTTCTAATCCCAGTCTACAAAACTTTTGCCCGGAAATAGTTTATGATTTAATCCTATAAGCTACATAAACTACGATTATCATTGATATAACTAAGAGTAATAGGAACATTATGGTGTATGTTGGGCTTAAAGAATTATTCCAAGTAGGTTTAGAGTATATCCATGCTATAGTTCCATCATTCTTGAGGATTATTGAGATAAAAGATGGGACTCGGCCACCCCCAACCTCAAAGAGAGGTCTCCTGTCAAATACTTGCCCATCATCTATATACCAGCCACCCAATACTCTTCTCCCATCAACTAGTATTGAATACAAGATTGCTTGACCCATTTGTTCAAAGATTTTTTCATTACTAGTATACGATTCGAAGGCGATTACCTCTTGTTCACCATCCATAAACGTTGAACTATTATCTACTAGGATATCTACGTCTATACTTTCCCCTGTCGAAAGATTTGTTATAGATGAAGCCCAAACACCACCTGCTCCATCTTCACTTGGTCTATAGTATATTGAGATGGAGGCTTTATCATATGGGTGGAAGTAAGGTGGAGAGTCCAGTAGAACTGCTACGTATGTCTTGTTATGTTGATAAACATTTTTTACATACATGAAGCTGCTTGTCCAGTAAGTATTGTTTGGATGAATTCCTATAGCTGCTTGGATTATTGTTTGCTGCTTCGTCATTATGCTTACTATAAAGTATATAGTCTTATCTGTGTAGCTAATGTTCGGGAGCGTTAATACAACTGTAATATTTCTATGTTCACCCCACTCAACCCTACTCCCATCTTCTAGTGGACTGCCATTAGGTATTGTTAATCCAAGCCCCCAAGACCTTTGAATTACCCATGTATCTTTAGATGGATTTTCATGAAGTATTACAACTCCAGTGGATAATTGGAGAATGAACAATAATGATATAGCAGCTCTGAATTTCTTCACGATACCTAATACATCATGGTAGAATTAATTGAAAAAGTTTACCTAGTAGACTTATACAAAAAAGAGGAGAGATTTAGGGTGGGTTTCTATTCTTTTCTCCGCCAGTTTATAAGGTATCCTATTCCTCCAGCGAGCACACCTATGCTTAGAAGTATTATGAAGATTGTTATCCAGAATGGGTATCCTAGGGGTATTCCATAGAATACGTTGACGTGAACTTGTCCAGGGTTCCATCCTAGCCCACCGACTTCAGGAGGCAGCATAGCTGCTCCCCCTAGATATCCCCCGATCATCATCATCCACGTTGCACCAACGACACCTACATTCATCAATACTAGGTGTATCCAAGCGAGAAAGTTGGAGAACCCTGTATATCTCTTTCCAAGAACTGCCTCGATATAATGGTAGAAGAGAGCGGTTACAGCTACTCCTATTACCCCCACTATAAGGTATGTTACGTATCCTACTGTAAACCATTGACCTGCACTACCGAAAGCTATGACCCTGCTTGGCTCCGGTTTCAAGAATAACGTTTGCCCTATTACAATGTATAAGGTTAGTATAGTTGCCAGAGCTCCTTGGACGATCGCTGCAGCAATAAACCTTGAAGCCCATAGAGACTTTAACTGTGTCGACATCGTTATAACCGTGTTATGATATCTATTTAAAGATTCCCTACTTACAACAAAACTTTAACCATTTAAATCTTAACATATTCATTTTCATTGATTCTGCGGGGTTAGTATGCTTTTATTCAATTAGCTCTTTCATTGAAGCGGGAGTAAAACCATATAGTCCGTCTTCCTTTCTTATAACTAATCCTTCTTTTCTAAGTTCACTCAATCTAGCTCTAGTCTGCTTTTCATCTATCCCTGTATAGTCGGATATCTCTTTAGGTGTTAAGAATTCTTTCTCAAATATTCCAAGCTTTCTACCTAGGTATGCTCCAGCTAAGCATAGCAGTATTTTCTTCTTCGCGTCACCTCCAACAAGTATGTTTATCCTATCTTCTTTCACTTCGACTTTTCCTGAAAGCTTACTTACAAGCTCTTCGATATCTACTGCTCCTACTAGTTTCTTAACCACTTGTAAAGATGGATAGAGCTCAGAGAAATACTTATTTACACTCATCCATACTTCTTCATATTTTCCCTCAAACTCTACTTCAGACTCTCCCATCTTTATTACTACTTTAATTTTTTCTTCCTTCATTTGCTTTCCTCCTTAAACATTGATTCTACGTATTTTATTCCTTTCTCCAATATCCTGAAACTCTTTCTCCCATTTGTCTTTCCAGATTCTTCGATGTACCCTTCATCTATCAAGTCTGAGACTGCTTGCCTGGGGTTAGCTGGTCTAGGCCACCTTCTCTGCTCATAGAAGCTTTCAATATCCTCGTATGTAAAATCTCTTTCCTCAAATCTGTATAGATAATAAGCTATAGTAAGAATCCTCTGGAGATGGGTTTGTGGATTAAGCTCAGTTGAAAACTCTGTAAATGACATCTTCTTATCTATGGATACAACTCTAGATGGATGTCTAACAACCAGTCCCTGAAGCTTGTTAGATATAGCATCTATCCAGTTTAAATCTGATATCTTTGATTCAACGAAATCTCTATCACCTTCAACTTCTATCTCTAACCCATTTAGATTTAGCCTAACCCTGTATGTTGCCTGTGCACACATACTAGGATTTCATTCCTAATACTATGTTATAAGCTTTATAGAGATAGGTTAAAGTGGATTTGGGGGAGGCTGATTGGTTCAAGCACTTTTTAAGCACATTTTTTCATAGCCGTAGTCTTTCAAGTTCTTTGGCCATAAACCTTAGAAGAAACCATTTGATATAGTTTTGCACCATCAATTTTTCCACGGTATTCTTTCATTAATTCTCCCATTATTATCGATACAGCTTTACCAGGGTTCTTTAAAACAACTTCTCTATTAAGCTCAATCAACTGAACAATCTTTTCTTCGATCTCACCCATCTGGACAGGTCTCAGCCCAAGAGCTTCTATAGCTTCTAGAATGTTTTTAGTAGGATTTTCTGAAAGCCATCTTAATACATCGTATGCAGCTTCTTTAGCTACTACCCCTTTAGAGAGTAATCTGAAAAGCTCTATGAAATGTTCATCTTTTAGTTCCTCGATTTTTACTCCCTCTCTCTTTAAACTCTTTACATGTTCTGTTAGGATAGATGCAATAATAGTTGGCTGTAATCCTATTTCATTAATTATCTTCTCGAATAATTCAACCTTCTCCATATCTATCAATTCATCAACGATCTGCTTACTTAGATTATATTTTTCTACAAGCCTCCTAGCAACCTCTTCTAAGGTTGGTGGAAGATTCTTCCTCAGCCACTCAATATATTCTTTCCTTACAGGGTATGGTGGAAGATCAGTCTCTGGATACATTCTAGCTGCTCCAGGTCTCGGTCGCATATATACGGTTGTCCCATCAGGCTTAGCTGCACGAGTTTCCGATGGAACACCATGTAATGCTTCTATAGCTCTTTCTCTAACATATTCTAATGCTTCTCTAGCTCTATATTCTTCTTCTGCAACTATTACGATAGCATCAAGATTGGATGCATTAACTTTTTGATATAGACTAGAGACTTCTTCAACTGTTATACCATGCCCTGGTAGCTCATCTGTATGGAATATCCCCTCAACATCAGTCCATGCTCTCACTCTACCAGAAAACTCTGCTCCTAAACGTACTCCCGGAGCAGCCTCCAATCCAATCAATCCACTAAATCTTGGAAGCTTTAATGCGAGAACTTTGCATCCCTCACTTATTTTTTTCTTTAAAATCTTTGAGCTAGTATTCACGAATATCTCTGTTACATCAACTATTGGTTGAGAATGGATTTCTTCTGCAGTTACGTTTCTCTTCAATAATTCATCCTTAATCTTTAGTAGGTGAAGCTGTCTAGCTACTTCAAGCTCTATTACCTTTGGGATTAAATCTAGTTCTTGAACACCTTTAATCTCTATTAATGCACCATCCCTAATAGAAATATTAAGGTCTTGTCTAACTGTGCCTATTCCTCTCTTTACTTTACCTGTTGCTCTAAGTAGTCTACCAATAGCGTATGCAACTTCATAAGCTTCCATAGGAGATTCAATAACTGGAGCTGTTGATACTTCTATCATCGGTATTCCAAGCCTTCTTAGATCATAATGTACTTCACCTTTTCTTTGTTCTAGTATTTTAGCTGCATCTTCTTCAAGGCATATTGTCTGTATCGGTATCTTCTTACCTGCTACTTCAACCCATCCACCTAGAGCTATTATACAAGTTCTCTGGAAACCAGTTGTATTCGACCCATCAATTACAATCTTCCTCATTACATGTATCTCATCTACTGGGTTGCTATTCATTAGTAGAGATGCAGATAGAGCTATTTCAATAGCTTCTTTATTTAAGTCATGGGGTGGTTCCTCGTCCATCTCAACAAGACATATAGATTTATCATCTCCATGGTAGACTATCTTCTTTTTCTTCTTAGCTTCAAAGATAGCTGCAGGGTCTACTTCACCTAGCTCACTCTGAGCTTCCCTTAACCATCTCGTAAATATTATTTCTCTCCCTTCTTCTTTAGGCTCTGTAGGGCAATTGCAGAAGAGCTTATGTTTTGTATCAAGCTGCCTATGGATTTCTAAGCCGACTTTCAATCCTATCTTCTTATAATCAATCTCCATACAGTTCATCACCTTATGGTATGCTTCTTTCACCAATCTCTCCTGCTAAAGGCGTTAACATAAGATTCTTTATTTCTTCAATCTCTGTTGTTTGTGCAAGAACCCAAGATAGCTTAACGTATGCAGTCTCAGGAAGCATATCATCTAGAGGTGTAACACCTATTTTTAAGAGGTCTCTACCCGTGGAGTAAACTCTCATATTTACTCTCCCATACATACATTGAGAACTCATTCCAATAAATACTCCGTCTTTAAGAATCTTCTCTAATGTTGGGATCAATCTTCTAGCAACATGACCTAGACCACTACCTTCAATAATGATCCCCCTGTAACCCTTCATCCAGATATCCTCTAGTATTTCATGGCTCATTCCTGGAAAGAATTTTAACAATACTGCTTTATCAGAGAATTTTGGGTTAAAGATATATTGATTACTACCTCGATTGTTTAAGTCTTTTCTATTGACATATATTTCTCCATTCTTGTAGAAAGCTATAGGCTCAGTATTTATTGATTTAAAAGCATCCCTACTACTTGTGTGATTTTTCCTAACCCGTGTTCCTCTATGGATTGCTATTACCTCGTCAGAATGGTTATCATGCATTGCTACACAGACTTCTGCAAATGGCGCGTAACCAGCTACTTTAACTGCTGCGATTAAGTTTGTAGCTGAATCGCTTGATGGTCTATCAGATGACCTCTGTGCTCCTACGAATACTATTGGTATAGGAGGTTTTTGGAGAGCGAAGCTTAGTGCAGCAGCAGAATATCCCATAGTATCTGTACCGTGAGCAATAACTACTCCATCAACTCCTCTCCTAATGTATTCATCTACCCTAGTAGCCATCATAGACCATTCATTTGGAGTCATATCTTCACTGAATATAGAGAATAAGATTGATGCATCAAGGTTGGCTATGCTTGCCAGCTCTGGTATTATTGATAGTAGGTCTTCAGCTGTGAGAACTGGTCTAACTGCTCCAGTTCTATAATCGATCCTACTCGCAATAGTTCCACCTGTACCTACAATAGTTACTCTTGGTAAACCTGGGATTGGGTGAGCTTTCTCTGGAGGTCTGAAAGCAGGTTTCTTTACTTCTTCTAAAAGCTTCCTAACCTGGATGTTCTCTCTAAACCTCACGCCTATATTATATCCATTTGGAAGCTTTACTACAATATACTCGGGGTCAGCTAGCTCATATCTACTCATTAATATGCCTTTAATCTTTTCATGCTCACCAATAGTTATCTCGATCTCATCTCCTACATCTACTCCAGCAGACTCTAGAACTTCTCTAACCCTCCCCGTATACCCTTCTAATCTACTGGAAAAACCCATATCCTACACATTCTAAAATCAGCATGATATATGAGCTTTTATTCTAATACTCCTACGAAAATATCACAGTCTTATCATTGAATATCTTGCCGAAAGCCTTACACATATACCTCTAGTAGTCACTATATCTACATCACCTAACCACTCATCTTGAACCACATATAGAGCATGTAACACCATCAGACCAATGAACTCTACTAAGTAAGGCTACACACCCTCACTTGAGAAAAACCTAAAACCCTCAAGAGTAGATATACCTACATAAGAGAGAACAGAGAAACAAAAACATTACCATCAGCATTCTTATTTAAGAGCGATGAGAAAATGAGGAAGATATATCGGAGGAAGGTGAATATTGACTGTACATTAGAACTAATCTAGATAGAGTTATGCTGAACTCATAGGCTTCACCTTCACTATAAAGGAGTATAGAGAAGCTACTGAAAACACTCTAACTCTCTCCAATTATTTTAATCGAGACAATATGGGGGCGGTGGGATTTGAACCCACGGTCTCCGGGTATCTTCACCTCAAGACTGCGCTCCAGCGCATCTTCATCTCCATATGGATCAAGCCAATTCTCTGTGTAGGCGCTGGAGCCCGGCGCCGTAGACCTTCAGCCCTTTCTAGATTGCTAGGCTACGCCCCCTATTCTGATTCTCTCTTCTCCAAATTTAAGTTTAATCTTTAATTGTTAATTCTTTCAGCTATGTAATATCTCTGGTATGCTATATTTGGAGACCCGCCTCACCCTCAAGTAAAAGTTGGCAGGATCGCTAAAAAAATGTAAAGATTTTACTTCTTGGTTTTAGGGTGATAATATGGTTTATTTTACGATTTTTCTGTAGACTTAATGCTATATGTAGGCTACGTATACGTCGTGATGCTCAATTACGCACTAAGCTCTGAATGGTTAAGGATAGTAATTCAAATATACTATTTTCAGCAGTAATACTTTCTTTTGTTTGTAATATAAATTAAGGAAGAGGAAAATGGAATCGTATAAATGTCTAAAGCCTATAGTCTTTCAATACAATGCTCAATACGACTGCATTATTATGCAATTCGTCTTTAGCAGCATATAGAAGTGTAACCATTCCTCTTTCTTCTTCAATCTGCTTAATTTTGCGAAGTAGATCTTCTTTGCTTCTCAACTCCTCCATATACCTTTCTTAAACTCTTCCCATTTCGCTGGGTCGTGTCGAAACTTTTTTCGTAACGTATCACTTGGCGCAATCTCTTTTAACCATAAGTCAACTTTAGCTTTCTCTCTTGACAACCTCCTTGGCCATAACCTATCCACGAGAATTCTATATCCGTCTTCCACTGAAGGTGCTTCGTAAACTCTTTTTATCCTTATCATCAAACCTTCGATCATGTTAACTTCCACTTAAGGTTTCTTATCTACATGTTTTAAATAATGGGTAATGGTGCAATTCTCTAAATACTGCATGCGAAAAGCATTACATAGCTGATAGGGCCAATCAGTCCTCTTGACAGAGTATAGAAGAGTAATTTAGAATTCTGTATTCTTTGACTAGTTTCCCTCTTGACTTAATCATTGAAAATTGCTGTGATCAATAATAGTAATTCTTATTAGTGAGTATTTACCGTCCACATAGCCACCTTGCTGTTCATTTGTTACCAATTTTGTTGTTTTTCTATTCATTTTTCTAGAATGGGAACGGTTATATAGGACATTTGTCTAATGAATCAACCAGAATGAGTGGGGAGATTACGGTAGAGCAGATGATCGATTCATGGAAGAAGATTAATATTAGGTTCATCGATCTACATTTCACGGATATTCTAGGTAAGCTACACCATATTACTGTAACCAGCGAATACTTAAATGAGAAATTACTTGAAGAAGGTGTACCCAAGCTTGATGGATCATCGATTAAAGGCTTTGCAGAGATATATAGCTCTGACATGGTGTTGAAGCCTGACCCCTCAACCTTCGCTTTGATTCCATGGCATAACAGTAGTGGAAAGACCTGTAGAATGATCTGTGATATATACAATGGGTATGGTGGTGGGAGGTCTACTAAAGACCCAAGATATGTAGCGCAGAAAGCCGAATTATATCTTAGAGAACTAGGTTACGATTTTTCTTACTGGGGGCCAGAAGTAGAATTCTTCGTATTTGATAGAGTATACTGGGATGTCTCAAATCCAAGTAGAGGTATGAGTTATTATATAATGTCTAGAGAAGCTCCATGGAATTCTGGAGATACTATTCAGGGATACCCGATTAGGTTTAAGGAAGGATATTTTCCTGCTCCGCCTCAAGATACGTTAATGGATTACAGGAATGAAGTTTGTAGAATCTTGGAAGAATATTTTAACATAGGAGTAGATGCTCACCATCATGAAGTTGCAACTGCAGGTCAATGTGAGATTGACTTAAGATATAATACATTAGTTAAGATGGCAGATAATGTTCAGACCTATAAGTATGTAGCCAAAAACATTGCAAGACAGATGGGTTTAATTGCTACTTTCATGCCTAAACCAATATATGGGGATAATGCTTCGGGGATGCACGTTCATGTAAGTATCTGGAAGAATGGAGAAAACATATTCTATGATGAAGATGATGAGTATGCTGAGTTAAGCCAGACAGCGAGATACTTTATCGGTGGGCTACTTGAGCATAGCAGAGCATTAGCCGCGATAGTTGCACCTACAACAAACTCTTATAGGAGACTCGTTCCAGGTTATGAAGCTCCAGTCTACATTGCTTGGAGCAAATCTAATAGGTCTGCAAACGTAAGAATCCCCGTATACCATAGAGGAAAGAATAATTCAACTTTTAAGAGGATAGAATTTAGAACCCCAGATTCTTCTGCTAACCCATATCTATCTTTTGCATCAATTCTAGCAGCTGGATTAGATGGAATTAAACATAAGATTGATCCAGGAGACCCAGTAGATGAAGATATCTATAAGCTGACACCTGAACGTAGAAGAGAACTAGGGGTTAGGGAGCTACCTGGAAGCTTAAAGGAAGCAGTAGAATCATTAGAATCTGATAGAGAGTTTCTAAAACCAGTTATGACAGATGATTTAATTGATACAATCATAGAATTAGAAATGAAGCATTTCTATGAAGTAAACTCTAAACCCCACCCATATGAATTCTACCTGTACTTTGATGTCTAAAATATTTAAGGCTACCCTTAGTTTATCCTGAAAAGTTTTTAGATAGTATTTTATCCATCAATCGTGCTTAAGCTGCCTCTACGAATCATCTTAACCATCGCCTTGGTCATTATCACTATTGCATCAATTTTTATTATTTTCTATCTGAAAGTAGAAAGCCGTATAATAACTTCAACACTAGGTGGAGAATTCCAGCTTAAAATTGGTGAGAAGACTCTAATTAAAGATGCTGAAGTGACTGTAACTTTTATTAGAGTTATTGAAGATACTAGATGCCCCGTGAACGTTTATTGCTTCTGGGCTGGAAGAGTAATAGTAGAATTAAGCTTTAGAAAGAAGGATAGGGATATGGATAGGGTGAATTTAAGTATACCAGGTGATGAGGAGAGAGAATTTAACGGATACGTTATTAGATTATTAAGAGTTGAGCCTCAAAGAGAATATCCAGATAAAATGGAAATTCCTTCTTCAGAATATAAAATCACATTGATAACTTTAAGAAAGACAACCTAGTCATCTAGATTGGTAGACTAAGTTTGTATCCTTGATAGTTTATATCTCGCAGTTAGATCTAAGTGAGGCAGGATTCTGTTGGACGAGGTTGATTATAATGCCCATTACCATACTTCATGTGGTTTATGTTTGGCCAATTTTAAGGAAGTTGAAGAAGGCGAGGCTTACGTTAGTTATTGGCTCAATGATACCTGATTTTGAGATACCTCTATTGACTATAATGGGTTATTCGATCCCTAGGGGGCTAGCCCGCTCATTAATCGGTGCTCTAACTATCGATAGCTTGATAGCAATCTTAACTACAAAGTTAATTTACAGCTCCCAGAGAGTTATTGGGATTCTCGGAGTAAACGGTAATCTCAGTATGAGCTTGGTCTACTCATGGGGTGCTGCTAGTATTGGAGCATTAACCCATGTATTAATAGATTATCTACATCACTCCTACAACCCAATATTATGGCCTATAATAAATGAGTATGTTGAGGGGCCTTTAACAATATTCTTAGGCTACCTATATGCGTCGCTACTCCTACACGTTATCTCAACAATAATGTTGTTTTCGATATTGCTTTACTCTACAGGAAGGTTAAAGATTAGTTTACGAAGGCTGCTGTCATCACCTAATAACCTATACAAAGTAATAGTTGAACCTGATTTTTAAAATTCAGTAACCCACCTCTTCATTACTTCTTCACTATATGGATATTTTTCAGCCAGCTCTTTTATTATCAATAACTGTCTCTCAATCTTATCTAAAGCTACTCTAGCTGCTTGACTAGCTGTCCATGCTTCACCAATCCCTACAAGATCTACTTTATCAGTTCTTAGAATAGATCTGCAATGGATTAAATGTTGTTCTCCATGCTTCTCTTTATGTTCTTTAAAGTGTAGTAAAAGATAACCGTTACCTAAGGTTTCCCCCAGTTTTGAAATATATTTTTCAGCGGTCTTGATTATTTCTGTTTTCTCTATTGGAGATATGTCTTTCACCTTGAAGCTAACCTGTATATAGATTGGTGGTTTCTCTTTTTCTTCTAGAGAAGCAATAATCCCAAGAATATCCGTCCAAGTAATTATTCCAGATACTTTATTATGAGATACTATAACTAGGCATGAAACATTATTCTCAATCATCTTCTTTACAGCAGTTGAAAGGTTTTCTTCAGGAGAAGATTGAATTACAGACTTAGTCATTATATCTGAGACCTTATATCCTAAACTTCTAATTTTTTCTCCAACTACTTCTCCACGTGTTGCTCTACTCCTAGGTTGTAGGACCTTATCGATTATGTCACGTATAGTAACTAGACCTACTAGTTTATCATTCTTGGTTACAGGTAGCCTCGATATCCCATTTTCACGCATTAATACTAATGCCTTACCTATCGTGGAATCTGAAGTTATAGTAATAGGATCTTTTGTCATAACTTCCTTAATCTTTAATCTAGGATAGAGCTTTTCCGCCACTCTACCTATATCATCTACAGTGATTATTCCTATTATTTGTTTGTTCTGATTTGAGACTGGTAATCCTTTAACAGTGTTTTCAAGCATTAAACGTGCAGCTTTCGCAACAGAGTCAGAAGCATTGAGTATCGGAACTTTTACTAAAGCATTCTTTGCTTTTACAGTATCAACATTTAACATAGACCTTAATACGATCCTATCAGTAATAACCCCAAGATAATTTTTAGAGTTACCTAGAACTACAACTATTGGAAGACCAGTCTCTCTGAATATCCCAACAACCCTACTAAGTGGATCTTCAGAATTAACAAAATACACTTCTCTCCTCATATATTCTTCAATACGAGGAATACTAGAAGACATAAACAACCCAATTATCATGTTACAGATAGAACAATATATCTTTAAAAAATATGTGCTCAATGCTTAGGAGAGCTTCCCCTAACCAGTCTTTAATCAATAATTTAAATAGGCTTTATTCCTCATTTCTAGAGGATTGGTTAGTATTTGTTTACTAGGTGGAGCAGGAGAAATAGGAGGAAATAAGATACTTCTATATGGGGGAGAAGGAGCTGTATTCTTAGATTTCGGTCTCAATCTTAAGAAGAAGAGAGAGTATGCAGTCGGTTATGGATTTGAGAGAATAAATAGAGTCTTGAGGAACTATCTATTTGTAGGTATTCTTCCAATGATTAGTGGAGTATATAGGGAGGACTTAGCATTAGATGAGAAAATTCTTAACGGCGCGAGAAACTTTTTAATAGACTGCTGTATAATTTCACATGGTCACCTAGACCATTACGGTTCACTTGCATTCTTAAAGGCGGAAACACCTATAGCTGTAAGCAAGAGCATGAAAGCATTGATAGAACACTCAATAGAAACTTCTGGGAGAACAGGCATTGATAGAGAGATATTTATCTATAAGGATAGAAGGAGAGAGGAATTAAAAAAGAAGGTTAAGATAGAGGAAGGATTAGATGAGGTTGAACGTCCGTTAATTATCTTTGAGGAAGGTAGGGAAATTGGTAAAGTACCTTTTCAAGTCTTACCCATACCAGTTGACCATTCAATTCCAGCAACTTTCGGCTTTAGAATAGAAACAGGTAAATCATCTATAGCTTATACAAGTGATATTAGATTTCATGGTGTTGTCAGCAAGTATACTGAAGACTTCATTGAAAAGACTAGGGGTGTGGACTTTCTATTAATTGAGGGGACTAGAATAAATGACTCAACAACTAGATCTGAAGATGACGTTAAGAATGAAGTTATAATGGAAACATTAAAGAAGAGCGGAAAGCTGGTTTCCACTTTGGTCTCATCTCTTGACATAGATAGAGTTAGAACAATGATAGAAGCTGCTGAAGAATGTGGCAGAATACCAGTCCTTTCTTCTAGAATCTACCATTTAATCAAAACATTGTATGAAGTAGAGAGTAAAGTCAAGCTTCCAAAACTAGAGAATGTTAAGGTGTATTTTGAGAAAAGGTCTATAATTGATGAAGGATATTTCCTTGGTTCTACATATTTTAGAGGCTGGTTAAAGAAAATCTATGAATCATTATTGAATACAGATATGCTTATTAAGCCTGAAGAAATATCTAAGGATCAAGATAAGTATTTTCTTATTTTTAATAGTCATCAATATGTTTTTGAGCTTGCAGAAATACAGCCTATTCCTGGGTCACTATTTATTGAATCAACTAGTGAGCCTCATGATGAAGAGCAAGAGATAGAATGGGAGAAAATAGAGAATTGGATAAATCTTCTCAGACTAGATAGTAGATGGATACATGCTTCAGGTCATGCTAATAGAGAAGACCTACTCAAGATAATCAGAGAAATAAAACCGAAGAAGGTAATCCCAATCCACACTGAGAATCCTAGAGAATTCAAGAGACTTTTAGAAAAAGAAGACATTAAAGTCGAAGTCATACAAGAAGGAGAAGAAGTAAAACTAAGTTAAAATCAACATTGTTAAATCGAGAATCCACCTAAAATCTTTAAACAAATGAGAACCGAAATTGGTAAAATATCATAAGTTATATAGAAGATTAAAACAGTTGCTTATATGATTTGGGAAAGTAAGATAAACATTAACAAAGTCTTCAAACTAAAATATGGTGGAGTAAATCTCTATTTCGGTGTAGGAGCGATAAACAAGATAAGAGAGATACTTAGAAATTTAAAAGATAGAGGGATAACAAGGATACTAATAGTTACAGGAAGGACATCTTACAAGATTTGCGGTGCATGGGATTATGTTAAGCTAGCTTTAGAAGAACACAACACACAGTACGTCTTATATGATGAAGTATCTCCTAATCCAACCGTAGACATGGTTGATGATGCAGTAAGGATTGGCAAAGAGTTTAAGGCTCAAGCCGTTCTAGGTATCGGTGGTGGAAGCCCAATAGATACAGCTAAAGCTGTAGCAGCATTATTACCACTAGACTGGAGTGCTAGAGAACTTTTTATGAAGAGAAAGCCACCTCAGTCGTCTTTACCGGTAATATCCATAAATACGACACATGGGACGGGAACAGAAATCAATAGATACGGTGTTGAGACGATCCCTGAGAAAAATTATAAGATAGGCATGTCTTTAACATATCCAGAATATACGATTGATGATCCACAATTAATGATTAAACTAGATAGATGGCAGACGATTGCGACAGCTGTAGATGCATTAAACCATGTTATAGAATCTGCTACTAATAAAGACACGACACCATTCTCAATAGAATTAGCAAAACAAGCAGTAAGTCTAATTGCAAGATACCTACCTACAGCAATAGTTGACCCTGAAAATATCATCGCAAGATACTATCTTCTCTATGCTTCGATGATAGCTGGAATAGCTATTGACCACGTTGGAACCCATATAACTCATAGCTTAGAACACCCACTAAGTGCAGTGAAGACTGAGATACCACATGGAATAGGACTTGGGATACTTCTCCCAGCGATACTAAAAACAATCTATCCCGCTGTCCCAGACATATTGACTGAAATCTTGAAACCTATAGTACCTGATCTAGATGGGAAGCCCGGAGAAGCAGAGATTGCTGCATTAAGAGTGGAAGAATGGCTCTACGGTGTGGGTTTAAAGAAGAAGCTTTCAGACTATGGATTCACGGAGGCAGAGATACCCGGTTTAGTCAAGCTTGTAAAAGAAACACCTGGATTACCCGATGGATTAAAGTCCGCACCTATAGATGTAAGTGAAGAAGACGTATCCAAGATATATCGAGAGTCACTACATCCTTTCTCATAAACTACTACAACCTCCAATAAACTAAATATGGTCAACAGAACTCGTAGATTTAATATAGTGGACCGGGCGGGATTTGAACCCGCGACCTCTCCCACGCCAAGGGAGCGCTCCTAGGGCTTGAAGGCTCTCCCAGCTGAGCTACCGGCCCACTACATAGAGTTCTCAGGAGCTGTATTTAGCTATTAGATTGTCTCTGCTTCTAGTAATTGTTTGTAGTATTGTATTGTTCTTTTTAATCCTTCCTCTAGTGATGTTTTTGGAGTATATCCTAGTAGCTTCTTTATTTTTTCTATTGATGGATAGCTCCGCATAGGCTCCTTTTCTTCTTCTGTCCTAGGGGGTAGGAGTGCTATCTCGCTATCTGAGTTTGTTAGCTTCCTTATTAATTCTGCCAGCTGCCGTATAGTGATTTCGTTTCCGGTCCCGATGTTGAATACTTCTCCTATTGCTTCTTCTCTAGTTAGAGCTAGTTCTATGGCAATACAGTAATTCTCAATATATGTTGGGTCGGTTGTATCTCTTCCACTATTATAGAGTTTTATGGTTTCATTCTTTAAACATGCTCTTATAAAGGAGGGGATAGCTGTTGTTGGAACATCATATTCACCGAAGAGCTTCCAGCTTCTAAAGATTACTGTAGGTAGTTTCTTAGTCTTCCAGTAGCTTTGAACTATTGTCTCAGCAGCTACTTTAGAATAATCATAAGGTGTTCTAGGATTTAGTGGTGTATCTTCATCTACTGGTAGTTTTAATGGTAACCCATAAACATTTGCAGAAGAAGCATATATGAATCTCTTAACATTTTTCCTTGAAGCTATCTCAAGAATGTTTAATGTTCCGTAGACATTAACCTTAAAACACCTATATGGATCTCTAATACTTTCAGGAATATTAGCGATTGCAGATAGATGAACTACAGCATCAAAATCTATGTTAGATAAACTTCTTAATAGAGCATCAAAATCTGTAACATCCAACCTTAGCTCTCCACCAGATATATCTAGACCGATAACGTCAAATCCTCTATCCTTCAGGTACTTTACTAGGTTCCTACCAACAAACCCCTCCGAACCAGTAACTAGAACTTTCATAGAAGCTACTGCATAAACTCTAGATAGGTACAATTAAACTTTTCTGGCGAAATCAGGGTTGCTTCCAATAATTAAACCATTAGTTTCTAAGACGAACTGTAACTTAGAGTTCTCCAATAATCTTGATAGTTCTAGAATGTGTTCTCTAGAGATTGTTGGCTCCCCTCCACTTAATCTAACCATTCTAAAAC
>Ga0272445_1000178_pt1 | contig 62861 bp, 56 predicted proteins | sample YNPCB0031_FD_194404 | JGI IMG/M metagenome (GOLD analysis project Ga0272445, IMG submission 194404) | Hot spring sediment microbial communities from Yellowstone National Park, WY, United States - YNP-CB-003-1 | ecosystem: Environmental > Aquatic > Thermal springs > Hot (42-90C) > Sediment...
GTGATGCTAAAGATGCGCCGATAGTATCAATTAGCATTATTTTTGCATGATCTATACTTTCTGAAGGAATATGATTTATCGAAAGATCATAAATCCATTCTGATGCATCTTCAATAAACTCGCGCGCATTAATCTGATACATAATTTTAAATGCGCATTTAAAGATTTAAACATTATGAACAGAGTGTGACAATACTTTGTTAAATAATAAGAGATAAAAATTTGTTAATAGGATAAAATCATAATTTTAATACTAATGCTTATTAATATTTAAAAATAAAAAATATTGGTGAACAACTTTGTTAGGGAAGAATCCTCTAGAATTACCATCCTTAAGAAAATTTACAAAAGAAGAATTAACTGAGGCATTAAGATTATCAATTATAGCTGAATTAGATGCAATTAACTTATATTTGCAATTATCTAGATATTCTGAAGATGAAAATATTAGAAAAGTTTTTGAAGATATTGCTAAAGAAGAAAAAACTCATGTAGGAGAATTCTTAACATTATTAAAAGAACTAGATCCACAGCAAGTGACTGAGCTAAAAGCTGGAGAGAAGGAAATAAAAGAATTAATTAAAACAGAAACTAATAATCCTTCAAACTCAAATAATAATTCATTAAAAAATACTTTTAGTCATATAGATTTAGTTTCTAAGAGAGTTAATGAGATATTGGAGGCTTCAAGAAAATTACGTCGTGTATTTCACATCGTGAATATGGGTAGAGGGGCAGAAGGTGTCTTATTTGAGGAACTTGATACTACTGAAATAGCAAAAGTAAAATCTAGTAAAATAATAATGTTGAGTGATTTAAGCACACAGTTCAGCATCAAAATAAGAACTCTAGATTATTGGACTAAAACAGCTATAGATCCAGACTTAATAGTAGTTACAACAGCAGCACTTAATTTTGCTTTAATGGAAGATAAAATAATCTTAAATGGTGATATGGAGAAAGGATGGTCAGGACTTTTAACATGTGAAAAAAGTATAAAAGAATCATTAAGTAGTTGGGAAGAAGCAGGAAAAGCAGTAACTGATATAGCTAAAGCTGTAAAAATTCTTTTCAATGAAGGTATTCCACAACCTTATACATTACTCCTAAATCCTTCACGATATGCAGACTTACTTAAATATTATGAAAAATCAGGAGTCATAGAATTAATGAGAATTAAAGCATTAGTTAACGATATAATACAAATACCGTTAATAAGCAATGATGAAGCCCTAGTAATCTCAACTAATAAACATATGATAGACTTAGTAATAGGAGCCGATACAGTATTAGACTATTTAGGCCCTTCAGGAGATGAAAATCTTTACAGATTATGGGAAACAATAGCACTAAGAATCAAGAATCCAAAAGCAATAATACACCTAAAAACAACTAAATAATTTTTTATTATTTAATTAATTTTAAATAAATAATGTTAAAAACCTTAGATTAACTACACATATGATGCCCTACCATATTTTAGTTCATTACCTATTTTGAATAATTCTGGATGCACATATTCACCATTTTCTATTATTTTTTCATTATCACCTAACACTGTAGGAAGTGTGCATATTCCATCTGTATGAGATGATGCTTTGCCAAGATTTCCTTTAAAAGTTGGTGATTGATAACCTATACCCCATTCTATCACTCCCCAGACTCTTTCATCTTCCAATATATTCCCAGTTAACTTTGCACCTGGATTACATCCATAAGATATATGAGCTGGTCTGAGCATATTAGGATCATTGAAATGCTTTATCCAAGATTCAAATATTTTAGCTTCTGATCCCCCTTCAATATTAGTTATTATCCCATCTTTTATGTAAAGTTTAATCGGTGCTTTAAGTAATCCTATTGGTGGATAAACAGATCCATCAAACACGATAACACCATTTATACTATCTTCAATAGGAGCCCAATCAACTTGGCCAAAAAGCATATATTCACCAGGACCAGAAACTTCTCCTTCAACCAAAACTGGCCTATTTGGATCATTATCAAACTCTACATCTGTGCCTGCCGGCGTTATTATCCTCATATGTTTTACACCTTTAGTTATCTCTGCTAATTTCCTTTGAAACTCATAAAGTAACGTGACGTTAATACTCCCTATATTTCTTACGATCATCTCAGTATCCATTCCTACTAAACAAATATACCTAGTCTTACCAATTTTCATAGTCTCTTCATAAGGTGTAGAGTAAAGCAACCAACTCTTATTAAATTCTATCCATACGTCAGAATTTGGAAGTAACGATTTTAAAAGGTTAAGCGGTATATATTGATCAGCAGCTTTTCCCACACCTGAAGGCATTTTATACCAAACTACAAGAGGTTTTGCCCCAACCGTTCCAACTACTTGAGCCGTAGCTTCCACAACCCTCCAATCACTACCAGTGTCCGCTGTTATAACAACCTCTTCTCCAGGTTTAATCTTCATTATATCATTAACTAATTTATATGCTGATAATAAGAGCTCTATATCAAGACCAAAAGGCATTATTATCACCTTCCATACCGTGCATTATAGAGATTTAATTTAACCAGAGACTCAGCTATTTTAATAGCTGCGCCTGTAGGATCAATTACTGGAACATTAATGATATCCTGAATTTCTTTAGCTAATCCCGCAAGTCCAGTACAACCTAATACTATAACCTCAGATCCATTTTTTATGGCTCTTTTAGCTTCTTCAATTACTAACGACTTTGTATGTTTGATATCTTTATCAAGATCAAGAACACCAAGCGGAATACCACTTATATGTACAACCTTATTCCTAAAGCCTAATTCTCCTACTTTATCCTCTATCATCCAGATTGCTTTATTGCTTACAGTAACGATTCCTATCTTCTTACCAATTGTAGAAGCCAACACAAGTGATGCTTCGCAAGGTCCCACTACTGGAATTTTTATGATACCCTTCAAAAGATCAACCGCTGGATCAAGACAACAATTAACTATAATCGCATTATACTTTTTTTGATTCTCTATTGCAACTTTAACTACTAAAGGTATTACTTGTGCTTCATTCTCTGGAGTCTCAACACTTAATGGTCCTTCCGGCAATGAAATCACATCAATCTGTGTGTCACGTGATGCAAATTCTTGACATGTCTTTTTATCTTTCTCATCCCACTTATTGGTCCCAACAGGATTTATTACTAAAATTTTCATTTAAATTACCTCTTTAACAAGCTCTTCAACTGGAACATAATCATAATCAAAACCAAAATGACGTGGCCCAAATAACTCTAAACCCTTAGAAGATCTCCAAACATCAGGTGCTCGTATTGCAATAGCATTTATTAACATCCCTTCTTTTAATTCAGTATTAGTAATTGGGGTACCATCATTTTCTAAAAATGTAAATAAATCAGGAGGCATTATTACTGGTTTATTATCAATCCAAGCCATTATGTGTTCATTCATTATCCACGATTTAAAAATATGACCTTTAAATTTACCACTTCCTTCCACTGTAACTTCACCCTTAAGAAAACCCCCTTTATTCTCCCACACATACTTTTTAACAATACCTTCAAAAATTTTCCATCCATTAAGATATCTAACTGCGGCCAGTACAGGATCTGTATTTTCCTTTCTAGCTTTTAGAACCTCTTCACCTAATTTCATAGCAAACGTTATAGTCCCTTGAATAATAGCTTTCTTAGCCTGTTCTAAACTCATAGGCGTATCAACAACCGCCGCGAATTTTCCCTCTAAAATAGAAAGATGTCTAGCTATTGCTTCATAATCATCAATATCTGCATATTCTTTAACTATCACAACATTACCACTTCTTGTTACTATAATTGCTGGATACATTGGTATTCCAAATATATGAACTGTACATTGATGAAGTTCAGGTCCTGCTCGACCTAAAAGATCCCCATCAATAGCTGGTAATCCAAGCTCCGCTGCTATTGATAAAGCGGCAGGAGTATTAGAACCGCCTAATTCGCTAGCCACTATACCACCAATTTTCTTGCCAAGAAATACTTCCATTTCCTCCACTGCTTTTTTAATAGGATTTATAATTTTAGAAGCCTTTTTAGGTTCAAGTCCAGGAGCTATGGAACCCACATTATAAGGAACAACAATCATTGTATCTTTATGCAATTCATCTAATTGAACTAACTTTATAGTACGGCCAGTCTCAACAACATTTTTTAATAATTTAAGTCCTTCTTTAGGATCACCCCCACCACCAGTACCAAGTATTGTTAAACCTACCACTAAGCTCTCAATCTGATCTAATGTCTTTATTTCTATCATAACTTACACCAGCATTTATAATAAAGAATAAAATATAAAACTTTATAATTATTATTGCTTTATGGGTAGTGTTTTTGTTGTATAATTTTCAATATTAATTATTAATTTTTCTTAAAGTAATTATGAATCTTTCATCATTCATATATTTACTAGGACATTAATGATATCCTAATTCTCCTTCTTTTACAATTCATATACTTAAAAGAGTTTCTGAATTCAACAAAATGCATAAAATATAAGTATTAAAACTAAGAATTTTAAATGCTAATAAAGCCAACATCTTACTAAGTGTTCTTTTCCGACATTGATTAGTTGTGGTTCCTCTTTTTTACATTTATTTATCATATATGGACATCTTGGATGAAACCTGCATCCAAATGGTATATTTATCGCACTAGGTACTTCACCTAATAATGTCTCTCTTTTAATTTTTTTGACTTGTGGTTCAGGTACTGCTGAAAGAAGTGCACGCGTGTACGGATGTAGAGGGTTTTCAAAAAGTTCTTCTGTAGGAGCGTATTCTACTATTTTACCCAAATACATTACAGCCACATAATTGCTAATATATCTTACAACAGATAGATCATGTGTTATTAGAAAATACGATAGTTTTAATTCTTCTTTTAAATCAATTAATAGATTTAATAATTGTGCTTGTACTGAAACATCAAGGGCAGATGTAGGTTCATCTAAAATGAGTAACTTTGGTTTAAGTATAAGAGATCTTGCAATTGCAACTCTCTGAGCCTGACCACCGCTTAAATCATAAGGAGATCTTTTTCCTAATTCTTTTGGTATTCCAACCTTTTCTAAAAGATCATAAACCATGGTCCTAATTTCGTTCTTCTTAAGATCTGTATGAATCTTTAACGGTTCAGCTACTATTGATTCTACTGTCATGCGTGGGTTTAATGAAAGAAATGGATTCTGAAAAACTGCTTGAACATTTCTTCTATACCATTTTAATTCTTTACCTTTCAACTTAAATACGTTTTTATTTTCAAACAAAATAGTACCGGATGTAGGTTTTTCAAGTCTAAGTACGCATCTCGCTGTTGTTGTTTTACCAGAACCAGATTCGCCTACAAGCGCTAAAACAGTATTTTCTTTAATGGAAAGATCAATTCCATCAATAGCTTTTACATATCCTATTATACGACCAAATAATCCTTTTCTAATTGGAAAATATTTCATTAAATTCTCAACCTTAAGTAATATCATTATGTTCACCTGAATAGTTAAAACATGCTACTTTATGATTAGGATTAATTTCGATAAACTCTGGCATTTTTGTAAAGCAATGAGATTTAGCAACGATGCATCTATTTACAAATGGACAACCTGATGGAGGATTTCTTAAATCAGGAAGTGTTCCAGGAATACCTTTAAGTCTATTTACTTTAACTTGAATCCTTGGAATAGATTCTAGTAATCTAATAGTGTATGGGTGTAATGGATTAGTAAGTATTTCTTCGGTTGATCCATCCTCTAATATTTTGCCTGCATACATGATTACTATTCTATCGGCTATTTCAGACGCTACACCTAAATTATGGGTTATGAAAAGCATTGAAAGATTCAATTCTTCTTTGAGTTTCTTTAACAGCTCTAAAATTTGAGCTTGCAAAGTAACATCTAACATAGTAGTCGGTTCGTCAGCTATTAACAATTTAGGATTGGTCACTAATGCTATAGATATGGATACTCTTTGGAGCATACCACCTGAAAGTTCATGAGGATATGATTTACTAATTCTTTGGGGATCAGATAAACCAACTTTTTTAAACATCATCTCAGTCAATACAGTTATTTGTTTCTTATCTCGAATACCTAAAACATTTTTAATAACATCAGCTATCTGCTCTCCTATAGTAAACAATGGATTTAAAGACGCAACTGGATCTTGAAATACCATTGATACAGATTTTCCAACATAATTTTTTAACTCGTCATTTGTTAATTTTAATATATCTTTTCCTTCATATAATATTTTTCCAGATGCAATCTTTGCATTTGGTGGTAATGCTCTAGCTATAGCTAATCCTAAAGTTGATTTTCCAGACCCAGACTCTCCTACAATACAAACAGATTCTCCTTTTTTAATTTCAAGGTTAACATCACGTAGTGCTTTTACAATGCCCTCCAGAGTATAATAATTTATGCTAAGATTTTCAATTTTTAATAAAATATCTTCAGATTTCATCTCACACACCCTTAACTAGTACAGCTCTTCTTAATTTAGGATCAATGACCTCTCTTACTGCATCTGATAGAAGATTAAAACCTAAGACCACTATAACTAGTGCAAGGCCGGGGAAGAACGATATCCACCAAGCCTTATTTATAGATTGCCATCCTTGACTTACTAACAATCCCCACTCAGGTGTTGGAGGATTAACGCCTATCCCTAAAAAACTAAGACCAGCCGCTTCAAGAACAGCAGATCCCATATCTAAAGCAGCTTGAACCATTACAGCAGTAAGAGAATTTGGAAGAATATATTTAAACATTATCCCGGCATTGCTTAATCCTACTACTTTAGCCCCATCAACATAAGGGAGAGTCTTAATGGAACTAACTTGAATAAATATAAGTCTAGCATACCAAGGCCACCATGATACTGCTAATGCTATTATAACGTTAGTTAAACCTCTTCCAAGTGTTGCAGCTAATGCTATAGCTAATAAAAGAGGCGGAAATGCGAGGAACATATCAGTAATCCTCATAAGTAATATACCTAATCGTCCACCAACATAACCTGCTATAAGACCTATCAACACTCCTATAAGGAGGGCTAACCCAACAACACCTATAGCTATTATAAGGGAAAACCTTGTTCCTAACAATACTCTATTAAACATATCTCTACCATATTCATCTGTACCAAAAGGATGGTTAAATGAAGGAGGAATATATGCTTTACTAACATTATAAGACATGCCCCACGCATCGCTAGGATTTGTCAAAATATATGGTGCTATACCTCCAATTATCACAAACATTATAACAATTATCAATCCTGTCATTGAAACGATATCTCTTTTAATCAATTTGAGCATACTTATAAATTCTGACATTATAATTTCACCCTAGGATCTATAAATGCATGAGCTATATCTACGACCATATTAATTGTAGTATAAAAAATAGCTACCACAATTACAACACCAATTACTGCTGGATAATCAAAACTTAAAAGCGACATAGCAAGATAAAGTCCTATTCCTGGCCAAACAAAAATAAGTTCAACTAAGAAAGCACCAACAATAGTATAACCAAACGAAAGACCAAGGGAGGCTATAACAGGCGATATAGCATTCTTTAAAGCATACTTATAAACTGTTAACCTACTTGGAATACCCCAAACCATGGCACTTTTAATATATTGCTCGCTAAGAACCTCAACCATTAATGCCCTGGTCATTCTAGCACTTAAACTCATCGGATACAAAGAAAGAACTATAGCAGGTAAGATCAAATGCTTTAACACATCTAAGAACACTAAAATATTACCTTCAAGTAGTGAATCAATAAGATAAAAACCAGTAATAGGATGAAAACCAGTTTGAATCACTAATAAATCAGTAACTCTTCCTGCTGCAGGAAACCAACGAAGCCAAGTACCAAACATTAACTGAACTATAAGAGCTAACCAAAAAGTTGGTAAAGAAGCACCTAAAACAGTAAGTACTCTAACTATATTATCCACAAACCCCCCTCTTTTTAATGCTGCTAAAATGCCGATAGGAATACCTATTATTATCGCAAAAACAAAAGCAACAATTATTAATTCAAGAGTGGCTGGAAGCGCATGTGCCAAATCATCCAAAATAGGAGCTCTAGTTCTCCAAGAAATACCCCAATTTCCCTTAAACAAATCCATGAGATACAAATACAATTGAACCAAAATATTCTTGTCAAGATGAAGAGCCTCTCTAGCTTTTTGCAATTGCTCTGGAGTCGGATGAGGCCCTGCCCAAAGAAATTCCGGTTTAGCAGGTATAATTCTAGTAATTATGAATGTTATAATAATTACACCTAGAACTACAACAACTTGCAATATTACTCTCTTAATTAGATATTCTTTACTTAATGGCATCTAATCCCTCCAATAAAAAAATTAAATAAAATTATTAAAATTGACTAACCACCAACACTTAATACTTGTGGAAATATTACTGTGGGATAGGCAGGATTTATGGCATTCTCCAAGTTGCCAATTCGTGCTGTTGACACTCGCACATCTACCATATCCCAAAGTGGGATAGTTGGGACATCATCATACAAAATCTTTTGAGCTTTATAATAAAGTTGAAGAGACTTCTCAGGATTAATTCCTTCCCAATAGTTTGCTTCATTAATCATCTTATCAAACTCTGAATTAGTATAATATGATAAATTGAATAGTTGGCTTTCACTTGAATACATGTTATATAAGAAATCATAAGGAGTTATGTATGTAGGCCACCAATACATTATAAAAAGATCCTGTGCAGCGTTAGGATCCTTCCAACCGCTTTGAGCAAGAGACCATTGTTCATCCCAACTCATTGGTCTAACCTCTACGTTAATACCTATTTCAGCCAATCTAGTCCTTATTAGTTCAGCAGTCCTTTGTTCATAAATATCACCAGCTGTATAAGTTAGTAATAATGTTCTATTTATTCCACGCGGAAAGCCAGCCTGAGTAAGTAATTGTTTAGCTAATGTAAGATTAAACGAATAAGTTAAATTATCAAAATGACCCCACATATTATGAGGTATAGGACCACTAGCTACAGTAGCCAAACCACTTCTTGCTACAGTTACTATATCATTATATGGTATAGCATAAGCAATAGCCCTTCTAACTAAAACATTATTTAATGGAGCTTTCTTAGTATTAATAAACATTAAAAGATTCTGGAAGCTTGGCTTAGTCACAACCCTTAAATTAGGATTATTTCTTAAAGCATCTAAATCTGTCAAAGGCACATATTCTGCTATATCTATTGTTCCTGATTCAACAAGTCTTTCTTGTGTTACACTATCCTTAACTATTTTAACTATGAAGATATCAGGTGCTTTATTTGACTTTAACGGATATGTAGGATCAGTCCAACCCCACCACTCATTAAATTTCTCAAGTATAACCTCATTCTCTGGATCCCATTTAACCAATTTATATGCCCCAGAACCCACATCATGTCCAGCATTTAACCAATCAGCAACTTTAGGATCAGTAGCATTCTTAGCGTTAGCATATTTAATAACTTCTGGACTAAATATCCATGCACCATAAGATGAAGCTACTATTTTATTAAGTGGAGCTGGATACTTTAAATAAAATACTACAGTATAATTATCAGGTGTTTCAATCTTATCAACAGGAGACCATATAAATGCAGCACCTTGACCTAACGCTATAGTTCTCTCAATTGAAAACTTAACTGCAAACGCAGTAACCGGGACCCCATCATGAAACTTGGCATTTTTCCGTAAATGAAAAGTCCATACAGTTCCATTGTTACTACTTTCATAACTTTGAGCTAAAGCAGGTATAAATTTATCCTTTAAAGGATCATAAATAAGTAATGGTTCATATACTACAGCCATCCAAAGTATAGAGTTTGAAAAATCTGTACTAGGATCAGCTGTAGTCATTTCAGATAAAGAAGCATATGTCACAGATGTTTTAGTAGGTGAGATTGTTGTAGTAATAGTTGTAGTAGTTGCTGTAGGTGTAGTTGTGGTTGCTGAAGGAATTAGAAACTGTGTAAAATATATTCCAGCAATAATTATAACTACAATTATAACTACTGATATTAGCATAGTAACACGCTTCATTTTTAAATCCCTCATTTTTATGTATCATCACATGAATTTATATTTAACTCAAAGTTTAATTTACGAATTATTTTAAAATTTTAATAATTTTCTTAATAATATTACTAATCAGATAATATTTAAACTTATCATCAAAAACGTCATAACAATATTTTGGTATAAGTTTTCAAGGAAAAGATTTATAGTATTCACAAAAAGATTTTCTTGTTTATAGTACCTAACAAATTAATAGAATTGAACAATTTTCATAAATTAAAGAATTAGAACATGACAGTTTAGTATATTATATGCTTAAATTATCAAATCTAAGGATTAAAGTATGTGAAAAATGTTTATGTTAGTAATTATCTAATACTGCAAGAAGTTTATCGTGTATTAACAAAATTATATATTATGTTGATGCGAAACATAAAATGATGTTAAATAGATTCTGATAATTTGAGCAGTAAAGCATAGTGTCGTCATCTGTAATAAGAAATTGTGTGCTTTTTACCTTATGATTTAAATTATGTCTAAGTAATATTAAGCTCCATAATTATAAAGTTTGTAGCTGAAAAACGACACTATGCAGTAAAGAGAGTATATTTAATAATTATGATATGACAGTTTCTAAATATTTGAAAATAGCTTAAAATACTCACAATGAAATTCGAGTTTAATGAGACTACAAAAACTCGCAAGAAAATCTACGGTTTAAATCGTGAGATGAATTGCTGATGAGCTTAAATATAGTAAAATATAATTATGATGTTTTTGCATTATCTCATCTAGAAGCAAGCATCTCTAGACTTTTACGTGAAGAATACTAACGTAATAAGAATATCCTTTTTTATTTGAAAATTATTATATATAGAGGATTATGAGAACGTTAAATAGGAATGAACTCAAATTTTTGCAGGAACATAGGCTTAGAGAGATTGTGAGATTGGCTTATAAAAAGAGTTCATTATATCATGAATTGTTTAAAAAGTTTGGTGTGATGCCTGACGATATTAAATCTCTTGATGATTTACGCAAATTACCTTTTACCTCTAAGGAAGATTTTGTGAAAGATTATTGGGGTCCAATTATTAATAAAAAAATTGCCGAATGGCATATAACATCTGGAACTTCAGGGACTCCAACTGTAGTTGGTTTTACTCGTAATGATGTGAGAATACAAATTGAACAAGAAAAACGTAATTTGCTTACTGCTGGTATTCATAAAAATGATATAGTACTTAATACAACACCCTATGGATTATTTTTCGCAGGCACAATGATTCATGAAGCTGCAGTTCAAATAGGTGCTACTGTAGTACCTGCTGGAAGATTACCTTCTGCAGAGCAGCATATAAGGTTAATCGAACTTTTTAAACCTACTGTGATTATAGGAATACCGCAATATATACTGAAATTAGCTAGAATCTATGAAACAATTACTGGTAAAGATCCTAGGAAAAGTTCTCTTAGACGAGCTTATGCACTTGGAGAACCACTTCCTGAAAATGTAAGACAGCGGTTGGAAAGAGAATGGAACATTGAAGTTAGAATAGGTTATGGTCTTACTGAGGCTGGTAGTGGTGCTGAGTGTGAAGCTAGTAAAGGTGTACATTGGCCGGAAGATCATACTATAATTGAAGTTATTGATCCTAATACTGGGGAAAACCTTGATTTTGGTGAATGTGGAGAACTTGTTTTTACAACGCTTACTCGAAGAGGTACTGTAGCAATTAGATTTCGCAGTAGAGATTGTTCGGTAATACTTGACAATAGTTGTGGATGTGGTTCTAATTTTGTTTGTGTTATGCCGCCTAGATATAGGCTGGATGATTTGGTTAAAATTAAAGGTACTTTAGTTAGTCCATTTGCTGTTGAGGAAGCTCTTATGGAGATGCCTGAAATATATCATTATATTTATATTATTTTAAAAGATGAAATGGGTGTAGATAAGGTATTAGTGTTTTTAGAACTTAATTTTGGTGATCCTAATCAAATTAAATCTCGTGTATTATCAAGATTGCGCGCATATACATGGGTTTCTGTTGATCAAATTTTTGTTGTACCAAAAGAAACAATACCTAGACTTGGAAGAAAAGAAAAAAGATTTATTGACTTAAGAAGTGAAACAACATTTAGAGACCAGATTCTTAGTTTTGTAGAATCTTACATAAAATATCAAAATCCATGATTAGAAACTGTAACATATGCACATTATTATCGAGTTTTATTCTTGTCTAACCAATTTTGTGTTTTCACATTGATTGAGCAATTAGGTTTTCCTGTATTTGTCTAGTATTCTAAGCATTTGTTCTGTTATTGTGAACGATTTTGTTATTTTTATGATTAAGACTAGAGCACATGCGAATAGTTTATTCCAAAATTATTGTTAATCATCTTTATAAGTTTTATTCAGTAAAAGAATCTTATAGAGTCTGTTTAGTCATTATTTGTTTGACCAATTATGCATGATGGCCATGTAGTATTTGTTGTCCTATTAATTATCTGAATATTATATGTGGGATGAATTTCTGCCCATAAACCATGATCTGTATCTATTACTAAAACACCTGTTACTTTAACTATATCATTAGGACATACGCCTCCACCGATTGGATTTAATACTGAGTGTTGATCTGCTGGAACAATTTCTATGTGTAATCTTCCATGTCTAAGTATGTAACTACCTATAGTTAATGTACTTATGTTCTGAGAGATTGGTATTAAATCAAACCCAAAATCCCCATCTGAAAAGTGTGCTATATCGCCACTTACAACTCCAATAACGGAGACACAAGTACTAACAATACGTAAACGTGCGGAATCATGAGTAGCTGAAAAAACATTATTCTGCAATGGACAAAGATTTGGATTATGTTGTGCCCACCTAGTTTCTGGGTTCCAGTTTGCAGGTATAAATGAATAAAATGCTGTTGTAGCATTATAAGCGATTGCTTGTCCACCTATGAGTAGGCCTATGATGCTTAGTATGAGAGCTATTTTAGGAAGAGGTTTTAAAGCGCTTTTATTTTTTATCCAATAAAGAATGATTATTAATGATAATACTGCTAGTATTAATGTTGAGAGCGCTGGAAATGCGTAAAGAGATAAATAATATGAAATAAGTGAAGAAATTGAAGCTAAAGTAGCCATATACTTATCTGAATTAGCTTTTAATGAATAAAATATAGCGTATGTGAATGGTAATAAAAGAATACTAAATATAGTAAAACCAGTATGTATCCCATCGTCTCCGTAATAAGAAATAGCAATTGTAAGAACTATAAAAGTTTCTAATAGTGAAAGGAATAGTGCGGAAGTAAGATGGCCGTATCGAAGATTAATGTGAGAGGTAAAATATGTTATAATTGGCCTTAGAATTGTGCTTAAAAGAGCAACTATTAAGAATATTGCTGAGGTGAAGAAATAAAATGGTAATGCAATGAGTAATGCTATGAAAACTAATAAGGCAGCGATTGATGGTCTGTACATCCAAGATGCAAGTAACATTATAACATAAATAAGCCCATATCCTATAAATATTAATGGAGCATTTACCATAGTGGCTGCTGCAAGACCACCAATTATTACAAAAATTATTTTCCACAATGTTTTTGTCCAATTCATAATAATTCACTAATATATATTTTGTATATAAATCTATTATAGGTTTTATTTGTTAATTCGTTATTAAGATGCTCGTGTTCATTAGTGATACTTATATTGAGAAGTAGGAGTTTCCTTGATAGAAACTTTATCAAAACCTTACTAAACCTATTAAAGCATAAGGATAATTTTACATTATTAAATGAGAATATTAAAGGAAATTTTATATAATAGGGAGATTTTTATAGTCAAAGAGGAATGATAAATGCCCACAGCTTATGATGTTCCTGCTAACACATTAATAAAAGAGCTCGCGGAATACCTAAAGGCAAATATACCAGAAATAAAACCTCCCACATGGGCTTTATTCGTTAAAACTGGTACATTTGCTGAAAGAGTTCCTTCCCAGTCAGATTGGTGGTATGTAAGGGCAGCAGCAGTATTTAGGCAAGTATACATTCGTGGACCAATAAGTGTCAAAACTTTAAGAATATTGTATGGTGGTAGAAAAAAGAGAGGATCTGCACCTGAACATCATAGACCAGGTAGTGGTTCAATAATAAGAAAAATCCTTCAACAATTAGAACAAGCAGGATTAGTTACAAAAACTAACAAAGGAAGAGTTGTAACTCCCAAAGGTCAAAGCATTATAGATGCATTAGCCACAAAAATACTAAAGAATTTAGTTAAGGAAAATCCTGAATTAGTCAAATATTTATCAGTTAAATTGAGGTGATAAACTTGGATATAGTAGATGATGAATCAGAAATTGAGGAGATTAAAAGGAGAAAACTGGCTGAACTTCAGCGTAGGCAGGCTGAATTAGCAAGGGCTGAAGAGGAGAGAGAACGTGCTTTATTAGAAGCAAAAAGACAGCAAATATTACGTAGTGTCCTTACACCTGAGGCACGAGCACGGTTAGAAGCAGTAAAGATGATTAAACCTGAACTTGTTATGGCTGTTGAAGATCAAATTATACAGCTCGCCCTTTCTGGTAGAATTAATTCACCTTTAACCGAAGAGCAAATCAAAGCATTACTTCGTGCCTTTCAATCAGAACGGGAAACTAGAATTATTAGGAGGTAAACAAGATGGGAAGTATAAAAACACTTGGTATGAAGAAGAAACTTGCCAGAGCCGCTAAATTAGCGGATGCTGTACCTATATGGGTCTACAGCAAGACAAGAGTAGGTGGTAATGTATTTAGACAACACTCTAAAAGACGTTACTGGCGCAGATCAAAAATCAAACTGTAAGGTGATGCATATGTCCGAAAAAATTGAGAAAGAAGAAGAGAAAAAACAATCTAATCAAGAAGTAACTGTTGAAAAAAGTAGTGAAGCATCAAAAACTGAAGAAAAGGTAGTTAAAGAAGAGACGACTGAGAGCACTGAAGAATCTGAAAAAATTAAAGAAACTAAAAAAGAAGTCAGTCGTGAAGATGAGTTAAGATCTAGATTAAAAGATCATTTTAGGGGAATTGTTGATGAGACAAAAATAAATATTAAAGAGGAACGTTTATATAATGTTCCATTACGTGTAGCATATAATGTACCTAGGACTATTAGAGCAGAACGCGCTGTTAGAGCATTAATACAGTTTATAAAACGTCATACAAAGGCTAAATATGTTTATGTTAGTGAACAAGTGAATCAGATTTTATGGAATGGAAGTATGAGTAAGCCTCCTAAGCATGTAAGAGTTCTAGTTGTAATGACTGAAGAGGATGGAGAAAAAATCTCCAGAGTGCTCCCCGCCGAATAAGGTGGGGTGGATTTTTTGGTTGGTGTTGTAAAGATGAGCTTCCGTATTGATAACTTAGGAGTTTATTGCTTTTCAAATAATAATCATACATTAATATCGGTAGATGCATCAGATAAAGTAATAAGAACTATACGTAACGCCTTAGAAACTGAGATTATAAGGATTACAATAGCTGGAACAACGCTTGTCGGTACTATGGTTGCAGGCAATAATAATGGGTTATTAGTTCCTTATACTATTGAAGATCATGAGCTAGCGCTTTTGAGAGAATTTTTCCCGAAAGTAGAAGTGCTTCCAACTAAAATGACGGCATTAGGTAATATAATACTAGCTAATGATTATGGTGCATTAGTTCATCCTAAGTTAGGATCTAAGTCTATTGAAATTGCTGAAAAAACACTTGGTGTAAAAATTACTAAGATGCCTATAGCTGGTGTTCCTACGGTTGGTATAATGGGTGTTGTTAATAATAAGGGTATGCTGGTTCATCCAAACACAAGTGATGATGAAATTAAGTTATTAAGGGAGATATTTAGTGTATCTGTTGAGAGAGGAACCGTGAATAGAGGTAATGGTTATGTTAAACTCGGAATAGTAGCAAATTCACGTGGAGCAGTGGTAGGTAGCTCAACGACTGGTTTTGAACTTGCAGTTATTGAACGCGCATTAGGTTTTAGTGAAGGTGATTAGAATGACTGATGTTAAGCTATATGTAATAAAGGGGCGTATTGTTAAAAACACTAGAAAATATTATATATTTACAAAGAAGATACGTGCAGTAAGTAAAAATGATGCATTAGAAAAATTGTACTCAGTTTTTGGTGGGACCTATGGTGTTAAGCGTCGAAATATAAGAATAGAAGAGATAAATGAAGAAAAAGTGAGTGAGGGGGTATGAGCTCAGAATTAGAACGTAGTGCTGTAGAATATGAATTTTATAGTGGTCTTATTAATGAATATACGCAACAATTACAGACGCTCAATAATCTTTATGCAAGCCTTTCGTTAACTATATCAAGTCTTGAAGAATTAAAAAAATCTAAAGAGAACGTTGAAGGTTTCTCATCGTTAGGAAGTGGTGCATACGTAAAAATAACTCTACAATCTACTACTAATGTTATTATAGGTGTTGGTGCAGGGGTTTTTATAGAAAAGAGTATTGATGAGGCTATTGATCTTTTAAATAAAAGACTTGAAGCAGTAAAATCCAATATAGTGCAATTGCAAAAGCTTATAGAAGAACTATATTCACGTGTAGCGGTATTAGAGCGTAAAATAGCTGAACTAAGTCAGCGTTAAGCTCTAGGCTGATTGAAAGTGTTTGAGGGTATTAAGGGAGCATTTAAAAAATTTGTTGATACAGTATCAACTAAATTAATAACTGATGAAGAATTAGAAAGTTATGTTTGGGAACTACAAATTGAATTAGCCTCAAATAATATTGCGTTAATGGTTGCAGAAGAAATTACAAAAAGAATAAAAGAACAACTTGTAGGGACAAAAATACAACGTTTCAGTAATGTTGAGAAATTAGTTTATGAAACGGCTAAAACTGTAATATGGAATATTTTTAATGAAGCTGGAAATTATAATTTAATAGAGGCCATTAAACAAGAAGCATATAAAAAACCTTTTACAATTTTATTTGTAGGAGTAAACGGTAGTGGAAAAACAACAACAATAGCTAAAATTGCTCATCTTTTAAAGAAACATGGTTATAAAAGTGTTGTAGCGTGCGCTGATACGTTTAGGGCCGGTGCTATTGAACAAATGGAACGACATGCATTAGCTGTTGGTGCAAGTGTTATAAAACATAAATATGGAGCTTCACCTGCAGCTGTAGCATATGATGCCGTGGAATACGCTAAAGCCCATTTCATTCCAGTAGTGTTAATAGATACTGCCGGAAGAATGCAAACTGATAAAGATTTATTAGAAGAAATGCAAAAGATTTATAGAGTAATAAATCCTAATGCTACAATATTTGTTGGTGATGCGTTAGCTGGAAACGATGCACTTGACCAAGCTCTAAAATTTAATAATTATGTTCCACTTACAGGTTCAATATTAACAAAAATTGATGCAGATGAAAAAGGTGGTACTGCAGTATCTATTGTTTATGCAATAAAGAAACCACTATTATATCTTGGTGTTGGACAAAAATACGATGATTTAATAGATTTTAAACCAGAATGGTTAATAGAGAGATTCTTCCCTAAGTAACGATGCATTTATGAATAACTAATAAGTTCAAATATTGGGGTTTATCATGTTAAACCTTAAAGGTAGAGACTTTTTAACAATGATGGAATTACAACCTGAGGAACTTTTAAGCTTGATAGATTTCTCGATAAAAATAAAAGAAATGGGTAAGAAGGGTCTAACAAACCATAATTTATTAAATGGTAAAACAATAGCACTCATATTCCAAAAACCGTCAACAAGAACGCGTGTTTCATTTGAAGTAGCTATAAATCAGCTTGGTGGAAGAGCCATATACTTGAGCTGGAATGAACTCCAACTCTCCAGAGGCGAAAGTATAATGGATACTGCTAGAGTATTAAGTAGATATGTTGATGCTATAGTTGCTAGAGTGTACAAACACCAAGATTTAATAGAAATGGCTGAATACTCTGAAAAACCAGTAATAAACGCGTTAAGCGATTTACATCATCCATGTCAAGCATTAGCAGACTTAATGACAATAAAAGAGCATTTTGGTAAAATAAAAGGCTTAAAATTAGCGTTTGTAGGTGATGGGAATAACAATGTGACGCACAGTTTATTAATAGCCGCATCAATGACAGGAATGCACATTTCAATCGCATCCCCAAAAGGTTACGAACCAGATACTGAAATAATCAAAAAAGCAAATAATTATGCATCTATAAGCGGGTCTAAAATATTAATAGGTAATGATCCATCAGAAGCAGTAAATGAAGCAGATATAGTTTATACTGATGTTTTTGTTTCAATGGGAAAGGAAAGTGAACGAGAACAAAGATTAAAGATATTTAAAGACTTCCAAGTAAACGATACACTTTTTAATAAAGCAAACGATAAAGCAATTTTTATGCATTGTGGACCCTGGCATGTAGGAGAAGAAGTCACAGCCAGTGTAGTTTATAGTTCTAGAAGTGTAGTATATGACCAAGCAGAAAATCGATTACATACAGAAAAAGCATTATTATCATTATTATTATAGTACACATAACACACATCTTAAATTAATAAAAATTGCATAAGATTATAATAATAACTTAAATTCTATAAATCTAAAATGAAAATTTAAACAACCATATAGATATCCTGAAAATGAAACTTTACCCTAATATCCCATGAAAAATATTATGCAGAAAGATACATTAAATGTTTTCTCAATAATCAAATACACTTTTCATAATCAAATTCAAGACCCTATTTTGTTCATAAAGATTTTTGATATTTCTACGTATGGACAGTTAAGTTCAGCTGAACAAAGCTCTTAATAAGTTCATAATTAAGAACTTTAGAGCAGTCACATTGAAATTACTAGTAATGATGGGATTTTTCCATCATTATAAGTATATGAAGTAGCATACATATAAATATTTTCATATATATTAACAGGACTATAAGGCCCATCAGAAACACTATTTCCCCAATTCTTAATTCCACCACCCACTTCTATACTTGTAGTAGAATACTGATATATACTAGCTGTTAACCCTGCTATTAAAATGAGATAGGTCTCAGGCACTCCTAGTGCTTCAAGGGTGAGAGCTATCATAGCACCAACGGGAAGAGCAATTCCAAGATTAATACTCATTTGTCCTGAAGTGTTGATTAATGCTCTCCATGTTCTGTAATCATTTACTTCTAAATAATATGGACCGTACTTTATAAATCCTTTTAAGCTATAATAATATGCATTAATTATATAGTTTGGAGAACCTGTGAAGATTTCATCTCCACCAATAATTTTCTTTCCAGTATTAGTATCGATAGCATCTACAGAAGATATATAATCTAATATTCTTTCATTACCGGTATATGATTTTGCCCCAGTTAATGTACAATACTTAACTTCTCTTTCATGTAAATGAGAGATCGTGCCATTTATCCATGTCCAAAAAGTACGGTAAGGACCAACATAATGTCCGTCATAATAATAAAAATAACCCTCAATAGAACTTCCTTCTATAGTAACACTTATCGATGGTGTTTGTCCCGAATAAACTTTACTGATAATGTCAGCACCATAACCAATGCTTATACCGAATATAGACTTATAACTTACATCAATACTTATAGATGTTTCGAGCGTTCCGCTAGTAAGTAGATCATTGTAAACTGTTAATAATGGTATTTTTCCATACTTTAAATAGCTAAATGGCTGGTATATCTCCCAATAAAATGTTGGTCCACATGATGCTTCAACTGGTTGTTTTCTTATAATAGTTTTTTCTATGCTTATTGTTACCGTATGAATTATTTTCTCACCTTTTAATATTTCAAATGGATTATACGTTACAGTTTCATCCTTATATGCAATAACGTTATCATTATTATCTATTACCCATGTTGATATAAGTAAGCCAACCTCATAACCCTTCTCATCACCTTTTGATTTAAAGAAATTAACCCATGCATGAACAACTCTGCTGAAATTAGCATTATTAAGGTCTAAAATAATTGTTCCACTCGCAAAACCTAAATAAACTCTCACAAGATATTCATTCAAAATTGGTGGCGATATACCATCAATCTCAATATATATTCGCGCGTCATTTATAGGATTTCCGTACGCGTCTACAAATGACAGCATTATTCCACGTGGCTCAAAAGATTTTATCAAACCTTGTATAAACTTTTCAACATAAGGAAAGAAAATTATCAGCAATATTAGTATACTAATTACAATAAATTTCATTATTTTTAATTTATTTTTCATATTTTTCATAAAATATTTCTCTCTTAGCTTATATTTAAATTTACCTTTTTATATACTCTTACTATGAATACTCAGCAAGAAAGCCCAGAGTTCTGGGATGAAATGCTGATAAATCTAAATATAAGATAATAATCATGATGATCTATCTCATCCTACTTTAGGAGCAAGAGCGAGAATTTCCCGACTTTAGTTGTGGGGGTTTCAATATGAAATACTAAAGATTATAGGTATAAGTCCTCATTGATGTAAAGCTTCCCTCTATTCATATTGATAAACTTTCTTAACTGAAATTATAAATAACATCACTATTAACCATAAATTTATATAATTGGTTTTTAAGTATTTCTTGAAATAGGTATGAAGTTAAGGGATATAATAAATTCGGCAAGGAATATCTTATCAGTTACTGTAAAGCCTACGTGGGATGAGTTCAGTTTATTGTTTAAAATAGTTTTAATTGGTTTAGCTATAGTAGGTCTTTATTCTTTTAGTATACAGCTTATTGCACTTGCTTTTGTAAACTTTAGATTCTATTCTTCACCTTATGTAACTTGGGGTTTAGCAGGTTTTGTTATAGTAGTTTATTTTATAGTGTATTATAAGGGTAGGAAATCAGGATGGTGGTAATATTGTCAAAACAAGATACTGATAAAAGTCAAGCAACACAAGAAAGCAAGTCTATGCCTACTAGACTCTTTGCAATAAAAATATCTACTGGTCAAGAGTTAGGAACAGCGTTCACGGCCGATTTAAGGTATTCTAAGTCGCAAGAATTACAATCAAGTAGTATTGCATCAGTATTAGTATTAAGTGAGGTACGTTCTTATGTATTTGTTGAGGCTAATAATTCATTTGATGCTGGTAAAATGTTTTATGGATTACGTCATGTGAAAGCTGGTTCACCTACATTAATACCTTATGAAGAGATTGAACATCTTCTTCAAACTAAAATTGCTGCTAGTGCTATAGAGCCTGGATTTGAGGTCGAGATTACTGCAGGTCCATTTAAGGGCATGAAAGCTAAAGTAGTAAGTGTTGATAAAGCAAAGAATGAAGTGACTGTTATGTTAACAGAGAAAGATGTATCATTTACCTTTCCTCTTACCATGTCTGCTGACTCAGTTAAAATAATAAGTAAGAGTAAGTAATCATAAAGAGGTTGTGACAAAATGCCAAATGAAAAGACTTTAAAATTCATAATAGATGGTGGAAAAGCTACTGGTGGTCCTCCTATAGGTCCAGCTTTAGGTCCATTAGGTGTTAATGTAATGGATGTGGTTAATACAATTAATAGTTTAACAAAAGATTTTGCAGGCATGAGAGTACCAGTTGAAGTGATAGTTAATTTAGATACAAAGGAGTTTAAAGTAACAGTAGGAATACCTACAACAGCAGCCTTACTTCTTAAGGAATTAAAAGCTGAAAAAGGTGCTGAAAATCCGTCAAAAAGTATTGGTAATTTATCAATTGAGCAAGTGATTAAAATTGCTAAAATAAAAATGCCAGATATGCTGGCTAAAAATTTAAAATCAGCTACTAAAGAAATATTGGGAACATGCTTAAGTCTTGGTATTAAGGTAGAAAATCGTGATCCAAGAGAAGTGATAAGAATGGTTAATGAAGGTCGTTTTGATGATCTGATAAGTAAATATGAAGCTGGTGAGAGTTAATGTCTTTTGCAAAAACTGAAGTCCTAATGAAAACCGTTAAAATTATGAATGAAAAACTTACGAAGAGAAATTTTAAACAATCAATAGAGCTAATTGTTAACTTAAGAGATATTGATCTCAAGAAACCAGAAAATAGAATTAGAGAAACTGTCCTATTACCTTATGAAATACCTAACAGAAAAGTCAAAATATTTGTTGCTGCAGAGCGAGATATAGCAATAAAAGCGCGTGAGGCTGGAGCTGATTTAATAATTGGAAGAGCAGAATTAGAGCAACTTGCAGGAAATAAAAAAGAATTAAAAAAGATTGCACGTGAATATGATTTCTTCTTAGCGCAACCAGATCTAATGCCCGTTGTAGGTAGAGTACTAGGACCCTACTTAGGACCAAGAGGCAAGGCCCCAGAAGTTCTGCAGCCTAACACTAATATATCTGATATTATAACGCGATTAAGAAAAAGCGTACGAATAAGATTAAAAGATCAGCCTGTAATTAGTGTAATAGTGGGAAAAGAGGGTATGCCAAATGAACAAATAATAGAAAACATTAAAGCAGTACTCTCAGCACTAGAGAAAAAGTTTAAATTTCCACAAAATTTTAGATCAATATATATTAAAGGAACAATGAGTGAACCTTTAAAAATTGATGTTAAAGAATTTGAAAAAAGGTGATATGAAATATGGCAATAGCAATAACAGCCGTAAAATCAAAGGAGAAAAAAGCTAAAATAATTAATGAAATAAAGGAATACATTAAAAAATATAATATAATTGGAATAGGCGATCTAACCAAAGTAGGTTCTCATGAACTACAACTATTACGATCAAAGTTAAGAGGAAAAGCATTTATGAAAGTCACAAAAAATACTTTATTCGGAATAGCCTTTAAACAAGCTTTATCAGATAAAGAATATGAAAAATTGAAACAATTCCTACAAGGACAAAACATTTTCATATTTACCGACATGAATCCATTCGAATTAAGCTTATTCTTAGAACGTAACATGGTTCCGAGCGAAGCAAAACCCGGTGATATAGCACCCGCTGATATAATAATACCAGCTGGCAATACTGGATTTGCTCCCGGACCAATACTTAGTAAATTTGGAAAATTAAAAATACCAACAAAAATTGAGGAGGGAGCAATAGTAGTAACTAAAGATACAATAATAGTTAAAAAAGGAGAAGCAATTAGTAGCGATGCAGTAGAAATACTAAATAAGTTAGGTATAAAACCCATGCTTAAAGGATTAACATTAAAAGCAGTATACTTTAATGGTCATGTGATAACAAAAGAGAATCTTAAGATAGATCTAGAAAATACTAAGAAGCAAATACAAGAAGGTTATATTAGCGCGTTCAACTTAGCCATAAACAGTGCATATCCAATAAAAGAAACTATCCCAATACTAATTAACATAGCACACTCTAATGCACTTAACCTAGCATTAAATGCATCAATATTAACCAAAGAAACATTACCATTACTCCTTGCAATAGCTGAAACAAGAGCTAAAACCTTAGCAAAATTAGTACCAATAAATTAATCCCTCACAATAATTTTATTATTATTTGAACATCTTATCTATGCGAAGAATTTAAATCTAAGTGTATTTTGAAAATATGTAGTTAGGGGGTGAATGATATCGAGTACATATATGCAAGCCTCCTCTTACATTCAGCTAAAAAAGAAATTAATGAAGAAAACTTAAAGAATGTACTTCAAGCAGCTGGTGCAAATGTAGATGAAATAAGGATCAAAGCAGTAGTGAGTGCACTAAAAGAAGTAAATATCGATGAAGCAATAAAGGCTGCTGCACCAGTATATGCTGCGCCAACAGCAGCTCCTGCAGCAGCATCAACTGAAGCTGGCACTAAAGAGGAAAAGAAAGCTGAAAAGAAAGAAGAGAAGAAAGAGGAGGTTTCTGAGGAGGCAATGGCTCAGGGATTGGAAGCACTCTTTGGTTAAAAGTAAAGAGGATAAGCAATAGTTATTTATTAAACTTTTATATTTATCTGTATCAATTAAGTAGGGTAACCTTAGTGTAGTAGGTGATATTATGGAGTTTAGTGTAGAAGAATATGAAATACCATTTTTTAAAGAAATGGGATTTGTTAGAAGGAAATGTCCATCTTGTGGAACATACTTTTGGACTCTTGATAAAAATCGTAAAACGTGTGGAGAAGCTCCTTGTGATCCATATACATTTATTGGTAAGAGGAATTTTTCAAAGAGTTATGATCTTCAAGAAATGCGAAACACATTTCTTAAATTTTTTGAGGCAAATGGTCATGAAATCATTAAACCCTATCCTGTAGTAGCTAGATGGCGTGAAGATCTTTATCTTACTATAGCTAGTATAGCAGTATTTCAACCTTTTGTGACTAGTGGGAGTGTACCACCCCCTGCTAATCCTTTAGTGATATCACAACCATGTATTAGATTACTGGATCTTGACCATGTAGGAGCGACAGCTGGTAGACATTTATCAATTTTTGAAATGGGAGGTCATCATGCATTTAACTATCCTAATAAAAAGATTTATTGGAAAGATGAAACAGTGAGATTCTTCCATAAATTTGCTACTGAAGTTCTTGGTATTGATCCTTTAGAAATTACATATAAGGAGGGTGTTTGGGAAGGTGGAGGTAATGCTGGACCTGATTTCGAGGTTATTTATAGAGGTCTTGAAATTGCAACGCTAGTATTCATGCAGTATATTGTAACTGAGGATGGAAGATATATAGAGCTTCCATTAAAAATTGTTGATACAGGATATGGTATTGAACGTTTTACATGGATGTCGCAAGGAGCACCCAGCGCATTTCACAGTATTTATGGACCACTTCTTACCAAAATGTTTTCTAAAGCTAATATAAATCCTGGTAAAGATTTATTAGAAGAGCATGCAAAATACTCAGCATTATTATTAAGTGATAAGTATAGTCCTAAAGATATGAAAATCTTAATGGCTAAGAACCTAGGATTAAATGTTGATGAGACTGTAGAAATTTTAACTAAGGTTGAATCAATATATGCAATTCTTGATCACACAAAATCATTACTATTTATGTTATCAGATGGTCTTGTACCATCAAATAGTGGTGAGGGATATTTAGGGAGACTTATTGCCAGAAAAATATTAAGACATCTAAAATACTTAAACCTTGACATAAGTTTAAAGGATTTACTTTCTTGGCAAATAGATTATTGGCACACACAATTCCCAAATGTGCTAAAGAATAAGGAACACGTACTCGAAATGGCTGAAATTGAGGAGGAAAAATATGAGGAAGCTATCTCAAGAGGCATATCAGAAGTTACAAAAACTATTAGAGAAATAAAAAAATCTGGTAAACCATTAGAAACTAATAAACTAATTGAACTTTATGATTCTCATGGTATACATCCTGATCTAGTAGCTGAACTTGCAAAAAAGGAAGGAATAAGTGTAGAGATACCAAATAATTTCTATTCGATGATTTCATCAAAACATCTTAAGCCAATGGCTAAAGTTATAAGAGAACCAGATGTAAGTCGATTTCCAGCAACACGAACACTGTATTATGAAAATCAATACTTAAACCGATTTAAAGCAAAAATTATAGGTATAATTGAGAATGGACTAATATTGGATCAGACTGCCTTCTACCCTGAAGGTGGTGGACAAATTTCAGATACCGGTATTATTAATATAAATGGAAAACATGTAAAGGTTATAAATGTTCAAAAATATGGTCATGGAGTAATAGTTCATTATATTGATGACAAAATTGACAATAATATGATAGGACAAACAATAGAAGGTATAATAGATTGGAAGCGCAGACTAGCATTAATGCGTCATCATACTTCTGTGCATATAATGATCGCATCAGCAAGAAAAGTATTAGGTAATCATGTTTGGCAGGCGGGTTCTTACGTATCACCAGAATATGCAAGACTAGACATAACTCATTATAAAAGAATATCGAAAGAAGAACTAATGAAAATTGAAGAAATTGCAAATAATGTAGTACTTTCAAATATGAGAGTAACTGCAAGATTCATTGATAGACGTGAAGCTGAAAACAAATATGGATTTATATTATATCAAGGAGGAGTTTTACCAGGCAGTGTTATAAGAGTAGTAAGTATTGGAAAGTTTGACCATGAAGCGGATGGGGGAACTCATGTGAGAAGAACTGGAGAAATAGGATTAATAAAGATTGTAAAAGTTGATAGGATTCAAGATGGTGTAGAACGATTAATTTTCGTTGCTGGTAATGAAACACTTAAAAAATTCCAAGAAATGGATAACACAATTAAAAATATTGCGTCAACATTAGAAACTAGTGAAGAGAAAGTAATTGAGAGCACAATAAAAGTGATTGATGAACTGAAGAATAATAGAAATGAAGTAGAACGTTTACGTCTTTTATATGCGGAGAGTATAGTAAATGACTTATTAAAAAAAGCATCTTCAATAGGTCTAATTAAATTTATCACATTCATGGATAAAAGATTAATTACTGATGATATAATATTTATAGGAAATGAAATAATAAAAAGAGAACCGACAGCTGTTGCTATTCTAATAACTGGAACACAAAAAATTAGCGTAGTTGTTGTTGCTGGAAAAAATGCTGTAAAATTAGGAGTTAATGCTGGAAATTTAGCAAAACTTATCGGAAGACATATAGGTGGTGGTGGGGGAGGAAAACCTGAATTAGGACAAGCAGGAGGGACAGAATCCGAAAATATTGAACAAGCATTAAGGAATGTAAGGGAGGTGTTAATGAAAATTGTCTGAAAAATATGACTTTAAAGTAATTGAGGAAAAATGGTTAGAAAGATGGGAAAGAGATAAGATATTTGAACCAGAACCTGATAATAGAAAAAAATTCTTAATAACATTCCCATTCCCTTACATGAGCGGGCCACTTCATACTGGTCATTTATATACATCAATAAGAGCTGATACTTATGCAAGATATAAAAGAATGAGAGGTTATAATGTATTATATCCATGGGCTTGGCACTGGACCGGTGAACCAATTACGGGTATGGTAAAGAGAATTATAGCAAAAGATTCAGCAATGCTTCATGTAATTTTAAATATTGATAAAGTGCCTCCTGAAGAAGTTCAGAAGTTTACAGATCCCGTATATGTTGCGCAATATTATACTCAAAGAGGTAAGCATGATCTTAAAAGACTTGGATTAAGTATAGACTGGAGAAGAGAATTTACAACAACCAGTTATAATATAGGGTTCAATAAATTTGTGGAGTGGCAATTTAGAAAATTAAGATCCATGAATTATATAACAATAGCTAGTCATCCAGTAGTCTGGTGTCCTCGGGATCAAAGTCCAACTGGTGATCATGATAGATTAGCTGGTGAGGGTGTAAGTCCTGAAAAATATTATTTAATGAAATTTAAAATGAATGATACATATTTAGTAGCAGCAACATTCAGACCTGAAACAATATTTGGCGTTACAAACATTTGGATAAATCCTAATGCTACTTATGCGGTTTGCAAGGTTAATAATGAGCAATGGATTGTGAGTAAAGAAACAATTCAAAAACTTACAGAGCAAAATAGATCAGTCGTACTAATAAAGGAAATAAAAGGTGAAGAACTTATAGGGAAAACAGTAATGGAACCGATTAATAATAGAAAAATTTACATACTTCCAGCATCTTTTGTAGATCCATGGATTGGAACTGGTGTTGTTTATAGTGTTCCAGCACATGCACCATATGATTGGCTTGCATTAAGAGATCTTAAAAATAAAAAAGAATTACTTAAAAATAATCTGGATCCAAATATAATAGATCAAATCACTCCGATCTCAATAATTCGTATAGAAGGTTTTGGTGAATATCCTGCTATAGAAATTGTAGATAAAATGAATGTAAGCGATCAAATGGATCCTAAAGCAGAAGAGGCTACAAGAATTATTTATAAAGAAGAGTTTCATAAAGGCATGATGAAAGAAAATTGCGGAAAATACGCAAATCTGTTAGTTAAAGATGCAAAAGAACGTGTCGTGAATGATTTATATTCTCAACATATAATCGATTACCTTTATGATCTTACAGAACCTGTGATTTGTAGATGTGGTACACGATGCATAGTCAAAATTCTTAATGATCAATGGTTCCTTAAATACTCAGATGCTGGATGGAAATCAAAGGCTAGAGAATGCGTAATGTCAATGAATGTATATCCAGAAGATGCGCGTAATTGGTTACTTAACACTATAGATTGGCTTGAAGATAAAGCATGTGCTAGACGTTCAGGGTTAGGAACACCATTACCATGGGCTAAAGAATGGATAATTGAACCACTCAGTGACTCAACAATATACATGGTATTTTACATGATAAGCAAATACATTAATGAGGGAGTTCTTGATCCCAATAAGCTTAATGATACATTTTTTGATTATGTAGTATTAGGAAAAGGAAATGTTGAACAAGTCTCAAAAGAAACTGGAATAGACACAAATCTCATAGAACGTATAAGAAAAGATATACTTTACTGGTATCCAGTAGATATGAGAGTCTCAGGAAAAGATCTTTTATCAAATCATTTAGCATTTTTCATATTTCATCATGTTGCACTATTTGAAAAAAATATGTGGCCTCGCGGAATTGCAGCTAATGGATTCGTAACTATTAATGGGCAAAAACTTTCAAAATCAAAGGGCATAATAGTTACAATCTCAGATGCTGTTAATAAGTATGGAAGTGATGCAGTAAGACTTTTTATGCTGAGTGCAGCAGAAGATTTAGATGACCCAGACTGGTCTGATAAGGGTGTTAATGAAACCTTAGAAAACATTAAAAAACTTTATACTATGATATTTAATATAATAGAAGAAAACAAAAAAATTGATAACCTAGAAATTAGACCAATAGATAAATGGCTTCTCAGTACACTTCAAAAAAGGATAAAGCAAGTAACAGAATACATGGAAAACTTTAAATTAAGAAATGCAACCGTTACCGCAGTATACGAAGTATGGAACGATTTAAAATGGTATTTAAGAAGAACTGAAATACCAAATAAAAGTGTACTTAAAGAATTTATTGAAACATGGATAAAATTAATCGCACCATTCACGCCATTTATTGCTGAAGAACTATGGGAACATTTAGGAAATAAGGGATACGTAAGCTTAGCACAATGGCCAGAACCAAATAATAAATTAATAGATGAAACAAGCGAATTAATTGAAGAACAAGTAAAAATAATCATGCAGGATATCAACACAATACTTACACAATATACAGCAAAAATCTCAAAAATTTACGTCTACCTTCCATCAGAATGGAAATATCAAATAGCATCAATAATTGGCAAACAACTCTCTACTGGTTCAGATCCAAGATCATTGATAAAAGACCTCATGAAAGAACCTACATATAAAGCAATGAGTAAAACATTAGTATCATTCATAAATAAGTTCATAGAGACGTACTGGACACTTAGCGAATTACATAAGAAAATGATAGATAAATCAAAAGTAATTGATAAAGAAGCATTAGAATCAATGAAAAAACTTATAAAAGGAGAATTTAATGCAGATCTAATAATAGATTCCGAAGATAATCCTAATATCTATGATCCAACTAAAAAATCTGCAAGAGCATTACCATTTAAACCAGCAATTTACGTAGAATAATTTTCATAAATTTTAATCATAAACAAAGCTTAAAATAAAAATACTCCTTTTATCACATAATATAAGGGGCCCGTGGCGCAGCATGGACAGCGCGGCGGCCTTCTAAGCCGTAGGTCGCGGGTTCAAATCCCGCCGGGCCCGCCACCTTAATCCTAAACTATTATATTTACCAATTCTTAATCATATTTTTCCAATAATGAATTGTTCTTCACATATAACATAAAAAGATCAAAACCTTACCCGATGTGAATCATTATCTCATAACATTCTATTAGACTTTTAAAAGCTTTGTTAAATAGATTTATATAAGTTATTTTGAAATTTAATGTAGGATGTTTAAAGTACTATTCATAGTTCCAGCCGATTTAAAATTGAAATTTGAGAATATGCACGAGATTATAAAACATAAAGCTAGTAAACTTAATGTGAAAATTGATGTAATTCTTCAAGGCAATGAAATTCCTGAAGAAAAGCCAGATTTGGTAGCTATAGTTGGCGGTGATAGAGAGTTTCTTAAAACAGTTCAAAGTATAAAATTTGTTGATGTTCCAATTATAGGTTTATGCGATGTTAATACTCCCAGTTTTTATTGTGAAGGTAGTATAGAGAATTTTGATAAGGTTCTTTTAAAAATTATCGATGGTGATTACATTCTAGAGAGAGCATTAAGATTATCAGTACAGATTGATGGAAAGAATGCCCCTTATGCACTTAATGATGTCTGTGTATTTCCTGTTCGCAGCGCTACACTAATGGAGTATACATTTTCTGTTAATGGGAAGGTTCTTTTCAGAGATTATTCTGATGGTGTTATAATAGCAACACCAATGGGCTCATCTGCATACGCTATGTCTGCTGGAGGACCTCTAGTCCTATCTGGTGCCGATGTGTTAGTGGTCGTATCAGTAAATTCTATGGATTCTGCAAGACGTCCCTTAGTAATACCTAGTGACTCTATTATTGAAATCTATGATATGAGTAGCAGATATGAAAGGGAAGTTATTATTGATGGTGTTTATAGAGAAAAAGTCATTGATAAAGTTGAAATAAAAACTGGATTACCATTAAGTATTGTCAGATTTAAAATGGCATCTGAGAGATTAAGAACTATTAGAGAAATACATCGTATCGAGAAACTTATGAGAATACCCCCAAGTGCTCGATTAGTTCTTAAAAGTATAGAATATGAGGGCCCATTATCACAAATAGATATAGTGAAGAAAACTGGTTTATCTTCACGTACAGTAAGACACGCACTCTCAATACTCCTTAAACGTGGCATGGTTCTGAAAAAGCCAGATGTAAGAGATTTAAGAAGAAGCATTTATTATATAGCTACTAAAGAAAAAGAATATAAAGTCAATGAACAACGCCATCAAGTATAATGTGAACAATATATATCTCATTTTATTTAACATAACTGATGTTACCACCTAAAAACAAGAAACGCGATGAGAAGTATGCGAAAGACTCTGAATTTTTTAAAACATTAGAGGAAGTGTTTGATGGCTCAACAGTAATGGCAGCGTACGACTTAATTAGAAAGAAGGTTATAGATCACTTTAATGGAGCTGTAGCATCAGGAAAAGAATCGAGAATATATTGGGCTATATCTCCTGAAGGTAAGGATTTGGCAGTAAAGATTTATTTAACTTCGTCAGCAGAATTTAGAAAAGGCATTAAAAAATATTTAGATGATGAGATGATAAAAAGTTATCGAAAAGGTTACCGCTGGGTTATATATGAATGGTGTAAGCGCGAATTTTCAAATCTTACACGTGCATACAATGCGAATGTAAGAGTACCACGCCCAATTGCTTATTATAAGAACCTACTTGTAATGGAATTTATAGGTTGGCAAGGAAGACCAGCCCCACTCCTTAAAGATTTACCACCTGATGATCCAGAAAATGCATATAAAACAATTATAAATTATATTGAAAGACTTTATAAAATAGCGAAAATAGTTCACTCGGATCTTTCAGAATTTAATATAATGAACTTTGATGGTGATTTAGTTATAATAGATCTTGGACAAAGCGTACGTAATAATCATCCGATGGCTGAAGAATATTTATTACGTGATATAACTAATATAACACGGTACTTTAAATTCTTAAAAGTGAGTGTTGAAGATCCGTGGATCGTTTTTAATAAAATTACCGGATATTAACCAGGTTTAATGTTTTTAATATAACCTTTTTCAACAAGCTTTCTAACATCATCCTTAGTATAATAATGAATTATATCCCCTCTAGTTTTAGGTTGAAAATCCCATGGTGCAACAAGTACATAATCACCCTCTCTAATCCAAACCTTCTTCTTAAATTTACCAGGTATACGACACACACGAGTTTCTAAATCATCACACTTTACCTTAGCTCTATCATATCCAAGCAATTGAACAACAACACCTACAACTTCTCCCTCCATAGGTATTCGTAACTCCTCTCCAGAGGAATCATCCTTTTTGCTCATATCAATCACTTCTAATTATCAAAACATACATATATTATTTACCTAAAAATTCATTTACACGAAAAAATCTTTATAAAGAAAATCCAATATATTTACAAATCTTAAACCATTTTTTAATTCTTTTGTATCACCTTCATATACTATTAACCCCTCACTAACACTAAATTTTTTCATAAAGTATTGAATACTTTTTAAATCATTATTATCTAACATATTTTTAGCTTTAACCTCAATTGGGATTATTTTATTTCCTTTAAAAATGAAATCCACTTCTTTATTGCCTTCCCTCCAATAATATTCCGCGTTTATTTTAGAAGCTACAGCACATTCAAATATCTTATCTTTATCAATATTCGGATTAAATGGAAAAACTAGAGAAACATCAATTGGATAGACCTTTTTTAGCTTTCTTGAACCAGAAACAAGAGAAACTCTAAAATTCTTTACAATTCTTATTAATTTTGAGAACTCAAGCAGAAATATATGCCGCTCTAGAGTACTTTTATGTATCCTTAAACTTTTAGAAAGTGAATCAACATTTAATATCATACCAGGATTCGTAAAGAATATTTCAGCCAAACTCATTAATAATCTAGTATTAACATTTTCAAAAATATCCGGTAAATCCATTTTTAAAATCTTTGATATAATACTCTCCTTTACGTATTCATAAATTCGTCTTTCCTCTCTCCAATTTACAATTTCTGGAAATGGCTTTTTGAAATAGTTATCTAGTTCAATCTTAAGATCATTTCTATAAAGTTCATATTTATCAATCTTAACATTATTTTTTAATTCAAAATACTCCTTAATAGATAATGGAGCAACATCCACAATAAAATACCTGCCAGCCAAATTATCTAATGCTTCCTTCTCCAATTTCATTGAGGCAGAACCTGAAACTATAAATTTTATTCTTGGAAAATTATCATAAATTATTTTTATTTTAGCTCCCCAATCTCTTAATTTTTGTATCTCATCTAGAAAAACAAATATGTCACTCTTTTTCCAATCAGTTCCAGTAATCTTTTGAAAACTATTAAGAATGCTTACTATATCCTCAATTTTTTCATCATAAGAAAAATATAAAATCCTTTCAGGAGATACATTCTTAAGTATATAATCAATAAGCTGAAACATTAAAGTACTCTTCCCAACTCTTCGTAAACCAGATAAGATTATTATTTGTCTATAATTAAGTAATCCCACCAATTCTTCAAAAACATCCCTTTTATACTCTTTTAATCTATCACTACTAACACTTTTAGTTCTCCACCATTCATTCAATAATATTAACAAATCTTCTAATCGCATAAGTATATTCAAATGAACTAAAATTTAAATTTTTAGTTCTCTAAAATGAACGAATGTTTAGATAACTTAATAACAAGGATTGCACTCCTACAATAAAGAAAATTAATCTTCAGTTATTCTCAATAAGAGTGTATGTCGTGTTATCCGTCTTCCTCCCTTCACTTTAACTAATTTTCTAGTCTCCCTTATATTTCCACCAAATTGTTTTTTAAGCTCTTTAGCAGCCCTCACAGCCTCATTATATGATGAAAAATAAAAATCTACACCATTATTAACTTCCTTTTGATCTATAAGCCTATAATCACGACCTGATTTATATGCAGCTTCAAGCGATTTAGAGACCGTTAAGTATAACCTATTCATCTCCTCCCTACTAATATTACCACGCACTTGTAAGATTGCCTCATAATTACCAGAAATTTCATTCAAACACCTATCGCATAACTTATGCTCGATATTCACATACGTATAAATATCACGCTCAACAACCACACCATAATCATGCAATTTTACCTTAACACCCACATCAATTTTACGATTACCTGGATTCGTAATGAATTTAATAACATCACCTTTAAATTCAAAACCCACGATCTCGCCATTAATATTAACTCTAATATTAGAAAGTATGATAGCCTTTAAATCACTCTCTAACATAACAGGATCGTCAGAACGCCTCCACTTACCCTTAAAAATATGATCACCACAAACCGGACAAAGAGTAAAATGAACATTTCTCTCCTTAAAAATAAACATCTTAGTTTCATGCAGAAAACAATCTAGACAAACCCCTTTATATATTAAAACCTTATCACTTCCCCTACCACATATAACACATCTTTGTTGCACAATTACATTTATTAAAATAAAAAATATAACTCTATTCCTCCCATCATAATTCCACATACAATAACAATTAAGAATCTGATCCTTAAAATAAAAATTAAGGTTAGTAATACCTTTAACACTTAACTAATAACTAAACTTCGAAACCCTAAAAAGACCTTCAAGAAAATAAATCCTACAAGAATAATTCTAAGACCAGTATACAACTCCTAAAACCTCAGAAAACCATAAAGCACAATCTCAAATAAAGTCTATAAGACTGTTATATGGAAATGAATCAGAAAACTTAACAAAATTAGCATCAACCCGTCTAAAAAAGCTCTACGTTTCCCTACATGTGATGGTTCTTTATCATCTAATGTCACAACTAGCATCTCATAACACTAAAAAGACTTGACTCTTCAAAGTGAAATATTAATAAACATTGATCGAAATAGCCAAGTGAGAAACACATTAAGGTCAATGACTTAAAATATCATATTTATGAGCGAATATAATATAAACAAAATCAAATAAATTTTGCTCATCAAAGAAAAATGCTTACTATACACTCTTCATAAAAGATGTTTTAAAGTATTGCAATGAAAACTTTATTTGTAGTGTTACAAGGTCTAAGAACATTAAGAGATACCATTCTCTAGGAATATGAAACTTGGGAAGTTTTTGTATTAAAACTTATTCATAAGGTTGTTCATATCGTATATTTTGTCGCATCATTAAAGTTAATTATGACAATCTATCTATATAGCTCTTACTCGTTACCAATGCTGTATAGAAGTGATTTAAGCTTAAGGCTACGTATTGCCTTCTATCTTTGTGATCACAGTAAACAAGTTCTCCACGCGCTTTACCCTCAATTTGTGGTTTAAGTATTCCCTGAATAGTTTTTATAGGTCCTGTAGACGCGAGTTTAATCATTATCTGTGGTCTCTTCCCTGATATTTTAGCTATACCTACTTTAGCGAAAGTATTTATGGAGAAATTGTACTTTAACCTTAGTTTCAGTGAATCTACTGTCTCTTTAATATTTCTACACATTACTAGGGATGGTTTTACTTGGCAATGCTCTATTGCTTTAGCATAAATGTATTGTAGACCCAGATCAAAGCAACCAAGACAGAAACTAAAATCTTCCACAGGAACTTGAGCATAATATGTTATCTCTTTACCGTTTTGCTGAATCTCTCTTATTAATGATTTAAATACTTCTTGCTTGGTTCTAGAAAGATAATTGCTAAGTAAATCAATTAATTCATCAATGTATTCAATGCTTATGTAAAACATAATCCAGTTGACCCACTTCTCAGGATTAATACCTCTAATAGAGGTTCTTTCAAGATGATATCTAATAATATCTAAGTCAAAGACTAGTTTACTGTTTAACACACCTATATTAACGTATACCTCCTCATCAGGTATCTCATAAGCTTTTTTATTATCTCCCCTAATTTCCCTCCAATGTAGCTGTTGTGGTGTATATCCAAACCACTCAGGTGGTATTAGTCTCTCCATTGTTATTGGATTCTTATGTTTGATCCAACCTCGAAAGTTAGAATATATAAGTGGAATGGGCATAATAATCTCTCTCTTGGAGCTCTTAGGGACAAAAAATTCATGTCTTATGAGTTCCTCTTGTATTTCTAGAGATGCCGCAAAATATATTTGCAATGAATCAACAGGAAATCTTTTGATCCAAGTTACACGTCCTAAACTTGATAACATGTTTATATCCTATAAGATTTAGTTATTTAAAAATGTCGGATCTGATATTATAGATTTATACACTAAAAGTTTATTCAAAAAAGAGTTAATGAAAGTTTTTTGATGCGCCTATGAGAATTCCAAGATTAATGAATTCTAAGGCTACTATTAAGAATTACGTAGTAGATCTGTAATGAAAGTTAGAAGTTAGTGTCCTATTTATTTTAACCTTTTTTCTATCTCCTTTCTTAATGTTGTTCTTAATCTCTTAGCATCATCTCTGACAATTAACTCAAAAGAGATATCATGTACTAAGCTTTTTACTTTGGTGCCGAGTCTTTCTTCTATGGCTTCCCTGAGCTCCAAGTCTATCTCGTAGCCTATGCAATTCCTTCCAAGTTGCTTAGCAATTGCACATGTGGTACCTGTTCCTAGGAAGGGATCTAATACTGTCTCGCCCCAATAGCTGTAGAGTCTTATTAGTCTCTCTACAAGCTCCTCTGGGAATGCGGCTGTGTATTTGCTCCACTTTTCATGTGGCAACACATTTTTAATATCCCATATGCTAAGGTACCACTTCTCAATCTGGAACTTATTTATATCTATCTTGGACTTCTTACTAATAGTTTCTGGAATACTGCTTTTATCAAATTTCCCGGGCTTTCTGAATATCACAATTTCTTCATAAATATTATCTGGGTAATAATACATCGGATAAGGATGCTGGATCATCACGCCGCTTCTTTTACTAATCCTTATATATCCTTCGGGCTTCTTCCAAACAATTTTATCCTGATATTCGAAGCCAACATCATATACCATTATATGGATTAAGTCAGCTACAATAGGATATAATCTCTTATCAATTCTTACATCCTGAGTAACAAAGCAAGCAACTCTTCCGGGTTTCAGAACCCTATAAATCTCTTTTCCAACTCTCTTAACTAAATTCAAGAACTCATCATATGATCTAAAGAGATTAGGGAAATCAAAAGGTGCATTATAGTATGGAGGGGATGTTACAACTAGAGCAATGCTATTGCTCTCTACTTCCTGCATATTCTCCGAATTACCAAAGATAATTCTTACAAATACCATGGTGCATACCCTAACTATTAACATTTCGTTCCTTAATACTTGATGTAATAATTGACTTCTCTACAAGCCATGAAATAACAATGTTTCTCACTATCTCGGCATCATCATTACCCATTGCTCCTCGAAACTTCTCTATAAGCTTCCACTGCTCCTCTGTAAATGTTACCTGAACCCTCTTTATGTTATTTTCTTTTCTATTGTGTTTCAATTAACACACCTTATACACATATTATACAGAGAAATTAATAAAGTTTATTTCTATAATCTATTAACTTAAAGCATGAACATCAATACGCTAAGTTGCAATATTTTCCAATAAAACATTTTTATACGTATTTGAATTAATGAATAATGAATTAGAGAAGCAATAATTAAAGATAATAATATCTTTTCCCACTCTGAAGACGAACCACTGCTAGTGTTTATAAGTGTTAACTTCTTATCATGGTTAAGTTACTGTCATATTAAAGATTTAAACAATGTTAGTGTGCTTCTTTCATGATAAAATTCTATTATTCTTGATGGTCTTGGTTTATGATATTGGCACTATTTCTATTTGTATACCAGTTTGTCTACTAATTCTGTCTAGTTTCTTCCTTGTTTTGCCCATAATCATTGGCATATATTCTGGTGGGATTCTAATGAGCATTTTATTTTCGCTATTACTTTCTAGAGTTATTTCATCATCTGGCATATAATGGCTGAGAACTCTTCTTACTTGTTTTTCCGCAATATGATATTGTCTTGATGCAGCCTTTTTAATTGGTACGACAAAAGTTCTTTCACCAAACACATAAATTTCATATTCGGGTTCATCAGTTTCAGCATTTCTCACAACTACAACAGGCCTTGCTAAATCACTTTCTGTAAGTCCATGTGGAACTTTTACTGCAGTTTCAAGTGTATAAACTTTTTCAACATCACCATTCTTTATAAACACTACCGTATCAATTATTGATGGTATCATGCCCAAATCTACTCTACTAATAAACCTTTGAACAGCATCTATTGGAGATGTAGCATGAACAACACCAACCATCCCTACACCAGCTAATCTTAAATCCGTAAAAAGTTCAAAATCGTTAGTATCTCTCATTTCATCATATATAGTATAATCTGGTCGTGAAAGTAAAAGCACATCATGAAGTTCTTCAGATGTAGCATAAGTCTTTGATAACTGAGTTATTTCCGGAGGAAGTTGCATATCCCTAGGTGATTCGACCGTTTTCACAATTTTACCTTTTTCATAATAAAATTCTGCAAGCGCTTGAGCAAATGTAGTTTTACCCATTCCAGGAGCCCCAGCAATAAGTATACCTTCAGCTCTCTTCTCAAATCGTTCAAGAAGCTTTCTAGAAATTCTGTAGTCACTTAGCTTCAATTTTCTTAACGGTTTAACTATTGTTATTTCCATGCCATCACTTAAAGGTGGTTTAGTAGCAACAACCCTATAATGTCCAACCTGAGCTATTAAAGAACCTGGACGTGCAATTTCCTTAACTGACTCAGAAGCTGATACTGAATATTCATGAATCTCTCTTAACAAAGCCTCTAACTCACCACGTGGAGTTGGTTCAGTACCAATATATTCAAGTCTCCACTCACCAGGTTTACCACGCTTAATCATAGGAGGTACACCTTCCTTAAGGTGAACTGACATCACATCTTCCTCAAAGAACTTAGTGAATGATGGAAAAACACTTCTATAGGGTATTTTTATTACATCTATACCAAGTGATTGAGCCATCGAGATTAAAGTGTTATCATTGGTGATGACGCCTAATCCTAGATCTTTAGCAACATTTATGATAAAATGATTCTTGTTCTCTTTAAAATCCTTATAGGTAAGACCCTTAGGCACGTAATCCGTAAGTTCTATCGTAAAAAGTTCAGTCTCTTTTGAAAATTTATATAATTTTTCTAGTATTATTGAGTAAGAAACTGCTTCCTCAGGTGCATCTATAATTCTAAAATAACCTAAATGCACGTATATCCTACCAGAAAGTCTTCCTCCTACACATAGTTCATTTATACCTTCACCTGTAGATGATGACAGGTCCAGCAAATAATTCTTTTCTCCCAGCATCATTTTTCCAACCTATCTTTTCAAACATGTAAAGAAAAAGTAATATTTAAATCTTTACTAAGAGTTAATGTTATTTCGTAATTAACATGAACAACTCACATAACATGCTTCAATAAAGTATACTGCAAGTAACTTAATAAGAATATTTTCATTAGATATTCATTAAACAAAATTATGAAAATTCTTTAATAATTCTTAACACAATCTTATGTATTCAAAAATTATTCTATAATTGATTGATTTTATTATTAGAAAATTATTCAACTTTTGAAATATTATATAATAGAAGAGCAAACGATTTTTCCATACTTCTTAAACCACCAGTAGGTCCTCCTTCACCAACAACTAAATACTCATTAGGACTGTGCGCTAATCCACCATGACCCAAACCACCCATTATAAAAGGTAAATTTAATGGTGGATCATGAAATAATGAGAAAGGCGCACTACCAGCAATAGTAGGCCAGACTTCAGGTTTTTTATTAAACCATTCAATAGTTTTTAGCAACGCTTGTACATACTTATTTTTATAACTCATCTTAGCAGGATTATATCCTCTCTCTAGAATCTTTACCTCAACTTCAGGAAAACCATGTTTCTCTAAGTGTTTCTTTATCATCGGTATTACATCATTAGTTGACATATTTGGTACTAACCGCACATCCATCTTAGCAGTAATCTTATGAGGTAATAATGTTTTAGTTCCAGGTTGAGTATAACCTCCCCAAATACCATCAATGTTTAATGTAGGTGAAAATAAATAAAGACGCAGAGCATCAATTCCATGCTTATCATCTATAAATTGTCTAATACCGAGCTCCTCTTTAATTGCATCCTCATCAAAAGTCTCAGATAATTTCTTAAGAAGCTCTTCATCCTCATCTGTAGGAACAGACACTTTACTATAAAAATCATCAATTAAAACCCTATTCCCATCAGAAGTAGTCATAGTAGATAATGCATGAATAAATCTCCACACTGGACTATCAACCCATGCTTTATTACTACCATGAATACCAAATTTAGTTGGACCTTTTCCCCATCTCTCACCACTAAGCTCAACCTCAAAATAAACAATACCTTTCACACCAAGATGAATCACAGGTTTTCCTCTTCTATTCTCAGAAGCAATTGGAAAGAAAAGAACATCAGCTCTCTTTAACTTATCAACATATCTCTCTATAAACTCAGGAAGATGCCTACTACCCAACTCCTCCTCTCCTTCTGCAACTAATATTAAATTGACAGGTAATTCTCTATAAACATCTCTAATAGTTTCTACAACATTTAAAAATCCCACCAATGGACCTTTAGTATTCTCAGCACCCCGCGCAACAAGAGTTTCACCAAACGGATGCATATTTATAACTTTACCTTCAAACGGTGGAACAATCCAACCTTCTTCATCAGCTGGCATTGTATCATACATCATATAAACTAATACAGTTTTCTCAGCACCAGCATTGTACTCACCATATACGACAGGATTCCCACTAGTTTCTGCTAAATGAACATTAGAGCATCCAGCCTCAATAAAATATTCCTTAACAAGCTCAGCACACTCCCTTATCCCAATATTTAAGGGACTAACAGATTGCTGCCTTATTAATCTCTGCACCTTTTTTAAATGTTCTTCATAACGATTATCAATCTCTTTAAATACCTTTTCCACAAATTCAGACATATATAAAGATCCTCTATTAAAGAATATAAATCTTTCAGTATCAAGACTGCATTCTACAAACAAATCATTTCATAATATCGTAATACATAAGAAAAATTAGTCTTATTGCTCAGTATATATGTTAAAGAAAAATAAATCATATACAACACTATAAGACTTCCGACCTGTCCACAAGCTACCTTTTTAATTATTTCCCTATACATGTCAACACTATAAGCTAACAACATCACAATAAAAGTGTTAATAATTATGAAACCACAATAATCAGCGTACTAATTAGAATAATCCATTTAGATTTCGTACTTTGAAATGAATATCATTAAGTAATTCTGGTATTAATTAATAAACTAAGAATAAATGAGAACTTTTACTGTGATTCAATTAATACAATATCGTAAAGTTAAAATCCATAAAAAACATATCAAACATGTGCCCCGGTGGCCTAGCTGGTAGGGCGGCCGCCTCGTAAGCGGCAGGTCGCGGGTTCAAACCCCGCCCGGGGCTTTTTCTAATTTTAGCGTTTTCAGATGAAATCAATAAAAATAAAAACATTCTAAATTGTTATATTTTTCCTTTGGTTGCTGTGTTGTGTGGTTTTTTGATATACTCTTTTTCTGGTCATGTGTTTTCTACTGGTTTTCATTATTAAAAGCCAATATTATAACTCAACACATGAATATGAGAAAACTTAAACTAAAACTTTCTATACATGCTAAAGAACCATGCAACACAGCATATTTGATGTTATAATGACCTCTGGATTCCATGTAAATGCAAGAACATTTTAAGTACTAAAGCGTGTCATAATCCTTCCCAAGAAGTGCTTATTCTTATACATGTATCAAATGATGGGGATAGCTTAATGAAAATTAAGGTTTATATAATGTAAAACATTTTTATTAATGTGAGTTGAATGGCATCTCTCATGAAATATTTAATCGAGATAATAGATCTTTTGGATGATTCAGGGGTTAATGGAGAGATCGTGAAAAGATTTTTTGAAGAGAAAGGTTATAAAGATCTTTTGATTCGCGTTGAGAAGGTTTGTGGGAGAAAAAGCTGTACAGATTTTATTTCTATTACCATACCTGGTTTAAAAGGAAAATTATCTGGTGGTAATACTCCTACGTTTGGTGTTATAGGAAGATTGGGTGGTGTTGGTGCTAGGCCTGAGTTGTTAGGGCTTGTCAGTGATGCTGATGGGGCTATTGTTGCTCTAGCTGTTGCATATAAGATTGCTGATATGAGAAGAAGAGGTGATGCTCTTCCTGGAGATGTTATCGTAAATACTCATATATGTCCTAACGCTCCTACAAAACCTCATAAACCTGCTTTAATGATGGATTCTCCTGTAGATATATTTGATCTTTTGAAGAGAGAAGTTGATGAGAAAATGGACGCTATATTGTCTATAGATGCTACAAAAGCTAACTGGGTTATAAAGCATTCTGGTTTTGCAATTACGCCTACTATAAAAGAAGGATGGATTCTTAAAGTAAGTTCCGATTTGATAGATATATATATGAGAGTCACAGGAGAACCTCCAGTCATAGTACCAATAACAATGCAAGATATATTGCCATTTTCAACACCAGTTTATCATATCAATAGTATTGTACAGCCATGGATATATGCTAAGGCGCCGGTAGTTGGAGTTGCAACAACAACAAAAATAGTTGTGCCAGGCTCAGCTACAGGTGCAACAAACATATTCTCATTAGAACAAGCAGCAAGATTCGTAGTTGAGGTAGCTAAAGATTTTACCATGGGCAGAGCAAAATTCTATGATGAAAATGAATGGAAAACTATAATAGAGACGCATGGAGAAATATCTCATATAATGAGAAGAGGTGTGTTAAAATAGCATATAAATATAAAGTAGGTCTTATAAGGGTTGTCACTTTAACTGATGAAAAAATATTAAATGTTCATGGCCATATTATTGAAAGATTATTTCCAGAAATAAAAGTAATCAGTAGATCTATTGAAGATCAACCAAAAGGAATCTATGACAAAGAGACAGAGAAAAAAGCTATACCTAAGATCCTTAGAATAGCCGAAGAATTTGAAAAAGAAAATATGAATGCTATAATAATCAGCTGTGCAGCAGATCCTGGCGTTAAAGAAGCTAGGAGAAAACTGAAGATTCCTGTGATCGGTGCAGGATCTGCTGTAGCATCTTTGTCATTAAGTTATGGTAATAGGATAGGTGTATTAAATCTCAATGAGGGGACTCCTGAAATTATAAGAGATGTATTAGGATCACATCTTGTGGCCGAAGAGTATCCTAGAAATATCAGAAATACTCTTGATCTGATGACTAATGAAGGTATGGAAGAGGCTCTCAAAGCGCTAAAAAGGCTTTTAGATAAAAATATTGATGTAATAATCTTAGGATGTACGGGTTATTCTACAATTGGTTTTATAGAATATGCTAGAAAAATCACACAAAAACCTATGATAGATCCTGTTATAGCAACAGGTATTGTAACACTTGGCATATTAAAAAACAGAGGTGGCTTGTATGAGGATCAAAGTAAATGAAGAGATTGCCAAGGCAGCTGTTTATGGAGGATCTTTTTTAGGAGGGGGTGGAGGGGGAGATTTTAGAGAGGGACTCAAAATAGCTGAACTCGCGCTCGCCCTAGGAGATTTATTTATAGTAAGTGTTGATGAACTTCTTAAAGAAAGTTATATTGCTACAGCATCTATAGTTGGAGCTCCGGCAGCAAAAGATAGATATGTAATTCCTCGCCATATGGTGAGGGCTTTCGAGTTATTAATGAGAATGGTGGACATACCTATCAGAGGTATTATCTCCTCTGAAAATGGTGGCGCTTCAATTACAAATGGGTGGATCCCTGCTGTTCTTCTCGATTTACCAGTAGTAGATGCTCCAGCAAATGGAAGAGCTCATCCAACTGGTATAATGGGTTCTATAGGTCTACATAAAAGACCCAATTATATCTCTATACAAGCTTGTGTTGGCGGAGATATTAGACGAGGCAGATATATTGAGCTGATCGTGAAGGGGAGTTTAGAAAATGCTGATAAGATCGTTAGAGAAGCATCTGTACAGGCTGGTGGAATGATTGCTGTTGCACGGAATCCTGTAGAGAGAGATTATGTGGCTGAAAATGCTGCTGTGGGAGGCTTATCAAAAGCCATTAAGATAGGTGAAATTATGATCAAACATAAAGATGATGTTGATGAGATGAGTAAAAAAATTATTGAATATCTAGGTGGTGGAAAAATTATTGGTAAAGGTATAGTTATAGATAAAAATCTTGAAACCAGAGGAGGTTATGATATGGGTAGAATAATGATAAGATCTAGTGAGAAATTATATATCATAAAATTCTGGAATGAATATATGTCTCTAGAGACTAAAGAAGGATTTAAAATAGCTTCATTCCCAGATCTTATAACAACTATTAATACAAAAACCTCACTACCACTTACATCAGCAGAGATCAAAACAGGAGATGAAGTTATAATAATGATCATACCTGGAGAGAATATACCACTTGGTGCAGGTGTGAAGGATCATGAGCTGATTGAACAGATATGGAAAATCGTTCAATGAATGAGAAAATTTATCTGGGTTTTTCTTCTGATAATGACAAATATTTTTCTATTATTTCAGCTAATGATCTTGTGAGCTTATTAACAAAATCTTTAAACTTGTCAGGGTCATACATTAATAGATGTATATCTTTATCAATCCATGATCTAAGTTCTTTTAATTCATTCATAACATCTTTGTCTAAAGGTATCTTTAATTCTATTATCAGATCTATAAATCTTCTCATAGCATCTACACATCTTAATGGGCCGTACTCGCGCGGTTCTCCAAATAATCCTTGTGCACTAGATGATAAATATGCTAAAAATTCAAATATTTTCTCCAAGATCTTTTCATTCATCTCTTTACTCATATTAATCAACCCAAACCATTATTTTTTCAAGAGGTAGTCTAGGTGTTGGTTCTGGAACAATTTTTGGATATCCTACCAACACGATCATTACAGGCTCGAGATTTTCGGGAAGTTTTAGTATAGCTTTCACAGCATCTCGCGAGAATGACATTATAGGGTTAGTACCAAGTCCTAAAGAATATGCTAATAATGCTACTGTCTGAAAAGCGATCCCTGCATGTATAAGATACATTTTCTCTGCGGCATAAGAACCTCCTTTTTCCAATGCCCATTTAAGATCTGAGCAAATTATTATAGCAATAGGATTTCCATCACCGATCCATCCTGGAGAAAACATCTTGATCAGTCTAAGGAGCCTTCTGTTATTAATTATTATAAATCTAAGATCTTGCAAATTACTTCCTGTAGGAATTAAGCGAGTTATGTCTAAGATCTTGATCAACATATCTTTTGGTACCTCTTTATCTAAGAAATATCTGATAGTCCTTCTATTTTTAATAATCTCTGCAAGAAACTCAAATTTCTCCATATAAATCACCATTTAAAATTCGAAAAAAAATTATTAGATTATTAGAATTTATTTTCTTCTTCTGGTTAGATAAACTCCTAACCCTGCAATCACGACTATTACTACTGCTATTATAACAACAGTCTCCATAGATATGCTTGGCGACGGAGTAGTTGTAGCGATAGATGTTGTCGGTGGCGTAGTAGTTGTTAGAGTTGTTATAGGAGTAGTTGTTGTGGGTGTAGGAGTCGGAGTCATCATAAATACTTTCTCTAATCTCATATAAGCTGTACCCCAACCATTTTCCCAAATACCTGGCTGTAACGCATCAGAGAATTTAGTGTTTAATGCTGCTACAAAAGTTCTTGAAACTATCCAGACTCCCGGCTGATCTTCTGTTATTATGTCGAGGGCTTTTTTCACTAAATCAATCTGTTGCGTCTTGTTTACAGTCCTCTCTGCTGTGAACAAGTATTTATCTGCCTCAGGATTATCATAGCCCATAGCATTTGACCATGAAGCTCTCACGATCCCTCTCTTGGTAAAGTATTGAATGAAATATGCGGGGCCAGGTCCTTCTACAAATGGGAATATACTCATATCAAAATCCCAATTTCTAAAAACTGTCTGATGCCAAGCGGCAGTATCTAAAGTTATTATCTGCACATCTATACCTATCTGTCTTAGAAAGTCTCTGATTAATTGAGCTTCCTGAACATACCAAGGATATGACGTGGAGTCTATTGTAAGTCTTAATTTGAATCTTATTCCATCAGGGCCTCTCTTATAACCAGCTTCATCAAGTAGCTTGTTTGCTTCATCAGGATTATAATCAGGTTGTTTTGCTATGGGCATGAACATTGCTGTTGCAGGTACATTAGGGACTATCTTACTTAAAGATTCTACTTTACCATAGTAAACGAGTTCAGCAATAGCAGTTTTGTTAATAGCCATTGCAATAGCTTTTCTAACCCTGACATCTTTAAGTGGGGCGGGTCCTTCAGGATGTAAATTAAAACCTAAGAAATCTATAGATCCTCCTGGACTTGGGAAGAACCAGACCTTTAAGAAAGGCAGTTTGCCTTCATTGATCATTTTCTCTAAAGTTACAGCATCAGACATTGAAAGCCCATAGTTCCATACAAAATCTATCTCGCCTTTCTGAAGAGCTATTGCCATAGCGCTTGAACTTGGTACAATCTTGAATATTATCCCATCAAGATAAGGCAAACCTTTTTTCCAATAATTCGGATTTCTTTCAAGAGCTATATACTGGCCTTTCACCCATTCTTTAAATTTGAAAGGGCCTGTTCCTATAGGACGTACATTATAGGGATTCGTTAATATGTCAGTGCCTTCATATAAATGTTTAGGACTTATTTCGGTGCCTGAGCCACCAAAATATCCTGGATAAAGTATGAGACCCCATGTAACATTAAATCTGAATATCACAGTATAGTTATCAGGAGTATCTATACCTTCTAGATATTTCTGCATCGAAGCAATGAAACTATTGAATTTTGGTCCTATAACCTCATAAGAAAATTTGACATCTTGTGAGGTAAATGGTACGCCATCATGCCATGTAGCGTTTTTAACTAGATGAAATATAATGGTCATTTTTCCATCTGATGAAACATTTATATCCCATGACTGGGCGAGATCAGGAATCCATTCCAATGTTTTAGGATCAAAATCTATTAAAGAGTTACCTATAGGTGCCACAACTTGATAGTAAGTCCATGTGGGGCTACCTGTCAAGACCAGATTAGGAGGTTCTGAGGGTATTCCTACTACTAATGTACCTCCATATGTAGGCTGAACTGTTTGGCTATATGCAAACGGAATGTTTAAACATATTAAGAATACCGTAAGGATTAACATTATAAAAATATACTTTTTATTGTTCATATTCGCCTCGTAATAGTATGAGATATACAAGAATAATATGTTTTTCGGCAAAACTTTTAATATGATAAAATACACTTATCATTCTAGTGATGGAATGACCAAACTTTGATGAGTATTGAAATGATATAGTCGTGATATTGGAACCTTAATTTAAAAAACTTATTCGCTTTAGTATTTTCCAAAGATACTCATAGTTCATCAAAGAATACTACGAAAACTATACACAAAACCTTATCTTATCGGTATCATTAGGATTAGAAAGCTTTCCTTCGTAATCTTGGATTCATATATTCTATTAATCCGTCGCCTAACAAATTAAATCCTAGGATCATGAGCGAAAGAAATATTCCTGGAAATACGGACATCCACCATGCGTTTGCGAGTATATGTTGTTGTGCATTATTCAATAGCATGCCTAAGCTTGAAACATTAGGATCACTTACACCTAAAAAGCCTAATCCTGCTTCTACGAGAATATTATTGCCTATCTGTAAAGTTATGTAAGGTATGACTGACGGTAATGAATTAGGTAATAATTCTGAAGATATTATTTTAATATCACTTAGTCCAAGAACTTTTGCTGCTTCTATAAAAGTTTGTTGTTTAACAGATAATGTAGTAGCGCGGGTCATTCTAGCAATACCTGGCCAACTTGTCACTCCTATTGCTAGAATAATATTATAAATGTTTGGACCGAGAGTTGTAACGATTATAAGTGCTAACAGAAATTGTGGAATTATAAATGCCATATCAGTAATTCTCATAAGGAGATCTTCCAAAAATCCTCTATAATAACCGGCTATGATCCCTAATAATATTCCTATCAACATTGCTATCAGAGCTGAAAGAACTCCTACTATAAGTGACGTCCTGATACCATAGATCGTGTTTACATAAATGTCTCGCCCAAGATCATCTGTTCCAAAAAGATATTGAAGAGAAGGTGGTTGATAAGGAGGCCCTTGCATTACAGTTAGAGGAGGATACCATGTTATGAAAGGTGCTAATATACCTAAAATAACTATTATGCATGTAAGAGTTATACCTACGATCAGTCTTGTATTGAAATTAGAAAACTTTTCTTTCAGGTATTTTGTATGGTTTAAGATCAATTTATACATGGATCTCACCTTACTCCTTCCTTATTCTCGGATCTAAGATATTATAAAGAATATCAACTATTAAATTAATAATTATTATAATTAATGCTCCATATATGAATATTCCTAACATAACAGGATAGTCTCTTAACTGTAGAGAATTGTATAACAACAAGCCCATTCCAGGCCATGAAAATATGGTTTCTGTGAGTATAGCTCCTACTAATAACACCCCTGTATTAAAGCCTATAAATGTCACAACAGGGATCAAGGCATTTCTCAACGCATGCCTAAATATGACCCTTCGTTCGGGAAGACCTTTAGACCTTGCAGTTATAATAAAATCTTGTGTAAGAACCTCTAAAACATTTCCCCTAGTCACTCGTGTGACATATGCTATATTAAATATTGCTAATGTTGTTGCCGGCAGAAATAGATGATAAAGTATGTCGAGATAATAATATATACCTTGATAAGTTGTTGTGAGAGATGTCATGCCCCCAGTTGGGAAGAGATTAAGATTAAGTGAGAAGATTATCAACATAAGTAATCCCAACCAGAAATAAGGTATGGATACGCCTATAAGGGACAACACAGATATTATAGCATCTATCCAACCTCTTTTGGCTGCCGCGATAGTGCCTAAAAAAACGCCTACTAAAGATACTATAAACATGGCAGTAAGGATCAATAGAAATGTAGCAGGTATTCTGCTTAATATGAGACTAGATACAGACTCAGATCTGAAATAAGAATAACCTAAATCTCCTTTTAACACATTTTCTATATAAATTAGTAACTGAACATATAAGGGCTTATCTAGACCGAATCTATGTCTAACAGCTTTTATAAATTCCGGATCATTTACTTGACCTGCAAGTATATACGTAGGGTCTCCTGGAGCTAAATGTACTAAAAGAAAAGTGATTATGATTATTGTGAAAAATAACGCTATGTATAAGAAGAGTCTTTGTATTATAAATTTTAGCATAATCACTCTTACTCACGTAATATTTTTAATCTTTCAAAGCATATGAATTTTATCATAATATAACCAACACGCAATATATCTCCCATCTTCTAATTTTATGAAAGGGGGCATCTCTTTTTTACATTTATCTGTGACAAAAAGACATCTATTATAGAAGGGACAGCCATTAAATTCCGTCTTTAATGTCATAGGCTCTCCGCTTACAAAGATCTTTTTATTCTTCTCTATCTCGGGATTAGGCACAGGTACTGCTGATATAAGCATTTGAGTATAAGGATGTTTAGGATTGCGGATCACGTTTTTAGTATCTCCATATTCAACTACTTTACCTGAATACATAACAAGAATCTTTTGTGTTATATTATCTATAAGTGATATGTCATGCGATATAACAATGTATGAGAGTCTGCCTTTTCTATCTTCATAAATCTTTTTAAAGAGATCTATGATTTGTCTTTTTAGTGAAGCGTCTAATGCTGATGTAGGCTCGTCAGCTATTATCAGCTCTGGATCCAAAGCTATTGCACGAGCTATATTAACTCTCTGTCTCTGTCCACCACTCAGCTCATGTGGATATCTATTCATGAATATAGATGCTGGTGTTAATCCTACATCTTCTAACAGTTCTTCTATTCTCTGATTAATCTCTTTATCATTAAGATTTGTATGGGTCTTATAAACTTGTGCAAGTATCTCTCTAATATTTTTCCTAGGATTAAGAGATGCTGAAATATCCTGAAAAATCATTTGAAATCTAGGTCTTAATCTTCTTATTTCTTTCTCACTAAGATCAAGGATATTAATTCCATCGAAATATACTGCTCCTGAAGTAGGTTTGATTAATCTCAGGATCAGTTTTGCCAAAGTTGTTTTTCCAGAACCACTTTCACCTACAATTCCTAATATTTGACCACGTTCTAAGATAAACGAGACATCATCAACAGCCTTTATATATAATGATGTCTTCCTGAAAAAGCTTTTTCCAATTGGAAAATATTTTTTTAAATGTTCTACTCTTAATAGTTCATCTCTCAAATATTCTCACCTTTATATAGCCAACATGAAACCCATCTGTCTTTCTCTTTTACACGAATTAAGGGAGGTTCTTCATAAATACATTTTTCTTTTATTACATAAGGGCATCGTGGATGGAATCTACAGCCTTTCGGAAGATTAAGCATATTTGGGGGAGATCCTTTTAACAGGAATCCTTTTTCTATTTTATGCTCACCTATAGTTAATATAGAGCCTAACAATCCTTGTGTATATGGATGAAGTGGATCTTCAAACACATCTTTTATATTACCTATTTCTACTATTCTTCCAGCATACATTACTGCAATTTTATCAGCAATTCTTGCAGCAACTCCAAGATCATGCGTTATAATCATTATTGATAAGCCATATTCTTTTTGTAGCTCTTTAAACAGTTCTAATATTTCTGCCTGTATAGTAATGTCTAATGCTGATGTAGGTTCGTCAGCAATTAAAAGATCAGGTTCATTAGCTATTGCCATAGCAATGATTACTCGTTGTTTCATGCCTCCACTTAGTTGGTGAGGATAACTTTTTGCAACATATTCTGGATTCGGTATTTTCAATTTTTTTAATAATTCTAAAGCTCTCATCTCAGCTTCTCTTTTAGAGATTTTTCTGTGAACCATAAGTCCTTCTATGATCTGATCAGATATTTTCATTACAGGATTCAGATACGTCATAGGATCCTGAAAAACCATTCCTATTCTATTACCACGTACTCTTCTTATATCTTCTTCAGAGAGTCTTATTAAATCTATTGATTCATTTTTGGTATAGAAGACAATTGAGCCTTCAACTATATGGGCATTTTTAGGAAGAAGTCTTGTAATGCTGTAGGCAAGTGTAGATTTTCCACTTCCTGACTCACCTACTACAGCTAACACCTCACCTCTTTTCATAAACAGATCTATCCTATCAAGAGCTTTTATTACTCCCTCTGGCATTTTATATTCAACAGTTAATCCTTTGATTTCTAAGATATTGCTCATGATCTCATTCCAATAGTTATATGAGTTCTGATAATACTCTTGCTAAAGCTCTTCTTGTGGATATGACTCTTATGTTTCCACTAGTCTTTTTAATAATATTTCTTTGAGCATCTGTATAGCCTATGCAATCCATGATTGCAAGATTGATACCTTCTGTTTTTAATCTCTCTCCTATTTTCTCGAAATCTGTTAAAGAGGATGTGTAGGGCGATATAGGTATAGCTATGAGATTTTCAAAGTATTCACCCCATTTTTTATAGGCATATTCTACTTGCTCTTCAGCTGGTATAAATATTGCTATCCTACCTTTATATCCTATACTAGAAGCTATTCCTTTCAGAATCTTATCAGGATATATAACAGGTTTTATAGTATCAAAATCTGGAAACTCTCCTGAACATAGTATCGCTATAAGATCAACCTTTTTATCTAGTTCCCATATCTTCTTCTCTAACAGAGGAATAAGCTTTTTCTTAGAAATCTTCACTTCACTACCATCTCTTAATCTAGTCACATAAACAGTATCGCCTGACTCAGGTCTCAAATTTTTCTCAATCTCTTCTCTTGACAAATCATCTAAAGCACCTGCTTCTACAAATAATACCTCATATCCTTCTATAATCTTCATTATTTCAGGAACAACATCTGTTCTAGGAGACTGCCCTATCGTTGCAAAGCCTATAACAGGTCTCATCATAAGCCTCCCTATTCTTATATAATTTTTTCCAAAAAAAGTTTTTGGTTTGAAATGCAATATTGCATGGTTCTTTGATGTGCTCTTCTTCTAGCTAAGTATCTTCTGACTCTAGTTTAGATCGACACTTTGAAAAGTGCTATTAACATACATATCAATCTCTCTTAATCATATTAACAAGCTTTCCTGTCAATCCCAAAAATGCACTCCTAATCAAGAAAAATCCTCTTAACTCTTATATTTGGTTGTTATGCGTGCGAGGAAGTTGGCTAGGGTTGTTTGGGCTTTATTTAGTAAGAATGAGCTGTTCAAGTATTAAATTCCCCAGCTAAAGGGGCGTGATAAAAACATGCTCATCATCTACTCACACTCTTAACAACACATTTAATACTGATGCTTATACAAGAACCCTAAATGATGATAGAGTTCATTGACCTTACATTCTTAAATTTATGTTTCCACGTACTCATAAAAAGTCAAGAAAGAACGTGTTCCTTCTAATAAGTTCTTCATTTCATTTCCTAATTAAAGTCATATGTTATATCTCAGCACATGAATATAGGAAATTGAACCAAAACTTTACACATTTGATCATGCAATATAGCAGAGTGTCAGTAAGATTTATTATCTAGAACTAAATTGGTACTGCTGGGGATTTTTATGGCCGATCTTTTTATGGAGCTTCAGAAAGCTGCTTATAAAACTGTTAAAGATCTTGCTCTAGTGAAATCAGGCGAACATGTTCTTGTTTTAGGAGATACCTCTTCTGATATGAACGTTTTAAAAGCTGTCGCTTCTGCAATATATCTTCTAAATGCTGAGCCTGTAATTGTTTTATATGAAACACGTGAAGAAGTAGATATGGAGCCTCCTAAAAATGTTACATCTGCTATGAAAGGTAGTGATGTTATAATTAGTCTTCCACTTATGTATATTCTTCATACAAAGGCTTATTATGATGCTATGAGTTCTGGTGCTAGAATTCTTGAACTTACTGGTATGGATAGTGACATGATGATAAGATTGATTGGTAGAGTAGACTATAATCTTATGTGCGAGTTAGGAGATAAATTGGCCGAGCTTACTAAAAAGACGAGAAAAATTAGGATTGTGAGTGAAAAAGGTAATAATATTGTTTTTGAGAACGATCCTTCTAGACCAATATTTCATAATGATGGCATATTAAGAGAAAAAGGCATATACAAACCTTTAGGAGGGCAGATCTCTTGGGCACCTATAGAGGATAGTATTGAAGGAGTTTTAGTTATAGATGGCTTTATATGGCCTCCTAAAGAGATTGGAATATTAAAAAATCCTGTGAAGATAGAGATTAAAGAAGGTAGAATCAGAAGAATAGAAGGAGGTTTTGAAGCCAAGATATTATCTAAATGGTTTGAATCATTAAATGACGAAAAGATGTATTATATTGCACACGCATCATGGGGATTTCATCCTAAAGCTGTTTTACGAGGAATACCATTAGAAGATGAGAGAATATATGCAGGATTCGAATTCGGTTTCGGCTCTCAGAGTCTCAAATTCAAAGGAAAAATCGGGCTGGCAAAAGCACATACAGATATGAGTATATTAGAGCCTGATGTATATTATGATGAAATATTAATAGCTAGTAAAGGAAGATTTGTACATCCAGAACTTGTAGAATTAGATAAAAGACTTAAAAAATAAATTTGAGAAATACGTGATTTGAAAGTGATGAGTCTTTGAATCGTGATTGGATAATGAAGCAGTTCCGATACTTTTGCAAGTATAGACATTGCACAGACTCTAACATAGTCTTTCATCTAGCATAAATTACATTTTGTTTTTTATCTAATTTTCGATTCAAAACTCATCATCCAGATAAACATCCTAGTAGTGAACATCTAAATTTTTGGCATATTTTGTGATAATTATATCTAAACTCAGTTATGTGTATTTCGATTACTCTGATGAGCCTTATTATGAGATTATTTGCTTTAATGATTTCTAAGCGTTTAAAGATGCTCACAATTCACTAAAATACTAAAAGATCATAAAATCTTTCTTGTTGATATCTTTGTAAATAATGAAAATGCTTAAATACAAAATAGCTATGCTTAAGTATAATTATTGATTTAAAGAGGTGGGGTGCTAGGTACGCTCCAAACATAAAAGCTGAAGTTCAGGCTGTTGCTGCAGTGTTAGTTGAGAAAGCAATTAGCAGTTTTAAGAAGGTTATACCTATAGTATGTGGTATTACTGATCAAGGATTTTATTGCGATTTTATAGCATATGAATGGTTAAAAGAGGATGATGCGATATTTATTGAAAAATGGATACAAGAGCATGGATCTAATATAACTGTAAAATTCTTAGATTCTGAGAGTGAAGATATTCTTAAAAAGGAACGTTCTAAACTCTTTGAGATATATGGAGATATTAAAGTTAAAGGGTTGTCAGTTAATGACTATTCGAGCTTGGTAAAGGGTTTGTGGAATTTTGATCTTAATGTGCAACAAGTTGTTGTTAAGATAACCAATATTTCTGCGCACAACCCCAGTCCAAATATTAGATTATTGCGTGTTAGTGGTATAGCGTTTTGCTCTAAAGAAGAGTTAGAAAGTTATTTAAATTATATGGAGGAAATAGTAAAACGTGATCATAGGATTCTAGGAAGAAAATTGGATCTTTATAGTTTTCATGAAGAAGCTGGGATTGGGCTGGTCCTCTTTCACCCTAAAGGTATGATAATAAGACAGGAATTAATTAATATGATGTCTGAGGTTAATAGAAACCTTAATTACATGGAAGTTTATACGCCTCATGTTTACAGAGCTGAATTATGGAAAATTAGTGGTCATTATGAACATTACAGAGATAAAATGTTACTATTTCCAGTAAAGGATGAGGAATATGGAGTAAAACCAATGAATTGTCCAGGGCATATTCTTATTTATAAGACTTCATTAAAAAGTTATAGAGATTTACCATTTAAATTATCTGAATTTGGAACCGTATATAGATGGGAACAAGAAGGGGAACTTTATGGTCTTCTTAGATTAAGAGGTTTTACTCAGGATGATGGACATGCATTTCTTAGAGAGGATCAAGTGAAGGATGAGGTAAAAAATATACTAAATGAGGTTCTTAGAATTTTAAGTGTATTTGGTTTTAAGAGAGATGATGTAAGGATATCACTTAGTACAAGACCATTACATAGTATTGGAACTGATGAACAATGGAGCAAAGCAGAGCGAGCACTTAAAGAAGCTCTCGATGAGATTAAAATGAATTATGAAATAAAAGAGGGTGAAGGAGCTTTTTATGGTCCAAAAATTGATGTAGATTTTAGAGATAGTTTAGGTAGATGGTGGCAGTGTTCAACAATTCAAGTAGATTTTGCTCTTCCTGAACGATTTGATCTCTATTATATTGATCAAGATAATAAACCAAAAAGACCTGTGATGGTACATAGAGCTATACTTGGTAGCATTGAAAGATTCATGGCTATAATCATTGAAAATTTCGGTGGAAAATTACCAACATGGCTTTCCCCAATCCAAGTAATAGTGATTCCAATCACTAACGCTCAGAACGAATACGCACTAAAAATTGCGCAACTAATCAAATCCAGAAATATAAGGGTCACAGTAGATCTTAGCCCAGACACTCTAGGTAAAAAAATAAAGAATTCGTACGAACAGGGCATACCTTATCTTATAATAGTCGGAAAAAAGGAAGCGGAATCTAATACAATATCAGTAAGATCTAGAGGAGGTAAGGAAATAAGAAATGTGGATATTAATAAATTTATAGAACTAATTACTGAAGAGATCACCACAAGAAGTTTAACACTACACGCAATGGATTCTCTTATCGGAAATATTTCTTAAAAGTTAGAATGCTTAAAAATATTTTCTATCCTAAAATATTCGTGTCTTATTGCTTTCATAAGTTATTTTAATTTGATTGTTCTATAACAATCTCTATGAATCATCATGACTTTCATTAAAAACAATTAAAACAAAGGATAATATAGATAATTTTGCAAACAAGAAACTGATTATTTTAATTTAGCATTGATGAGACTTTATAGTAATATGAGAATAATATTTACAAGTAAAGTTTTTATTATTTAAATAAAATTTGCATATTTTTGTAAAATTACCTTTTTAAGTAATGTAAAATACATATATGAGGGATATGGATGGAACTTCCACGTGTTATACTTTATCAGGGACAAAAGGAATACGTTACACGCGTAGGTTCATTAGAACGTACACTTCCAATAGTTAAAGTCTCAGAAGGTTTATGGATAGCATCAATAGGTGAAATAGTTTTAGGAGATATAGATTTTGTAGAACACGCAGGTTCATTATTAGCTAAAAAAATAAAACAACAATGTAATCCAGAAGTTATCATTGCACCGGAAGCTAAAGCATTTCCTCTAGCGCATGTAATAGCTAGAGAACTGGGTCATAAATTTTTTGCAGCCGCAAGAAAAGGTGTAAAAGGTTACATGAGCGGTTATATATCAATAGAAGTTCAATCAATAACAACAGCTGAAAAACAACGTTTAATATTAGATGATATTGATGTATTAAGAGTAAAAGGAAAAAAAGTATGCCTTTTAGATGACATAGTTTCAACAGGCGGAACCATGAGAGCATTACAAGCAATCACTGAAAAAGCAGGCGGTATACCAGTTTGTAAAGCTGCCATATGGCTTGAAGGTCCATGGTGGAACGAAAAAGATCTCATATACTTAACAGAACTCCCAGTATTTATGAGCAATGAACTCTATGAAAAATCACGTAAAAGCCTTGAAAGCATTCACTTTGCTGTATAACACAATAGAAGAACACAATTGCTTGCAACACAATAAAACACAGCTGTTTTTATTTTTGTAGAAATGTAACACATTAATAAATTATAGATAAAGTTAATGTTTTTAAGTATGATTTCTATATAATTATTGGAGTGTATAAATATGGATACATTTGGTATTAAAGAAGTGCTTAATTTTAATGGAAGAAAAATTGCAATCTATAGGTTAGATAAATTTGAAGAAGTGGGTGTAAAAGGTGTCTCAAGACTTCCATTTACTATTAAAATTCTTTTAGAGAATATTCTTAGGAATATTGATAATAAAGCAATAACTGAGGATGATGCTATAACTATTGCAAAATGGCCTAGTACTATAGGGATTAAGGAGATACCCTTCTTGCCTGCTAGAGTAATACTACAGGATTTTACTGGTGTTCCTGCCGTAGCTGATTTAGCTGCTATGAGGTCTGCTATGAAAAGTCTTGGCGGTGATCCACGCAAAGTTAATCCGATCATACCTGTAGACTTAGTTATAGATCATTCTATTCAAGTTGATTACTATGGCACTTCTTACGCTTTTACTTTAAATCTTGAAAAAGAGTTTGAACGTAATCGTGAGAGGTATATATTTCTTAAATGGGCTCAGAAAGCATTTAATAATTTTAGAGTAGTTCCTCCAGGTCGTGGTATAATACATCAAGTGAATTTAGAATACCTTGCTACTGTTGTACAATTAAGAGAACAAAATAATGAATTAATAGCATTTCCAGATACAGTACTAGGCACAGACTCTCATACTACAATGGTTGATGGAATTGGTGTTCTAGGCTGGGGAGTTGGTGGTATAGAAGCTGAAGCTGTTATGTTAGGACAACCTTATTACATGCTGGTTCCTGAAGTAGTTGGTGTAAAACTAACAGGTGAATTACCTGAGGGTGCTACTGCCACTGATTTAGTTCTTACAGTAACTGAATTATTAAGAAAAAAAGGAGTTGTAGGAAAATTTGTTGAATTTTATGGTCCTGGTGTTAGTAAATTAAGTGCTCCAGATAGAGCAACGATTTCTAATATGTCACCCGAGTATGGCGCTACTGCAGGTTTCTTTCCAATCGATGATGTTACATTACAATATCTTAGAATTACAGGAAGAGATGAAAGTCTTATCAAGTTAGTTGAATGGTATGCTAAGTTGCAGGGAATTTTTAGGACTGATGATATGCCTGACCCCATATATAGTGAAGTGATAGAGCTTGATATGAGTACTATAGAACCATCAATAGCAGGTCCTAAAAACCCTGAAGATAGAATTCCACTTTATAAGGCTAAAGAGGCATTCCTAACAATTTTAATGGAATATCTTAAAAGTAAAAAAGCTATGAATGGTGGAACTTCTAAGATTAACAAAGTTTCATTATCTGAAGGAGAACCATTAGAAAATAATGAAAAAACCAATACGATCTCAGTACCGGAAACTGCTTTATCTCCTGTAAAAATTCAAATAGGTGATCAAGAATCTGCACTATTCAATGGTTCTGTAGTTATTGCTGCTATAACGAGTTGTACAAATACTTCAAATCCATCAGTTTTAATAGGGGCTGGACTTTTAGCTAAGAAAGCGGTTGAAAGAGGTTTACGTACTAAACCATATGTTAAAACAAGTTTTGCGCCTGGCTCTAGAGTTGTTGCTGAATATCTTGCGTCTGCAGGATTATTACCATATCTTGAAGCACTTGGTTTTCATATTGTTGGTTATGGATGTACAACATGCATTGGTAATAGTGGACCATTACCATCTCCTATTGCTAAGGCTATAAGTGACAATGATTTATTTACTGTTGCAGTACTTAGTGGTAATAGAAATTTTGAAGGAAGAATTCATCCACTCGTTAAAGCTGCATATTTGGCATCTCCAATGCTAGTTGTGATATACGCACTAGCCGGTAGAATGGATATAGATCTTACTAAAGAGCCAATAGGATATGATCCAAATGGTAATCCAGTCTATTTAAAAGATATATGGCCATCTCAAAAGGAGATTAAAGAAGTTATAGAAAAATCAATAAATCCAAAGATGTTTAAGGAGAAGTATGCTGATATCTTTAAAGGAGAAGAGAGATGGGAACGTTTACCTGCTCCTGAGAGTGAACTCTATTCTTGGGATCCAAAATCAACATATATTCAAGAACCTCCATTCTTTAAAGACATGTCATCTGAGCCTCCAGAACTTAGTGATATAAAGGGCGCTCGCGTATTAGCATTATTAGGTGATAGAATAACAACTGATCATATTTCACCAGCTGGTTCAATACCTAAAGATAGTCCTGCTGGACGTTATTTAATTGAACACGGTGTAGATCCAATTGATTTTAATACTTACGGCGCACGCAGAGGAAACCATGAAGTTATGATACGCGGAACATTTGCTAATATACGTTTAAAGAATCTTTTAACCCCAGGTGTTGAGGGTGGATGGACAGTATATATACCTACTGGAGAAAAGATGACAATTTATGATGCTGCCATGCGTTATATGAAGGAAGGTATTCCGCTCATTGTGATTGCCGGTAAACAATATGGTGCTGGAAGTTCAAGAGATTGGGCTGCAAAAGGCACCTATCTTCTTGGTGTAAAAGCTGTGATAGCTGAAAGTTTTGAAAGAATACATAGAAGTAATTTAATTGGTATGGGTGTATTACCTTTACAGTTCAAAGAAGGCCAGAATTGGAAATCTCTAGGCCTTACAGGATTTGAAACATATAATATTGAAGGTATTGCTGAGGGTTTGAAACCTAAGAAAGAGCTTACTGTTACCGCTAGAAAGAGCAATGGCGAAATCATAAGGTTTAATGTAATAGCTAGATTAGATACAGAAATAGAAGTTGAGTATTATAAACATGGTGGTATTATGCAATATGTGTTAAGAAAAATGCTTAAAAATTAGATAAAAAATATCAAATATTAAATTGGGGATTCATAATACATAAAATAATTTTATTTTTTACAGTTAAAAATAATCAAATATTTAAAATTCTTTTAGCATTTTCTTTTAAAATTTTCCGCTTAATTTCATCAGGAATATTAATTTCTTTAAATTCCTTTAACCATCTTTCAGGACTTATCAATGGATAATCAGAACCAAAAAGAAGCTTATCTTTTAATCTAACGGAATACCTCCAAATTTGTTCAGGCACATATTTAGGAGCCCACCCTGATAAATCTAAATAAACATTTGGTTTATGAAGTGCAACAGCAATGGCTTCATCAACCCAAGGCCAACCAAAATGAGCCATAACAATTTTCATATTTGGAAATCTTATAGCAATTTCATCAAAATAAATAGGTCTACCATAATCTAATCTTATATTAGATTTAACACCAGCACCTATTCCAGAAATACCAGTATGAAATACAGCAACGAGGCCTAGTTCATTACAAATTTCATAAAGTTTTTGAGCTCTCTCATCTAAAGGATGAAAACCTTGAAGCTGAGGATGAAACTTCACACCATTAGGTTCAAATTCTTTAATTAATTTTCTTAACTCACTTGTACCATTATCCTTCAAAGGATCAACCGAAACAAACTTAACAACTCTATCATCCTTAATATTACAAACTAATTCATTAGGTATACTTCTACCTAAAAATGTTGTAGAATCAATAGGAAGCACAACAAAATTTTCAATACCTAATGAACCAAATTCATCTAATACATTACTTAAATCTTTTAACTCAACCTTAGCATTAAAATATTTTAGCGTAGATTCAGCAAACTCACCTAAATAATTTAAAAATTCTTTAACTGGCGCATGAAAGTGAAAATCAATCATTTAATCACCATAATACAAAATAGAAACAAAAATATTAATTTTTAGCAACACAAAAATACTGAAACATCAATAAAACCATTATACAATACTCAGAAAACCTAAATTTTGTTCTGGAATGAATTAAGCAAAAAACTCGAATAAGTTTTTATAAAAATTTGTAATTATTTTCGCTTTAGTCCTCTTATTGATATCATCATTGCCGTTGATGCCAGTATTATACTTATTATGGTAATAATGCTCATTATAGAAATAATGTCTGAAGTACCGGATATTTGTGTAGTCGTTTGTGTAGTTTGCATAGCCCATGAAATGACAGTATAGGGTGGTTTAAAAGGTATTACAGCAAGACCTTGCCCAGTTCCCGGAGTAGTGCTTGTGAAATTAGTTATTGCTATAAAAGCACCAGCAGCACCTTTTGATGCATGGTTAAAAGCATGATCTACAAATGGATATTTCCCAGGCTCCGGAAAAACAACATCTATTATTGCACCTTGATCAGGTTCGAGACTTATCGATTGCAAACCTTTAAACACATTATTAGGATTACCATTCAAATAAACAGTATCAAGAATGGTTCCAATTATGTGGAATGATAACCAAAGATTTGGACCTATATTTAAGACATATAATCTTACTGTTTTATTTACTGGAACTGGTAAAGGATTATTTAAGTACCTAAAATTATATCCATCAAATGTAACATATAAAGGATTCCCTGAAATATAATCTTGATAACTCTTATAAAATTCATTCTTAACTAATATGTATTCTGCTGCAACAGGTGGTAAATTAGATGGTTCTACTATTATTACACCTGCCATACCATTTGCAATATGAATACCAGTATTATCAATACCACCTGGTGCACAATGATAAATAAAAACTCCTGGATATTTAGCTATAAAACTGAATTCAAATTTTTCACCAGGCTTAACTGGAATAAAATATTTACTCGGTGCTAAAAGTGCTGCATGAAAATCAATACCATGAAGCATAGTTCCATTATTAATTATAGTGACATCCACTTTATCCCCAACCCTAACTTTTATAGGTGGTGCTGGTACAGTTCCATTTATAACATAAGCATGATATACTACGCCATCATCTATAGCAATATCTTTTTCATATAAATAGAGAACAACCTTATACTCAGAAACTGAACCAATATTATATTGATATGCTGAAACTAATGGTAATAAACCAGTCAAAACAAATAAAAGAAATGCTGACAAAATTTTCAAATTCATTTACATCACCATACTTACAAAAATTGCTAACACTTAAACAAATACCCTTATACATAAGGGGTTTCCAGCTGTTCTTTAAAGCAATTAACTTTTATCTTTATTCATAGAAAGTGTGATCATTTTTAAGGCTTAAATAGTGCGGGGGGTGGGATTTGAACCCACGAACCCCTGATGGGAACGGATCTTGAGTCCGTCGCCTTTGACCTGACTCGGCCACCCCCGCAACTAAATATTAAAAAATAAATCTATCTTTTATTTTTTCCTCTTGCACTTTATACATGGTTTAATTCTTAAAAATACTTTACTTGATTAGGTCAACTATGATTTTTATTTATGAAAACTATGTGACAAAGATTAATCTAAATTTAAAATCTGTAAAATATATTATTTCAATGGGGATATTTTTGAGTTACTGTTTTAAAGCTATAGGAATTGTTGAGAAAGGATTCCCTAAACCAGAAGATCCCAATAGAAACATGTATAAAAGTAAACATGAATTTATAGGAATAATAAGGATCTTTGATGATTATTTATCCGGATTAAAAGGTCTTGAAGAGTATTCACATATAATAGTTTTATATGTCTTTTCTGAAGTAGAAAGAAGCGTCCTCGAAGTGGAACATCATTTAACTGGTAGACAAATTGGTATATTCGCAACAAGGTATCCTCCAAGACCAAATCCAATAGGTTTAACAGTAGTAGAATTAATAAACCTAGATCCTCCTAAGCTAATAGTTAAAGGATTGGATGCTTGGACAGGGTCTCCTATACTAGATTTAAAACCTTACGATTATTATGATATAATTAAGAGACCCAGAGTATCCAGAGACTTTGAAATAGAATGGAAAAGAAATTTTGAGACAAAAC
>Ga0272445_1000181_pt1 | contig 62104 bp, 72 predicted proteins | sample YNPCB0031_FD_194404 | JGI IMG/M metagenome (GOLD analysis project Ga0272445, IMG submission 194404) | Hot spring sediment microbial communities from Yellowstone National Park, WY, United States - YNP-CB-003-1 | ecosystem: Environmental > Aquatic > Thermal springs > Hot (42-90C) > Sediment...
AGGCGTCAAGACCGTCATAGCCGGGGAGTGCGGCCACGGCTGGAGGGCGTTTAAGAACTACACGGCGCCGGAGCTGGAGAAGAGGGGCGTGAAGACGCTTCACATATTCCACCTGGTCATAGACGCCGTTAAGAACGGGAGGCTTAAGCTGAACCCCGAGGCCAACGGCGATATTGTATACACCTTCCAAGACTCCTGCAACTACGCCAGGGGCGGAGACCTCACGGAGGAGCCGCGGTTCATAATTAAACACGTGGTTAAGAAGTATGTGGAGCCCATAAACGGCAGGGAGAAGACGTGGTGTTGCGGCGGAGGAGGCGGCCTGCTTACGGATGAGCTGTTGCCGCTCCGCATACAATACGCCAAGAACTGGTACGAAGACGCCCTCAAAGTAGGCGCCAACCACGTGGTGAGGGCGTGTGCCATATGTAAGGCGCAACTCAGCCACACCATGCCGCATCTCAACAAGGAGTACAGCCGCAACATCACCTACAGCGGCTTGATGGACCTAGTCTACAAAGCCACCGTCGTCTAATATTACTTGCAACAGTACAATAACTTTTTTACACTCTTCTTATTGGTAGCGCCATGGCGGATGGGGTGTTGATGCTCCTCGGCTTATTCGCGGTCTCCTTCGGCATAGGAGTTGTTGCTCCGCTGGCGGGCGTCGGCGGCGGCGTCCTCTACACGCCCCTGTTGCTGGGGTTTACGAACATAAATCCCGACATAGTGCGCGGCGCTGGCCTCACCGTGGCCACTTATTCCTCCATTATGGCAAGCACGAGGTTGTTTAGGCAGAGGATCGCCCCATTTAGGCTCGTGATTCTCGCCTCCGCCGTGCTCATGCCGAGCGGCGTATTAGGGGCCCAGATGGGGATATACGTTACTTCTTTAGGCAAATGGGGGATAGGTCTTCTGAGGGTTGCTCTAGGCGTTGTTATGTTTCTAGTGGTTGCAGTCCTGCTTCTAAAGAGGGTTGACTGGCCTGAGGGCAGCTGCGACGGGCGTGCCGTGAGGATTTTCAACCTCGCGTACAGCTACCACGACCAGGTGTTGGGGAAGGCGGTGAATTACTGCCCAGCGCGGCTCGGCTTCGGCCTTCTCATACAAGCTTTGGTGGGCTTCGCCGCCGGGTTCTTCGGGCTTGGGGCCGGCTGGGCCCTGATACCTGTGTACAACTTAGTGATGCTTCTCCCGCTGAGGGTGGCCGTGGCCGCGGCAAATGCGTCAATTGGGATCGCCAACAGCGCCACACTCTGGGTATTTCTCCACAGCAACAAGCTGAATCCCGAGATCTACATCGTTTCCGGCCTGGCCGTCATACTTGGCTCCCTTTTGGGGGCAAGACTGCTGACGACCGCCCCGCTTAGGTTGATCAGGTCCATCGTCATCGTCATAATGGCGCTCAACGGAGTCCAGCTGGTCATAAAGGGCGGCCTGGAAATGGCCGGGCTATGAGTCCCGGAAAAAGCTCGGAGGAGGTCTATTCCACAGTGACGCAGTGGCTTGTCTACGCCGCGTTTGTCATAATGGTCGTGACGCTGGCGTTGCGGATATCCGCAGACCCCCAAAATGTCTTCCTGCAACTAAACGATGCGGTGAATGGGAAGATGGATACGTGGAGGCCGGCGACGCCGTACGACTACTGGGTACTCTACGCACTATACTTCACAAATTTAATAGTGGCCGTAGGCCTCGCGGCGTCTCTACCCTCGCTCATCAAGGAGAGCAAAGCGGTCGCTGTTGTAGCTATCATCCTAATCTTTATAATCCTCCTAGCGGCGCATAGGCTCTGATCAGCAAGTGTTTTAGAAATAGAGGCTGGAAAAACTAAGGCGGGATTATGTGGATTACCGGGCTTGTTCTGAAGCTCCACTGGCCGGTCTTGGGGTCGCGTCTCACGTGGGTGAAGACGTGCCAGTTGTCCTCGTCTATATACGGATAGTCGGCGTTTAGGTAGTAGCCGCGGCTCTCCTTCCTGTTCATCATGGAGAAGACTACGGCCTGGCCCACGAGCAGGCGGTGGTAGACCTCCCAGACGCGGAGCAGCTCGTGGAGACTAGCCGCCGCGGCGAAGCGGAAGTCCTCCTCCAGCATCTTGAGTAGCTCCCAGCCCCTGTTTAGGAGGTACATGTTTGTGGTGTAGAACATGCCCCACCCCGCGGCGTATTCGTCCATAGTTTTCTGTAGCCGCACCAGGAGCTGGTACCAGTTGAGGTAGTTGGGATGTATCTCAAACCAGTTCGTATACGCGGGCGGCATCTCAGGCGTGGTGGTAAGCGGCTTGTTCTTGTGATACCACTCGAGCGGCCTGTAGACGATCTCCTTGTAACGCTCAACCGTGTCGTTGCTTATAGTGGGCCGGTAGTCCTTGGCCTGGGTCAACACGTAGCGGGCGGCGGCTTTGCCGGCGATCCTGCCCTCGGTGAAGGACCCGCTGCTGAACTTGTGGCCGCTGGCCCCCACCACATCGCCTGCTCCGAAGAGGCCCTCGACGGTGAGCATGCGGTTGGGGCCCCATCTGTATTCAGACGGCGCGATGTCGGTGGGCCCGGAGGCCCACATGCCGCCTGGGGAGGCGTGGCTGGCCTGGACGTAGGGCTCCGTGGGCAGAAGCTCGGAGGGCGTCTTCTGCGGGTGTATGTTCTGGGAGGCCCAGTAGAAGGCTTGCGTGGGCGTCATGTCTAGGTAGTCCTCGAATAGGACCTTGAGAGACTCCTCGTCCGGTAGTCTCTCCTGGGTCTGCATTAGGTCGGGCCCCCTGCCCTCCTTGAGGTTCTGTATGGTGACCCAGGTCCTGATGGGAGTGGGCGTCGGCCTAGCCCAGGCGAAGTCGTAGAAGATCTTGGCGAGCTCCGCCTTGGCCTCGTCGGGCAGGGGCTCCCACTGCTTCCCCTTGACGTCGGTGGACCTCATCTTGAGGAGCAGGTATGGGAACCCGACGGGGCCGTAGGCGTCCTTGAAGCGGACTACGACGAGTCTGAACTCCATGTTGACCGTCTCGGCCCCCGCCAGAAGCGGTATCGCGTAGGCGCTTCCGGAGGCCCAGGTGGGGTACCACGCGCGGCCCATCCCCTCGCCCACGCTTCTAGGCCTGTAGAGGAGGGAGGTGCCGCCAGCCGCCACTACAACCGCCTTGGCCTTGAACACGTAGAAGGTGCCGTCGCGGACGTGGAAGCCCACCACGCCGGCGATTCTGTTCGGCGCGTTCTCGTCCAGCAGTGGGTGGGTGACGAAGACCCTTTCATACACCTCGTCTGCAGACTTTCTGCAGGGCTCCCCGATGACGGCCTTGTAGCTCTCGCCGTGGATGGGGTGTTGCCACCTGCCGGTGCGGAGGTACTTGCCGGTCTTGGGGTCGCGCCAGATGGGGAGGCCCCACTCGTCGAAAAGCTTTATGGTGGAGGTCATGTGCCTCGCTATGTCGTAGATCAAGTCCTCTCTCGCCATGCCGAGGAGGTCGTTCCTCACGTACTGGACGAAGTCCTCGGGCTTGGGGTCGTCGGGGTCCTCGGTGAAGACGCCTAGGTTGCATGCGGAGAGGCCCATGCCGACGGCGCCTGACTTCTCCGTGTTGGCCTTCTCCACGAGGGTGACCTTGCACTTATTGCGGCACCAGTACTTGGCCTCGAACACGGCGCCGCATCCCGCCATCCCGCCGCCCACCACCAAGATGTCTGTCTCGACGACCTTAGTGGGGAAGTGAAGTGACGACATGGCTACCTACCGGCGGCGCTCTTCGCCTTTATTATGCTACCGACGATCCTAACAGGTTGCTTAGGCTTCGGGAGCTCCTTAAAGCCGAGGTACTCCGGCTTGTCCTCGAGGGCCAGGAGCTCGGAGTCTAGGTCGCTCCGCTCCGGGATGTCCAGGGCGCCGCGCGCGGAGCCCCACGGCGTTGTCCTTATGGGCGAGGCGAAGTCGTACACGGTGCCGTCTCTAAACACGATCCTCCAGTATATGATGTTCTTCTTGGTGTCCCTTACGACGCCCACCCTGGCGCCGAGGGGGGCGAAGTCGCTGTAAGGCCTCACATCTACGGCGTGTTCGGGGCAGTACTTGACGCAGTTCATACACTCGGCGCAACTCACGGGGTCTGCGTTGTAGGCGCGCCTCACCTTGGGGTTGAACTGCATATTGTCGGCGGGGCATATGTCCACGCATTTGCCGCAACCCTTACATTGAGAGCTGTATACGAACGTTGGCATGCAACCCCCTCACTGCATTATATTAATTGATTATTCACAGGAAGTGGAAAATAATTATTTTATTTAGCCGCAGGAATGAGCCGCATGGCTAAGGTGGTCCCATGTCCTCCCTATACTTGTGTAGAAAGCCCAGTGGACTGGGGCGTGATAGATGCTCTGGCCATACTCACAGTGCTATGGATAATCTTCTCATTTGTATACAAGGGAGTAAGGGGCCGCAACGTGATGCGCTATCCGCAGATACACATGATGATACCGTACCCTGAGTGGGAGAAAAAACTGTTGGCGGAGAAGCCGGCTATAGGCGCGGGGCGCGCCGTCGCGGCGTTTTTCAAAACGCTGTTTGACGACGTTTTGGCCATGGGGATCCTCAAGTGCGAATACGGCAAGTCCGAGCGCGAGGTTGTGAGGACCCGCACCGCCAAGCGGGCCGCAAAGCTGTTGATGGTATGGGGCTTCGTCTTCGCGGGCATCTCCACCGCCTTAGCCTACCTAATGTTCCCCCACAACAAGATCGTCCTGGATCTCTACCACCCGGCGAGGGTCTTCGGCATGTTGGGCGGCGTGTTTATGATCATAGGCGCGTTGATGTGGCTCTCCGTCCGCTACAAGGAGGTGAACTACGGGGGGATGCGGTGGTGGGACCTCATAGGCGCCGACTACCTCCCCATAATGGTACTCCTCCTCGGCATAAGCGGCTTTGCGCTCCAGGCGGCTATACTGGCCTGGGCCTACGGATGGCTTAGGGCCGAGGCCTTCCTCACCTTAGCGATTCACTTCCACGCCGTGCCGGTGGCCGCCTTCTTCTGGCTTTTCTTCTGGACCAAGGCCGACCACATAGTGTATAGAATCTTCTGGAGGATTTACGACTACGCCGACAAGGAGCTCGCCGGGCCCAACACGAGACTGCCGCCCACAACCCTAAAGCCGCTCAACAAAACCGGCAAGGAGATTCAACCGGGCTATTGATTTTTTCTTAGATTTCATCTGTTAATATCACTTAAATACGCTGTCTACATGTGTAGACATGCCAGTAATAGAACCACATGGGGGGCGCCTAGTCTACAACGTAATTGAAGACGCAGATAAGGCGAAGACATACTGGGAGTTGTCCACGCGGCTTGAGATAAAGCCGACGCTTGGGCCCGACGGGTCGCCGATTAGGAATCCCTACCGCGAGGTTATGTCGATTGCCTACGGCTTCTTCAGCCCCTTGGAGGGCTTTATGACGTGGAACGAGGTGGAGTCTGTGCTTAGGGAGAGGAGGCTCCTCAGCGGGTGGCTCTTCCCCTTCCCCATCGTATTCGACGTCACGGAGGAGGAGCTGAAGGCCTCTGGCGCGAAGCCTGGCGACGACCTCCTGCTGACGCTTAAGGGGCGGCCTTTCGCCGTGTTGAGGGTGGAGGAGGTGTATAAGTTGCCCGACAGGCGGGAGTTCGCCGACGCCGTCTTTGGGACGCCGGAGAGAAACGGCGAGGTGGTGAGGAGGCGTTTCGACGAGAAGCACCCCGGCTGGCTGATATACCGCTCGCTCAAGCCTCTCGCATTAGCCGGCAAAGTCGCAATCGTCAACCCGCCAAGGTTTAGAGAGCCCTACAACCGCTTCTGGACCCCGCCCGCCGCCTCGCGGAGGCTTATCGAGGCTAAGGGGTGGAGGGTGGTGGTGGCTCACCAGACCCGCAACGTGCCGCACATTGGCCACGAGATGCTCATGAAAAGAGCAATGTTTGTAGCCGGGGGCGACAGGCCGGGCGACGCGGTGCTCGTCAACGCCATAATCGGCGCCAAGAGGCCGGGCGACTACGTAGACGAGGCGATTCTAGAGGGCCACGAGGCGTTGAACACGGCGGGCTACTTCCATCACAACCGCCACATGGTGACCATGACGCTTTGGGACATGCGGTACGGCAATCCCCTGGAGTCTCTCCTCCACGGCGTCATCAGGCAGAACATGGGCGCCACGCATCACATGTTCGGCAGAGACCACGCGGCCACGGGCGACTACTACGACCCATACTCCACCCAATACCTCTGGACCCGCGGCCTCCCCAGCTACGGCATAAACGCACCGCCCCACCAGCTGGACAACGGGCTTAAGATAAGGCCGGTGAACATGGGGGAGTTCGCCTACTGCCCCAAGTGCGGCGAGTACACCTACCTCGGCATCTCCTACGGCGATGTGAAGGAGGCGCCGCTCTGCGGCCACACGCCGGAGAGGATCTCCGGCTCCTTCCTCCGTGGCGTAATTATCGAGGGCCTTCGGCCGCCTAAGGTGGTCATGAGGCCGGAGGTGTACGACGTAATTGTGAAGTGGTGGCGGGTCTACGGCTACCCATACGTCACAGACAAATACCTAAAACTTAAAGAGGAGACTCTGGAGGTGGAGCTATGACGTACAAAATCGGCCTCCTAATAGACGAGAAGCGCTACGAGGCGATCAAAAACCTCCCCTTCGCAAACCAGCTGAAGTCTATGTTCGGGGGCGAGATAAAGATGCTGGAGGTCGACGTCGACGAAGACACGGCTAAGAAGATCCTGCAAGCCTTCCCATCCGCGAGGGTAGACGCGAGGGGATACCTAGAGGACCTCCCGGTGGCGTTTAAGAAGGCGCTCTTCGAGGCGGTCGTCAAGACGAGGAGCCTAGGCAAGGAGTCCTTCGAGGAGGTGTTTAAAAACATAGAAACCATCAAGGAGCTGGCCAAGAAGGAAAAGGAGTACGTCCCGCCCCCCTAAAACCCCCTTTTCCAAACGGATTTATATCACAGACGAGCCTTCACAGTGGATGACCTCTCCTCCGTCCTCCACGAAGTTTTGAAACAAATCGCAACCCAGATCGTGGAGAAGGCCAAGAAGGGGAAGAAGCTGACAGTGAGAGAATACCTCTTCCTCTACCTCTACCTGTTGTCGGAGGACTACAAAGACAAAGAGCGGAGAATCAAGAGGGGGGATGCGCCCGCCGGCGGCAGGGAGACGGGTGCTCCTTAATGCTTTTTAACGCAGTCCGGGAGGGGGTCTATGGAGCTGAGGCTGGGGGTCTGCAAAACCTCCACAATACTGGACTACAGATTGGTGGTCTTCGGCGATTTCAGCCCCTACGTTTTGGTTAGGAGCGTCGACGGCAGGCGGGCCGTGGCTAAGGCGGAGCGGTGGCGTGGATGCGTGGGCGTGTCCCGGGAGCTCGCCCTATATCTCTACCCCTACTACGGATGGGGCCGCGTCCCCGTGGAGGCGGACTTCATAGTCGAACAGACGGAGCCTCAGCCCGCCAGGCGTGTGGTGATGGTCGTCCCATTCGGCATCACGGAGGTGGTGGTGAGGCGGCAACTGGCCGGATACCCTCTGGTCGAGGGTTCCGTGGCGCTTGAGTACCTTGAGCACATCGAGTTCGGGGACATAGCAAGCGTGGAGCCCCCCATGTCGGTCCTCACAGACTCCACCCAGCTCAAAATAATCGAAAAGCCTGTAGAAGACGATGCGGTGGTCTTCGGCCGTAAATAAAAAGAATAAAACCCCGTATTTCTGCAATATGTCCGGCGGCTACCGCCTTAGGAGGGCGAGCAGATATCCGTAGAGTTTGGTGGGTTGTGTCCAGAGCGTCGGCATGGCTAGGAAGGAGAAGGGGTGGATCAGCTTGCCGAAGGGTACGTAGGCGATGAACAGCAACGCGAGGAAGACGTGTATCTTCGTAGCGGCGTCCCACTGGGCCACTAGGTCTAGCCGTGGGCTTCCCATTAACACGCTCTGGACCCACGGCGCCACAGTCTCCATGTACGGCGGATGGAGGACGAGGGTCTGGTAGTTCCCTAGGGCAATGAGCGCAAATAGAAGGACGAGCGCGAACCAGTCGTCCAAGAAGCTCAGCCGCCTCACGTCGGGCCGCGCCGCGCGTCTAATCAGAAGCAGGGCGAGACCCGCCAGCGAGAGGACGCCCGCGGCTCCGCCGACGTAGAGGGCTATGGCCTTGTGGAGGTCTTTAGGCATCCCGAACTGCTCCGGCGGCACTATCATGGAGAGGTGGCCAAGGAGCGCCATCCAGATCCCCCAGTGGAAGAGGAAGGAGCCCACCAGGAGTAGCCTGTCGGACATCGTCAGCGTGTAGAGGAGGAATACCCTTTTGAGGACTTCGCTGAGTCTCTCGCTGAACCCCCAGCTGTAGGCCTTCACGGCGACTGAGTAGAGCCCTGTAAGCCCACCCGCTGAGAACCAGCCCCACAGCCGGTAGAGGACGCCGCCCACGAACAAAACGAGGGCTATGTAGGGAAACGCCGCATAGAGAAACACAGTGACCGGGTCCATGGATAGCATTACTGCAGTCTTTAAAAGCGTTATTTCCAGACACCCGCTAAGAATAATCCGTGTGGCAGATTTCAGCGTCAACTTTGTCTATAATGATGAATAGGTTTATAACGAGGCGGGTTCTCCGCGTTGTGAAGATCGGCGTGATCTCAGACACCCACGACGACTACCGCGCCATCTACAAGTCCGGCGAGGTGTTTAGAAGCGCAGGCGTGTCGGCGGTGCTACACGCCGGGGACTGGACCTCGCCCTTCAGCATGTTGAAGATGCGGCGGGCCCTAGGGCCCGGCGTGCCGATATACACAGTCTTCGGGAACAACGACGGAGACAGATACATGGCGGCGGTGAGGTCTAGAGACGCCGCCGTCGAGGTGCTGGGCGAGGCGGCGCTCCTACAGCTGGGTGGCCGGCGCATAGGCCTCTATCACGGCACCGCCGAGGTCCTAGTGGAGGCCATGGCCCGCTCCGACATGTTCGACGTGGTGATCTACGGCCACACCCACAGACTAGACATAAGACGTATAAACGGCACGTTGATCCTCAACCCAGGCGAGGCATGCGGTTGCGCCACCGAGCGGAAAACCGCCGCCATCCTCAACCTCCAGACCCTAGACGTCGAGGTGGTAGAGCTGTAGCCGCGGCCAAGGCCGCCAATGTTGCTATGATGATTCTGAAAAAGGGGAGGGGCCTGACCCCAACCAAGTAGTCACCGGGGGCCTCTCCGCCGCGGCCCAGGCAGCCACCCGTCGCGTTCCAGTACATGGCCGAGAGAGGCGAGGCGCCGCCCTCGCCGTATGTGGGCCCTGCCACCACCAAGTAGTCGCCTGCCAGCGCAAAGCCCAACGGCGCCCTCAGGCCGAGCGCCTCCTCTACGCCGTACCTCACCTCAACCCTAGTCCAAATCCCATCGACCGCCACGTCTAGCACTGCTACGACGGCTCTGGGCACCGGCCCGCATCCCTCCACGGGGACCCGCTCGGAGTCCACGCGGTACGCGACGCTGCTGAGCTCTATCTTGGAGGGGTAGGGAGGAGGCTCCAGCGTCCACACCACAGAGCCCGGAGCCGCCAACGCGAACTTGACGTAGCTGGGGTTGTAGAGGTAGGGCCCAGACGCGGAGAGCAGGCCCAGCGCAAGGAAGGCCAAGACGTGAGCCGCCCTCCACCTAGGGCTCCTCCTGGCGAGGGCCGCCGCAACTGCGGCGTAGAGAGACGAGGCGGCGAGGGCCGGCATCAAGATGTTGGTTAGGGGCGTGCTGTCTGGATACAGCCGCAGACCGGCGAAATACACCGCGGCTGAAAACACGAAGAAGATAGACACCGCGGAGGCGGCCAGAGGCCCCCGGGCAACTGCCAAAAACGCCACTACGCCGCCCAGCGCGGCGGCGCCCAACGCCGGTCCGTAGGCATCCACGAAGACGTTGCCGAAAAGCCCAAGCCCGGTCCAGCGCAACCACGCGGAGGAGCCCAGCGCAAGGAGAGCCAGCAGAGAGCCGCCCAACGCCGCCACGCCCAAGGGCGAAAACGGCGGCCTCCACCTCTTGAACTCCCAAAGGGCTAAAGCAGTTGAGGCGACCGCGGCGGAGACGCCGCCTGCCCCTTCGAAGAAGAGGGATAAGGCGCCATACGCCACCCACATACGCGGCGCGTCGCCGAGATGCCGGACGGCCCACGCGAGGACCCACAAAGCCGCCAAGGCGATGTCGGGGGGGCTCCAGTTCCAGAGGTCGCCTGCCTGGACGCCCGCGACGAGGCGGAGGGCTAGGCCCGCGGTGGCCGCGGCCAAGGCGTATCTGGAGCCGGCGCCGAGGAGGAGCCCAGCCGCGAGGATCAACGCCAAGCTCCAGACAGGCGGCCCGGCGGCTGGCGGGGAAAGCGAAGAGGCGAGGTATATGAGGAAGCCGTGGAGAAGGGAAAGCTTGTCTCTGGAAAACGCCAGCGGCAAGAGGGCGTAGAGCGGCGACGTTGTTTCTCCGCGCAGGGCGGCCGCCAGAGGACCTGCGAGGAGGAGGGCCGGGGCCCAGCGCGGGGGCCGGAGAAACGCGGCAAGCGACGCCAGGGCGAGGAAGCCTTCCAGCGGGCTCAGCACTTCCTCTCCACGAAGTTGTTTATGTACATGGCCAGCTCGTCGGGAGGCGGCAGCCCCCTCACCACGCCCAGCACCTTGCCGTCTCTAATCACCACAAACAAGACGTCGTGGGCGATGTAGCCGCCTTGCACCACCCTAGTCACCCCATAGGACCGCCACACCCTCTCCAACACATCCGGCGGGCCTGTGAGGAAGGTCCAGTTGTATCTGTTGCCGACGCTGTAGGCGTAGAGCCTCTGCGGCGTGTCCCTCTCCGGGTCCAGCGAGACGTCGAGCACGACGTACCCCCTCAGCTTCGGAACCGTGGCGTTGAGCACCGCATGTATCAAGGGACACACGTCAGGGCAGTAGGAGTAGGCGAAGGTTATCACGACGGGTCTCCCCCAAAGCTCGCTCAGAGTCACTGTGTGGTTGAACTGGTCAACCAAAGTGAAGTCGGCCGCCGGGGGCTCCGAGCCGGGCTTGTAGCAAACCGGCAGAATCCTCTGAGAGATCCCGAGATGTTGCTCCCACACGTCGCCTGGGCCGAGAACGCCGCCGGAACCCCCGACGCCCAGCAGAGAAGCTATGTAGGGAAATGCCAATAGAGCCAGGAAGGGCAAAAACGCTATTAATACAGCCCACAGAAATTTCATAAGGAAAAAATAGATGTGGGATTTTAACTTATCCCAGCGGTGGCTGAGGCGGCGCGGGCGACAGCCCTTGGCTGTAGACCTGTACCGCAGGTAGCGAGTAGGCTATTAATATAAGCACGATGCCTATTACGATCCAGAGCTTCAAGTTGTCAAGTCTGGTGGCGGGGCCAGGCTCCGGCGAGAGCTTCACCTCGCCAGAGAAGGCCACCCTCTTGCCGAAGAAGACTGAGAAGAACAGCGTGGCCAGCAGAATCGCGCCGCCGGTCCAGAACATCAACGCGCCGCTCATTGCCGCGGTGGCGGCGCTCTTCATAAGGTCGAGGAGATAGACGCCGGTAAGCTGGATTCCGTTGAGATAAGGCGGTGCGTATGTACGCCTCGGCTCGCCCGTAAGGCCGGATATATATCCACCTACGCTGAATATCATTATGCCGATGAACCACAGCACGAAGGCCACCTTCACTGCTCTGACGGAAAGTATCTGCCTGCCGAATAGTAGCGGTATTAGCAACAGAGAGGCGGTGAGGAAGGAGAGCGCCGCGCCGGTGCCCACTGTGGTGTGGAAGTGGCCGGGGATCCACATAGTGTTGTGCACCACGTAGTTCACCTGGAAGGAGGCGTTTATTACGCCGGAGAACCCGCCGGTGCCGAAGACGATTATAGATATGGCCAGCCCCGTGAAGACCGGGTCCTTGAACCACGGCAGTGCGGTGACCCAGCCGAAGACGCCCTTGCCTCCTCTGGCGCGTCCCGCCCGCTCCAGCGTAGCTATTAAGTTGAAGGCGGTGAGGAAGCTGGGCACAGCCACGAGGTAGGTAAGCGTAGCGTGTAGGTACTTGAAAACTGGGTGGACGCCTGGGTCTACGTACTGGTGGTGCAGGCCGACCGGCGTAGAGAAGACCAAGTAGAGTATAAACGCCACCTTAGCCATGGTTTTGCTGAATATCTCCACCCCCAGCACCCTAGGCAACAAGACGTACCACAGCGTGACGGCGGGGAGAAGCCAGAAGTAGACCAGGGGGTGGCCGAAGTACCAGAACCACAGCCTAGCCTCCAGCACATCGACCGGAACACCCGCCAGCGACATGGGCACCAAGAGGAACAAGACCTCGTAGGCGAGGGGCGGGGTGGCGAAGAGCCATATCATGATGGTTGTGAAGACCCCCCACACGCCCAGGGGCACCTCCTTCCCGGGGTTCTGCCTGCGCCATTTATATATCCCGTAGAGCACCACCGCGGCGAAGATCCAGCTGGCGACCACCACAACGGCGAGGCCGAGGTAGAACACCACGTTGGCGTTAAGCGGCGGGTAGAAGGTGTAGAGCACAGTGGCCTGGCCCAGCAGTATCGCCACGGCCGCCACCAAGGTGCCGCCCACCGCAAGCAGACAGGCTAGGCAGAGCAGAGGGCCGTGCAGGTTGATGCCGAGGTCTCTGGTGACTACAAACACCGCCAAGCCCATGATGAAAAAGGCCGTGAAGAGTATGGCATTCGCGGTGCCGTGCAGAGTCAAGCCGGTGTAGTACAGCTGAGGCGTAATGACGTTTTTAAGGCCCAGCGTCTCCAGCGCCCCCGGCATTCTGCTCAACGCCTGCACAAGCCCAAAGAGACTGCCCAGCGCCAGCAACACAAAGCTGAACAGTATCGCCACCTTAGCGAACCGGTCTTCCCACAAGAACTTTGGAGTTGTAGCCATGTAGATGTGAAAAATTGGAATATATAAATTTTTCGTAAAATTACGAAAAAATAATTTCAAATAACCATAAGAAAAAATTCGAAATGTTAATTTACTATCTCCGGATTTCTATGATTGCATACATATCCTGGTGGCCAGCGCCGCAGTACTCGTTGCACACTACTAGATACTTCCCGGCAGGCATGTTGGCAGGCACCTTCCACGTGATTTCAGCTATGTAGCCGGGGAATACCATGACGTTGACGTTAGTGCCCGCTATCTGGAAGCCGTGTATTACGTCCGGAGACGTTATCCTAAACTTCACCTCCTTGGGATCCGTGAGGATTATGTTGCGGGGGAGCCATGTGAACCTCATGCCTATGACGTTTACGTAGTACCTTCCATCTTCACATACCACCGCGTTGTCCACGACCTTTTTCACGTTGGGGTTGATGCAATCTACGCCGGGCTTCAAGACCTCCAATGCCTTCTCGGCGGGAACTTGCTGTACTGTATACGGCGTGACGAGGCCTAGACCCCACGCCGCGTAGGCTAAAGCTGCCAAAAACACAACTACCATGCCGAGGACGAAGAAGGCCCAGATCTTCTCCTCTTTGTGGATCGTCATACTACCCCACGATGCCCCTGCTTAACGCTATTGCGTAGACAACAAACCAAAGTATTGCGAATATGGTTCCGTAGATCAACATAGTTACTAAAGCGCCCCTCCCCTCGGCCTCCTTCCCAGCCATGTAAAGAAGAATAAAAGTATTTTTAAGTTTTTCTTCGATTTCAATCTAAATCAAATTTAGGAAGCTCGCATATATATACATAAATCTATTAATGTATAACTATGTATGCAGGTTAACACGGTTAACCAGAAGTGTTTTAATCCGCATACCAGCGCGTGCCCGTGGCCCGTGTCCGTGTGAAGTATGTTACCGGGGCCTTGAGGGAGCATCACGACAGGATTCTGGAGGCTCTTCAGCTACTTTACAAAGCTCTTGAGGCTAGAGATGCCGAGGCTCTTTATAAATTGGTTAAGTTTGCCCAAGGCTTCGTGGATGCGTGCCACCACTCCGTGGCGGAGCTTATCTCACGGGGCTGTGCGCGGCGGGTTCCCATATGAGGGAGGGCCGATCCAGGTCATGGTCTGCGAGCGCGGCGTGGGGCGGTTCCTTGCGAGGCGCATGGAGGAGCTCTATCTTGCCTGGAGGTCCGGCGACGAGGACGCATTCGCCGAGCTTCTAGACGCGGCTAGGCTATACGCCGACCACATCGCTCAGCATATAGACAAGGAAAACGACGTGCTTTTCCCCATGCTGGAGACGAATATACGTGAGGTGGAAAGCGGCAGGACCGTGGAGGATGTCGAAAGGGAGAACCGCCACGAGGAGTGGCTGAAGACGCTGGAGGAAGTAAAGAGGAAACTCGGCGCATGATTCTGGCGCTGGCCACGGCGCTGATGGTGGCCATACACGTTGCAGGGGCGTATCTTGGCCTCAGAGGCTCGCCCATCCCCAGGAAGGCGGGGGTTCCCATCTCTCTTTTTGAGGCGGCTTACTGGACGGCGACGTATCCCTACGCCCCGCTACTTGCCGCAGTCTTCGCGCCGATACACGTCGCCGGCGCGGCGGCCTATCTAACCGGCGTCTTAGGCAGGTTTGCAACGGAGAGGCGGCTCCGGGCGTACGGCGTCTACGAGGCTGTTGAGCTGGCGGCGCTTCTGTACTTGTTGTATCTTACTTTGAGGCTTCCATCTTGAGAACTCCGGGGACTGTGACTATTTTTTCCACCTTGTAGCCGAACTCCTCCAGCAGGCACCGCGCCGCTACTGCGTTTACTTGGACGCTCTCTATGCCGTAGCCTATCCCCACGACATCTATGACGACGTTGTTTTCGGCCACCTTCACCTCAAAACGCTTTGCGGGGAGTATTCTGGCGAGATAGGGCACCAGCGAGACGACGCCGCTTAGATCGCCGAAGAGGGCCTTTATATAACCTGCCAGCATCTTGCCAGCGTCGCACCAGAGTTGCTCCATGACTTGGCTGTTGATCTTGTACATGTCTGTTATCATCTTATCGAGAAGGCGGCCTGGAATCGGCACTATCTCCAGCTCCGACATTATCTTGTAGAACGTAAGGAGCTCGCGGACTTGTTGCGAGTCGTAGCCGTTTTCGACTAGCTCTAGGCCGAGCTTGAGCAACTCGGAGGCTAGGGCGAACTGGGTCATGCCGCGTTCCTCCGCCACTTTGGCCAGCTCGTCGGCCACGTCCTTCGACACCGCTATGTTTGCCCGCGCCTGTCTCGCGCTCATGGCGATAGATATGTAGATGTATATAATTTTTGTTATCGAAATACAGCTACCACAGCCGTGTAAGCACAAGCCTACAGCTGATCAACGCGGCGGGCCTTTAGGTACGCCACGGCCGAGGCCGTGGCCATCAAGTGGGCGAACGCCGCGTGGAGAGCCGCCTGGGGCCCCGGCGCCCACGTGTTCTCTGACGCGCCAAAATACATCAAGACGCCGGTCACTGCCTGCATGGCCGCCGCGGCGAGCAGGGCGTGTCTCATCCAGCCGCATCCATGCAACGCCGCCGCCACGGCTATGGCCACTGCGAGGGCCGCGGCGGCTAGGTGCAGGAGGAGGGGGGCTGACTCCGGCGTCGGCGCGAGGACGTATTGAAACGAGACGCGGTCGATCTTGTGGACGCCGAGTATGTAGGCGCCGGATAGGGAAGCCGCCACGCTCCAGAAGGCGGCGCCGCGTAGGAGGATCCTCCGCCTCCACGTAACCTCCTCCACGGCGAGGGCCAGGGCGAAAAACGCGGTGAGAAAAGCGAATAAGTTGTTGATGGGGTATATGGAGTAGGCCCAAGGCTTCGGCACCTCGCCGCCTAGGGCCAGGAGCACCACGCGGCCGGTCAAGGCGGTGGCCACCAGCGAGGCGGCAGCGCCCAAGGCGAAGAGAGGCGCGTCGCGGCGGTGCCGCAGAGCGGCCGCGAAGACCGCAAACCCGGCGGCGACTGTGGAGAATCTGTGAATCGGCTCGAAGCTGCCTGAGGCCGCCGCCTCGATGAGCCTATATAGGGCGCCGGGCCACTCGGTGCCTAGGTCGAACCCCTGGCCTAGGCCGGCCGTCAAGGCGCCGGTGAAGGAGGTCCAGAGGACGAGGAAGTAGGCAAGTAGGGGGAGTCTTCGCATGGAAAAAAGGTTTTCTGGGTTTTTTACCTTATCGCGCGGGGGAGCGCCCTCAGCATGTGTATGAGGAACACGGCTATGCCTGCCCCGGCCACTACGTCGCCTATCAGCCTGAGCCAGACGTAGAGCTGTATATCGGGCCTTGCCCAAAACGCGGGGGTGCCGTCGGGCGCGAAGATCGCCTTTGAGGCCCAGTACCCCAGCTGTTGCGTGGTGATGAACTGGTTTGTCATGAGCAACATAAGCGAAAGCAGGACCTGTAGGTAGAAGCCAACCGCCATCACGACGACGGCGATTCTCAGGCGGCGGAGGTGCGCCTCGCCGAAGGCGCCCGCCAGGAGAAACGCCACGGTCCACATAAGCATCGTGGGGACGCCGTAGGCCAGCGGCATGGCTAGGTGGGCGTGGACCATGGTGCCCTGGGAGCCGTGGAGGTAGTAGTTCACCACGGGCATGTTTATGAGACCTGCGCCGAAGGCCACCACGCCTATGGCGCCGCCGAAGGCGGCCACCATCACGAAGGTGAGGAGCGTCTTCTGGAGCTCCGTCTTGTACTCGCCCCGCCTCCACAGCACCACGGTGTATGCGATCAGAAAGCCGAGGGGTATGACCTCCAGCGTGGACATCACCGCGCCGACGTACATCCAGAAGGTGGGCTGGCCTCCCCAGTAGTAGTGGTGCGCGGTTCCTATCATGCCCGTCACTATTTCAAGCGTTGCGTCGATGCCGGCGGCCGCCACGGCCATCTTCGGAGGCACCATGCCGGCTATGACGAGGAGGATCAAGAGGATGGGGATGACGATGGCAGGCCAGAAGCCCTCCACGAAGGAGTGAATGATGATCCAGCGGAAGTACTCGTCGATGGTGAAGTGCCACCACGGCGTCACCACGGGGAGGGCCCCCATGAAGGCCCCGAAGGCGGTGCCGACCAGGGCGATGGCCAGGATCTTGACGAGGGGCTGTATGGGCTCGGGCGAGGTCTTGGAGGCCTTCCACACCGTCAGGGATAGATAGGACAGGAGCGCCGCGATTAGCAACAGCCAGAGGGTGCCTTGGCTTATGACGGGCCTCCCCTGCGACCCTACGATGAACCAGATGGGGTCAGGCAAGAGGCGGAGGTAGGAGGCCCACAGGCCTAGCAATATGCCGAGGGCGGTCACGGCGCCAGCGCCGAGTATGGCGAGGACCCTTGCCCTGCTGAGCTGGACGCCGAGGTAGGGCAACACAAAGAGGGCGAAGGAGACCCAGGAGACGGCGATCCAGAGGATGGCTAGATTGTAGTGGAGGCCGCGGGCCACGTTGAAGGGCAGTATGTTGTTTATGCCAGAGATGCCGTAGAGCTCCGCCGGCTCTGTGTATTTATGCATCAGGTAGCCGCCGAGTAGCCCCTGCACGGAGAGACCCAGAACCGCCAGCACGAAGCCCAGCAGTGCGAGCCTCTGGGCGGGGCCAGGAGGCGGAAGCTGAAGCGTGATCCTTGGCTCCTTCCAGTAGTCGAGGGACTTCATGATGACATACCCCGCAAGGGGCATGATGACCAGGAGCATCACGAAGAAGGTAGCCCACGTGGCCACCGTGACGTGTATGTTGGGGCCCAATATGCCTGGCAGATATGGAAAGCCGTTGGTGTAGTTAGCCATCGCAATCATGACGCCCCATGTGAAGAAGGCTACGATCTTCCTGACCTCCTCCTGGTTCGTGACGAGGTTCGGCTTTAGGCCTATGGACTCCGCCCTGGGGCCAAACAGCTCCCCGTAAAACTTAACAGCCTCGCCGAAGGCCTTCCCGAACTCGTCGCTGACCACCGCGGCGCCCGAAGCCGGCCCAAAAACCGAGGAGGACCTTGCGGTGAGCTGGGGGGTCATGAGTTGCTTAACGTCGGCGTCTGACAGGGAGAGGCCTCTGAGCTCCTTGACCTTGTCTACGTAGAACTTCATGGTGTAGGCGGTGTAGTCTATGCCGAAGTAGCCGCCGAAGCCCAAGAAGGAGCCGTAGTCCAGCAACCCGTATTTCTGAGCCAAGATCTTGCCCTCTATGACGTCTTGGGCCGTGAAGAGGAGCTGGCCGCTCTTAGTCACCACCTTCTCAGGTATGGGCGGCAGGTTGTAAAAAGTCCAGACAGCCATGGCGATGTATACGATATACACCAACACGGTTACGCCAGCCACCAGATAGGTCCACCCGTTTTTCATGATATAAAAACCCCCGCCGAAGGAAAAAACTTCCGGTTAACCGCATAAACCAAACCTCACGTCTCCTTCCACTAATCGGCACCTGCCTCACGCAGTTGCGGTTCTCAGCCGCCACAGGACAATATGTGCAATTGAAAGGCTACCAAAAGACTTAGAGAGGCATCCCGAACCTTATGGCCGCCCCCAGCACCACGAAAGCTACGGAGATCGCGGTGACGGCGGCCACGTGGAGGAGGAGCAGGCCCCCCACGTCCTCACCCCTCTTGAGCCTAGGTATTAGGCGTAGCCGCGCGTGTAGGGCGATCAGAATTAGGATGACGAAGAAACCCATCTTTATATGCGCCGCCATAGGCCACTTCCCCCACCCGACGTATAGCATCGCCACGCCGGTGGCCGCCGCGAAAATAAGCGAGGGTAGCCCAATCTTCTCGTACCGATGCTCAAAGTCCAGAAGAGGGTTCGTCGTGCCGCGCTTGAGCTCGGCGCCGTACGCCATTAACAAGGTTATGTGACCCCCAACCCAAACAGTGGCGAACAATACATGTAGCGTCTGCAGTATCTGGTAGATATCCATAAACCACGTTTACGACTTCACCATTAATATTTTGAGCGCCAACCCCACAGCTGAAATAACCTAGACCAGACAAACCAACGCATAGACGACATCGTCAAAACACTCTCGGCGAGGATAGACGAGGTTGCGAAGTCGCTTTCGGCGAGGATAGACGAGACAAACAAGAGGATTGACGACTTGGCTAAGAGGATTGACGCGGTCCAGGCCACTCTCCTGGAGATCCAGAAGCTACTGCTGGAGCTCGTCAAGACGCGGCAGTCGGCTCCTTGAATGGGGAATACGCGAAGTGGCCCCCCTCTGACCGTCTACCTCCTATATTTTGGCAACTGTGCCCCTATCTAGCCCTTATGTGGGCCACCTCCTTGTTGCATATGTATTTGTCTAGGAGGACGTATTCCGGCTCGCAGGGCAGATTTAGCTCCGCGTCGCCTACTACCCGCCGGCCGGCGACTACACCGTAGGTCGATAGGAAGAAGTCCGAGGCGGCGATTCTCCGGCCCTTCCACACAACGACGCCGGGGACGTAGTAGACGAGGCCCTTGGCCACGGAGAGGGGCTCAGCGCCATCTGACCCCTCCACCGCGTAGGTGGCGAGATATCTCCCGTCTAGCGTAAAGGCCTTAAACACCGTGTATATCGACTCCTCGCCCGTCTCGACATCTCTCACCATTAAGATGCGGGGGTCCAGCATATCTACGTGGAAGCTTACGCCGCATGGCGCCGGTATGAGGCGGTACTCTCCGGGCGTCGCCACAACCACGAAGCCGTCTGTGCAGTAGAGAGACTTAACGTCTGCGAATGGGTAGACAGGCGTGAAGTCCCACTTCCCCAGACACTTCACCTCGTGCACGGGCCGCCAGCTGTCCAGGTCTATTACTTTCGCCTCGTCGCCCAGGACCACAACGGCGTATCTAGGCGCCTCGTATACGCCGCCTACCAGGCCGTAGGGTATAAGCACGAGATTGAACTCGCCAAACAGCGACCCGTCGGGCTTGTAGAGGCGGCCGCCCCTCAGCACGGCGCTGCCGTAGTGAATGCCGTCGTCTACCCAAGGCACCTCAGCCGCCAAGTCTAGCCCACGCGCCCTGCCTCTCTCAACTACGTAGAGCTCACCTCTTGAGTTCCCCACGTACAACATACCCCATCCCCACCGCCAGCACCAGGTAGTGGACAGATAGCTGAACCTGGGGACCCACCAGGAGCGGGAAAAGGGAATACCTCGACTTGGAGGAAAGCGCCGTGAAGACGGCAAGCGGAAAGAACAGCGGCGCGGTCAAGCCGAGGCCGAAGACGAGCACCATGCCCATGTAGTACGGAGACGCCGCAACGACAGCCAACGCCGCCGCGGCGGCCAGCACAGCCCACTTCCTAATCGTGATTCCCCCCAGCAGAGGCAACAACGCCCACGCCAGATCAAACACCCAAGCGTAGAGCCCAGGCCCGCCCAGCGCCGAATCCACCGCCCCCCTCGCGGCGTAGTAAACCCCAAACGCCAGGTTGAGCTTGTCCCGGAAGAAGAGCGAGAAAAACAACGGAAGGAGCCAGAGGAGATTTATATAGATCCCCACGTAGGACGCCAGGTCCACAGCAGTCAAGATAAGGGCCGCCGCAGTAAGCGGCAAGGCCCTCCTGCCCCAGTGCCCCAGCAACAGGAAGGAGTAGACGTATAGGGCGAGCATAGAGATAAACCCAACCCACTGGATCCCCACGAAGAGGGTGTGTGTGGCGGGGGTCGCGGGGACGAAGATCCAGAACCTGTTGAGTATTCTGTTTAGAAAAAACTCAAGAACTAGAAAAAAGAGGTACATTTACCTTCTGCGGAGCGCGAGACCAGCCACTACGGCCAGCAACGCCACCAACACGCCTATGACCGCCCAGGCCCAGGCAGGAGTCGTCTCCACGACATACGTCTGTGTAACCGTCGTAGCGGGGGTCTGCGTGGCGGTCACAGTGGTCGGCTGAGGCGCCGCAGTTATGCGCTTCTCAAGACGGAACTGCACCCATCCGCTGGTGACCTTCAAGCCGCCTCTCTCGCCCTTGGAGCCGTCCCACGTGGCAAAGGCGGCGCTGAAGTCGTCGGCAAGCGAGCTCATCAGCGGATGCACCGAGCCCAGCGGCCTGACCAGCACCACGTACCACGCCCCGTCTTTGTATACTGCATATGCCTGCACCACCTGCGCCGAGTCCGGCAACAGCTCCACCGGCGAGGTCGGCGTTGCCTGGAGGCCCAGGGCCTCTCTCTGCTGGGGGCTGAGGCCGTACCCGGCGCCGGCCACCAGGTTCTCCACGCCTACCCCGGCCCTCCAGTAGATTATGTTCACGGGGTTGTCCACGGTGCCCATGCATATATACGGTAGCTGGGCCCTCGACACGGGGAACTGCACAGCCACCGCGTCTGGAAACACGTCGAGGCCGCCCGGCATAGCTACGTCTTGCGTCGCGTCTTTCCACATCAGCATGAACGCTATGTGTGTGCCGTTGTACACAGCAGCCACAGACACCGCCCGGTTCTCAACAGCGGGGGCCAGCGGGTAGACGAGGGTCTGGCCGGTGAGGGGCACATCCGCTGGCTTGGGCCACAGAGACGAGGCGGGATCCACAGGCAGGCTCCCATTTATGAACTTCACCAACACGGCCGACTCCTGCGCGGTCACCACCACGATGCCCAATGCGGCGAGCACAACGGCGACGGCGAGGGCGATGCCCGGGAACAGAACCTCGGGTCTCCTCATGGCAACCCCGCCATGCCTGCTTTTAGCTGTGGCTGGTTTGCGTATCTCTTCGGGTTGGTGGGTATGACGAATCTGTCCTCGTACCGAGCTATGGCGAACAGTCTGTACATCTCCTCGGCATCTTGCTCCGTCAGGCCCGCCTCGGCTAGGGCCTGCCTCGCCTTATCCGCCAAGCCCGGCTCCGCCACGTTTTTGCTACGCTCGTAGATGCGCACCGCTATCAGCTTCCTCAGGGCCTGCTCCACAAGCGCCGTGTCGCCGGCGGTGAACATAGACGCCAGGTACTTAACCGGTATCCTGAGCTCGGAGACTCTTGGGAACACGTCGGTTATCTTGGCGCCGTAGGTCTGCTCGAAGGCGGTCACCACGGGGCTCAGCGGCGGCACGTAGAAGACCATGGGCAAGGTCCTGAACTCCGGATGTAGTGGGAACGCCACCTGCCACCTCTTCACCATCTTGTAGACGGGGGACCTCCGGGCCGCCGTGATCCAGTCGTCGGGTATCCCGGCGCTCCTCGCCGCAGATACGACGTTGGGGTCGAAGGGATCCAGCAACACCTCGTCGATGAACCTCCTCACGAGGCGCGTTGGATTTGGCTCGGCGGCCACGTCGAGGACCTTGTCGGCGTCGTAGAGCAATACGCCCATGTATCTAATCTTCCCGACGCACGTCAGCGAGCAGACGGTGGGTTGCCCAGCCTCTATCCTCGGGTAGCAGAGGATGCACTTCTCCGACTTGCCGGCTTTCCAGTTGTAGTACACCTTCTTGTAGGGGCAGGCCGCCACGCAGTATCTGTAGCCGCGGCACCTGTTCTGATCCACGAGCACTATGCCATCCTCCTCCCTCTTGTAGAGGGCCTTTCTGGGGCAGGCCGCGAGGCAGGAGGGGTTTAGGCAGTGGTTGCAGATCCTCGGCAGATACATCATAAACACGTCTTTAAACTGCGCGTAGATCGACTTCTGCACGGGGTCAAGGTTGGGGTCCTCAAGCAGGAGGTCTGTCCCGGCCAAGTCGTCGTTCCAGTTGGGGCCGTAGGCCACGTCCATGGGCTGGCCGTCTATCAGCGAGATGGGCCGGGCCACCGGCTGCTGGTCTGTCTGCTTCTCGGAGAACAGCACCTCGTAGTCGTAGGTCCAGGGGTGGTAGTAGTCGTCTAGGCCTGGCGGCTTGTAATCCTTTTTTATCTCGATCCTCAGCTTCAGCTTCCCGCCGTCGAGGGCCCACCCGCCGTTGTATTTGTCCTGGTTCTCCCACTGCCTCGGGTAGCCTGGGCCTGGGCGGGTCTCCACGTTGTTCCACCACATGTACTCGGCGCCCGGCCTGTTGGTCCACACGTTCTTGCAGGTCACGCTACATGTGTGGCAACCGATGCACTTGTCGAGGTTCATAACCATTGAGATCTGCGCGCGGACGTTCATAGCCTCACCCTACCCGCCGGCCTTATTACAACCAACGTGTCTCTGTTTACGCCGGTGGGGCCGTAGTAGTTAAAGGACCAGCTCAACTGCGCGTAGCCGCCCACCATCTTTGTCGGCTTGAGATGGGTAATCGTCACGCTGTTGTGTATCCCCGCCCTCCTGCCCGTGCGGGGGCTTATGGGGACGTATACGTGCCTCTCCTGGGCGTGGTACATTATGACGGTTCCGCGGGGGATCCTCGGGCTCACCGCGGCCCTCGCCACCACGACGCCGTTCGCGTTGTACATCTCCACCCAGTCGTTGTCCTTGACGCCGAGCCACTTGGCGTCCTCATCGTTTATCCACACCACCTGCCCGCCTCTAAACAGAGTCAGCATGATGAGGTTGTCCCAGTATTCGCTGTGGATGTTCCACTTGCCGTGAGGCGTCAGATACCTCGCGACGAGGTATCTGCCTCCGCCACTCTCCACGCGGTATTTGGCCGGGTCGTACCAGAAGTCCTTCATGTCAACGTCGGCCAGGAGCCTCGCCATGGATTGATCCAGCGGCCTCTTGTAGACCGGGAACGCCTCCCCCAGCTCTCTGAACCACTCGTGGTCTATGTAGAAGTGCTGTCTCCCGGTCAAGGTGCGCCAAGGCACAAGCCTTTCGGTGTTTACCGTAAACGGCGAGTAGGTACGTCCCGGCGCCTCAACGCCGTTCCACACCGGCGAAGTAGTGACGCGTCTGGGCTGCGCCACGATGTCGTCGAAGGTGATCCGGAGCTCTCTAGCCGGGAGGTCGGCAAGCTTAAGCCCCGTCACCGGCTCTAGGTTCTTCCACGCCATGTAGGCCACCTCGCCGTTGGACTCAGGCGACACCGCCAGTATTGTCTCCGCCGCCTTCTTGTCGGTCTCTAGGCTGGGGCATCCCCCCACCGCGGCGCACCTCCCCTTCACGTAGTCTGAAGTAGCCGGGGTCAGGCCGTTCCTCTCCCTGAGATACGCGTACTGCTCCACGGGCTTAAACGCGGGTATGCCCTTCGCCGAGAGACCGGCCGTCACCACCAAGGGGCCGTAGGTGACGTACATGTCATACACGTCCCAGTACCTCCTGACGACGAGCGACACAGAGGCCATGGTCCTCCCCGGGATGGGGTCCACCTCGCCCTTCTTCCAGTCCTTGACCTCGCCGAGGGGCTGGGCGATCTCGGCGGCGCTGTCGTGCATAAGAGGCGTAAGCACCACGTCGTAGGCCTCCTGCGGCAAGTACTTAGGCGCCAGCTCGGAGAACTTCTTCGCGATGGTCTTGAAGATGTCCCAGTCGGTCTTCGCCTCCCAGGGCGGGTCAATCGCCGGGGTGAACGGATGTATGAATGTGTGCATGTCGGTCATGGAGAGGTCGTACTTCTCGTACCAAGTCGCCGCGGGCAGGACCACGTCGGCGTAGACGGCTGAGGTGGCCATCCTGAAGTCCAGCACCACGAGGAGGTCCAGCTTGCCCTCCGGCGCAGGCTTCCTAACGTTCACCTCCTTCACAAGGCCCTCCTCCACCGCCCACTCCTTGTTCATGACGTTGTTGTCTGTGCCGAGTAGGTGCTTCAAGAAGTACTCATGGCCCTTAGACGAGGAGCCCAGCAGATTCGCCCTCCACACGAAGAGTACCCTCGGCCAGTTCTCCGGCGCGTCGGGGTCCTCAATCGCGAGCCTTACCTCGCCCTTCTTCAACATCTCGGCCACCCGCCTAGCCACGTAGCTACCCCACTGAGCCTGCTGGACGTTCTGTTGCTTCGCCTCGTCTACAAGCCTCGCGCCGAGGTCTAGCGGGTTCACGTTGAGGCTTGGGTAGAAGGGCAACCAGCCCAGCCTCACAGCTATCACGTTGGCGTCCATCTCGTGGAGGTTGCCCCACTTCTTCGCCCACGGCGCGGCGTAGCTACGCGTCGTTATTGGGTCGTACCTCCACTGGTCCGTGTGGACGTACCAGTAGCTGGGGGAGTTCTGCTGACGCGGCGGCCTGACCCAGTCTAGGGCGAAGGCTATGGAGGACCAGCCTATCAGCGTTCTGATCTTCTCTTGCCCCACGTAGTGGGCCCAGCCGCCGCCGTTTTTGCCCTGCGTGCCGCCGAGGAGGACCAGCAACAAGACGGAGCGGTATATCAAGTCGGCGTGGTACCAGTGGTTTATGCCAGGCCCCACGAATATCATGGCGCGGCCGCCGCACGGCGTATTGTCGTCGCCGAAAAACGGCGGGTCGCTGGGCTTGCCGAAGAGGGGCTTTGAGTATATGGCCGTGTCCATGAAGCCTCTGGCCATCTGCACCACCACGTCGCGGGAGACGCTTGTTATGGCCTCCTGCCACGCCGGCGTAAACGGCTTCGGGTCGTTGTAGTCAGCGGGGTAGTCGCCGCCGAGGTCGCCCCTCCTCACGCCTAGATGAGCCGCCAGCAGGTCAAACACCGTAGTTACATACCTATCGCCGACTTTGACGGCCGGCACCTCCCTGACGAGGCCACTCACAGCGAAGTCCATGGCCATGAACTTAACAGGCACCTTCTCGTATCTCCCCACCTCCATTACAGACAGCACGGGGTCTATGTCGGCCTCGCCGGCGGGCGTCACGCCCCTCAGCTGTAGGTTCCACTTGCCGCTTCCGTCCCACCTGAAGCCGATGGAGCCGTAGGGGACTGCTAACGTGCCGTCTTTCTGCATCACCACAGTCTTCCACTCCGGGTACTGCCCCACCTTGTCCTTGAGCTCCGGCACGTCGGACGCCCTCAGGAGGCGGCCCTGGAGGTAGGTGCCGTCGCCGGCCGGCTCCAGCACCACGAGGAAGGGCAGGTCCGTGTAGCGCCTTGCGTACTCCCTGAGGCACTTCACCTGCCTGTCGACGTAGTACTCCTTCAAGGCGACGTGGGCCGCGGCGAGGCCCAGCGCGGCGTCGGTGCCCGGCAACGCCGGCACCCACATGTCGGCGAACTTCACATGCTCGCTGTAGTCGGGGCTCACCACCACCACCTTGGCGCCTCTGTACCTCGCCTGGGTGTACATCTGGGCGTCCGGAGTCCGCGTCAGAGGGAGGTTAGTCCCCCACACGATCATGTACTGCGCATGGAACCAGTCGGCCGACTCCGGCACGTCTGTCTGCTCGCCCCACATCTGAGGGCTGGCCGGAGGCAGGTCGGCGTACCAGTCGTAGAAGGAGCCCATGGCGCCGCCTATCAGCTCTATGAAGCGGGCCCCCGCGGCGTAGCTCACCGGCGACATGGCGGGGATGGGGGTGAAGCCGTAGATCCTGTCTGGGCCGTATTTCTTGATTGTGTATATGAGGGCGGCGGCTATGAGCTCCGAGGCTTCGTCCCAGCTAACCCGCCTCCACCCGGCCTTGCCCCTGGCCTTTTGATAAGCCGCGCGGTTCTGCGGGTCCTCCACTATACGCCTCCACGCCTCCACGGGGTCGCCCGTCTCCGCCTTATACCTCCTGTACATGTCCATGAGGACCCCCCTCACGTAGGGGTACTTAACCCTCAGCGGGCTGTAGATGTACCAGGAGAAGCTGGCCCCCCTGGGGCATCCCCTGGGCTCGTAGTTGGGAATGTCCGCCGCGATGTCTGGGTAGTCCGTGGCCTGTAGCTCCCACACCACGAGGCCGTCTTTGACGTAGACGTTCCAGGAGCAGGAACCGGTGCAGTTAACGCCGTGGGTGGATCTGGCCACTTTGTCGTACTGCCACCGCCTCCTGTAGAGATCCTCCCAGCTTCTGTCTGGGTACTGCAGCCTGGTGTCCCTAAACTGGGCAAGCGGCTTGAGGTATTCTAAGTTCTGCGCCAGCGCCAACACGCCGGCAGAAACCCCCACGGCGGCGGTTGCGGCCAGCAACCTCCTACGTGTGGTAGTTAACATGAGTATCAACAAGAGGTAGGTCTAAAGTTTTGAGATGTGGAAAAACTAGAGATTTTGGCTTCTTTTTCCCGACGTGAGGTGTTTATAAAACAGCCACAGCGTAAAGAGGGCAAAAGATGCAAAGGACATGGCGAGGCCCACGTCTATGACCGGCAACACCGCCTTCTTTAGGCCGCTCGACGCCGCGGCGAGGTCGACGTCGCCCTTTACAAACATCGGCGAGAGCTGATACACGAAGGCACCGGCGAGCGCCACCGAGCCGCCTACCGCCAGGAGCCAGCCTGAGACGTACTTAGCCCTGTTGCAGAACTCCGTCAAGTAGAGGAAAAACATCGCAGAAGCGACTACAAAGGCGAGCATGTGCCAATGAGCCACGTTGTATGTAATCTCGTCTTCAAGAGGCCAGACGGCTCTAAGGGTTTTTATCTGCGACGCCAACATGGGGCCGGTGGAGGTGACGAACACCACCATCCATATGGGAACCAAGAACAGACCCAGGATCGCTGGGTTGCGCCAACCTCCGCCCTTCAGCATGGCGCCGAGCCTAAGCCAGAGAAACAGCAGAGTGAGGTGGAGGGGCCCGATCCCGCCGAAGATTATCTGGTGGGCTACGGGCCTCCACACGGGCACCACCGCAGTTCCGAAGAAGGTCACAATTACGCCTATGATCTGAAACACAAGCGCCCACCTGTAGAGCCGCGGCTTCCACTCCCACATCCGCGACCACCTAAGCCCTATAAACATGACGGCAGCCGCCCAAAGCGCCACCGCGGCGTGGGCGTGCGCCGACACGAGTAGCTGTTGCGGAGTAGAGGTAGGCGCGAGTCCTCTGTACTCCCTCGTGGAGTGCTCCTCAATTAAATAGATCTTTACATCCTCGGCGAAGCCGAGATGCGCCGCGTATATGGCCCCCATGACCACGCCGCCTAGGAGCGCAACAGCCGTCAGAAACGCGGCGGCTCTTTCCAGCGTCTTCTCCCGCCAGCTGATCCTCAGCGGGGAGAGGGCATATGCAAACAAGACCCCCGCGGCGAACATGAGAGACAGCCCCACCAGCCACATGCCATGCGCCAGGGGGCTTCTGCCGAAATACGCAAAGGCCAAGCCGGAAACCACGGCAATTATCCACCCAGCGGTGGCGAGCCCAGACACGTAGCTCCTCAGCCTTTCATCGTATTCCACGTACTTAAGGGCTAGATACAGCGTCCCCGCTATCACAATCGCCGCCGCTATGTGGTAGGCAATGACGGCCCTAGCCGCGAAGTCCTCCTCTGTAGGCGCTATGGAGAGGTACTTCGCCAGCTGGTCTTTGACGCCGGTCTCCGCGATGGGGCCCGAGAGCAGGCCAAAGAAGCCGATTACCGGCAGGGCGAAAAAGAGGAGGAGCGCAATCTCGTCGGGCTTTCTCATCTCCTCCGCCCCAGCGCGAAGCCGTAGGCGAAGAAGATCACCATCAGCAACAGTATCCAAGGCAGTAGAGCCACCACAAGCTCAAGCGGGAGGATGGGACGCGCCATGGCGGCAGACGCCAGCGCGACGCCGCCGATGCCTATAGTCAAGCCCCCCAGCGACACCCCTATGAAATGCGCAGGCACGAGCTTCTTGGCGACGGCGTATATGGGGAAGAGGAATATGACGAGGCCCGCCACGCTGTGTATTACAGGCACGGCGGCTCTCACCGCGGCAATCGCCACTATGCCTATCACTACAAAGACGGCGTAGTACCGCCACAGCCTTGGAAACACAAGCTTGAAGACGCCCAGCGATATCAGCAATGGGACCAGGGCGCCTAGAGGCGCCGCCAGTGGCGACTCAAGCGCCTTGAGACCCTCCGCGGCGAGCAGAACCGCCAAGACAAAGTAGACGACGAGACCCACCGCCACGAAGACGTCCGCCACCTCTTTTCTGCGCGCGTACATATACAGGAGGTAGAGAGCCGCCGCGAGAGAGAGCGCCCCCGACACCCCTATTACTGCCTGGAACATGTGTGAAAGAAACGCCGCGTGGAAAAAAAGTTGTGGCTAATGACATTACCTAAAATCTTTAAATAAGAAACTAAAATATAATCAATGAAAGTCGTTGTTGTAAGACATAAACCCTGTCAACAATTTTATATGTTTTTAGAAGGGTATAGAGATAATCTGGAATACTTAGGTTTTAGTCTACAAAGATATGGAATCGTACATTACTTTAAAGCGAGCGGTAAAGTCATCCACCTGCCCTGTAAAGACTGCGTATTGCGTCAGTTGCTTGGCGCCGCCCCCCTTGTGGATCACCCAAGCTTTGAAGACGGCGTCTTCGTCTTCAAGTTCCTCTGCACCAGAGCTCTTGCTAAAAGGCTTAAAATCAAGGAGGGACAGTGGCACTCGTCCTACTTTACCCTCCAGCTTGTTTCGCTGAGAAGAGTTCTGCTCACGAGTAGACAAAAGAAGGCGTTTAGACTCTTTGTAACAGGCGGCTTGAGGAAAATGGCTGAGTCGCTCGGCGTCTCGAAGCCCACCGCCTGTAGGCTTGTGAAGAGGGCTTTGCAGAAGCTAGCTTATCAGCTGGGTTAGCTTCCGCAACGTCTTTTTGAAGGTCTTATATACGGCGACTTTGGAGACGGCCGACTCACGGGCGGCGGAGCTTATGTTGTGGCCGTTGGCCAAGGCTGAGAGGACCTCTCTCTGCCTCTTGGTGAGGGTCACGTCGGCCGGGCTCAGCGGCTCAGCCTTGATGACTTGGCTTACGTGTTCGCCCAACAGCCTCCTGACGGCGTGGGTATCCGCCACGATGACCCGTAGCCTGCCGTCTATTATCATGGGGGTGCCGAGGACGTAGGAGCGCGTCATGAGCTTGTAGAAGAGACACTCCTCGCACCGCGCCGCCGCTACGTGAATGCCGCCCGGCCTCTTGACTATGTGGTATATCACCCCGTTTCCCACCCGGAACCCCATGTGAGCAACGGCGTCCCGGGGAATCTTGTCGCAAAGTCTTAAATAGAGCTTGAGAAACTGCATATGAAATAGATGTTTTCCATTTATAAATATTGACATTGATTATAGGTATATTAATATGTGTTCAATAGTTTAGATGTGGTCATGTTTTTAAACAGGTTCCCACAGACCTACATGCCCCTTCTGTGGCCCCTGGGGAGGTCGCCTCCGTTGCCTTTCTACAACGCCGTGGTCTGGGTTCTTTATGCGTCTCAGGTCTCCCTCTACCTCGCGACGCTGGCTTTTGCGGCCGGCGCCGTATACGGCGCCGCGGGCGACGTAGCCATGCACCTCCGCCTCATGGTGTCGGGCCTTTATCTATTTTACTTCTCGGTCATGTACATCCAGCTACCCGGCTTCATAAACGCCGCGCCGTCCCGCCCTATCTCCGCCCTTCTCCTGGCCGCGCTGGTTCTAGGCCTTGTCCTCCTCCCTGTAGCCAAATGGTCGCTTCTGCCCTTCGCGTTGACATACGCCCTGCTTCACTTGAGGGCTCTGCGGGGGGCGCCTAACTACTACCCAAACTGGATCCTGGTCTCCGGCCTTGTGGCGACCGCCGCCGCGGGGAGCCCCCTGGAGCTGGCGGTGGCTTTCCCCCTTGCCTCGGTCTTGATGCTGAGCTACCGCATAGACAGCTCTCGGGCGCGGCTGAAGTTCACCGCGCCGCGGGCCGCCGCCGTGGCCGCCTCCTACCTCGCCGCCTTCGCCATGGTTAAGATGGGGCTCCTCTGGGGCGTGGCGCTGCCGCTGGCCGCAGTGTCGCTGGCGGCGCCTCCACGCGTCCGCGACCTCTACGGCGTGGGGGCCGCGGCGTGGAGGCTTTTGATGGCAGGTGCGGCTCTGCACCACCACCTTCTCTACATGGGGTTTGCCGTGGTGATGTCTACTCTCTGCGTCCCCTTCTTCCTCCCCGCCGTGTTGTACCGGAGGGCGCCGAGGTTCGGGCCTGTGCCTTTTTTATTCGCCTCCACAGCAACGGCGCTTAGGTTGCTGGGGTTGTTGACCCCAGCCGCCTTAGCTGTGCTGGGCCTCCTCCTGTATGTAGCCGCCGCGGCCCTCGCCCAGGAGAAGGTCCCGCTCCTTCCGCCTGAGGATAAACACTAGCGCAGGCCTGCCCTGCGGCCTCCCGTGGTACACCTTCTCGCCGGCGCCGTAGAGGTCCTCCACCACGAGCCCCACGGCGGAGCCCTCAGGCATAAATACCACGACGTCGGGGTCGCCTCTGCTTCTCGCCGTGGTCAAGAGGAGGGGGCGGCCGCCTTCTGTGATGGGTATTTTGTACTTCGCCGCCGCGGCGGTGAGGGACGACACGCCTGGGATTATCTCGCAAGGCACGCCCTTCGCCTCTACCTCTCTGCAGAGGGCGATCCCTCTCCCGAAGAGCGTGGGGTCTCCGTTTTTAAGCACCACCACGGTCTTCCCCTCTGTGGCGTGCCTCACGGCGAGTTCGAGGACCTCTCTGTGGGTTTCCCCCGTCAGCCTGCCCTCCCACACCACCTTCTCCCTAACCAGATCCAGCAACTCGCGGGGGACCAAGGAGGCTGAGATGACCGCGTCTGCGGAGAGGAGGAGGAAAAAGCCCTTGAGGGTTATTAGTTCGGGGTCTCCGGGCCCCGCGCCTACTACGTAGACCTTGCCTAGAACCACGGCGCCTTTATCCTCCACAGCGGGAAGATGCCGGTGGGGCTCGGCTCCTCGACCAGCTGAACCGGCTCGACGTTTTTCAGCTCTATCTTCCCCACTATCTCCCCCGTCTCCGCGTCGACTTTATACACCGCATCCGTCCTCTCCAGGGCGCTGATGACGTATCTGCCGTCCGGCGTATATGTGGGGTGCATGGCCCACTTCCCGGGCTTGTTCGGCGCGAATATCGCGGGCTGCGGCGGCCGTGTGGCCGCGTCGAGCAGATATATGTCCACCGCAAACACGCCCTTGTTCATGTTAAAGGTGGTGTCGAACCACGCAAGGCCCTTGGGTATAGTGCCGTCGGGCAGAGGCGGCGTCGAGTAGAGCCCCCCGCCCGTATCGGCGGGGAACTCCCTCGGATATGTTATGTACTTCTCCAGATCCATCGTCTGGAGGTTTATCGCCGTTATCTTCCCCTCCCCTATTGCGTTGGTGAGGAAGTACTTGCCGGGCACCAAGGTGCCGGGGCCTGGGTGCGGCTTGAGGCCGCACGGCACCACGTTGACCACCTCGAAGTTTTTGGCGTCTATTATCGTGATTGTGTTGCTCTCTTGCCCCGTCACGGCGACGTATCTGCCCTCTTTGTCCAGCTTATTCAGCTCGTGGGGGCTTTTGCCTATGCCCGTCACATCATACTCCTTGTCGCCTATCTTCACCTTAACCGACCTCCCCTTCTTATTGGGGTCGTAGCTTGTGAAGACGTGTACTATGGGGAAGCTGGGATCTCTGTAGTCAATTACGAGGACCTGCTCAGCGTCTTTGACGTTGACCAGCCAGTAGCCGAGGTCTGTGGTGAGTATGGCGCCTTGCCTCCCCATCATTGGGGTGGGGAAGAACTTGGAGGCGCCGAGCATCGGGATGACCTTAAGCACCTTGAAGGTGTCCGCCTCCAGTATCACCACGTGGCCGGGGTCCTTAGAGGCGGCCACCACGTATTTCCCGTCTTTGTCGAAGGCGGCGCTTCTGCAGTCTACGCCGATTTTAATCTGCCGCACTATCTGCATGGAGTATAGATCTATCTTGGAGAGCCAGCAGTCCCTCGACATCCCCACGGCGAACCTCCTCTTGTGTTCAGGCCACTCCTCACGCCCGAACCTCACCACGTGGACTCTGTCGCCGGCGTTTTTCAGCCTCTTTAATACCTTGAAGTTCTTCATGTCGAGGAAGGTGTACGACCCGACCATCTCCACGCCGGGCTCGTGGTATCTGCTCTCGATCAATATGGCGATCCAGTCGATGTCGTTTATGTTGTAGCCAACCGGCTTGCTGGGGAGCTGGTCCTCGGGCGCCGGCACCCTCAGCGTTGCCTGTATGTTGGCCGGGTCGAGGAAGGCGAGGCCCCTCTTCTGGAAGGCCGGGTGCGGCGGCGCCGCGGCTGTGGTCGTCGTCGGTGCCTGGACTTGCTGAACCTGCACCTCAGGCCTCACCCTCACCTCCTTGACCTGCTCCGAGGTGACCTCCACCACGGCTTTGCCCCGCGACAGCGCTAAGGCCCAGCTACCCACGGCGAAGCCGACGCCAAGCGCCGCGGCCGCCTTGAGAAAGTCCCTCCTGGGGGTCTTCTCGGCCATGTAGACCTAGGTGCGTCGTTGAGATAAGCGTTGTGGCTAATCTGGTTAACCTGAACGTTTATCTGCCTCCGCAGTGGTCCTCCCCATGGACAAGGGGGTGATATACGCAGTGGTGGCAATAGTGGGCATAATAATCGGCGCGTTGGCGTTTACCTACAACCCAGGCGTGGAGGTGAGGACCCAGACGAAGACGACCACGACAACAATCACCGAGTCTCCGGTGACCGTGACGGCTCAGCAAGCCTCATCAACGACAACGGCCGGCCCCACGCAGGTCCAGTACAACGAGCAACTGGCCAAAAAGGGCTTAGACGCGTTTAAGGAGCTTGCGTGCAACGCCTGCCACACGGTGAAGGGCGCAGGTATCGAGGTGGGGGGCAACATAGGCCCCGACCTCAGCAAGGCCCTGCTGGGTAGCGTTGGGGTTGAGAAGGGGACCGCAGGCGGCCCCATGATGTCTAAGTACTTCGAGAAATACGGCCTTAAGAACCCGGCCGCGGACTTGAACAAAGCCGCCCAGTTGCTGGCTAAATTCCTTACAGAAGGCGACAAGGATCTGGCACCAACAATGACGGTCCAGATAGAGACCTTCAAGAAGCAACTGGGCGACAAGTGGGCGCAGGAGTACGTCCCCGCAATCGTGGAAATGTTAAAAATGGCCGCCTCCAAAAGTTCGTGAAGGTTAAGCTTCTCCCACTCCAGGTTTTTTCCCTCCTCGACGAGGTAGACCGTAGGCTTCTCTGCCTCTCGGCTAGGGCGGGGGCCAAGTCCCTGCCGTTTCTTACTGGGCTGTCTAAAAGCGCGGTGTATCGCCGCCTGGCGCGGCTCAGGTCGCTGGGCTTCGACAGAGAAGGCGTGTATCTGCCCTTCGCCTCCATAGACCACACCCTGAAGCTCCTAGAAAAACCGATTCTGGTCATAAGCAGAGAGGGGTGCGTGTACATCCCGGATAACTGCCACTTCCAATGCCACAGCTGTCCCCTCTACGGCCAGCACATGAGAATCTTGACAAATGCCCTCTCCGACGTGTGTAGCTGTCTGTGGCCGCCCGACATTGTGAAGGCTTTGGAGAGGAGGATTCTGGAGCGGCTAGGGAGGGGCTTCGAAGTCGAGTTCTAGGAGCTGGCGGAGGGCCTTGGCGAGGTGTCTGTAGGGGCTCCCCGCCCTCTCTACGCACTGCGAGAACTTGTCCAGCCACGGCTTCATGAAGCGGAGGTAGAAGTCCCTCCTCATGGTCCTCCTACCCAGGTCGTCCACGGCGCGTGTGGCGCCTAGGAACTCCAGCATGGCTGGCAGGTAGTCTGGGAGCTCCTTCTTCACGTCGACCTCAAGCCCAAAGGCCCTGTAGTAGGTGAGTATCTGGTGCATATACCACCCCCTCTCCTTGTTGTCTTCGCCGAGGGCGTGGTACCCGCCGTAGGGAGGGCAGCGGGGAGCCAGCTCGAACATCTCCACCCTGTGTCCCTCGAGGTCCAGGGCGGCTGCCTCTTTGAAGAACTCCGCGAAGCCGTCGACTCCAAGTGACTCCGCCAGCGAGGTGATTTCGTCAGCCAGCTTCACGGCCTCCGCCGGCTTGTCGAAGAGGCGGGCCAACGCTATGTAGAGGAGGCCTATCTCGTCCACGTGGCTGAGGTTCATTTCGTGTCGGCCGGTGTCTGTTGGTAGGCTGAGTGGCAACCCCTCAGTATAGACTCCACGACCAGCGTCTGGTTTGTGGGTATGTAGAGGCCTTTTACAACCACAGTGGCTTCGAAGTTTTTGGGGGTTACGGGGCCGTAGAGGGCCTCCAGCGTGCGTCTGTCGGCGACGGCCGTTATCTTGAAGCCGCCGCCTGTGAGGGTGAGCACCACGTGGCGGTCTGTGATTTTCACCGCCTCCAGAGAGCCGGAGACGGTGACCTCAGTGGGTTTGCTTACGGTCCTCAAGGCAGAGACGTCAGTGATGCCGGATGTGTTTATCAGCGACAATATTCCGCCCGCCGCCGCGGCGGCCGCCGCCAAGAGGAGCAACAGCTTATTCATGCCTCTTACCCCACAGCAGGCTTATAAGCATTACGGCAACCCCCGTGGCGATTAGGTTAAGGCCGACCGACCAGTGCACCGCCGCCTCCCCGCGCTCGGTGAGAAGGTGCCCCACCAGCGCCACTGTCCCATTTACCACAAGGGGATCCACGGGGGCCTTGTCGAGGGGGATGGACAGCTCGCCTCTGTCCGTGTTGACATAGATGACGCCGTTGGACACAGTGGCGTTGAACACCCTATATAGGGGCTGGGCGTTTTCCCACAGGAGGTAGCCGCCGACAGCCGCCGCGGCGGCCAAGGCGGCCAGCGCGAACGGCTTGGGGATTCTGCCGCCGGCCACGAGGAGAGCCGAGAACGCGAGCAGGAGGATCAGCGCTGTTGAGTACCACATGCGGATCGCCGGCGCCAGCTGAGGCAGGGCGGCCCCGGTGGCTGGGTGTAGCGCCGGGAAGAGGATGGGCGCCACCAGCGTCACGGGGATGGAGGCCACGGCTATTATCAAGTAGGACGCCGCCAGTCTCCCCAGCCTGTCTGGATCCTCCACAGACCTCTTCAGAATTATATACGCGGTGTAGAGCACAGCCATCACGCCCACAGCCATCTGCCGGGGGTCGCCTGACCACGCAGAGCCCCACGACTCCACGGCCCAGGCCGTGCCCGTGAAGAAGCTGAGCCAGGAAAACACGGCGGCTAACACAGCGGCTCTGTCCATGACGTAGAACCTCCTCTCGGTGGGCTTGAGGAGGTACAAAACGGCAAACGCAGCGGCGGCGGCCGCCAGAAGCAGTGCCGCTATTGACTGAGGCACGTGTATATAGAGGCTTCTATACGCGGTGGGGCTACCTAGGGGCACCAGGGCGGGGAAGGGCCCCCTCAGCGCTAGGAAAGACAGTAGAGAGGTGTAAATAACGGCGAGGAGACCGACGGCGAGGTCCCTGAACCGCATGACGCTACGATGCTGAGGGGATATATGCGTTGAGGTTAACGGTTTATACGTCATGTTTATATAGCAAAACGGAGTCGGCGCGTGTGGTGGCTTCTCGGCGCCGTGGGCCTCGCGGCGTGGGCGTTCTACGTCAGCCGGTTCTTGACGCTTGACTTCTCCTTCCTCGACGTGTACGCCAACGCCTCAGCCGGCATGCCTCTTTACTACAGGCTGGCGGCCTCCCTCGTAAACGTGGGCGGAGTGTTTCTCTACGTCTCGGCTATTTCAGGCGCCGTGGCGCTGGCGGCGAGGAGCAGGCGCGTCGCGGCTGTCAGCGTTGCTTTTCTCGCCGCCGGCGCCGCCTTGGGGGCCTTCGCCCGGTGGGGCGGCGGGGGGCCGGGGATAGGCCTCAACCCCCTCCTCAGAAGCCCGTGGGCAGTCCCCCACCCCATCCTAGTCGTGGCGGCGTACGCCCTTGTGCTGTCGGCGGCGGCCGAGAGGCGGCTTGCCCAGCCCTTGATGCGCCTCGCCTGGACCTTCGCCACCGCCGGCTTGGCGCTTGGGGGCTACTGGTCATATACCACCTTCGGCTGGGGCGGCTACTGGGCGTGGGACCCCGTGGAGACGGCGCTTTTCGTCCTGTGGCTGTTTTTAACCGCCTACCTACACGGCGGGGGCGGCGCCGCCCTCTACATGTCCGCCGCCGCTGTGTTTCTGACCATGGCCGTGACCTACAGCGGCGTGTCCCCCCTCCACTCCTTCGCAGGCGTCGTATGGGCCGGGAGGATTGCGCTCATCCCGTCGCTTCTGCTCCTCGCCGCGGGCCTCCTCTCCCTCGCAAGGGAGAGGAGCAGGGACCCGGCGTACCTGGGGCCCTTGGCGGTGGGTCTCTACGTGTATTGGCTCCTGGCGCCCTCCGTGGCGGCTACTCTAGTGGGCGCGGCGGCGGTGGCCCCCTCCGGCGACGGGGCGATAAATCTGATCCACCCCGTGTTGATCCCGGCGACGGCCGCCGCCTTGGTGCTCTTGATGAAGAGGGGGCTCGGCGCCAAGCCCGCGGCTCTGTGGACGGCGGCGTCGGCGGCGTTGGCGGTTGCGCTTTGGCAGGCCAAGCCGTGGTCCCCCGCGAGCCACCCCCTCACCAACCTCTCTATCTACCTCCTTTCCTTGTTAGCCGTGGGCGCCGCAGTTGCCTCCATCCTGCAACCCAAGAGGTTGCCCGGCGCCGCGGTGGCGCATCTCGGCCTGGCGCTTGTGGTCGCCGGCGCCGCGCTGAGCGGGCCCTACGCCTACCACATGCCGTACGCCGCGGTGCTGGCCCTCGACAAGGGGGAGAACGCCATTGTGCCGCTTCTGCCCTACGGCGAGGTTAACCTAGGCATTGCAGGGACAGAGGTAGCCGGGCCGCACGAGCTCGTTTCAATCCCGCCGTATCTAGAAGGCTACGTCTCCGGGGACCTAGCCGACGTCGCCGCCGCCCTCCGCGACGTGGCGGGGAGGGTTGAGTTCCGTAGGTTTAGGGTTAACGGCACAGATCTGGTGGTGGCCTTCGGCGGCTTCCCGCCCGGGTTCCACGCGGTGGGCGAGACGTGGATCTACGTGAACTCCACCGTGGACACCCCTGCGGGCAGGCTCCTGGTGGGGGTTATAGGCAGGGGCGGCCGGCCGCTGTTTTTCAGCCCTTCGCGGTACGGGCCCGCCTCGGCGGTTTTGGTATGCGGCCTCAACGACACGGCGCTTAACTACGTAGGCGAAGTCGTCCGCATGACCTTAGACGGGGATCCGGTCAACGCGGAGATCCGATATGAGGCGGCGGGCGAGTTCAAGCTGGTGAGAGGGCTTGTCCACGGCGTTGCCGTCAAGCCCAGAGGGCTTGACGACATATACGTCGCGGCGACCACCGAGGTGGCTCAGTGGGGCAACATGTCTGTGCCCCGCCTCCTCGTCACAGCCGCCCGCGCGAACCTCGACAGATGCAACGCCGTAGGCGCCTGGCTCCTCCTTTCGGCATACGCCGGGAGGCCGCTGACGGCGGAGGAGGTGGAGGAGCTCATGGCTCTGAACCCCCGGGGCTACGTCGTCCTCGTCAAGATGATTCCCTTCGTCAACCTCATATGGATAGGCGCGGTGTTTGCCACGGCGGGCGGCATCCTTTCGACGGTACAGCAAGCCAGATCTCCACGGCGTCGATCCGCTTAGGTTAACCTGGAGAACCGGCTTGTTTTTAAACGTGTAGCGAATCCCCGCACATGTTGCCTAGGGAGAAAAGCGTGTTGGGCATACTCACGTTCAGCTATCTCCTGGCCCTGGCGACCTCGCTTCCATACCTCTCCCCGCTTCCCCTGGCCTTGGCCACTCTGGCTTATCTCCTCCACCTCTTCACCTTCGACCTGGTTTTCTACGCAAAAACTCCCAGGCAATTCTACGCCCTGACTTCCCTCAACTTCTTGCCCTACGTGGCCGCGGCGGCCTTCGGCTGGTGGAACCCCACCGCTTATGCCGTAGGTCTCCTCTTCTTTGTGTCATACGCCGCGCTTATGCATGGGGGGAGGGGGCGGAGCGTTGAGGGCGTCGTGACGGGCACGGCCCTCCTCTCCTCCACCTTCCTCCTGGTTAAGGCAGTAGTGGCCCACCAGCTGGGGCCTAAGGACTACCTCGTCTACGTCCTCTTCGTGGGGTACCACGTGGCCACTGCGTACTACGTGGAGTCGCGGCTCGCCTTTAGAAATGTAAGGCCCCACATGGCGCTGTACGCCTGGGCCCCTGTGGCTGTGTTCGCGGCGCTTCTCTGGCCTTCTACTCTGCTGGCCTCTGCTGAGCCTCTCTATAAGTTCTTGAAAAACGTTAAGTCTAACGTGAAGTATTCCCGTTACGAAGACATCGCAAAGATGGGGTGGAGGGAGTTTGCCAGGTCTGCGTTTTTCACGTCTCTGCTGGCGGTTGTCTACAACATTCTATAAAAAGGGGAAACCACGTGTCCCTATGCGCGGCTTGGTGGTTCTGCTGGTGGCCGTGGCCATCCACATGATCGGGTTCGGGATGGTGATCCCAGTCATGCCTTTTCTGCTGAGGGAGTTCGGCGGCGACGCCGCGGCCCAGGGCTTCCTCGTTTCTCTCTTCTCGCTGGTTCAGCTCCTCAGCGCCCCGCTGTGGGGGGCTCTTGCAGACAGGCTAGGCAAGACTCGCATAGTCGCCTCGGGGTTGCTCCTCTCGGCGCTGGGGAACGCCGCCGCTTATTTCTCCAACTCGCTTTTTTCTTTGGCGGTGGCTAGAGCCGTGGCGGGCCTCGGCGGCGGGACCATAGGCGCCTTGCAGGCTTTGGTGGCGGATCTCTCGCCGCCCGAGCGCCTGGCCTCCTCCATGGCTCTTTTCGGCATGGCGTTCGGCGCAGGCTTCGTCCTAGGCCCGGTGCTCGGCGGAGTCGCCGGCAACGTAGCGCCGAGGTTGCCTTTTCTCTTGGCCACGGCCATGTCCGTCGCGGCTGCGGCGGTCGTCACGCGGATCCCCGTCGTGAGGGGGCGTGTTCAGTGGACGTTTAAGCTGGAGCTCGGGCTTCTGTCCGCGGCTGTGCTTCTCCTCAACTTTTCCTTCTCCATGTTTGAAGGCCTCGTGTCGTATTACGGCGCAGACGTCTTCCGGATGACGCCCAGCCAGATAGGGGTCTTGATGCTCGTGGTGGGGGTCGCCACGGCGGCGGGACAGATGGCCGTGAGGCGGCTGGAGGGCAGGCTGGCGTCGGGCACAGCGGCGGCCGTGGGCGTAGCGATCACCGGCATCGGCCTGGCCCTGCTGGCCGCCGGGGAGCTTCCGCTACTTTACCTAGGGGCCGCTCTTGCCTCGGTGGGCCAGCTCATTGCCGCCTCCAACTTATTCGCCATGGCGTCTTCAATAGGCGGCGCCGGGGGGACGGGCTACGGCATTTTACAATCGGCGGGCTCCCTGGGCAGACTCGTAGGCCCCGCCACGGCGGGCCTCATATACACACACCTGGGGCCTCCCTACGTCTTCCTCACGTCGGCCTTAATTGCGCTGTCTATAGTCCCCATAGCCCTTAGGTACCTGGCCTCGCACCAGTAGATTTCTTCGGGCGTCTCTACCCGTGGCGTCATCTGCCGCTTCTTCTGTATGTCGCCTTGTCCATGTGTGGTGGAGCTTGCCGTGCGGGCGTTCCCGGTCTCCCAGCAGGGCCATGGTGAAGAAGATAAAGGCCACGTAGTGGATCAGGTGGTCCAGCGGGATGTCGCCGAAGTATATGAAGGTGCCTGTGTACATAGAGTACGAGAGGACGGACTGACCGGCGAAGAGGAGGCCGAAGGCTGATGTGAGATTGAGGAGGCGTTGGCCTCCTGCTCTTCTGTATGCTCTTATGGAGAGGTAGAGGGAGACGGCGGCCTGGGGTGAGTAGGTGTAGTATGGCGTGTCCCAGGCTTAGACCCCCCACGGGCACCAGCGCGGCGGCGAAGACTATGGTGAGGCAGAGCCACTTCATAGGTCGCACCTAGACGCCGCTAGGACTGCCGCCGACGTCGCGAAGATCCACACAACTGCTACCGCTGGGAAGAGAAGCGACGCGTGTGTCCCGAGGGATTTATAGAGGTGGTCGCCGACGGCGCCAAGGGTCAGCAGATGGGGGTTGGCCTGCACGACGCCGCTGAGGTGGGCCGCGACGAGGGGTTCGCGAGGAACGACGCGGCGACGGCGACCTCCGACACCGGGAAGTAGAGCGATATAAACGTCAACATCGTACACGAGCTCTAGAGCTGTCCACGCGGAGACCCCCCACGTATATGCGTAGCCCCGCGTCGGCGCCGTCAGGCCTATGAAGACGCCTAGGGAGGACCCCGCCGAGACTGAAAATTCTTCTGCACAAGGGATCAGTTGTAAAACTGGCCTGCAATAAATCTCGTCACCATATTGCGGCTTCTCGCTGCATCTGATCATTGGTCATAAATTTCCACATTTCCGAGCCCGGCGCTATTACGCCGAGACCCTCGGCGAGCGAGTCGCTGATTAACACTTCAATCTCAGTCGCCGAGATTACGATGTCAGCCGCCACGGGTCCCACCTCTTTACCAGTCAATCCCATACATCCGCGGCCTCTCTTATGAAAAAGACTCTTACAGGTCCGCCTGCCATCCCCACCTCGATTAGACTTGCAGTAGGGGGCGGCGGATGAGGCGAGGGGTGGCCGGCGGAATCGGCAGGTGCATAGACTCTGCCCAAGCCCGCTGTTAGCCACGGCGGAGGTCTCGACGACGCGGCCCTCTGGCTTAGGCCCGATCCTCGGCCTTATCCTCACTGCCGTGTCCGCGCCGAAGAGACGTGTGGCTTATCCTCCCTCTCTTAGCTTGTATATGTAGCCGGTTCCTCCGCGGCGCGGCTTCCTCGCGTATCGAACAACTGTTTTATTAATGATTCTGTCTTCGGCCGTGCAGGCAATTGACGTGTGGAAGCGGTACTCCTCGGGGTGGGTCCTCAGAGGCGTGTCCCTCGACGTGAGGAACGTCGTCGTGATATACGGCGCCAACGGCTCAGGCAAGACCACGCTCGTCAAGATACTGGCGGGTCTCGTCCCGCCCACCCGCGGCGAGGTGAAGCGGCCGGGCCGAGTCGGCGTGGCGCTCCAGCAACCCATGATGCACCCAGACCTAACCGTGGAGGAGAACTTGAAGTTCTACGCCGGGGCGCTTAAGGCTGACTACAGAGAGGTGGTGGAGCTCTTCGGCTTGGAGAAGCATCTCCACGTCAAGTTTTCGTATCTGAGCTACGGATGGAGACGCCGCGCCGACCTCGCCAGGGCGCTCCTCGGGGGGCCCGAGGCTCTTCTCTTGGACGAGCCCATGCTGGGTCTCGACGCGGAGGGGAGACGCGCCGTGGCTGAGGTTGTGCGCAGATTCAAAGGGCCCGCCGTGGTCACCGCATCGTCTATGTGTGACTACGTGGTGGTGGCAGCGGAGGCGTGGTTTAAGTTGAGAGAAGGCACGTTGCACCCCACCGCGCCGACATGCGGCCCTACCTAGAGAGAGAGGTTAAGCTCTTGGCGAGGAGCTGGGAGACGTTGGCGTCGACCTTCCTAATAGCGACGGCCTTTGGCTTCGTCTTCGGCAGGCACTACGCCGCTGGGCTGGCCGCGGTGAACTTCGTGGTGGCGGCGCTCTACGGGTACGTCCAAGTTCTGCGGGAGGAGGAGCTGGGCACCCTCGACGGGCTCAGGCTACTGAAGCAGCCGGAGAAGGTGGCCGCGGCCAAGTTCCTAACGCTTTTCTTAACCTCTGTTGCGGCCTCGCTCTTCTACTCAGCGATCTACTACGCCGTCTCGATGAGACCACCCGATCTGTGGCTTCTGCCGCCCACCTCTGCCTACTTCGCCGCGGCCTCCACGGCGTCTACCCTCCTCTCCACGGCCGCCAGATCTGGCGTGACCACCTCCATGACCCTCACGGCGGCGCTTGTCCTCGGCTACTCCGCATCTCTCGCCGCCGGCCGCATAGACCCCGCCGCCCTCGCCATGCCGCTGACCGCCCTCCTGACGCTTCTGGCCCTCAGCCGTGCATTAGTACAGTAAAGAGCCGAGGCCCCGGTTCGATGAACCAATAGGCTCAAATATGCGTATGCCAGAGGGAACGTGCTCACCCGGCGCCGTCTTCTCATTTTGGGCACTGGCGTAGCGGCCGCCTTACTCTCCTTGTTTATACTACGGCATCTGGAGAGCGGAAGCGGAGAGACCGCGTGCGGCGAGCCGCCCATCTCATATGGGCGGGACGAGTGCCCGGTGTGTAAGATGATTGTGGACTACGAGCCGTCGAGCGCCGCCATGTACGTGGAGGAGTTTGGGAGGCGCAGATGGTACTTCTTCGACGATCTGGGATGCGCCGCCGTGTGGTACAAGGTGGAGAAAAGCAGAGGCGCGCGTGTTCTGGCAGTCTGCGCAAGAGACCGCGTAGACGGGCAGTGGATCGAGCTCCGGAGCGCCGCGGTGCTTATAACAGACGAGTTCACCTCCATGAACACGGGGTTTCTGGCGGCTAAGCCGGAAAACGTGGAGGCGTATAGACGCGGCGAGGTGAGGTGGGGCCCGCGGCCGGGCAGGCTGATAAAAACCGTCTCCGGCTCCTGCCTCCTGGAGCGGTTTAGATACGGCGAGTCTTGGTCTGTGCCCTCTGGCTGGGATGAGGGCTGTTAGCCTCATCACGGCCCTGGCCGCGGCGCTGACGTATGCACTTGTCATAAACACAAACAATGTGGTTGTCTCGCCAACGTTGGAGGGGTACATGGGCCCCGTGGAGTTGGGCGGGGGCCTATTTGCGGCGTATAAGGTGAGGCCCGCGGACTTTTGCGTGGTGATCAACGCAACCAACGTAACCGTCGTGAACTTCCGCATAAGGTGCTCCGCCGGCATACTGGTCGCCGGCTCGCACAACGTCACCATTTTGCGGGGCTCAATTGAGGGGAGCTTGGAGCTTCCGGTGTACCGCAGAGGCGCTGGCATATACATATACAACTCCACCCGCGTCGTTGTCAAAGACGTCTACCTCAGCGGCTTCCACGACGGGATATATGTGGAGCGGAGCAGAGACGTGAAGATAGAAAACGTGACGGTCCTGCACTCGCGGTACGGCGTACACGTCATGTTCAGCAGATCCGTAGCCGTCCGGGGCGTCTCGGCCGTGCACAACTACGTGGGCGTCGCAACCATGTATTCGCAAGACGTCTATGTTGGGGACTCCGCCCTTGTAGACAACGTGGACTGGTCGGAGGGCTACGGCCTCTTCATTGCAGACGTCGCCAACGGCACGTTTATACGCAACAGATCTCTCGGAAACGTGCACGGGATCTACATCCTCGTCATGGGCGGATGGGGCAACCGCACAGAGGTAGTCATCGCGGAGAACTTGGTGGAGGGGAACTACATAGGCCTCACCTACAGAGGCGTCTCGTCCCCGTACGTGAAGGTGGTGAACAACACCTTCGTAGGCAACTCCATCCCCGCCCTCTACGTCGACATATTCCTCACGGGGGCGGAGCTTAAGGCGGAGGTTAGAGGCAACGTGTGGCAGGGACACGCCTCCACAAGCCCCTACGTCTACCGGAGCGCCTTCGCCGAGGTTCTCGCGAAGTCGGACCTCCTCCTGGCCCCCATATCTGCGTCGCCCGCCAGGTTCCTCGTGGAGAGCATCGCCGTGGGCAACGCGGCCTTCGCAGACCCAAGCCCCAAGCCGTATAGATCGCCCCCTATTGCTGCGGAGATGGCCGCCGCCTTGGCGGCGGCCCTCGCGTGGCTTGCGGCAAAGAGGAGGCTATGAGACTTGTTGCTAAGAAGCGGCTGGGCGACTTCCAGCTGGACGTAGATGTGGAGGTTGGAGACAGGGTGGTGGTAATTGGGCCAAACGGCTCCGGCAAATCCACGTTGTTGAAGTGTATCTCCGGGATCTGGAGATGCGGGCCACGCCGCGACGGCAGATGGCTCTACGTCCCTCCAGAGCCCCAGGCGCCCAAGAGGATAAGGGCACGCGACTACGTCGAGATCCTGGAGTCGGCCCTCGGCGTTAAGGCGAGGCTGGAGCTTATGGACGTTAACTACCTAGATAAAAAAATGGGAGAGCTGTCCACCGGCATGGCTGTGAGGCTCATACTGGCCGTCGCCCTTTCCACAGACCTGCCGCTTGCCCTCGACGAGCCGACCGCCTTTCTAGACGCCAAATGGCGGAGCACGCTGGCAGAGCTCCTACAGAGGCAGAAGCCGGTGGTCGTATCTACACACGACGCAGAGTTTATACACAGCCTCAGGGGGTGGGACCTCGTGGTTCTCGATGGGGGGAAGGTGGCGAGGGTAGAACGCAACTATGTTGCCGCTTAAGCTCTTCAAGCGCGACTTCGGAGGGATGGCGTCTGTCATGGGCGCAGTCTTGCTGATCCTGGCGGCCCCCCTGGCTTCGCTGGGCGAGGGCGTGGGCCCCACGGCGATGGCCGTCGGCCTTCTCTCCGCCGCGGCGGCCCTCCTAGGCGTCCTCTCAGCTGTGGAAAACGTCATGGACGACAGAGAGGGCTGGATAGCGCCCCTCATCGTAGGCCTCGGCAGAGGCAGATACGCCGCCGTCCGCAGCGCCGTATCCACCGCCGTGGCTGTAGCCGCCGTGGCGCCCGCCGCAGCCCTCTACTCCCTTCTGAGGCCCGCTTCTGCCGCGCCCGTGGCGGCCGCCTCAGTGGCCTCAGCCGCCGTAGGCGCCGCCCTTGGCATACTCATCGGATTCTCCGCGTCGACGCGCGGCTACGCATACGCCTGGGGCGTATCCCTCTGGACGGCCCTCGCACTTATATACGAGCTGGCGCTGACCTTCGCGTCGATATACTTCGCCATCTCCGAACCCCTCTTCGCCGCCGCCCTCCTCGCAAACCCGCTGACGGCGGCCCGTCTCGTGGGGATAGCTTTGGCAGATCCGTCGCTACTGACGCTGGGGCCGGCGGGGACCTACCTCTACAAGTCGCTCGGCGCATATGCTCCCCTCCTCTTCCCGGCAACCGCCGCGGTTTGGTATCTGTCTCTTGCGGCGGCATCTATAATCACGGCATATAGGCGGGATCTATGAGGTGGATCTACCTAATAATACCGGCTGTGCTCCTCGCCGCAACCGTGCCGGCGGGAGACCTAACCCTGGGGCATTTCCTCCTCCACTTCTTAACCCCCGCCATGGCGTCCGTCCCCCTCTACCTCTCCATAAGGGCGTACCGGCGGGCCGGCGGGAGACGCCTCTTAAACCTCGCCGCGGCCTTTGCCTTCCTCTTCGCGGGGCAGGCGGCCCTCTCCCTTTACATGTACACAGGCGCCGCGCTATATGTGGGCGACATACCTCTGGACCACCTCCTCCACTTCGTGGCCTTCGTCTTCTTCACCGTAGCCCTCCTTGAGGGCCGGCCCTAAAGATATAAAAACTGCTGACGAACCGCCACATATGAAGGACTATCTAACTCTTTTGAAGCCTAGGGTCATCTGGTTGCTGATACTGGCTTCTGTGGCCGGGTACGTCTACGCCACAGGCCGCAACCCCGACCCCGGCTTCTTAGCGGCTTTGGCGCTGACGGGCGTCTTGTCCACGGGGGGAGCCGCCGCCTTCAACCACTATTGGGAAAGAGACATAGACGCGTTGATGACCAGAACGGCCAACCGCCCCCTGCCGGCGGGCAGGATAAAGCCGAGAAACGCGCTGGCGCTTTCCCTAGCCCTGTCGGCGGCCGGGCTCGTCCTCGCGTTTACGCTCCTGGGCCCGCTCCCTGCGGCCATGGTGGCCTTGGGCTGGTTTGCATACGCCGTTGTGTACACGGCGTTGCTAAAGAGGAGGAGCTGGCTAAACGTGTTGCTAGGCGGCGTGGCCGGCAACGCCGCCTTCCTCACGGGCTACGTGGCGGCGAAGCCGCTTGACACGGCGGGCATCTTGCTCTCCTTCGCGGTCTACCTCTGGATACCTGCCCACATCTGGTCCCTGGCCTACGCCAGACGCGACGACTACAGAAAAGCAGGGGTCCCCATGTTGCCCGTTGTGGTGTCCGAGAAGACGGCTCTGGCGGTAATAGCAGTCATGAACATACTGGCCGCGATCTACATGGCGGCCCTCGCCGTGGCTCTAGGCGGCACGTACCTAGTCGCCGTGGTCGCCCCCCTCGTGGCCGCCGCGATTTACACCTCGGCCAGTGCGTTGAGGGCAAGGGACGAGAGGTCCTTCTGGCTGATGTTTAAGGCGTCTAGCCCCATACTCGCCGTATTCCTCATACTGCTCATGGTGGTTCCATGAAGACGCTCCTGCTGGCGGCCGCCGTCGCGGCCGCGTTGGCAGTTCTGCTCTTCCTCCAGCCGCCGGTCGCCGTCAGCGGGGCATACGTGGAGGTTGTGCCACCTGACCTCGCCATAGTCGGCTTCACCTTCGCCAACTGGGGCCTCAGGGAGGTCTGCATAACGGAGGTTGAAGCCCCGGCCGGCCTAAGAGCCGAGCTCCACGTAACTGAATTCAACGGAACCCTGGCCGTCATGAAGACCGTGGACCGCGTATGCGCCGGCCCATTCTCCACGGTGAAGTTCGGGTCGCTTGCCTACCACATAATGCTCGTGGGAGACGTCGCCCAGATAGGCGACGAGATAAGGCTCCAGCTCGTCCTCTCAGACGGGAGGAAGATCCCGGTGGCGGCCGCGAGGGGCACGGGCGGCGTCCACATACACGGGCGATAAGCTTTAAACCTAGACACTGGCTATATCTGTGCTGTATTACGAGGCCATTATCGACTACGTGAAGCGTTGCCCCGGCCCCCACTTCAGGGAGCTGACGCGGGAGCTCGGGATCCCCGTGGGGACGTTGCAGTACTGGCTGAGCAAGCTACTGGAAGCGGGCGAGATCTACCTCCTGAGGCTGGCGCAACGGCCGAGGTATTTCCACCGCACTGTCCCAGAGGTGGAGGCCCGGGTGATATACGCAGTGAGGGAAGCCCGCCTCAGCCCTGCCCCCATACTTCGGCTGGCCGCAGACGTAAGGCCGGAGGTTCTGAGAGCCGTGGTGGAGACGTATCCATGCGTTAGGCGTGACCTAGTGGACGCATTCATAAACCTCTTCACCCAGCTGTAGCATGGAGGAGGATCTCTACAGGCTTCTCGGAGGCGTAGGCGCCTTGGCCTTCGTGCTGGAGGGCGTGGTGCTTCCCGTCTCCATAGCCGCGCACGTCCTGCTCTTCCTGGTGTTTCGGAGATTCGCGCCGCTGAGGGACTCGCTCCTCTGGTTCGCCGCGGCCGGGGCCGCCTCTATCCTCACCTCGACTCTTCTGGGCATAACCCCCGTGAGGCTTCTCCTCGCCCCCTACCCCTTCGAGAGAGAGGCCGCCCTGACCGCGGCGGCGGCCTGGCTCATCTCCGCGTGGTTCTACTGGAATATAGCAACTGCTGTCTTCAAGAAGGCGGGCCTGGCCTCTGCCGCGCTCTACACGCTGGGGGCCGGGCTCTTCCCCTTGAGGATAGGCTTCGTCTTCATCGCCGCCGCATTCCTCCTACTGGCCTATCTATTTTTCAAGACAGGCCTGGAGGCGCTCCAGCAGAAAGGCGGGGTCGGGCAACCCAGCCACGTAGCCCCTGGCGGTTCCGTTGGCCACCAGCAGAAATAACACGTCGTGATACACCACATAGCCGCTTCCCGACTTTGCTCTGGCTACGTAGACCCCCGCCGCCCTCCAGACCCTTTCGGCCTCGCGCCCTGTCAAGAATGTGAACGGGTAGTGCCCGCCCTCCGCGAACGCCCTCAGGCGGTCCGGCGTGTCTCTCTCCGGGTCCACCGACACCACGTAGATCGGCAACTTTGAAAGGCGCCACGTGGCGTTCAACACGGCGAAGGTTAGGGGGCACACGTCGGGGCAGTAGGTGTAGCCGAAGGACAGTATGTAGACCCCCCGGGGCGGGAACTCCACCGCCTCCCCGTACTGGTTGTACAGAACGGCCTTCGGCAGAGTGATGTTTAGGCATCCGTATTTAATCACCGTCGGGAGCGACGGCTGGTAGCCCGGCTCGAGGGGGTCCCACCCACCTGCGTAGAGAAGAAAGAAGAGGAGGGAGAGAGAAAAAAGAAGGGGTTTTACTCCTTTACCCATTTCTCGTACCACTTGGCGAAGTAGGCGTATGAATACGCCATGCCGGCCAGCGTCCAGAAGGAGGCGACCCAGTCGGGCTGGAACTCCCCCCTCGCCGCGGTGTAGACGCCCCAGGCTAGACCCGCCACGAACAACACGACGGCAATGGCCAGCGAGAGGGCCCTCAGCGGCGTCATGCGTGCGCCACGGCGGGCGGAGGCAGGCTGTGGAGGACCCCTACGTAGAAGGTGGCAAACACCAAGACCCAGATAGCGTCGACAAAGTGCCAGTAGTACTCCACAGCCTCTACGCCGTCGGGCCTCTTCGGGGTCCAGTAGCCCAGCTTGACGAGAAGCAGTACGAAGCTCCAGAAGGCGAGCCCAATCAAGACGTGGAAGCCGTGGAGCGTCACGATGGAGTAGAAATACATGGCGACGATGGAAGACGTGGGGTTAAAGCCCTCGTGCATCAGCGAGGGGTACTCCGACAAGAACTGAGACGCGGCGAAGAAGGCGCCTAGGCCCACTGTGGCGAAGGCCCAGAGGTAGAACTTCTTTACGTCGCCGGAGAGGAAGGCCCGCCTAGCCGCCATGGCTGTGAAGCTACTGCCCCACAGCGCAGCCGACATGGCGATAGCTAGGGGCGTCAGGAGGTACGGCGTATGTGAAAGCGCGGCGCTCCAGCTCTGGTAGAGCACAAGTCTGGCGTAGTAGGCCGAGGAGATGAGCGTCAGAAAGAGCACGGCCTCGGAGAATATCACCCACGCCATGGTGGCCCGGAGGTCGCCCCAGACGCTCGGCGGCTTCGGAATTTCTACGCGGTGGGCCCCGTTCATAACTCTCATCGCCAGAGCTCTGTCCACCATGTCGAACTTAAACCAAGCCAGCCCCAACGCCACGAAGAGCGCCACCAAGCCCCAGCCGAGCGAGAGAGAGGGCGACGCGGCGCCGCTGAGGATGCTGGTCGGCATAGCGGCGAGGATGTTCAGAAGCCCGAGGGCCAGCGGCATTGTGGCCAGACCCACAACGGCGGGCCACGGAGTGTGGATGTGCGGTGGATAGAAGGCGGGAGGCACTACGTCTTTAAGCCCGAACTTCGACACGCCCCAGGGATCTTCCCGGTTGGCCACGGGGCGGCCGTGCAGGAGGCCCCACAGCAGGCTCAGCAGGTAGAGCGCCACGCCGGCGGCTATCAGCCAAGTGCCCACAGTCATAACCACGTGATACGGATAATACAGGGGGTCGGGGGCCGCGGCGTATCTCCTCGGCATGCCCATGAGGCCGGCGGCAAGCATGAAGGTGTACGTGATGCCGCCTCCAACCGTGAGGAGCAACCAGCTACCCTTAGCCAGCCTCTCCTCGTACCACCTGCCGGTGATGTGGGGGAAGTAATACAGCAACATGCCCAGGGCCCCCAGCGTTATGGCGTTGACGACATAGTGGAAGTGTCCCAGCACGAAGTAGGTGTCTTGTAGGTGCAGGTCGAGGGGTATCACCGGGAAGAAGACCCCTGTGACGCCGCCGATGATGAAGAAGCCTATGAAGGTCAGGGTGAAGAGCATAGGCGCCCTCAGCCGGATCCTCGCGCCGTATAAGGTGGCCACCCAGTTGAACACCTTAACCCCCGAGGGAATGGCCACGGCCATGGTGGCCACGGCGAAGGCCACCCTCACGATCCAGTCTTGTACGGCCGTGAACATGTGGTGGACCCACACGGCGAAGCTTATAGCCGCTATGGCCACCGAAGAAAGGGCGATGGCTGTGTAGCCATAAGCCCTCCTCCCGGCAAGCCTCTGCAAGACCTCGGACACAGCCCCCATGGCCGGCAGAACTAGGATGTAGACTTCGGGGTGGCCGAAGAACCAGAATATGTGTTGCCACAGCCTGGGGTCGCCGGACGCCAGAGGATTGGCGGGGTTAGGCGAGAAGAACGTGAAGCCGAGGTGTCTCTCCATCAGTTGCATCACGGCGCCGATGGCCAGAGGCGGCAGAGCCGCCACCATCAACAGGGACATGGCCAATATGCTCCACGCAAACAGCGACATGTCCAGCATTTTTATGTCAGGCCTCCTAAGCCTTGTGATGGTCAGAATGAAGTTTATCCCAGAAAGAGTAGAAGAGATGCCGCCTATGATAATCGCCATAAGCACGAGGTCTATGCCCAGCGACTGCGAGTAGTGCGTTGAAAACGGCGGATATATAGTCCAGCCAGGCCCGGCGCCTTGATAGGCGTAGAGAAGCGCCGACCACATCAAAACTGAGGCAGAAACCTGTAGCCATAGGGAGAGGGCGTTTATCCTAGGCCAATAGAGATCCGGCGCGCCGATAAGCTTCGGCACGGCCACGTTGGCAAGCCCAGTCACCGCCTGCATGGCGAAGAGCAGGAGCATAGCAAGGCCATGGAGAGACACCACCCAGTAGTACACATCGCCCGTTACGAGGCCTGCGCTCGCCACGTTGGTGGCCGGAGGAGTGGTTGCGAGGGTCAGCCTTATTATAAAAGCCATCAAGCCGGCAAGTATCAAGTTTACGACAGCCAGCACTATGTACAATATGCCTACCTTATGGGCGTCCGTCGTGGTCAGGTAGTCTAGTATCTTTTCTCTGATCATGGCACCACCACCACCTTGCCTAGCATCAAGTAGTGGCCGGAGCCGCAGTACTCCGCACAGTATATGTCATAGGCACCAGGCGTATCTACCTTAAGCCATATGACGTAGACGAAGCCCGGCACGGCGTCGTATTTAATGCCGAGCTCCGGTATGTAGAAGGAATGTATAACATCGCTTGATGTCAACTCAAGTCTGTAAAGCTCGCCGGCCTTAACCACCAGAGTGTTGAAGCTCCTAGTTCCGTTAGGATATACGAACTCCCATGAGAACTGCCTACCATAGACCTTTACCGTCACGTACTGCCCCCTCCCCTCAAGCTTTCCGTAACTATCAATAGCGTAGAGATTAACCGCAGCCAACACGGCGAGGTAAGCCAGCACCACGGCGGCGCCGAAGATGGTGGCAAGCTCCATCACCCTACCCCTCTCCATATCCCTCCCTCTCTCTAAACTTATACACAAAGAATATCATAGACCCCATAAACAGCGCCGTGACGACCCCGGCGCCTGTATATACAACGGCATACGGCGCGAAGACGTACTGCGAGACAGGAGAGGCGGCAGAGCTGATGGGACGCGGCGGCGCCCCCCAGTTCCCAGCCCACATCCATACGAGGAACACCATGCCTACAATTAGAGACCATGTTACATAGTCTTTAACTGATAGGTGTACTTTACTATCCATGAGATCTTTCGAAAATATGGATTTAAAAAAATTTTTCCTTTTATACAACTTACTATAAAAATCTATAAACCTATATATAAATCTAATAACTTATATAAAAGTAGACAAATATATACCGCTGAAACTATTCAAGAAAACACAAAAACAAGTTTAAAAACACAAGAAAATTCTCCCCAATGCGCGGGCCAACACTCGCGTTAATAATAGGGATAGCGGTGGTGGTAATTGCCACAGTTATAGCACTCCAGCAAATATCCACACCACCTCAGACACAGACCCAGACAACAACACCGACGCAGACCACCACGCCAACAACCCAAACAGGATCCTCGACAAGCACCGCACCGACCACCGGGATCAAGTACGACCCCCAGCTGGCTGGGAAGGGGAAGCAGTACTTCTCAGAGATTGGATGCACCGCCTGCCACTCCATTAAGTCGCTGGGTATCTCCGGCGGCGCCGTGGGGCCCGACCTAAGCAAGACGCTTCTCGGCAACCCAGGCGCCGGGAGCTCCTCTGTAATTGGGAGGTTCTTCAAGGAGAATGGCTTAGACAACCCAGCCTCCGATCCCGAAAAGGCGGCTGAGTTGCTGAAGGAATTCCTCACAAACCCGCCGCAGTACGCCACCACCATGAAGACGCAGGTACAGGCATACAAAGCCACTTACAGCAACTGGGCCACAGACCAGGTCCCAGCCCTCGTCGAGATGCTGAAAGAGGCGGCCGCCAAAGCCTCCGGCTAAGTATGGTGGACGAAAACAGGAGAAATGTCTTAAAAATTTTTATCGGCTCCTCGGTGGCTCTTAGCCTTGGAGCTTTGACCACGCCGCTTGTGGGATCTGTCATCAACACCAAGGCGCTGGCTCTAAAGGGGGAGTACAGCTCAGTCGAGGTGGTTCTCTGCGAAGACGTGGATAACTGCCCCGAGGAGTACTCAGTCCCCATTTCGGAGCTCAGACAGGGTCCCAAGTTTGTTCTCTTGAAGAAGAGCAACACGGCCATACCAGCCGTCTTCGGCCTTGTGAGGGCCACAGACGGCAAGGAGTACCCCGTCGCCTACAACACAGTCTGCACACACTTCGGCTGCCCAGTGAACCCCACAGGCGGCAAGTACCTCATGGGCTTCGCATGCCCCTGCCACGGCTCCTTTTTCACCATATGCAACAACCCCGAAGGGTGCGATGGGAGGCCGTTTCTAGAGGCTTATGTATCCGGCGGGCCTGCGCCGCGTCCTCTGAGGCCTATTAAGGTGGCGGTAAAGGGGGACAGGATATACGCTGTGAAGGCGTACATATGAGGGCGCTTGTAAGACTTTGGGAGCTGATACTGGAGCGGTTCCACCTTAAGGAGTTTCTGGAGCACCCGGTGCCGCGGTACTCCAACCTAAACCCGCTGTATTGGCTGGGAGACGTGGCCGCCATGAGCTTCTTCATATTGGCTATAACGGGCTTCGCATTGGCTCTGCTCTACACGCCTGGGCTTTCGCTGACCAAGACTCCGCCTGATCCCCTGCTGGGCCACCTTGGCAATGAGGTGTACGACGCTACCCAGAGCTACTCAAGCGTTTACAAGATCACCTACCTCACGCCGCTGGGCTTCATACTGCGGCAGATCCACCTATGGTCGGCTTATATGATGATTTTCGCCACGCTTACCCACTTCTTTGCCAAGTTTATACTGGGGTCTTACAAGAGGCGGGGAGGCGGGGCCCTTTGGCTACTCGGCGTGTTCCTCGGCTTCCTCACCATAAACCAGGCGGTGCTGGGCTACATCCTGCCTCTTCACCTAGACGGCATCCTCGCCATCCAGATCGGCCTCAACCTCTTCCGCTACTTCGACTACTTCGGCATACCGGTGGGCCAGCTGGTGCTCTCCGTCCTGGGCTCTCTCTTCGTGACCGACCAAGTGATAAAGATGATATATGTCCTCCACATCTTGGTGGTGCCGGCCATAATCTTGGTGCTCCTTGGGCTTAAGATAAACGGCATTCTCTACGGCGGCGTGTCGCCGCCTCCGATCAAAGACGAGGAGCTGAGGAGGAGGGCCATGGAGGAGAAGGAGCCGTTCTACCCGCACAGATTCGCCCTCACGGTGGGCCAGCTGTTGCTCCAGCTCAGCGTCATACTGCTACTGGCCGCCATGACGCCGCTTCCGTTGCTGGAGCCCTGGGTGCCGGGCCAACAGGTCCCGGCAGGCGTCAGGCCGCCTTGGCCAGTCATGTGGTACTACACCTACGTCAAGATGATAGACCCGTTCATATCGGTTGGTCTCCCCATATTCCTGGTGCTGTTTGCGCTGGTGGTGCCCCTGCTAGACAGGAGGGGCGGCGTCTCCATCGAGGAGCGGTGGATCTGGGTGGCCATCGCCATCGTCTACATAGCCATAATCGGCTACGGCACGGTCCTCGGCTTCCTCGTGGACATACCCAAGGAGATTACGCCGCTCACCAGGATCTCCGTGCCGCCTGACTACGCGGTGCCGTATATAGGGACTCCGCAGGCGGTGGGGCCATGATGCTGGCAGTTGAGGTCCAGGGCTTGTCGGCTACGGCTTTGGCGTACGTGGCGGCGGCCGTGGCCGTGATAGGCGCCATATCTGTCTACGGCCTCCTACAAGTAGACAGGAGGTGGGCCTCCTACACTGCTTTGCTCTTCGAGGCTGTCCTCGTTGCGCTGTTTGCCTACACGGTGAACATAATCTACGCCCTTTACTCCGCCCCCGGCTTCGGCTCCACCATAAAGGACATAGAACTCGGCGTGGAGTATCAGCGGGTGGCCGCGGGGATGCTGTCGGCCATGTTGTTCCTGGCGGCTCTGGTCTCCATAGGCTACTACATGGAGCTCCAGAAGAGGGGCGAGGGCCATGAATAGGGCAAACCTCCTTATCTACATAGCCGCCGTTGTGACGGTGGGCATAGCTCTGCTGAACGCCGCAATGCTCGCCAGCCCCGACGTGTTCAACCTCTTCGCCAAGTCGGGCGGCTACGAGAGGATAGTGGGGGACGAATGGATGTGGGCGTTCCAAAGCACCGTGTGGACCGCCATGTTCACCCTCGCAATAATAGCCATACTCATCTACTTAATAGAGCTCAGACGCTACCCAGAGCGGTTCAGAAAAAGACAGTAGTACAACCCATCAAAAACCCCTCTCTTTTTTGTACCAAAAACGTAAAAAATTTCAAAAAACGCAACCACAATGAAGCAGGCCCTCTGGCTGGTTGTCGGCCTCGTCGTCGGCTTGGCGGCGGGCGCCTTGCTGGGCGGCGCTGTGGCGCCGGGAGGCGGAGCTACCGCAACCATTACGCAGACCGTCACCACCACTGTGAGAGAGGTGGTTACGCAGACGGCGGCCTCGCTCGCGTCGGCGCTGGAGGAAGCCCTTAGAAACGGTACGTACTGGAGCAGATGCATCTTCTGCGGCATGGTCATAAACGAGACGAAATACGCGGCGCTGGTGGTCCTCAAGGGCGGCTACGCTGTGAGGACCGACGACGTAGGGTGCATCTTCCGGATGGCTCTCCTACCGCCCGAGAGGTGGAGGGCCCTCCAGAGGTATCCGCCAGAGGACGTGAAGCGGCTTATCCAGGTGGAGAAGGTGTTTGTGCCAGACTTCCACACGGGCGAGTACGTGGAGGCGCAGAGGGCGTTCTACGTGATCAGGCAAGATATGAAGACGCCCATGGGGGACTGCGTCTTCGCCTTTAGAGACAGGGAGATGGCCGCCAAGATGAACGCCACGGTCTACACATATGACCAGATGCTCCAGCTGTATAGAGAAGTTATGCAGAAAACCGGCATGCCGCGGCCTAACTGGTGCAGAGGAGGGATGGGAGGAATGCACAGCCACGGAGGCTGACGCAACTATTACAAAGCTAAGTGTAACTTTTTGTTAACGAACACTTGAAAGGCTTCTTCTCTCTTCCTGTGGTTCACGAGCGAACAGGTCCGGCTTAGGTCGCACAGCTGTAAGTTTGCGGCTATGCATCTGCGCCGACCGGCGGCAGAAGCCCATCTCGGCAGAAGGACGTTGCAGACAAGTGTCGCAGGTCTGACGGTGGGCACCGCCCTGGGATACATCGCCGGGCGGCTGAAGGGCCGCTGGCGCTGAGTTCCCCCGTCGAAATAATGAATGCAAGTGGCTTGCGGTCGATGAAGCCAGAGCGGCATTAGAGAGACGCGCGTCTGGCACTCAGCCGGATCTGGGTTTCATCGTGTTGTGGTTTTCATTACTTCACTCATGACAAAGCCATTTCACGATGTTTCAGAGAGCCGGAATGCAGAGACACCGCATCATGAGGCACGGAGTTGGGTTATTGCTAGGTTGGCTGGGATGGGGTGAGGAGAGCTCGCTGGGCTGTCTGTGGTTAGGCGAAGTAACCGGGCGAGAGCCTGAGGCAGTTCAGGAGATACGTCGAGACGTGCAGGCGGCTGGGCTTCAACTGGTGGGGAGGTGTGTCAAGCCGACGGGGGGTGGCCGTTGAGGATTGGCGTCTTGGTCTACATCGGTGGGCCTGTGGCTGAGGTGGTCGGCGTGGGGGTCCAGTGCACCGGCGCCTTCATCTTCCTCGCCCTCGGCAAACACGCCGGCTTAGCGCCTACTTTCTGACGGCCGCCTCATGTCACGCCTGCGGGGGCCGTGGGCTGAGGCCGATGGGCTTAGGCTTTTTCGGTAGCCGCGACCTGGGGGCGGGGCTTCTGCTGTTGCGTGGGGGGTAGATATACGTGAAGTGTCGGCTCCTCCCGGGTACTGCCAGGCGTTTTTGGTTATGGAGGCGATATGCTGTGTCGCCGGCGTCTCTTGTGTTAACTTAGTTAAAGTCACGAGGAGTATATACGGAAACTTTTCACCTGTATTTTTCGGAAGTCGTTTCGGATTCGTTTACATTGTTAATGCTTAAATAGTAATAACATATAGGGTGTCATGGCGGATTACACCCCCTTGATATACGGCTTCGTGGCCGGGATTACGGTCTTAGCAGGCGTGGCGATGCTGTATGTTTTAAGGGGGCGGGCTTCGCAGACGGCTTTGGGGGCGTTGCAGGCTTTTGCAGGCGGGATCCTTGCCTACATAGCGCTGGAGATTGGGGCCGAGGTTGCTGAGTATGTGGAGAGCTTGGCAAAGTGGGAGACCTTTGGGCTGTTTTTGCGGGACGCCGTGCTCACCACGGCGGTGTTTGCCGGCGTCTTCTTGTTGCTTTCGTGGGTTGAGAGGCGGGCGGCGGCGAGAGGCATGCCGCAGTCCCTCCTCACGGCGTTTATAGTGGCTTTGGCCTACGGCGTCCACAACGTGGGGGAGGGCTTCGCGATCGCCGGCGCCCTGCTTTCTGGGGCCGTGGCTGATGCGCTTCTCTTCACCGTGGGGTTCGCCGTGCACAACGCCACCGAGGGCTTCGGCATAGCGGCCCCGTTGCTTGGGGATAGGAGGGCCCGCGCCGACCTTAGGTTGCTCGTGGGTCTGTCTCTCTTGGCTGGCCTGCCCGTTGTGCCGGGCGCCGCCGTGTACTACCTCGGCATGTATAGTGAGACTTTTCTCGCCGTGTTGGGCACTGCCGCCGAGGCCTCGCTGGTTTATGCGCTACTGCACGTGAACCTCAGCGCCATGTCTAAACTAGGCGGCGTGTCGAGCTCCCGCTTCTGGCTGGCTCTGACCGCCGGCGTAGCCACGGCCTTCGCCACAGAAAGCGCGTTGTTGCTGTCCGGGCTTTAGTCCCTGAGGTTCAGCCGAATTTTCCTTTTCACTGCCTTGAGCTCAGCACGAATCGTGCAGTGTCCGCTACACGGCGTCTTGCAGACCACGAGGCCGAAGGCGGGGAAGTAGTAGTGCGTGCCTAGATCCATGGCGAGGCCAAGCCGGGCCAGGCCCTCGGCAAGCACGGGGAGGGCCGCCGAATATATCCCCCAGTCCAGCTGGAGGAACTTGGGGAGCTCCCCGAGAGGGGCCCTCCTCAGCACCGCCAGCACGAGGGCGGCAGAGCTACAGAGCTTCTCCACCGGTGCCTCTTCCAGCGGCATAGACAGAGATTCGAGGGCTTTGAGCAACAGATATACGTAGGCCTCTACGTACGCAGGGTCCGTCTTTATCTCGAACCTCTGCATGAGTCTCTCCAAGACAAGCCGTTTCTCCTCGCAGTTTTTACACAGGCAGTATATGAGGCCCCTCGTAGTTATGTGGAGGCTACGTCCCCTGGCCTCCACCAGGCCGTGTTGCCTCGCCCTCGCGGCCTTGGCGTAGGCCGTGGAGAGCGAGAGGCCGAGGGCGCTTGCGGCTCTGTACGCAGAGGCGGGTCTTCTCACGATAAAAGAGAGGAGGTCCAGAACCTCTAGATCGGGGGCTCGGCAGGGGAGGGCGTAAATTGCGACAGGCCGCGGAGAAATTATCCGCATTGCTGAATAAATTAGGTAAGTTAAAAAATTTCCGCGTTTAAAAGCGCTTATTTAGACGCAACCTGTGGGCTTCGGCGCTCCTGCCACCTTGCAAGCCCCGTGGGCTGGGCCCGAGGGGAACAGCTGATAGATCTTCTCAAGGGAGAAGCCTGTCTCCTTAGTCACCATCTTGATGGGGGGACAAGACCCGTAGGTCTCCCAGTACTCCCTGAGGTATTTTACGAGCTTCCAGTGCTCCTCCGTCATCTGCGATATGCCCTCCACCTCCTTAGCCAGCCACTCGGCTACTTTTTCGTCCCAGTCCTCGGCGTTCTGCATAAAGCAGTCCTCGTCTAGAAGGACCTTTTTCCCCGCTACTTGGTACTCTCCTGGACATTTGACTGGCATAGGCCCCTCGTGTTGGATATTAAAAAATTTTACTAACAATCAGTAAGAAACGTGGGCCGCCTTCGGCAGAAATCTAGCGACTGCAGACGCCAGCTCTTGGGGGATCTCCACACCCCTATAGGCAGCGTAGAACGCCATGACGGGAATGTCGTCTACAACTGCGTCGTTCTTGAAGTAGTCGAGATACGTGTCTAGAAACGCCCTCAAGACCGGCCCGGGGAGCTTGTGCCGCGCCGCCAGCTTATTTATCAGGATCTCCCAGTTGGCGCACCCGAAGTAGTAGCACATCACGATGCCCCTCTCTGTGGCCTCGAACATGCTACCTCTATGGTTGGCCGCCCGCCTAGCCATGCCGAAGCGCTCCAGCCGGGCCGCCTTTCTGTACGCCTGGGTGAAGTGCAGGTTGAGATCCCGCGCTATTCTGTAGGCGGTGGCGGGCCCCTTGAGTATTATATATCGCAAAACCTCAGAGAGCAGCTGGTCCTCATCGAGGCGGCAGGCAGAAATCAACTTCAGCATGCAAATTTGTGTAGTTGTGGAAAAAATCTTTTATTTCAAGTCTGCCCTTGGAAGTTTACGCCGGGGCAGCAACAGGTTTGAGCTTTTTCTCCACGGCGGACGGCCTCACGACGAAGACGTGGGTGAAGCCGCCTCTCTCCGCCGCAAGCTTCACCCCGCGGAAGGCCGAAACTACCTCCTCCAGCCGCCTGCCGGCGTATTCCTTCGGGAACACCACCCGCCCCTCCCGAGCCTTTATGTAAGCCACCACGTCGCATAGACACAAGGTGGATACCACCTTGTCGTAGCTCACCGCCAGCATTATATAATGTCCCGTTGGCCCTATAAATGCTTTATTCCACAAACCTAGTGAAGGTGTGACATATTTGCACCTTTAGATGTATTTTTAAGCACAAAACTGAACTGCACCCATGGAGGTGGCTGTGAAAAGGCTTGACTTGAGAGGCTACGTATGCCCCTATCCCCAGCTGGCCACTTTGAAGGAGTTGCGCAACTCGCCGCCGGGGACAATCATCGAGGTCATCACCGACAACCCGCCCAGTTGCGAAAACGTGCCCTCTGTGGCTAGGCGGGAGGGCCACGAGGTTATGGCGGTGGAGGAGGTGGGGAAAGGCGTCTGGAGGATTGTGATCAGGAGGCGATGAGCCTCGAGAGGTTTAGGGAGAGGGTTAGGCTGTATAGGGAGGCCGGCGTCGCGCTGGAGTCGCTGTCGCTGGGGTGCTCCGTCAAGATCGACCTCTACAACGTCCTCTACCCAGCCCTCGCCCTCCTCAGAGACGAGGTTAAGAGGCTGAACCTCGTCATCGCGCCGAGGGAAGACGCGGCAATTATGCCCGGCGCAGGTGCGGAGACGCGGCGCCTATTCCTCAACGCCGATAACCCCCACATCGACCCGGAGGAGCTTGAGAAACTGGCGCCGGACGTCGCCGTGGTGCTGGTACAGCTCTACATGGCCAAGGCGGCTTCCTCGGACCGCTTCGCCGAGTACGCGGCGAAGCTCTACAAGGCGCTGGGCTCCTCGCGGCACCGGGTGTGGCTGGGCAAGGCCCACAGCATTGTGAGCACCAAGCCCGGCGCCGAGTTCTACATGGTGGACCTCTTCAAGATAGAGAGGGGGCCCGGCTACCTGCTGGCCAACAACGACACCATACAGGTGATAGACCCCATGGAGGACTTCGACTCGCCTCTGCAAGTCGCCGTGGCGGTGAACAACGCCCTCAACGACCTCTACGTGAAGGGGGCCTACAAAGATGTACACATCGCTCCGGTCTACGACGCGCCCGAGCCCTACCACAGCCGCGTGGAGCGCAGAATGCTTGAATACGCCTCGTCTCTCGGCAAGTTAATCAAGGCGCCCCAGCCGCAGAGGGGCTACCTCCTCCTGGGGGCCACGGCCCATGCCCACCTCGACAGGGAGCCACCCATGTACTACGACAAGATAGACGAAAACTTCTACATAATAGTCACTCGGCCCTTCGGCGAGCTGGCGTACTTCACAGTCTACGTGGCCGTCCACACAGACGAGGGGCTCTACAAGGAGTTTGAGAAGCGGGTTATGCCGGTGGACGAGTTTGAGAAGGAGAAGAGGAGGGTTCTGGAGCTCATGGCCACGCCCAACGTAGAGGTGGCCCGCGTCATCTACGACCACCTGCCCGACCTGGGCGAGCGGTTTGACCCGGAGCGGCACATAGCCGCCACGATAGACGTGTCGGGCCCCGGCGTCTTCGTGTTTAAAGAGGTGGCTGAGCGGGCCAACGTAGACGTGGAGCTCTTCGACATACCCCTCCTCAACCCGGGGCTGTCTCTCTTCGCCGCGGAGAACTACATAATGCCCGACGCCACGGCCGGGACCAATGGCGCAGTGGCGCTCTTTCTGCACAAGCGGCTTGTAGACGATGTGTTGAGCCGCCTGGAGAAGATACCGCACCTCAAGCCGATGGTGGTGGGGAGGGTGCTGGGCAGAGGCGAGGGCAGGCTCGTGGTGCCGACGCTTCAGTACATATCCAGCAAGAAGCTGAGGGAGAAGCTGGAAAGCCCGCAGAGAGTCCTCGGCGGGCTGGGAAAGACCGTGGAGAAGCCAGGCCGCGCCAGGGTCTACGTGGCGGGGGAGGTGCAGGGCGTCGGCTTTAGGCCGACGGTGCGGGCTAAGGCCAAGGCGCTTGGCCTAAACGGATACGCCAAAAACCTCCCAGACGGCCGCGTGGAGGTGGTGCTGGAGGGTGATTCGGAGAGGATAAGACGCCTCGTGGAGGAGCTGTGCAAAGGCTTCAACTGCAGAATAGAGGAGGTGACTTGGGAGCCCTACACAGGCCAGTTCAACGACTTTGAAATTATGTAGTATACACGTTTGTCCACGTACCCAGCTGGGGAGTCTCTGGCGCAGTAATGTACTCTCCTGAACTCCGTCTTTGTTCCAGAAAGATTTTTAAGCGCTGGGAAGCCCTAGCGGTATGTACGATGTGGTTGTGCTGGGCGGCGGTAGCGCCGGCGTAGCCGCGGCGGTTAAGGCGGCTCAGCTAGGCGCCAAGGTCGCCCTTGTGAACGCAGGGAGGCTGGGAGGCACCTGCGTGAACGTGGGGTGTGTCCCCAGCAAGTTTCTAATAAGGGCCGCCGCGTTGAAGCGGGCGGCGGAGAGGTCGTATTTCAGGGGGCTTTCTGCCAAGGTGGAGGTGGATGGGGAGGCGCTGATGGCGCATATGCGGGAGGTGGTGGAGAGGCTTAGGAGGGAGAAGTATGAAGACGTCTTGGCGTACTACGACGTGGAGGTGGTGGAGGGCTACGGGAGGCTGAGGAGCGCGCGGGAGGTGGAGGTGGGCGGAAGGGCGCTGGAGGGCAGGAGGATAA